>Ga0265338_10007952_pt1 | contig 12992 bp, 14 predicted proteins | sample 42126metaG_FD_193579 | JGI IMG/M metagenome (GOLD analysis project Ga0265338, IMG submission 193579) | Rhizosphere microbial communities from Carex aquatilis grown in University of Washington, Seatle, WA, United States - 4-21-26 metaG | ecosystem: Host-associated > Plants > Roots > Rhizosphere... | reverse complement strand
GAAGCGGCAAATCACCGCTCAAACCCATGGCGCGGCGCACAAAGGCGTGTTTAAGCGGCGTAAAACGGTCTACAGCGCGTAATCCGGCGTTGCGCAACGTGGATATACCTGCATTATCGTTGCTGAAAAGCCGTTTAAACGCGTCTAGCGCGAAGATCATCGCGAGATTGTCGCCCTTGCGCCATCTCTCGTAGCGTCTGAGCACACCCAAGTCGCCGATGTCGCGCCCTTTCGCTTGCGCATCGCCGATCACCTCGGCCAAGGCCGCCGCATCCAGCAAACCCAAGTTCACACCCTGCCCCGCCAGCGGGTGCAGCGCGTGCGCCGCGTCGCCGGCGAGCGCGAAGCGATCCCGCACGTATTCCCGGGCATGCAGGCGCTGTAGCGGGAAGGCCATGCGGCGGGTGGTGGATTGCACCGGACCCAGGCGGGACTCGCTGGCTACGGTGAGCGCGGCGCAGAAGCCGGCATCATCCAGCGCCAGGATGCGCGCCGCCTCCGCCTCCTCCGCTGACCACACCACTGAGACGCGCCCATCCGCCAGCGGCAGGAACGCCACAGGCCCCGCGGGCAGGAAGCGCTGCCAGGCAGTGGCCTGGTGCGGCAGCTCCGTCTGCACATGGGCCACCACGGCGCGCTGTCCGTAGGCCTCGTTCTCTACTTCGATGCCGGCGAGCGCGCGGGTGGCGGATCCGGCACCATTCGCTGCCACCACCAGCCGTGCCGTGAGGCGCCGCCCGCCATCCAAGACCAGCGTCGCGCCCGCATCGTCCAGCGTCAGCGCCTCGGCTTTCGCGGGATGCAGCATCTGTACTTTCGGGTTGCCCTTCAGCCGCGCCCAGAGGGCGTGCTGCAGCAGCGAGTTCTCCACGATGTAGCCGAGCTCAGGCTGGCCTAAGTCCGCGCTGTCGAAATGCACGCTGCCCTTGCCGCCCGCATCCCACACCTGCATGTCCCGGTAGGGCGAGAGGCGCGAATCAGCGACCGCCGGCCACGCACCCAGGGCTTCCAGGATGCGGCGGCTGGCCATGGAGAGGGCGAATACACGCAGGTCCACTTCGGCCTTGGGGTCGTAGGGCGCCGGTGTCTGGGCATCGATGAGGGTGAGCGTCAGACCCTTGTCGGCGAGAGCACAAGCGAGGGCAGCACCCACAGCGCCACCGCCGACTATCGCGACATCACAATCGTGTTTCATGACAGAGGAAGACCACGGGCAAGTTTCGGCAGCCGGCCCGCGAGACCCATGTTTTGCTTCAGGAACGCGCTTCTCGCGTTGGGCATGAGTTCCATGGCCAGGAGACCCGCATTGCGCCCGAAGGCCACGCTGGCGAGGGGATTGGAGAAGAGCCGGTTCAGCATGTCCGCGAAGAGCGCCGTGCCCCGCTGGTCGCCGCCGCGGGCATCCACGTAGCGCGCGAGCACTTCCGGCGCGCCCAGATCCTGTGCGTCCCGGTGCGCATCGGCGATCACCTCGGCGAGCATGGCCACGTCCCGCACCGAGAGGTTGAAGCCCTGGGCTGCCACCGGATGAAGTGCGTGGGCGGCATTGCCGATGATGAGCGTGCGGGGCGCTTGCTGTTTCTCAGCCCGCACCATGGCGAGCGGATAGCTCGCCCGCTTGCCTACCTGCACGAAGGCACCGAAGCGGCCGCCGAAACCTGCTGCCGCCTGCCCGGCGAAAGCGGCATCGTCGAGTCCCAGGATGGCCGGCGCCTGCTCCGTCGCCACCACCCACACGAATCCGTATTTGTCCCCGCCCATGGGCAGGAGCGCCACCGGCCCGCTGTCAGCGAAACGCTCGAAGGCGGTCTCTGCTTCCGGCCGTTCCACCCGCACGTTGCAGACGATGGCGGTCTGGGCGTAATCGGTCTTCTCGGCACCCACACCCAGCTTGGCTCGAATCTCGGATTGGGCGCCGTCGGCGGCGATGAGCAGCCGCGCCTTCACGCTCATGGGCTGTTCCGCCTCGATCTCCGCTTGCACGCCACCAGCATCGGCGGTGAATGACTTGAGCTTGGCCGGCGCCAGCAGGCGGATGTTCTGCTTGTCGGCGATGAAATCCATGAGCGCCTTGCCGATGAGCCGGTTGGGCGTCACATAACCCAGCGCATCCACGCCGGCTTCCTCAGCCGACAAGCGCGTGGCGCCGAGGCGGCCTTTGTCCGAGACGTGGATGCGGCGGATAGGCGAGGCTTCCGGCGCCATGCCGGACCAGACTCCCATGCTCTCGAAGATGCGGTGGCTGCCTTCCGAGAGGGCTGTCGCCCGGTCATCGAAGCTGGGCTGCCCACGGCTGCCGAAGGGTACCGCTTCCACCACGGCGACTCTGAGGGGTAAGGGAGCAAGCGCCGCTGCAAGGCTCGCGCCTACCAGACCGCCGCCGACTATCAACAGATCGAATTCTTGGGTCGAGGGCATGACCTAGGCAGCTTGGGATTGCTGCATGAACGCCTCGATCTCGTCCGCGTCCTTGAGCAGTCCGCCCGTCAGCACGTCCGGCGCGCCCTTGGTCACCAGCACGTCATCCTCGATGCGGATGCCGATGCCCTGGAAGCGTTTCGGCGCCTTCGAGCCCGGTGCGATATACAAGCCCGGTTCCACCGTGAGCACCATGCCCGGCTCCAGCTCGCGCCACTCCTCGCCCACCTTGTAGTCGCCCACGTCGTGCACGTCGAGTCCCAGCCAGTGGCCGGTGCGGTGCATGTAGTAGGGCTTGTAGGCCTCGTCCTTGACCAGCTTCGCCACCGGCCCCTCGAGCAGGCCCAGCTTCACCAGCCCCGCGGTCAGCACCTTCAGCGCTTCCTCATGGGGCGCGTTCCAGTGGTTGCCGGGACGCGCCTTGTCGATGGCGGCGAGTTGCGCCTTCAGCACCACGTCGTAGAGCGCGCGTTGTTCCGGCGAGAAGCGGCCGTTCACCGGGAAGGTGCGGGTGATGTCCGAGGCGTAGCAGTCGAGCTCGCAAGCGGCGTCGATGAGCACCAGGTCGCCATCGCGCAGCGGCTGGTTGTTCTCGTTGTAATGCAGGATGCAGCCGTTCTCGCCGCCGCCCACGATGGGGTTGTAGGCGTGGGTGCCGCCATGACGGCGGAACTCGTGGATGAACTCAGCCTCGAGCTGGGCTTCATTCATCCCTGGTTTACAAACCCGCATGGCGCGCCGGTGCGCCGACACCGACACCAGGCCGGCGGCACGCATGGCTTCTGCTTCCACCTTGCTCTTGTAGAGCCGCATGTCATGCAACAGATGATCCAGCGCCACGAACTCCTGGGGCGGATGGATGCCCTGGCGGGTCTGGGCCTTGAGCTGGTTCACCCAGGCGATCACGTGCTTGTCGAATTCCGGCGAGGCGCCCATGGTGTAGAACACCCGGTCGCAGTTCTCCATGAGGTGCGGCAGGATCTCATCCATGTCGCCGATGGGGAAGGCGTCGTCCGCGCCGTAGTCGCGGGTCGCGCCCTCGGGTCCGGCGCGGCGGCCGTTCCAGGTCTCCATCACCGGGTCCCGGTCGCGGCAGAACAGGATGTACTCCGCTTGGCGTCGGCCCGGCACCAGCACCGCCACCGCATCCGGTTCCGGGAAGCCCGTGAGGTAGTGGAAGTCGCTGTCCTGGCGGAAGGGGTAATGGCTGTCGCGGTTACGGATCTTCTCCCGCGCACCCGGCACGATGGCGATGGCCCCCGCACCCATCATGCGCATCAGCTCCTTCCGGCGACGGGCGAACTCTTGTTGTTGCATGTCAGTGCTTGGTATCGGAAGGGGGGGTAGTCAGAACCAAAGCGGGTTGCAATTCCTCGTAGAGCAACTGCACACCCACCTTCACGTATTCCACGATCTCGACGTAGGCGGCTTCATCTTCCTCGCCACCGCTGCCCTCGAAACCCGCCTGGGCGATCTGCCCCATGTCCCGCAGCACCTCGGCGGTCTCTTCACCGAGCTCCTCGTCATCGAGCCGGGCGCCCGCCAGCCCCAATCCGAACAGGAAACCCTGGCACCACTCGCCCAGGGCCGCGGTGCGGTCCGCGAGGCCTTCCTCGTCGTCCGGCAAGAGCAGCTCGAACTCCAGGGTGCCGCTGCGCAGCAGCGCATGGGTGTCGTCCCGCAGCACCAGGAGTGCGCGCCGGCAGGCTTCCCGCGCCGCCTCGGAGCCGCTGGCCTCGTCCAGGATGTGCAAGACCCAGTCGGCATCGTCTTCCACGCCGGCGCAGAGCGCCCCGCACACGGTGCCGTGGGTCTCGGCGGCGTCGCAGGCGGCGCCGGCGCGTCTCAGGGTCTCGTCGAGGTCGTCGAATGAAGTGGCGGGCATGTAGTCCAAAAACATGATTTATCTGGACATATCCTACACCGGCAGGCAGTTCACAAAAATTGCTCACAATCTTCATTAAGTCTGTGAGAATTCATCCATCCCTGGTGCCCCTGCCGGTGCCGACCGCATCGCAGAACATCCTGCCCTGCGATGCGGTCCAGGGCCTACGTCCGTGCAGGCCCGCTCGAAGCTGCGCTTCGAGCCCCCGTCGGCCGCTCGCCCGGATCGAACAGCCTTCGGCTGTTCGATTTAGATGCCAGACTCGCCCTACACCCCGCTGCATCACCAATTCACAAACTCCGGGTGTCTGGAATCGCGGCAATCGCGCGGGGCGCATGGATGTGCCCCTGCGGAGGCGGTCCGGACATGTGCCGGAGTCGCCGACTAAGCAAAGCCCAGGGATGGGCTTTGCTGGGCTCTATCAGGCAGCGTTGACCAACAAGCGATGAGTGCCCGGGTTCCGCTTCGGAACTCGGGCGGTGCAGGGATGCACCGCGCGCGAATCAAGCACGCAAGTGCTTGATTCGTCGGAGGCGGGTCCGGGCCTGCACCGGACCCGCCGAGGTCTGAAAAATCCAGGATGGATTTTTCAGACCTTACGGAATATGCTCGCGACCCATGAGCAGCGAAAAAGCCCGTGCCCTCCTCGACCAGGAACTGAAGCGCCTCGAGACCCGAGTCCAGGAACTGGTCGCCAAGGTCGGCAAGCTGGATGGCGACAACCGCTCCCTGCGGGAACGCCTGGAATCCCTCACCGCCGACCGTGCCGGCCTCCTCGCCAAGAACGACGAGGTGCGCGGACGCGTGGAGGCCATGATCTCCCGCCTCAAGGCCCTCGAGGAGAGCGCATGAGCGACGATCTGCAACGCGTCACCGTGCGGCTGCTGGACAAGGAATACCAGGTCGCCTGCCCCGAGGACGAGCGCGAGGCGCTCATCGAGTCCGCCGACCTGCTGAACCGCAAGATGAAAGAGATCCGCGACAGCGGCAAGGTGGTGGGCGTGGACCGCATCGCGGTCATGGCCGCCCTGAACCTCTGCCACGAGATGCTGCAGGGCCGCACTTCCAACCTGCACGCGGACGAGCGGCTGCTGGGCCGTATCAGGGTGCTAAATGACGCTCTCGCTGGCGCTCTCGGCGCTACCCACTAGGCCTGCCGCGGCCCTCATGGCCGCCCTCCCGGCGCGACCTGTCAAGCTTGAATCTTCCCTCCGCCGGGCGCATGTTTAATGCCGGTACCTTCTGCGGTGTTCGATACAGGCCGGGTAACCCCTTGAGCCTAATTCATCACCCCGGGACATGGTTCGGCGGTAACGGTGTGCAGGTCCGCCTCGTAGCGGAAAGCCTAAAGTGCCCCAACTCGTCCCACTTGGACCTTTGGTTCAAGGGAAAGGCTTATAACGGCACAGGCGGAAGGTGCCCCTCATTCCCCCCCCTGCCGGCATGACGCGCGACGCGCTCCGCCAGCAGCTGCGCGCGGCGCGCCGCGCCCTCAGTCCCGAAGCACGCCTCCAGGCTTCCATCTCCGCGGCCATGAAGCTCTGCGCCAGCGAGGCCTATCGGGATGCGCGTCGCATCGCGGTGTACATGGCCATGGACGGCGAGCTGGATCCCACGCCCCTGATCATGCGCTGCCGCACCGACGGCCGTGAGCTGTACCTGCCGGTGCTGCCGCCGATGGAAGGCGCCATGTCCTTCCGCCCCTACAACATCGATACGCCGCTCGTCGCCAACCGCTTCGGCATCCCGGAGCCCAAGGTCGCCGAGGGCGGGCGCATGGCCAAGGACATGGACCTGGTGGTGACGCCGATCGTGGGTTTCGACATGCAGGGCAACCGTCTCGGCATGGGCGCCGGCTTCTACGACCGCACCTTCGGCTTCCTGCGCCACATGCAGAAGCCGCATCCGCTGCTGGTGGGCTACGCCTACGAGCTCCAGAAGGTGCCCGTGCTCGACGCGCAGTCATGGGATGTTCCGCTGGCAGCCGTTGCGACAGAGCAACACTTTTATCCGCGTCCGACCACCTGAAAGCGCAGCGCAGGCACGCATGAACTACTGGCTCATGAAATCGGAACCGGATGTGTTCGGCATCGCGCATCTCGCTGCGTCACCCAGACGCACTGCGAGCTGGTCAGGAGTGCGCAATTACCAAGTCCGGAACCTCCTCAGAGACGATTTCCGAAAAAAAGATTTGGCGTTCTTCTACCACTCCAGCTGCCCCGAACCGGGGGTGTACGGCGTGATGCAGGTGACGAGCGCCGCGCACCCGGACGCCACTCAGTTCGACCCCAAGGATGAGTACTACGACGCCAAGGCGACGCGCGCAGAGCCGCGTTGGTACGCGGTGGACGTCACGCTGCAGCAGAGCTTCAAACACCCGGTATTACTGCAGGAATTGCGGGGTTCCGCGGCGCTCGGCACGCTGCAGATATTGCGCCGCGGCAACCGTCTCTCCATCACGCCGGTGACGCCGAAGGAATGGGAAGCCATCCTGAAGTTGGCGCACGCGAAGTGAGCGAGCGTGCGCTGCATGCGCGCTCGCGGATGCATTCCGCGCATCCAGAGCGAGATGCACACGCATGATGAACGGTCAAGATTCTTTGTTTGAAACTGGAAATTTATTTTTTCTTGTATATACTCTGGAGCGTGTTCAGATAGATATATATCTTTCTAACCGGGAGGATCAAAACATGGCTAAGAAAGCAAAGGCTAAGACCAAGGTTGCTGCTAAACGCAAGAAGAAGGCCACCAAGAAGGCTGGCGCCCGCCGCAAGAAGAAGGCCGGCGGCCGCAAAAAGAAGAAGAAGGCAGGCGGCAAGAAGCGCCGTAGAAAGGCAGCAATGATGCCTATGTAATTAGCCCGAAAGGCTTCTTACAGAGAATGGGCCGGTAGTAATACCGGCCCATTTTTTTGCTCAATGGAAACCCCTTAAGGTAGGCTTACGCCACCAACGTAGAGGGCTGAGATGAGCGCCGAAGACCGCAAGAAGAAAGCCGCCGAAGCCGCCCTCGCCTACCTGGATGACGCCACCATCGTCGGCGTCGGCACCGGTTCCACCGTCAACCACTTCATCGATGCACTGGGCAAGATCAAGGGCCGCATCGAAGGCGCCGTCTCCAGTTCCGAAGCCAGCACCCAGCGCCTGAAGGCGCTCGGCATACAGGTGCTGGACCTCAACAGCGCCGGCGACATCTCCGTGTACGTGGACGGCGCCGACGAGGCCAACCGCCACCTGCAGCTCATCAAGGGCGGCGGCGGCGCGCTGACCCGCGAGAAGATCGTGGCGGCCGCCTCCAAGCGCTTCGTCTGCATCGCAGACGACTCCAAGCTCAAGGACGTGCTGGGCGCCTTCCCCCTGCCGGTGGAAGTGATCCCCATGGCCCGCAGTTACGTGGCGCGGCAACTGGTGAAGCTCGGTGGACAGCCCGAATGGCGCCAGGGTTTCGTCACCGACAACGGCAACCACATCCTGGACGTGCATAACCTCAAGATCCTGGACCCGCCGAAGATGGAATCGGATATCGGCGCCTTGACGGGCGTGGTCTGCGTGGGCCTCTTCGCCCGCCGTCCGGCAGATGTGCTGCTGATCGCCCGGGAAGACCAGGTCGAGACCATCAAGCGTTAGGGCTGCATGAAAGTCCCGCTTTTTCTGCTGCTTTTCGGCGCCATGATGCTCGGCCTGAGCTTCCCGCACACTTCCCTGATGAAGCGGCGGGCTGTACAGCTCACCGGCCAAGAGGCCCTGAACGCCGCACGGATGCGCCGGATAGTCCTGACGCAGACCTCCGTCATTACGGCTATAGCGTGGCTTGCGGCGGGCGCGCTCTACCTGTCGGGTACCCAGATACCTTTCGAGGTCTGGCGCAAGTGGTTCAGCGGCGCCAGCGTCTTGCTCATGGGATGTTTCGCCGTCGGCAGCTACGCCTTCATAACACTGAAGATACGGCGCCTGGACCCGGCTGATACGGAGGCCGCCAAGTCCCTCATAGCCGTCCGGTTCAAGATTGCAGCTCTGTTCGGGTTCCTTACGGTCATGACGCTACTTTCGTGCTTTAGGCGCTGATCAGCCGAATCTGACCTGCCATCATCTCTGTGGCGCCCCGCACACCGCCTTGTAGTAGGCGCTGTCGGGCGCGATGCTGTGGGCACCCACGATGGTCGCGGCCGTGTCCGCCGGTGACTGGAAGATCAGCGGCGCGAAGTCCTCCAACCGGCTCTTCTCCAGGTCATCCTCCGCCGCCGCATCCGCCGGCGTCGAGAGGCTGCCGTCCGAATCGATGTAGCGCAGCTTGCCTACCGCCGTGTAATCGCCGTTGGGCTGCCCTTTCAACGAGATCACCTTACGCAACACTGGCGCCAAACTCAGCTCCAGGGTGTTCAGGGGCACGTGTGGCACCAGATCCTGGTAGTTCTCGTAGCGCACGCCGCTGATGCCCGCCGCGGCGTACTTGGCGGCGAAGTCCGGCCCGCCCACGCGGGGTGAACCGAAGGTCACCACCTCTGTCACCGGTGTCAGCTTCTCGCCCATGAGGGTCAAGGCCGCCAGCATGGCGAGCGCGCCGCCCTTGCTGTGGCCGGTCACGTACACCTTGGTGTTGGGGCCGATCTTGCCGGCCTTCTGCCAGGCCACGATCTGCTGCTGCAAGGCTGGCCACACTTGATCGAAGGCAGCCTTGAAACCCGCGTGCACCTGCCCCAGCTTGGGGTCCACCTGGGGGCTGTAGTTGGCGTCGTTGATCCAGTCCTCGATGGAGAGCACCTGCTTGGAGGTATCGGCGGTGTTGGCCACGTCCGGCAGGGTGCCCCGGAAGGCCACGATCAGCTCATCCGCCGAATGCCACACGAAGCCCGCGTCGCGGTTGCCGTCGCTCTTGTCGGTGGTGGCACCCACCACGCCATAGCCTTCGCCCGACTCAGCGATGAACGTCCCGAAGTCGGATTTGGCATCGAAGGCGCCGGTATGGCCGATGCCGTAAGCATAGGCATCGGCCTTGATGAGTTTGCAGCCCAAAGCATCTTGAGGTGCTGGCGGCGCCGGGACTGCTGGCGCGGGCGTGGCAGGTGCAGGCGCCGTGGCGGCAGCCACGACGATGGGCAGGCACGACAGCAGGCTAAGTAGAGCGGTACGGATAGACATGGAACGTCCCTTGCAGGCAGGCCTGGGAAGTATAGGCACCCAGGCCTGCCGAAAGGGAGACTCAGGTCACGTCAGCCGCCGGCGGCGTGGGCCGCGATATAGGGCGTGAGGGGGATGGACCAGATGTTGCTCTCGCCATCGTCCCAGCTCATGAGCCGCGCGAAGTCCTTGCGGGCCTGCTCCGGCGTGCGCGGATACACCACCTTGATCGAGCGGTCGCTGTTGAAATACAGCGTCTTGCCATCGGCGCTCACATGGGCGCCCCAGGGGTTGTTGCCGGCGTTCACGCCGTCACCTAAGTCCACCGGCGCGCTCCAGTGGTCGCCTTCCCGGAAGGCGATGAAGAGCCGGTCCTGGTCCTTGGTACCGCCCTGGTCCGTGTCGAACACCACGAAGGACTCGTCCGGCGCGATGGCCGGGTCCTTCTGGTGGGTGGTCACGTCACCCAGCATCTGCTGCACCGCCGGCTGGTAGCTGCCGTCTTTGTACTGGGAACGGAAGATGTGCAGGATGCCGTCGTCGCCCGGCCGGATGAAATAGATGCTGCCATCGGCGGTGATGCTGGGCGCATAGATGCGCGGGCTCACGTTCACGTCATCCGGCAAGCGCCAGGGCTCACCCCAGCCCTTGCCCTTGCGGTCCACCCGCCACAGGCCGCCCGTCGGTTTGTCGCCGGCCTTGGCCGGGCGGCTGGAGGGGAACACGATGAACTTGCCGTCCGGCGACACCGCCGGATCGTGGTCATACCACTGGCCCGAGAACGGCGCGATCTCAGGTTTCGACCACACGCCCTTCAGCTTGTGGGAGATCACGATGGTGGAGCTGGAGCCGTTGGAGATGTCGAACACCGCCGTGTTCCCATCCGGCGTCATGCTGAAGCAATCCTCGCTGGGGATGCCGGAGATGGTGCCGGGGGCGAAGATCTCCGGCGTCACGTTGATGGTATCGGCGACAGCGGCGCCGGCGCACAAGAGCGTGGCGAGGAAGATAGGCAGGGACTTCATGGCGCATCCTTCCGAAAGGGTGTGCTCATGCGACCCTGCACCCGTGCCTTAAGTTCCCTTCACGCGCTCAAGCAGGTCTGAAACCCGCGTCAAAGAGCGTATCCTTGAGCTCAAGAGGGGTACATGGAGACTGTCATGCATAGATCATTCATCGCGCTCGGCTTGGCTCTGGCCCTCAGCCCCGCTTATGCCGCCGATGCTGCCCCAGTGCTGTTCAACGACGAGACCACCGCCCAGACCCGTTGCCCGCTGGACACGGTGGTGTGGCTCGACACCCACGCCCACGTGTATTACCTCAAGCGCTCCAAGATGTACGTGAACACGCCTCACGGCGGGTTCGGCTGCCTGAAGGAAGTGAAGGCGGCGGGGAACAAGGCTGGACCCAAGTAGCCAAGCTTCTGTTTGCTGATGCCCCTGCAAGAAAAGCCCCACCGAAGTGGGGCTTTTTCGTGGAAGGATCCAGCGTTTGCGTGTGAGGAAGAGGCGGCGAGAGATGGAAGCTGACGTGAACACCTGAACCGAAAAACCCCGCGATGAAAGCGGGGTTTTCGTTTTATGAAGGGCATCACAAAGCCGAGGAATAAGGCAGGAAGCGATTCGAGTCTGACTATTTGACTGCGTGCTCACAGGGGCACGTTTTCGCTTCCTCACCTCACACCGAATGGACTCGGCTATGTACCCAAACTCCGCACCACTTCGGCTTATGCCGACGAAGTTATCTCGTCCCTCGACGAATCAGATCAAGAAGGAGCGCTCTTACCGGCCAGGCCAGACGGTGTGGGTGCGTGGCTTGCGAGACATCCTCCAGACACTCGATAGCGACGGCAAAGTGGACGGTCTGCCGTTCATGCCCGAGATGCTTCCCTATTGCGGCCGATCCTTCCGCGTCGCGTGCCGGCCGAGCCGGACTTGCGTGGAGGGAGCCGGTATATGTGAATTCGATGGCGTGGTCTTCCTGGACGGCCTGCGCTGCGATGGCAGCGCCCATGACGGGTGCCAGCGCCGATGTCTCCTGTTCTGGCGGGAAGCCTGGCTCAGCGATAAGCCGACCACGGCACCGGCGCACAGCCCGGCAGACGCGGCCGAAGCGGTCCTCAAGACGAGACAAGGCGCAGCTTATTTCTGCCAATCGACCGAATTGGCCGGCGCCGCGACAGGCAACCAGGGGGATAAGCCGGGCCTTGGCAAGAGATTGGGAGGTGACCTGCGGGATCTGCAGCTGGGCAACATAGATCCCCTCGAGTTTTCACGGCACGTCCTGGAGACACTCTCCAATAAGGTGAAGAACCTGGCGGGCGTCGACACGGGCGCCGCGATAGTCGGCACCCGGCAGAAGACCGAGACCCTCAGCCTCGACCTCCAGCCGGGGGACTGGGTCGAGGTCAAAAGCCGCAAGGAGATCGAAGCGACCCTGGATGTCTCCGGCAAGAACAAGGGGCTCCTGTTCTCGCCACCCATGCTGCCCTACTGCGGCAAGCGCTACCGGGTGGCGAACCGGCTCGAGAAGATGATCCTGGAAGAGACCGGGAAGATGATCCAGTTGAAGGACACGGTGGTCCTGGAGGGTGTCACCTGCGAGGCATGGGGCTGCCAGCGCTCGAACCTGCAGTTTTGGCGGGAGATATGGCTGAAGCGAGTGAAGTCCTGATTCGCCTGAGGCATGTGTTGCTGCTTGCGAGACGAAAACCCCGGTCTGATGCCGGGGTTTTCGTTTTGGCTGGAGGCCTTGTAGTGAACGAAATTTAGATTAAGATATATGTAACGTTGTCGGTTGCCCTCCCGGGGTCGGCAATGGTTGGGAGGAAGACTGTTAGTAAACCTAACTGAGGAGAACGACCATGGCTAAGAAGAAAGCTGCGAAAAAGAAAGTCGCCAAGAAGAAGAAGAAGGCTGGCAAGAAGCGCTAGTCTCAAAAAGCCCCGCGAAAGCGGGGCTTTTTTTATGCCCATTGGCTCCTTGACCTAGTCCTTCTTGACCGTATAACTCCCCGCTTTCTCGCCCGGCACCACCTGCCAGCCCGGCGCCAGATCCAGCGTCCAGCCCGGCCCTTCGATGTGCGTACCGCCGGTGGCTTTGGGTGCCGCCAGAATCGCGCTGCTGAAATCGGTGGGCACCAGCACGCCGTCCGTCACGTCCAAGGTGCCCCAGTCGGCGGTGGCGTGGAAGGTGGGATAGACCATGCTTTTATCGCCCAGGGAGACCACCGCGCTGGGGTTGAAGCTGAAGGCGAAGTGCTTGTCGCCCGGCAGCAGCAGCGTCGGCCCATCCACCAGGCGCGCACGATAGCGCGCCTTCACAGCCTCCGCCTTCTTGGCCCGCTCCACCTCGGCGGCGCGGATGGCGGCTGCGCCGTAGTAAGGCGCACGTGTCTCGGCGGAGACCGCCGGCCCTGCCGGCAAGGTCGAAGCCAGCAGCGCACTTAGGTCGGACTTCTCATCGAGCTTCTTGCGCCATCCCGGCAGGCGCTGATCCAGCAGCAACCCGTACGGCGGTCCCGAGATATAGGCGAAGAAACGCACGAAACTGACGCCTTGGTCCGGGTCCACG
>Ga0265338_10007951_pt1 | contig 12992 bp, 14 predicted proteins | sample 42126metaG_FD_193579 | JGI IMG/M metagenome (GOLD analysis project Ga0265338, IMG submission 193579) | Rhizosphere microbial communities from Carex aquatilis grown in University of Washington, Seatle, WA, United States - 4-21-26 metaG | ecosystem: Host-associated > Plants > Roots > Rhizosphere... | reverse complement strand
GAGGGCATCGAGCTCGGCGGCGACGGACTGCGCGTAGCGGCCCCAGCCGTCGACGGCAGCACCGCTCCCGTCCGCGGCGAAGGTCTCCGCCGCTCCGTACTGGTCCGAGTGCAGCGCCACACTGTCGTGCTCTCGCGACGCGGTGACGGTGATCCCGTACTGGATCGCGACCGGCAGGACGAGCCCACCGCTGTAGTCAGTGTGCTCGCCGATCAGATTGACGCGTCCGGGCGCCCACGCGGTCGTTGACACGACTCCGATCATAGGAATCGTCGAACGGGTCGGTACGTTCTGCTTCTGGTGGGGCGGCCGCTACGCGTGGGTTGTCGCGGCCGTCGGGTTCGTGACACTGATCACGGCCGCCGGTTTTCGCTCGTCGACCGGCGTGCTGATCCGCCGCGCTCGTCGAACGGTTCGGCGTGCGACGGATCGCGATCGGGGCTTCGCGTCGGGGCTCGTGATGCAGATCCAGCGCGAGCCGCACCTCGAGCCCGCGTTCGCCTAAAGGTCCAATCTCGAGTCTTCGAGGTCGATGTCGCGCTGCACGCGCTGCATCACCTCTTCGGTGATCACGCCTTCGTTGCGCAGCCGGACGACCGCCATTCGCTCGGCGTCGAGCAACTCCCGGCGCAGACGCTGAAACGCCTGCGACCGCTCTTCCTCGCCGTCGCTGTCGACACCGTCGTAGCGGGCCCGGAAGCGCCGCGCGCGGAAGTTGTAAGAGCCGCGCATCCGTTCCAGCGTGTCCTCGCGCACCCAGTCCTCTCCGGCAAGCTCCTCGAGCCGCGCCAGCGCGGCCTCTGCAGCCTTGATCCGCGCCTTCGCGTCCTCGCGCTCGGCGCCGCCGTCGTCCTCCACCCCGAGCACGCGCACCAGCGCCGGCAGTGTCACGACCTGCCCGATCAGCGACACGAGGATCACGACGAAGGTGAAGAACACGATCTGGTCGCGATGCGGCACATTGGTCGGCAGGGCGAGCGCAGCGGCGAGGGAAACCGCCCCGCGCACCCCGGCCCACGAGATGATCACCGGCGCCTGCCAGGGCGGGTACGGGTCGCGGGCGCGGATGCTGGCGAAGACGAAGCGCGGCACGTAAGTGATGATGGGCACCGAGACGAACCGGGTGAGCGTGACCGCAGCCGTCACGATCAGCGCCTCGCCGATCAGCCGGCCGGTAATCGCCAGGCGGTCGGCGATCAAGTGCAGCTGGAAGCCGACGAGCGCAAAGAGCAGCGCGTTGACGAGGTACACGAGGATCTCCCAGAAGCTGTTGCCGGAGAGGCGCGTGTTCACCGTCGTCAACTGCGGGGTGTACCAGCCCATGTAGACGCCAATCGTCACGGCCGCCAGCACGCCGGAGACGCCAAGCGCCGTTGCAGGCAGGTAGGCGAGGTAGCCGGAGAGCAGCGCGATCGAGACCTCCGTCGGCGTGTCGTCGACGCGGCGACGCACCTGGCGCACGACGTAACCGACCGCCAGGCCTACGCCGATCCCGCCGATCACGTTCACGACGAGATGCCACGAAGCGTCCCAGAACGAGAACGCCCCGGTGACCGCGGCCGCGACGGCGACCTTGTAGAGCACGAGCGCGAGGCCGTCGTTCAGGAGGCTCTCGCCTTCGAGGATCGAGACGATCCGCCGCGGGACGTTGAGCCGGCGGACGACCTCGGAGGCGGCGAGAGCGTCGGTCGGCGAGACGATCGCACCGAGCGTGAATGCGGCGGCCCAGCTGAGGTCCGGCACGAACCTGTGCGCGACGACGGCGACCACGCACGTCGTGGCCGCCACGAGAGCCAGGGAGAGCAGCGAGATCGGGCGCAGGTTCGCCCGCAGGTCACGGAGGCCGGTGAAGAACGCGCTCGAGTAGAGGAGCGGCGGCAGGATTGCCACGAGCACGAGGTCGGGCGCCAGCTGGACGTGCGGCAGCCCGGGCACGAAGCCGAGCAGCAGCCCGCCGACCACGAGCAGGACCGCGACCGGCAGCCTGCTGCGGGCCGCGACGACGAGCATGGCGGCGAACGCGACCAGCAGCGCGAAGAGTTGAAACTCGTCGTGGGCGGTGAAATGCACCGCCCACGACGATAACTACTGGGTCCGCTTAAGCGGCGTCTGCGAGGTCTTCGTTCTGCGCGAGCTTGCGCAGGGCCTCGGTTTCGATCTGGCGCACGCGCTCGCGGGTCAGGCCGAGCTGCTTGCCGATCGATTCGAGCGAGGCGGGGCCTTCGCCGACGAGCCCGAAGCGGAGCTCGATCACGTCGCGCTCGCGGTCCGGCAGGTTCGCGACCGCCTGGCGCACGGCCAGGTCGCGGAGCGAGGCGGAAGCCTCCTCCTCGGTCGACGGGCCGGTGCCGGCGATCAAATCGCCGAACGAGGCGTCGCCGTCGTCGCCCACGGGCATGTCGGTGGACGCGACTGCGCGCGCCGCCTCCATCACCTCGCGGACGTGGGTGATCGGGAGCTTCGAGTGAAGCGAGATCTCCTCCGGCGTCGGGTCACGCTCGAGCGTGGCGACGAGCTCGCGGCGGGCGCGGGCAACCTTCTGCTCGCGCTCGACGACGTGCACCGGGATGCGGATCGTGCGCGCCTTGTTGGCGACACCACGCTGCACCGCCTGGCGAATCCACCAGGTCGCATACGTCGAGAACTTGAAGCCCTTGCGCCAGTCGAACTTCTCCGCAGCGCGGATCAGCCCGAGGACACCCTCCTGAACCAGGTCGCCGAGGGTGATCCCCTGCGTCTGGTAGCGCTTCGCGATCGAGACGACGAGGCGAAGGTTGCAGTTGATCATCCGCTCCTTCGCGGCCATGTCGCCCTTCTCGATGCGCTTGGCCAGCTCGACCTCTTCCGCGGCGGTGAGCAGCGGATAGCGGCCGGCCTCGTTCAGGAACATCTGGAACGAATCGGTTGTGTAGAGGCTGGTGCCGATCGACAGGTCGAGCTCGAGCTCGTCCTCGTCCTCCGCGTCGGGAGCGACATCGTGAACGGCAAGCTCCTGGGCGAGCGCCTCCGCCTCGGCCTCGTCGAGGTCGTGGGTGAGGACGGCGTCCGCAACGTCGGCAGGGGTGATCGACCCGTGCTCGGTACGGAGCTGGAGCAGCGCTTCAAGCGCTTCGGCGACAGCCGCGGTCATGCTGATTTCGGTCAACGAACTCCTTCTGTCTTCGAGGAAAACGGGCGCGCGGTTTGCGCGTCATCCGTCAACCTATTCAACGCCGGGAACGGGCAGACCATTCCCTCTCTCGTACTGGGCACCCCAGAACTTAGTAACAGACTGTTACAAAGATGTTAGGACGCGACCCAAAACCATATTAAGGCGCGATCCGGTCATTTGCAACAAATGCCGCATGAGTAACGGGCATCTTCTGGGCGAAGAAGACCTCCACCGCCTCGGCAAAGCGCCGGATCTCGAGCTGGGCGAACTCGGCATTCCGCAGGGAGAGGAAGTTCATCAGGGCCCTGGCGTTGACCGTCCAGTAGAACTGGGTGTAGGCCCCGACCGGGATCACGGAGCGGGCGAGTTCGCGGGCGACGCCCTTCTCGACCAGGCGGGCGTAGGCGGCGTAGGCCTCGCGATAGATCCCCTCGAGCTCCTCGCGGGTCTCCTCGGCGAGCTCGGGTGAGACCTGCTCGAAGCTGTAGGCCCCGGGCTTCCCGACCTGGGTGCGGACGTCGGCCGGGTCGGGGACGTAGAAGTCGTCGGTCGCCTTCGCGTAGCGCATCGAGAACTCGTTGAACGAGCCGATCCGGTGCCGAAACCACTCCCGCGCCACGAAGATCGGGCACCGGATGTGGAAGCGGAAGGCGTTGTGCTCGAACGGCGAGCCGTGCCGGTCGCGCATCAGGAAGCGGATCAGCCCCTCGTCGGACTCCTCCATCTCGGTCTTGCGGCGGGCGAAGCTGACGCGGGCCCCGTTCACGACCGAGAGGTCGTCGGCCATCGCTTCGTCGAGCCGCACGAAGCCGTGGTCGAGGACCTGGATCGTGTTGTCTGGGATCACTTCGGTCACGGTCACGAACGGCGGACCCTAGCTCGGTCCCCGGACGTACCGTATCGCCGCCCGCGCCGCGGCAACGGGCCCCTCGGGTCGGTGCCAGGCACCAACAAAAGCGCAACGAGTTGTCCACACCTCTTGCGCTGCCGTGGGCGGACAGGCACGCTGGCCGGACTCGGGTGGGATGCCCGGTCGGTGCCTGGCACCGACGCAAGGCGGCACAGGCGCCGCAACGAAGACTGAGCAGATGCACATCGGGCGATAGCGTGTTCGCGTGGCGATCAAGATCGGCACCTCCGGCTGGTCATATCCGTCATGGCGGCCGGGTTTCTACCCGGGCGACCTGCAGCCGGCCGAGTTCCTCGGCTTCTATGCACAGCGGTTCGACACGGTCGAGCTCAACTCGACCGGCTACCGCTTGCCGAGCGCCGACCAGTTCCGCCGCTGGGCCGAGAGCGTGCCCGACGGCTTCGAGTTCGCGGTCAAGTTCTCGCTCGTCCGGCTCGACCGCGTGACGACGTTCCTCGAGCGCGTGCTCGCCCTCGGCGACCGGCTCGGCCCGGTCCGGGTCGTCTACGAAGGCCCGCGCGACGACGGCATGCTCTCGTTCGTCGAGGGCTCGGTGCCGCCGGACGTCCGGCTCGCCTGGGACTTCCGCGACGAGTCGTGGGCGGAGGTCGACGAGGTGCTGCGCGTCAACGACGCCGGCGCGGAGCCGTTTCGCTACCTGCGCCTGCGTGAGCCGCCGTACACCGACGACGAGCTGACGGAGATCGCCGCGACGATCCGCGATCCGGCCTACGTCTACGTCAGGCACGAAGACGAGCCGACCGCGCCCGCGATCGCGGATCGGCTGCGCGCGCTCCTATAGTCCGTCACGATGTGGGTCGTCCGTGAGCTCGTCCGGCTGGTCGTGCGCACCGTCGTGATCGCCGCCGTCGCGATCCTGATCGGCGGAGTCCTCGCCATCGTCAGCGCAGGCGACTTCTATTCGGACACGCGGATCCTTCTGATCGTCCTCGGCTGCATGCTGCTCGCGATGGCCGGCGTGGGACGCGGCTCGAACGTCGAGCGGTTCATGGACACGGGCGTGCAGCAGGCCGCCTGGGGGAACATCCCCGGCTTCGACGCGATCCGGGCCCGTCCTGAGGATCCCTCGCTCTCGCCCGGCGCCGCCTTCTTCTTCAGCGGCCTCGTCGTGGTCGTTGTCGGGATCCTGGTCTAGTACGCGGCCGCCGCGTGCGTGCGCTCGAGGTGTGCGCCCGACGCGAGGATGTCCTGCACCTGTTCGACCGCGAAGCGCAGCTCGTCGTCGGTCGTGAAGAAGTGCGGACCGAAGCGAATGCCTGCGTCAGGGCGCGTGTCACAGATGATCTCGCGCGCCGCGAGCTCGGCGTGGACGGCCTGGAAGTCCGGCACGCGAAAGACGACCGAGCCGCCGCGAATCGCAGGATCGCGCGGTGAGGTGAGCTCGAAGCCGGCGGCGTCGACGAGCTCGACGAGCAACGCGGTCTGCCGCATCGAGTTCTCGCGAATCCGATCGACGCCGATCTCCGCGATGATCTCGTAGCCCGCGCTCGCCGCGTAGTTCGCGGCCACGTTCGGCGTGCCGGTGAGAAAGCGCGCTGCGCCCGGCGCGGGCTCCATCTCCGTCTCGAACGCGAACGGCCGCGCGTGCCCCTGCCAGCCGGCAAACGCCGGCTCGAGCTGCTCGGCGAGATCGGGGCGCACGTAGAGCCAGCCCGCGCCCGGCCCGCCGCACAGCCACTTGACCGAGCCGCCGACGCAGAACGCGATCCCGAGCGCCGTCACGTCGAGCGGCACCGCGCCTGCCGACTGATACGCGTCGAGACAGACGTGCGCGCCGGCCGCGTGCGCGCGCTCGACGATCCGCTCGATCGGCTGGATCTCGGCGGACTTGTAGAGCACGTGCGAGACCGGGACGAGCAGCGTGCGCTCGTCGATCGCGTCGATCACCGCCTCGGCGTCCTCGCAGACGACGACCTCCGCGCCGAAGCGCGCCCACGCCTGCTGCACGTAGCGCACCGACGGGAACAAACCCTCTTCGAAGACGATGCGATTGCGCGGGGGCTTCAGGTCGAAGCACGAGAGCACGATCGCCTCGGCGACCGTCACGTTCTGATGCATGACCGTCGAGCCCGGCGGCGCGCCGATGATGCCGCCGATCAGATCACCGGTCGTGAACACGGAGCTCCACCAGCCTTCGCCCCACGCCCGCGCGCCACGCGCCGCCCACTCGCCCGCGAACTGCTGCAGCCGGCGTTCGGCTTCGGCGGGCATCGCGCCGAGCGAGTGGTTGATCAGATACGTCGTCGACGCGAGGATCGGAAAGCGATCCCGGTAGCCGGTCAGCTCCACGACGCGAGTATCTACAAACGCCAGATCGCCGTGCCGGTCGTGTGCGAGACCCACACGTGGCCAGGCGACCGGCAGAACGACGATCGGACCGGGGCCGCCCGGCATCGTCTTCACGACCTTCAGCGTCTTGGGATCGACGATCGCGACCACGTCCGCGTCGATGCACGGCACCCACAGCTCGTTCGAGACGATCGCCGAGCCGAGCGGGTTGCGCGCGACCTTGACGCTCCCGAGCACCTTCAGTGTGCGCGCGTCGACGCGCGTGACGACGTTCGTCTCCTGCGAGACGTAGAGCGAGCCGCCGAAGCCGGTCACCCAGAGGTAGCTGCCGATCGCGGCCAGGCCGTTCGGCTCGACGCCAACCTTGATCGTCTTGACGACGCGCTTGCCGGTGATGCGGGAGACCGTGCCGTCGGCCGAGTTGGAGACCCAGGCGGAGCCGAAGCCCCACTCGATCGTCGCGACGAGGACCTTCACGGTCCCAGTGTTGCCGCAGATCCTCCCGTCAGTGTCGACGTATTCGAATTGCCGATCGGCTTCGCCGGCGGCCGCGAGTCGACGAGGATCGCGGCGACGAGCAGGACGGCGATTCCGACGAGGCTCTCGCCGATCAGGCTCCGGCCGATCCGCGTCAGGAACCCCGTGTCGGCACGGTCGAGCGCCGGCAGGACGACGAAGTGGTGGAACGCGCCCCACGCGAGCGCGACGCACACGAGCCCGATCTTCACGAGCAGCACCTGGCCGTACCCCTGCGTCCACAGATCGTGGAGGTGCGGCAGCCGCACGATGCTCAGGTAGATCCCGGCCGAGAGCACGAGCACGATCAGCACGGTCGCCATTCGCGAGAAGCGCTGGAACGCCTCGCGGCGGAGCTGCGGCGCGCCGAACCAGAGCAGCCCGGCCATCGTCGCGAGCGCGCCGATCCAGAGCGACGCCGCGGAGATGTGCACCCAGTCGGCCAGCTCGGTCTTCCACGACGAGCCCGGATCGACCGCGTCGTGGCCCGACACCGAGAGCCCGCCTGCGAAGAGCAGCGAGAGGGCGAACGCCGGGACCAGGAGCGTGACGCGGTCGAGCAGCCAGGCGAGGTAGACGAGCGCGAGCACGAGCGCGAAGCCGAGCGTCATCGTCACGAAGGCCGTGCCGAAACGCGTCGCGGCCATCGGCGAGAGGTCGCCGTAGAGGAACTTGCCGAACGGCAGCTGCAACGCGTCCTCCGCGCGCAGCGAGAACGCCGCGATCCCGGACTGCAACGCGATCACCGCGCCGAGCCCCGCCGCGACGGCGATCTTCCGGTCGAGTTCGCGCGGTACCTCGAGCCCGCGCAGGACGATCAGCCGCAGGCCGAGCGCGCCGATCGTCAGTGCGATCCCGAGGAACCACAGCCAGCGCACGAGATGCTCGGTGTGCGTGGGGCCGCCGGCGCCGTACGCGTCGTTGACCGACGGCGCGGGCACGCGCACGCCGAACGTCCAGACGCCGGAGACCACGTGCGAGTCGGCCGAGATCGCCTGCCAGCGCACGGTGTAGGCGCCGAGCTTCAGCGGGCGAACCGACGCGACCACGTCCGTGCCTTCGGCCTGCGACGCGCCGGCGAAGTTGTGGCCGACGCCGTTCAGCACCTTGATCGCGCCGGGCAGGATCTTCACCTGCTGGTCGAAGTGCAGGCGAATCTGTCCGGGCGTCTTCTGCACCTCCCTGCCGAAGTGCGGCGTCGTCGACTCGAGCGTCGCGTGCGCCGATGCCGCCGCGGGAAACGCGAGTGCCACAAGTGCGATTGCGAGCAGGCGTCTCATCGGTGCGGCGCTCCTGCCAGCGGCGACAGGTGGCCGAAGATCGGCGCCACGTCGCGGTCGGAGAAGAGCATCACCGAGACCGTCACGATCGTCAGCGCGAAGCAGGCCTGCAGCACCGCGGAGCGCGGCCGCCAGACGAGCAGCAGCGGAAAGATCGCGGCGACGACGAACGTCCAGCCGAGCAGGTGGTGGAGAAACGCCGAGCGGGCGAAGAACCACGGGTTCTGCTCGTGCACGATGAACGCGGTTCCCGTGACGACGAACGCAAGCGGCCACGTCAGCCGCCAGAGCGGCGAGCGCAGCCGTCCGTGCACGAGCCCGAGCTCGGCGCCGCCCGCGAGCATCAGCACCTCGGCCCACGAGCCGTGCGCGTACATGTGGATCGACGAGTTGGTGAAGAACGCCATCACCGGCCACAGCAGCACGCCGAGCCCGAACGCGAGACCGGGCCAGAGGTACTTGCGCCACGGCCTCATGTGCCAGACCTCCTCGCCGACGACCGCCTCGCAGAGCAGGCAGAGGCCGACGAGCAGGATGCCCGCCGCGAAGGCCCAGTGAACCATCTCAGCGTGGGGCAGCATCGTGCTCCTCCAGGTCGACGAGCAGCGGCCGCGCCACGAGCAGCGCGAAGACGATCCCGACGGCGATCACGAGCAGCGGCGGCTCGATCAGCAGCCACCAGACACTCTGGCCGCGCGGGTGCAGCAGCGTGACCCGGTACGGCTGCAGGATCGCCCAGACGAACCCGGCCGCCATCACGACGGGGCCGATGAACGAGACGATTCGCACTCGTACGGTGCGCGCTGTGGTCGCCGGTAGGCGATGAACCAACGGTGTTTCCATATCCTCCTCCGGTCCTCAGGGACGTCGAACGCCCGCGTGGCCTGGGCGCTTCCCGCGGGTCAGGCCGGCAGCGGAGGAGGTCGTGACTCGAAAGCGATCCCGAAGCGACGCCGCGGGGCGGCGTCGTCGTCGCCGGCACGGGGATGCGGCGAAACCAGCGCGTGGAACGCGGCACTGAGGATGCGACGCGCCCGCGCGATCGTGCTGACGGCGTAGTCCTCGACCTCGTAGAGCCAGCGCGCGACACGCCAGAGCGCGGCAACCGCGACGGCGAGCACGGCGAAGGTCGGCAACGCATACGTGTGGAGCCAGGGGGCAAAGAGCGGCCAGCGCCCGTCGGCCGCCTGCTCTGCGTCGGCGTGCACGAGGTAGATCAGCGACGTGGAGACAAAGGCGGCGACCCAAACGCGCGGCGACAGCCCGGGGCGGAACCTCGGTGCCCGCCGCTGGCTCCCGTGACCGACCGCGGCCAGCAGCCGGTCGCCGGCGTCCGCGGCGGCCCAGGCGCGAGTCGCGCGGGCGAGCAGTGCGGCGCACGTCAGCGCCGCGACGATCTTCACCGCGACCAGCACGAACGGGTAGTAGGTCGCGCCCGTCGGCGCGAGCGGCTGGACGTGGAAGGCGCGGTCGACGTCCGCGGTCAGGCTGCGCCCGGCAACCTCGGCAACGATGACGAGGAGCGCGAATGTGGCCAACCCTCGGCGGGGACGAAGCCGCGCGTGCATCGTCGCTCGATCATACTCGCGGATCCCTACCTGGCCGCCTTGCGGCCCGGGCGCGAATATTGGTTCAATCGCTCCTCATGGGAGACGACCCGGCTCCGTTGCGCGAGTCGCCCGTCCGCGGCGTCGAGTCCCGGAACGGGGCGGTCGTGCTCCGGCTGGGCGGGGAGCTCGATCTCTACAACGCCGAGGAGATCCGGAACGCCCTGGTCGGCCTGATCGCCGAGGAGCCCCGCTGCCTGGTGATCGACCTGGCCGACGTCGAGTTCGCCGATTCGACCTTCCTCGGCGTCCTCGTCGAGGCGCACTCGCGTCTCGGTGACAGCTTGCGGCTCGCGGCGCCGCAGCTCGAGACCCGCCGAGCGCTTCAGGTGAGCGGCCTCGACCGGCACCTGCCGGTGCACGACACGGTCGATGACGCGATCGCGGGCTGAGCCCTCCGGCTACCGCGCGCCGTCGATCACCCGGTCGATCAGGTCGCGATAGGCCCGCGCGAAATCGTCGGGAGTCTGATGCCACGCCCAGTACGCGTCGCGGGCCTGGCTGCTCAGCCTCACGGCGAGCTCGTGGTCGGTGAGGATCCGACGCAGGGCGTCGACGAGCGCCGGCCCGTCGGCAGGCGGCAAGAGGATGCTGTTGACGCCGTCCGTCGCGATCTCGGGGATCCCGCCGGCGTTGGTGGCGACGACACACCTGCCGCGGGCGAACGCCTCGAGCACGACCCGGCCGAGTCCCTCGGGCCAGGACGGGAGGACGAGGGCGCGGGCCTGGTCGATCTGGGCGACGACCTCGTTCGGCGCCAGCGAAGGGTGATGCTCGACCTGCCCGGGCAGCTCGGCGACGAGCGCATCGATCACCGCCCGGCGGGAGCCGTTGCCGACGACCGAGAGCGTCGCGTGCGGGAACTCGCTCGCGACGGTGCGCCACGCATCGGCGAGCACATCGGGGTTCTTGTACGGCTCGAGCGCGCCGACGAACACCACGCGCTGTGTCTCCGGCACCGACAGCACCGCCGGCTCTGAGAAAGCGGTGAGGTCGCTGTAGGTCGGGAACGTCGCCGTCGCGGGCCTGCCTCGGATCTCCTCGATCAACGACGAGGTGTACGCCGAGAGCCCGCGCGTCGCATCCGCCTTGGTCAGCGACCATGCTGCGACGCGGTCCGCGAGCGGCGTCATGACGCGTCTGGCCGGCGAGCCGTAGGAGCGCGTGAACGTCTTCGGCTGCCCGTGCACCTCGACGACGACCTTCGCCGAGCGGCGGGCGAGCCGCCGCGCGACCAGGGCCCCCGCACCGACGTAGGGATCGCTGGCGACGACGACGTCGGGGCGAAACCGGCGCAGCTCGATCGCGATGTCGGCCGGCAGGCGGCCGTAGTAGGCAAGCGCCGATTCGGGCAGGAGCCTGAAGCGAGGATCGCCTGCGCCGGTTCCCGCATTGAGGATGCGCATGTCCAGGACTCCGTCGATCGCATCCCACTTCTTCGCGAGCCACGGCGCGAGGGGCAGGCTCACGCGGCCGCGTCCGACAAAGAGGACGCGTGGCGTTCTGGTCGGGTCTGAACTCACCGGCCTAGCCTGCCTCGCGACTGAACACCGCGAACGTCCCGACATCGAGTCGGCGTGCGAAACCTGGTTCGTCCTCGATCTCGCTCAACAGCGGCGCCAGCTGCTTGGCCCTAGGAGCTCCCGGTGTCGCGTCGTGGAACAGCGCCAGCCCTCCGACCCGGAGTCGTCGGCCGAACCGCTGGAAATCGAGTCTCGCCCCTTCGACACTCGGGTCGCCGTCGATGAGCACAAGTGCGTATTCGCCTGCAGGCAGGTCGGCTCGGTGTGAGTCTTCAGCGATCAAGTTGACCCGGTCGGTCAACCCAAACCGTTGCAAGACCGCCCCGAGTTCGCGATCGAAAGCATCATTCCCGAGCTTCGTCTGAGGGTCGAACGACCAGAGGGTCGCTTGCGGCGACATGGCCGTCGCCAGCACGACCGTGCTGCCACCTCTCTCCCGACCGATCTCGATCAGCGTTGCCGGTCCTGCATCCACGGCGATCCGCCACAGATAGGCGATTTCGTCAAGTCGCATCGACGCGAGGCCACGATTCGCCGCACTGCTCGAGAGCACCAGCGGCGCGACGTCCTCGAAGGCGACCCGGCCTTCCGGCCAGTCCTCGAGAGCGATCCTCGCGTCGCGTGCTTGCCGCCACCCGAGCACTTCGGCAAGCACAGCCGGCCGCTCGACGGCAACGGCAACCAGCAAGCCGCGCCCGACATTCGTCGCCGCGAAGGCGGCGATCCATTGGCGAAGACGAGGGCCCACGCAACGAGCTTAGAGACTCGGTCGAGCCGGCGAGAGCGGGGGTCGGAGACCATCGTGGCGGCGCCTCTTCGGGCGCTGTCAATGAAGCCGACGGGGAGACTCGAACTCCCGACCCCTTCATTACGAGTGAAGTGCTCTACCAGCTGAGCTACGTCGGCGTCTGCTCCGAGGAGCGCGCCTAGTGTAGCCCGGAGCGCTCTTCGGTTCGGTCTGCGCCCGGCCCGGCTACGGAGCGACGAAGACGAGCACGGGCAGCGGCTTCTTGCCGGTTCCGCTACCGCTGCCGGTTCCGCTGCTCCCGCTGCTGCCACTGTCGGTCGTCGTGCCGGCGGGCGTGGTCGGCGGCGGCGAGCTCGCGGTCGTCGTCCCGTCCGGGTTCAGGACGACCGTGACCGGGCCGGCGATCGAGGTGGTTTTCTGTGTGCCGCTGCCGTTGTTGGTGCCGCTGCTCGTGCCGCTGCTGGTGCCGCTGTCGCCGTCCTTCTGCGTCCCGCTCTGGGTGGTGGGCTGCGTCGTGCTCTGCGTCGGCTGCTGCGAGCTCGGCTGCGACGGCTGCGGCGCCGGCTGTGAGGTGGTGGGCTGTGACGGCGAGTCGCTCTTCGTGCCCTGCGTCGAGCCCGGCGTCGTGGTGGTCGGCGTCGACGAGGCGGGCGGCGGATCGCTGTGGGTGGTCGGCGCGGCCGCCGGTGTGGCCGTGGGCGTCGGCGCGGGTGCCGCAGGCGCGGCGGGCAGGTCCGCCGTCGGCGACGAAGCCGCGGGCGTTGCGGCGGGCGTGGACGCGGGCGGCACGTACGACTTCGGATCGGAGAGGCTCGGCGGGCCGTGGCCGATCACGACGTCGCTGGTGCTCGCAACGACCGCCTTGTGGTGAGCCGTGGCGACAACCACGGCCCGGTGGCCCTTCTTCGCCACGCGGGCGCTCGCCGGCGCGACGGGGGCGGACGCGA
>Ga0265338_10007950_pt1 | contig 12993 bp, 6 predicted proteins | sample 42126metaG_FD_193579 | JGI IMG/M metagenome (GOLD analysis project Ga0265338, IMG submission 193579) | Rhizosphere microbial communities from Carex aquatilis grown in University of Washington, Seatle, WA, United States - 4-21-26 metaG | ecosystem: Host-associated > Plants > Roots > Rhizosphere >... | reverse complement strand
TTTTCTACAATAGTGATGACTTAGTAATATGTAAAATATGAAAATTAATTTAATGAACGTCGTTAAGTTTTTAGTTATTAATTTTTAGTTTTTAGTTCTTCGTTATTATTCCAACCGTAAACAGCAATCGTTTTTTAATTCACATCTCTTATCAAAGTGAAATTCTATATACCGAGATTCATCTTTTCTTCCTTTTATTTCTACTTTAACCCTACCCATTTCGAGGTTTTTATTATCAAATGCTCGTGCAGTTATTGTTCCCGTGAAGTCGTTATTGAATATGATATATGCAACTAACGTATTTGCAGTAGCTGCCGAATCCGATGATATGGTCATTTTACCAAACGAAAGTCCTTTATTTTTGACATTATCGCTGATGTCTATTTTGGGTTCTATCGATTTTTTTACTCCCGTAGTTACACCCGAAGCAAATTGTCCGATTGCCTGACCTGCAACGTCACCAGTTTTATTTATATTTTCTTTTAAACTTGAAGTTGAACAGGAATTAAAACCGATAACGCAGAATAAACCTGCAAATACATGTAAACATTTTATCATAAAAATGCGATTATTTTAAATTTGAATGAGCTAAACATAAAAAAGCAAGTCCGAACTTATCGTATTTTTTACTATTCAAAGCTTTCATTGTTTAATTACATTTGTGCTTTATCCATAAATCCAATGCTTAGCATAGCACTCATACAAAGTATTCCTATAAAAAACACAATTAAAGCCATAATGCGTTTTGAATTGATTTTACTCGCTCTGAAAAGGAGATAACCTATTATCAAATTAAATAATGCCCATAACACATTTGTCAATGGCGACGATAATCCTTTGCCCGGTGGATTAGCAAAAGGGGTGGGGAAGCCGTTACCTGAAATTCCATTTACAAAATGAGGAACAACATTTGTTAAAAATGCTCCTGCAAAGAAACATGCCAGATAATTATACCACTTCATTTCTTTTTCTGTTTTTATATCTGTATTTTCCATAATCATAATTCTTTATGTTAATGTTCTATTTAATAGTATTGGCTCGAATTTCATGCTCGAACGCTTTAAATCTATGTAAAAGTAACATTTATTTTTACATGGAACTCTTTTTCTCGACATAAAACAAACAAGAATGTCAATATTGTTTTACTTGTTTAAAGATATAGATTTTGCAGAATAAAAACCACAGAATTAAACAGCGTTCTCTACCCAATGTATTTCAATTTTTAGTTTTTAATTTTTAATTGAACAGCCTTAACCACAAAGGACCACAAAGGATCTTCACAAAGTCGCTTAAAGGTTTTTTAACTTTTAACTTTTAACTTTTAGTTTTTAGTTGAACAGCCTTAACCACAAAGGACCACAAAGGATCTTCACAAAGTCGCTCAAAGGGTTTTTAACTTTTAGTTTTTAATTTTTAGTTATTAGTTTTCATACATCTCACCGAAAATCCATAGTTTCGATTATACAATGTTCTTTCAACGTTCGAGTCTTCAAATCGAATTGTTATATTCCAGTTACCATTATTATTATTTGTTTCAAGGGTATTATTATTAAAACTCCACCAACTTGCCAAACTTTCTATACTGGTATACTGTCCACTATCTAATCTAAAACCTGTTGGAACAGCTGCAAATCCGCATTTCTTATGTTTTTTCTTATCAAATTGTGATGTAAATGTTGAATTTTGTACCGTCATCGATTTTGCAATTTTATTTATTCTCGGAATATATCCTCTTGTATATTTACTGGAATCGATAACTATTTTGGTTGATGCATCATCGGTATAACCTTGTGTTATTAAAAATGTTTCCAAATCACTCCATTCCGTGTCGGTTGGAACATGCCAGCCAATAGGACAAAGTTTATTGGTTTGTATTGCAAATCCATTATAAACCGCTTCATGTTGTTGTTTATTTATCAAACTAAAGCCTGCTGTTTTCAGATTGCTCCATGCTGTATTATCGTTTATGTTTTGAATTGACGAACTGTCGTTTAATCTTGTTGTCTTCAAGTTTTCAGTCATCCAAAGCTGGTCTCCGAGTTTTATTGTTTTATACATGTTACCATCTACATCTATTATCGATTGTGAAAATACGTTCGTAGTTGCTAAACTAAAGAGGAATACTATAAAATATATATGCGTTTTGAACATGCTATTTCCCTTTTGTGATTTATGATATTTGGTGAACCGATATATAACTATAGATTAGAATGGGGGTTACAAAAATAATGCCTGAATATATTATTCAACATTAGTTAAAATTGTATCATGTAAAAGTCCTTCTGATTCTTACTATAAAACGAAGTTATAATAAACGTATTATTGAATAATTATTTCTAATGTTTCAAATAAAAAAAGCTGACCCAGAAAATCGGGGCAGCTTTTTTTATTACGAGCATTGATTCACAAAAAGAAACTTTTGTGAGCCTTTGTGCGATCCTTTTTTGCCTTTGTGGTTATTAGCTGTTTTAACTAAAATTTACCACTTATGCCATCTCGTAAACAAGTTCTTTCCATGCATGCGAATGTGCATTCGGACAACCCTCATTAAGAGGTTTGTGTTTAGCATGAAGCGATGTCCCGCAATTTTTACAGATAAACGATTTTTGACCCACTTCGCCTAACTTTGTCCAGTTATGAAGTGTTTTAGCACAACAACAAGAAATGTTTGGCATTGATTCCTGTTTAACCGTTGTACCACAATGTTTGCATTGATACCAATTAGTTGCCATGGCTATTATTATTAAAAATGTGCTTACTCTTTCCGGTTTTCAGCATCTCCGACAGGCATAGCTATTGCCTTAATAGTTTTAAATTGTATTTCCATTTTATTGCTTTGCGATAAACGGAAAACAATTATACTCAACCATTAAGGATATGTTTTAATTTTCCTGAACTTTAGAACTACGAATGCGGTAGTGTATTTTAAATAATGGTGAATTATGAATTATGAATGGTGAATTGAACAGCCATTGAACATTTATATAATTAGCTCTTTGCCACTAAGCCACTAAGCCACACTAAGCCACACTAAGAAAGGATTTACATAAAGTGACTGCTTTATAATTCATAATTCACCATTTATAATTCACCATTTATATAACTAGCTCTTTGCCACTAAGACTCTAAGGCACAAAGACACACTAAGAAATACAAAGAAAGGATTTATATAAAGTGACGGCTTCATAATTCATAATTCATAATTATTCCTAACTTCCAATGATAGGCATGGAACGAATATAATTATTTTCTTTTGCTTCTTTCAGAATGAATTGAGCGATATCAGCACGTGAGATGCCCATTTTTACTTTTTTATCACCAAAGGTAACTTTAGCATCACCAATGCCTTTTGTGTTATTGGGCGATACGAATCGAACAATAGTCCAATCCAATCCCGATAAAACGATAAAATTCCCTATTTCAACAATTTCTTTATAGGCTTTAGGTAAAAATAACTTAGCCATTATGGTAGGCAACTTTGTAATCAGTGATGGAATATCTTTTTCAAAACGAACACTAGGAGTAGCAATGGTGATAAATCGTTTAACATTTTCGTTCTTCATTGCCCTGATAATATTTTTATGTCCTTCGAGAACATGAAAACCATTATAGTATCTTTTTACCGGAGGTCCTAAGGTGCTTATTACCGTATCAATGCCCGAAACAGCATTTTTAATTTTATCATAATCGTGCAATTCGCCTTTTATTATTTCCAGTTTAGGATGAATTATTGTCAACTTCGAAGGATTTCTAATATATACTTTTACATCAAAGCCTTCATGTAGAGCTTTCTCAACGACTAATGTACCTATTGTTCCGCTTGCTCCAAAAATTAACAGTTTCATAATCGACGTTATAAGTGTTTGTTTTTTACATTTTTTGTAATGAGGGCAAAGGTTGTTTTTATTCCTGACACGGCAAGTGGTATATGAGAATTCTATTCATTTTTTTGATAATTAATTAGTGGTATTGAATACAAAATGCAAAAAAAATATATACATTGCTTTCGCAAATGTATAGTAGGCTCATTCAGTTATTTCTGCTCAAATAATACGATTACATAGTTATGAAGAACTCTTTATTCCATAACGGTCTTTTCCTATTTGTTCTTTTATGGAGTCATTGTTTAGTGGGGCAGAGTTATTTGCGATATTTTAATTATACGCAATCGAACGGGCTATCAGACAATTATGTCAATTGTGTTTATCAAGATCATCGAGGATTTATTTGGATTGGCACATGGAGTGGGCTTAATCGTTTTGATGGCTTCAATTTTAGACAGTATGCTTCGAAAAAAAACAATCCTAAAGGAATGTTGGGTAACTGGATATATAAAATATACGAAGACAGAGATCAAAATTTATGGGTTTGCACGAGTGCCGAATTAATGAAATATGATTGGAAAACCGATCAGTTTTTGAAAATAAAAGGATTAGATACTATCACTGTTTTCGATATAAAACAAGACAAAAAGGGATTTCTTTGGATAACATCCGATCATGGCTTAGTAAAATATAATTCGAATCGAAACAGCATAGAACAATGGTTTACACGATCAAATAAAAGACATTTATTCCCAACAAATAACCTGAGCAATATCGTTATTGATTCGAAAGATAATTTATGGATAGGTTCAAATACCGTAGGTTTAATTTGGTTTAATACAAAAACGAATACATTTCGTTTATATGGTCCTAAACCTACCGATTTAAAATCGTCCCTGCAATATAATGTTTCATCTTTGGTTTTTGATAAAGATAATCGATTATGGATGATGGCTCTTTGTAATGATGGTCTAGCCATTTTTGATACCATAACTAAAACATTTACCAATAAAAGAACAGACCCGAAGAATTGTCATTCCTTGCCCAATAATGCAGTATCACGTGTCTGTTGTGATAATGAAGGTGTTATTTGGGTTTGCTGTCAAAATGAAAGTTTGTGTAAATATGACAAAGACAAGGATCAATTTTATCGATATACCCGCGATCCATTTGTATCAAATTCATTAAATGCTCAATCGGTAAGTTGTCTTTTTGAAGATAATGTTGGCAATTATTGGATTGGGTCGCATGGCAATGGCTTATATTTTTTGAATAAACAAAAGAATCTATTTAAAAGCTATTCAATGTTATCGAATAAACCCAATTCTTTACCAGGTAATATAATAAGTTCTTTTACCGAAATGCATGATGGCAATATCATTGTATCGACAGATGGAGGAGGGTTTTGTGTGTTTAATCGGAAAACGGAGGTTTTTGAAACCTATAATACTAAAAATGGATTATTATCGAATGCCATAACTAAAGTATTATTAGGTAAAGACAACAATGTATGGATTGCAAGCTGGAACGGAGGTATTGCAAAATTTGATTATAAAACCAAAAAGATTGTCAATTTTATTCATAAGCCTAATGATAATACATCAATTCCCTTTAATAACATAAAAGATATATATCCGAAAGGACAAAATCTTTGGGTTGTAACCCACGGTGAAGGATTGGCAGAAATGGATACGAAGACGAATCGATTTGTTTCACATTATTCGGGAGTGAAAACGCCCTTTGATTATAATATTTCTTGGAGCAATAGTATCATGAAAGATAGTAAAAATCGATTATGGATTTCTACTAATTCAATGTTATTACTCTATGATGGTACATTGAATTATAAGATAAAAAAGAACTTAATACATATGACTATAGAAGATAGTCATAAACAAATTTGGATTGTATCGGAAAAAGCTATCGATGTGTATAATGAGCAAACCAAAAGCTGTGTTCCTTTTGAGGGAATAGCAGATATGCCACAAAACCCGAAAGCTATCATTGAAGATTTAAATCATAATTTGTGGATTAGTTCCAATAGTGGTCTGTCGTGTATAGATGCTAGTAGAAAACATATTAAACATTTTACCATAAAAGATGGTTTGCCAAGCAATGATTTTGTGTATAGATCGGTTTATAGACTCAAAGATGGAACATTATTGTTTGGAGGAACCTTTGGTTTTGTGATGTTTCATCCCGATAGCTTGCTAGAGAAACAACGAAAACCCTTTGTTGTTCTTAATGAATTATTTGTTAATCATAAAGTACAAATTCCGGCAGCTAAAAAGAGTTTGTTGAAAAGAGCTATGCAATCGACAGATACACTTGTTTATCTCTATAATCATGATATTATGTCCTTTTCTATCGTTGGGGTAGCGATGGAGAATCCAAATCAAATATCCTATTCCTATAAAATTAATGGATTGAACGATTCCTGGATAGATATTGGAAATGAACGTCTTTTAACGATTCCGAATTTAGAACCTGGAAAATATATCTTATATGTGAAAGCTTATACAAATTCAAAAAGCTATTCGGTAAATGGGAAAGGATTACTCATCATCGTTTTGCCTCCGTGGTGGCGAACATTGTGGTTTAAGTTCTTACTGTTTTTATTATTAATGGGATGTATTGTTCTCTTTATTTATATCCGCTTAGATTCTTTGAAAAAAGATACCATACGTCTTGAAGCCTTAGTTAAATCAAAGACCAAAAGCTTGCAATTGGCTCTCGATAATTTAAATGAGGCTAAGCTGGTAATTGAAATGAAAAATGAAGAATTAGTAGAATCGATAGATTTAAAGGATAAACTTATTGGGGTGATAGGTCATGACTTTAGAAGTCCATTAAATGCTATAACAGGATTACTTAATCTTATTAAACTACAAATTCATTCTATTTCGGGAGAAAAACTGGAACACTATATAACAACTATAAATCAGTCGGCTCAAAAACTGTCCGATCAGATGGTAATGATGACGAACTGGGCTCAAAGTAGGTATCAAAATATTACATACAATCCGGTAGAAATAAATATAGAATCTCTACTTAACGATGCTATACTATTGGTTAAAGAGAGCGCACGACAAAAGAATATCAGCATTTCGGTACAAGCCGAAATTGTACATAATGCCTTTGTCGATGCTCGAATGATTCATACGGTAATTCTAAATCTACTTTCGAATGCGATAAAATTCTCGAACGAAAATGGTACCATTCTAGTAACCATCAATGAAGAGTCTTCTCTTTTGGAATTATCAGTTATTGATACAGGAGTAGGTATTGAAAGCGATAAAATTAATGAGCTGCTAAACAAAACTAAAAATATTGTTGCAACAGCAGGAACAAAAGGAGAACAAGGTTTTGGTTTTGGATTACAGATTTGCAATTATTTTATAGAAAAGAATAAAGGTACGATTGCTATAAAAAGTCAAGCAGGAAATGGCAGTGTGTTTACCATAATGCTTCCTGTTGGTAAAACGATTAAAGATTCAATAGATTTAAATCAAGAAATGCCTATTGAAAATGAAATAGAAATAATAAACGATTCTGATTTAGACAAACAATATTCTATCCTTATTATAGATGATGATGAAGCATTGGTAGCTATGCTCCAACAAAGCTTTGAACAGAGTTTTAAAATTGTTAAAGCATACGATGGTAAATCGGGACTGTATTTGGCTCAAAATAGTATTCCCGATCTCATTATTTCTGATATTAAATTACCCGGAATGACTGGATTTGAAGTATGTAATGCATTGAAGAAGGATATTCTAACCTGCCATATTCCAGTTATTATGGTTTCTGGCGAGCAAATTCCCGGACTTCAGTCAGAATGTTTTTCGTATGGTGCAGATGACTTCTTTCAGAAACCCTTTAATGTACTGTTCTTAAAACAAAAAATGAATGCATTACTCGATACCATACGTCATCAGAATCAAAAGATTTTACAAACAACTACCAAACAAACAACCTTTGCTCTTCCCGATAGTGCAGACGATATTGTGATACAAAAGATTGTCGCTATCATTAATGAACGATTTGATAAATCGGAATGTGAAGTCGATTATATTGCAGCTGAACTTGGATTAAGCAGAACACAATTGTGGCGAAAGACAAAGAATTATTTTGGCAAAAAGCCCAGTGAACTCATTAGAGATTTACGTTTACAAAAAGCTGCAGAAATGATTGTTAGTGGTAAATATCGGGTTTCTGATATTGCCTATAATGTTGGGTTTACCGATCCACGCTATTTCTCTCGATCATTTGTAAAGGCCTTTGGTATGTCGCCAACCGATTATTTCGAAAAGTCACAAAAGTCAAAATTGCAATAATAAGGAGATCTTTTCTTTATTGATTTCTTAAAATTCATAAAATCGATTCATCCTTGAACTTCGTTGAGTTAAGTACTGTTGTGTTTTAGTTATCATGACTGTTTCATGTTTATCGTATTCATTGTATTCAATTTCTGTTTTGTTTCTTTATTCCAATGGGTGTATGTAACAAATAGTACCTGTTTTAGAAACAAAAATCCACAGAGTCGTTTTTAATGTATCTATTGATACCATTAGTAGGAACATTTATCCACATCGTTTTTCTCCTTTACTTATACATTTACTCTGATTGTTTTAGTGGCCAGGTAATCATTGTTTGGTCTTTTTAAACATCAAGTAGTCTCTTTAGTTATTAACTTAAAAAAGAATGTATGAAAATAAGTAGAAATCTTTCTTTCGTCTTCGTTCTTGCTGTAAAGCAGGGAATTGCTCAACATAAACCACCCGAACAGCTTAACGTCTTTAATCAGGGATTCATTGCAGGTACAGGCTGTAACTCTATTTTTCTTAGAAATATTGTCTCAAGCTTGTATCCTACAAGTCGTTTAGGGCTTTTAAATATCCCCATTTTTAAATACAATTCATAACATAGTTATAATATTAAATAATATAAAATGAAAAAAGTATATCATTTTCTTGTATTGCTGTTTTTAGTAATACCATTTCTATTACAAGCACAGTTAAAACCATGGGATGCTGTTTCACAGATGACTCGTGGTATAAACATCGGTAACACTATGGAAGCTCCCAATGAAGGAGCTTGGAATGCTGCTATTAAAGAATATTATTTCGACGATCTTAAAGCAGCCGGTTTTAATACTATCAGAATACCAATGAATTGGTGGAATCATACCAGTAAAACAGCTCCCTATACTATCGATGCTGCTTGGTTGAATAGAGTTGAACAAGTTGTTGATTGGGGATTGGCACGCGGTCTCTTTATCGTTATGAATACCCATCATGAAACGCAACTTTTTGGTGATTTCAATACCTATCTTCCTATGTATGTAAGTATCTGGTCGCAGATTGCTACTCGAATGAAGGGCAAATCAGACCATTTGTTGTTCGAATTATTGAACGAGCCTCATGGTGCACCTACCTATGCTAATATGAACGACTTCAATACAAAAGTTGTGAAAGCTATTCGTACTACAAATCCAACACGGATTATTGTATATAGTGGTAATCAATGGGCTAATTCTTATAATTTAATAAATACAGCATTAGTTAATCCTGCACCTGGCGATAAATATCTTATGGGATATTACCACTCGTACGATCCTATTGGATTTGGCTTAAGTGGTAACGGAACCTTTGGATCAGATGCCGATAAAAAAGGTATTTGGGATAAAATGCAATCAGTTGCCGATTGGTCAACAAAAACAGGTATACCTGCATATTTAGGTGAGTTTGGAGCTACCAGTTCGGGTGATCTTAATTCTCGATTCCGTTATTATGCAACAAATGTCGATTATGCCATGACACATAAGATTCCTTTTATGGTATGGGATAATAATGGCGATTTTCAAGTGTATAACAGAGGAGGAAGATCATTTAACGAAATAAAAGATATTCTTACTCATTATTATCCACAAAGTACAACGAACTTTACGGTTGCTCAAGCTGGAGGGGTTGTTTTGAAATGGGTTAATAGAGCTGCAAATGCTACTTCTATTTTGGTTCAAAGAAAGCTAACGTCATCTAATAGCTATATAACCATTGCCACTATTGGAGCAACAGCAACAACATATACCGATAATTCGGCTCCTGCCGGTACCTATTATTATAGAGTAATAACGAATATTGATCCAACTACTCAATATTACGGTTATCCACAAAGAATAACAACGACAGGAGGACCTACCTTTGCTGTTAGTCTTTCATCAGACAAGTCTACTATCTGTTCTGCAAAAACGGCAACCCTTACTGCATCAACAGTAATTTCAACGGGAACGGTTACAAAGGTCGATTTTTATGAAGGAACAACATTATTGGCAAGCGATAATACAGCTCCTTATACCTATACCGTTTCAAATCTAACGATAGGAACACATAGCTACACTGCAAAAGCAACATCATCGACTGGAACGATTGTCAGTTCATCGGGAGTTGCTATCGTCATGAGTAATGGAGCTGTTATTAGTCCTTATGTTCAAATAGATTCAGGGCTTTGGGTAAATCAAAATACTGCAGCAGTTTGTTCAGGTTCTAGCATTAGCTTTGGTCCACAACCTTTAGTTGAAACAGGATGGTCGTGGAAAGGTCCTAATGGCTTTACTGCTACTACTCGTGAATTTGTCTTAGCACAACCAACATCTGCAAAAGCTGGTATCTATACTGCTACATACGATGATGGTTCTGGCTGTCCAGGCACAATGAACTTTACCGTTTCAGTTACAAGTACATCTAATCCAGTGGTTAGTAGTCCTGTTACGTATAATTTAAATGCTGTTTCAGCTCCTTTAACAGCAACAGGAACTGCATTGAAATGGTATACAACAGCAAGTGGAGGTACTCCTATAGCTACTCCAACACCATCAACAACTGTAACAGGAACAATAAGTTATTATGTATCGCAAACTCAAAATGGCTGTGAAAGTGCACGTTCACGAATTGATGTTGTGGTAATCAATACAAATATTCTTCCTATTGTTTCCATTACCAGTCCTACAGATAGTAGTTCATATACCACACCTACAGCAATTACCCTAACAGCTACTGCTAGCGATGTTGATGGAACAATTGCAAAAGTAGATTTCTATAATGGAACAAGCCTTTTAGGTACAAGTATCACAGCACCCTATTCGTTTATATGGAATAATCCAGTAGCAGGATCTTATCTTGTAACAGCAAAGGCAACCGATAATAATGGTGGTGTTGCTACAAGTTATCCTGTTTCTATAGCTGTTATAACCATACCTAATGTTTTACCTACTGTTGTTTTAACAGCTCCAGCAATAACTGATCAATTTACTGCTCCAGCATCAATTATCATTTCGGCAAATGCGGGTGATGTAGATGGCACTATTGCAACGGTGCAATTTTATCAAGGGTTAAAACTTATAGGTTCGTCAACAACAGCACCTTATAGTATTGTATGGAATAATGTTGCAGCAGGTAATTATGTTGTAACAGCACAAGCAATTGATAATGTTGGTGGCATTACTATCAGTTCTCCTGTAATGGTAAATGTTTCACCTGCTCCTAATGTTTTACCAACGGTAAGCATTACATCTCCTTTATCGAATGCTCAATTTACGAACTTGACACCCATAACCTTATCCGCTTCTGCAGCTGATGTTGATGGTACCATTGCCAGTGTTCAATTTTATCATGACTCTACACTTATTGCTACATCAACAACAGCACCATATTCTTTCATTTGGAAGAATGTAGCAGCAGGTTCTTATACTATTATTGCAAAAGCAACGGATAATGTTGGTGGCGTAACAATAAGTGTTCCTGTATTAGTAACCGTAGTACAAGTTCCAAATGTATTGCCTACAGTACAAATTACAGCTCCTGTTACTTCAGCACCATTTACTGCTCCTGCCTCAATAACTATAACTGCTAGTGCAGCTGATGTTGATGGAACAATAACAAGTGTTCAATTTTATCACGACTCAACACTTTTCGCAACAACAACAGCAGTACCTTATACAACAGTATGGAAAAATGTTACACCGGGTACTTATTCAATTACGGCAAAAGCAACCGATAATGTTGGTGGCGTAACGATCAGTACTCCTGTTTTAGTAACAGTTGTAAAAGCTCCGAATGTTTTGCCTACGGTAAGTATTAAAACGCCTGTTAATGCTGCTCAATTTACTGCTCCTGCTTCAATATCTATAACTGCTAATGCTGGCGATATTGATGGAACGATAACTAAAGTTGATTTTTATAATGGAACAACATTATTAGGATCAGTTACAACAGCTCCCTATACCTTTGTATGGTTGGTTGCTTCAGTTACCAATGCTACAAACTATTCTATTACCGCAAAAGCAACCGATAATGCAGGTGGTATTACTACAAGTGCAGCAGTTTCAATTACGGTAAATCCAGCAACGACTTGTTCTTTCCCAGCTCTTACTTCAACCAATTGGGTTGTTCGTAATAATTGGAACGATCATGTTACAAATGGCATTGTTGTTACTGCCGATAACACCGGAATTAAAGTAACCAATCGTGCTTGGGGACAAAGTTATGTATGGCTTGTATCAACAACTCAATATTCTTTAAAAGCAGGTGTTGCCTATACCTTTAGTTATGATATTCAAGGAAACTTTGCAGTGGCTCAAACGGAGTTAGGAATTGCAACGGGATATCAATGGGATGGACCAATATTATCACAACCAACCGTTGTAGCACCAGCAGGATATGTATTGAATGCAAGTAATACAAAAACAATGACGCTTACTCCTAAAGTTTCGGGTAACTATAATGTAGCTATAAAAGTAACGTTACTGAAACAGCCTACCATTGTTAATACCTATGCATTTAAGAATATCAAATTCTGTACAGGAAATAACCTTAAGAGTGATGAGATATCGCAAAATGACTTAAATGAAACTGTTATTTTAAGTCAAGACAGTACAAAGCAACTCATTGTTTATCCTAATCCAAGCAGTTCAACAACTACGATTGTTTCGGGTACTAAGATAAAAAATGTTACTATTACAAATGTCTTTGGAATAAAACAACAGCTTCCAATAATCGTTTATTCTGAATACTCTTCAAGCCTTGATTTTACAAATGTAGCTAGTGGTATTTATTTTATTACGATTATTTCATTAGATAATAGCTTACAAACGATCAAATTCATTAAAGAA
>Ga0265338_10007949_pt1 | contig 12995 bp, 12 predicted proteins | sample 42126metaG_FD_193579 | JGI IMG/M metagenome (GOLD analysis project Ga0265338, IMG submission 193579) | Rhizosphere microbial communities from Carex aquatilis grown in University of Washington, Seatle, WA, United States - 4-21-26 metaG | ecosystem: Host-associated > Plants > Roots > Rhizosphere... | reverse complement strand
ATCACTCAAATGCGCTCCTTACCGTGGGCACATTCCTGCGCCCGGTTATGAGGGGCGCAGCCACGCGCCCGGCGGCAGCCCATATTGGCGCCGCTCAATGGTATCCGCCGCATATGGGGAACAAAGCAGGAAAAGTCAAGGTGCGGGGGAAATGAGGACACATGTTTACAAGCCACAGATGCGATACATTGTGACGGGTAATGTAATTTCCCTGGAACCCAATCGCCGGTGGCAAGCAAGCATCACTGACCATTAGCTGCGAGGAGATTGCCTAGTGCAGTTGGTCTACATGGACGAGGCTGGCATCGCCAACCCAAAGCACGAACCATTCATGGTCGTGGCCGGGGTATTGGTCAATGCCGATCAAAAATGGAAGGCGTTAGAACAACACTTCAATGAATTAGCTGCGGAATTCGTCCCGGACTATGAAGGCGGAAAGTTCATTTTTCACGCCAAAGACATCTGGCACGGCGAAGGTATCTATGATCGCGAAAAGTGGGGCAACAATCGCTGGGAATTGCTAAAGCGGCTAGCGGCTATCCCGGCAAAATTCGCATTACCTATCGCGCCCGGCTATATTAATCGGGAAATCGCCCGCGCCAATTTTAGACGGATGGCCCCTACTGTCGATGAAAACAGAATCCATATGTGGACGTACATGGAGGCGTTTCATTCGAGCGTTAGGCGCGTCGAAAATTGGATGAAGAAAAATGGTTCTTCCAGGGACGAGGTTGCAATGCTTATCATGGAAGATACGGACAGAGTTAAGGGTATTATCAAGAACATCCACGACGTCTACACCGACAGAACTTTGAAGGTCCCGAACTGGTCCGATGGATTCCAATCCGCTCACATCATGGATGAGCTTCATTTCGCCAAGAAGTCCGACTCCAGACTGCTGCAAATTGCTGATCACTGCGCGTTCTTCATAAAGAGGCGTCTCGCGAAGTGCCCAAAAGTCACAGAACTATATAACGCGATAGAACCTCAGATATTTCTCCAGCCAGATAAGAACGCTGGTGTCCTAGTGACTGTCAGGAAGGAAGATATTGTCCCGGTTTACGAGGAACACGGTCTTGAAGGCGAAGTTGAGGACCACGAAAGCTGAATGACCAAAGCCTTCGACTATCCCTTCGCCGTGCGGCCCCTCGCGAAAGAAGATGGCGGCGGGTATTTGTGCGAGTTTCCTGATCTTCCAGGCGTCATGGGCGATGGCGGGACGGTGGAAGAGGCGATAACGGATGCCCGCAAAGTCTTGAAAGCCGCGCTGGCAACGCTTCGCCAATTGGGGCGCACACCGCCGGAGCCGACCCAAGCGTCCGGGCAATGGCGGATGCGGGCGCCACGTTCGCTGCACCAGCGTTTGGCGGCACGGGCGAAAGCCGAGGGCGTGAGTTTGAATACCCTCGCCGTCGCGCTCCTCTCTGAAGGGGTGGGGCGCCGGGATAAGGGCGCTGTCTGAATCGGGTCCTACGCTAGGCGGCAGCTTGTATTTCGCCGCGTCTGCTTTGGTCGCTAGACACAACGGCGTCGGACGAGACGCCTTCGTCCTGCGATGTTTGATCCGAGACTTGGCAGAAGCTGCTATTACTGCGTGGTTCCGAATCTCACGCGAAGCGGCTGGGGGAAAAATGGGACGCATTGGATGTCTGCTCTTTTCCACGGCTGTGCTTTGCGGCTGTGCATCCACGCAAGCCATCGATGATCAGGAAGCCATCGCTATCGCCTCGAAGGTGTGCGCTTCCACCTGGGCAAAAACTTTGCAGAAACAGGGTGGCTCTTGGGAGGTGAAAGCGTCCGAATGGCACGCCCGCCTGGACGGTTCCTCCTGGAAGGTCTGGACAGGCGACGAGGCAAGCCCAGTGTTATTGGTGCGTGTGCCACGATCTGGATCATCTCCAGCCGATTGCGATCTGCGCTTTGTCGATTAATCGTCGCTAAATTGCCGCCGCGATCTGCTTAAGCAGCGGATTTTATGATGGATTGGGCGGTGGTGGGATTTTGATCGCCAGGATGCGTTTTGCTTTGCGGCGGAAGGCTTCGTAGGTCAGCGTGGCTTGCTGGTTTTGGCTGAGGCTTGGAGAGAGAAACACCACTTCGCCGTCTTCCGAGACGCTGGCCTTGGCATGGGGATCGGTGAGGATGACGACCTGAAGGGTGTTGGGGTCCTTATCGGGCACGAAGCCCTCGGCGGTGGCGACATTGTTGACCGCAATCAGCTCCTGGTGCTGCATCAGCGTGTTGATGAGCCTCTTTTCTTCATCATTCGGCTGCTGCGCCGCCGCTGCGCCCGCCATTGCCGCCAAAGTCACCAGACAAAGGATTTTCGTCGTCATGATTGGGCGCTCCTGCTTTGGCACCATCATAGACCTGTCGCTTTTCGTTGTTGCGAGTGCAATTCCTTCGCGGGACGATTGGGAAAAATAGCAATAGACCCTATATAAGGGCACCGCCGTTTCGGAGAGCATCTGCATGCCCCAAGGTCCTATTTATTGCGATACCCAGCATATGTGGCTGGGAATGCATGAGCCGGTGAACACCATCACCAATGCGGCGATCTTGATCGCGGCCTATTTTGCCTATCGCCATATCAAGCGTTCGGGGCTTCGGGTGTCCGGCGATCTTGGTCTGCTGCTGTTTCTGCTTGTCTGGGTCGGCATCGGTTCGGCGCTGTGGCATGGCCTGCGCACCATGTGGGCGCTGCAGCTCGATTGGATTCCGGGCGTGCTCTTCCTCTTGGTACTGACGGTCTTGTGGATCCGCCAGCTCTACGGATGGGTGGCTGGGTTTGCGGGCATGCTGGCGATGCTGATCGCGACGATGATCGGCGTGCGCCTATTCGGAGACAGCCTGGCCGCGATCTCGCCCAACCTGCGCTTTGCCCCAATGTTTGTGAGTGTGGCGGTGGTTGGGATCTTCATGGTGGCGGGGGCGTGGAAGAAATTCGGCCGCGACACCGCGATGATCGGCATAGCGGCGCTGGCCTTCGGCATCGGCGCAGCGGTGGCCCGCTCGATCGATCTGGTGGTCTGCCCTGTGGTGCCGTTCGGCACGCATTTCCTCTGGCATATCGGCCTGTCGACGGCGGCCTGCCTGGGCATTGTGCTGATGGTGAAGATGAAGAGGCAAGGGGCGCACTAGAGCGAAATGGGATTCTGCGGAATCACGATTTCGCTCTAACTATTTTTTTGGTCGCGCAATTTATCGGAAAACCGCTTCGCACTTTTCCGATTGCGCTCCGCCCGCGCCCCTGCTCAAAGGACTTTAGGCGACGAGGGCGCCGGTCGGCATCATATCGTCGGGCGGCGTGACGTTGTGGGTCTTGCGATAGACTTCGCGCTCGCACGCGCCTTTGCGCGGGCCGCGGCAATAAAGCTTCACTGCGCCCAGATCGACAACCTTTTCGTTGGTCGAATACTTCTTGAGAAATCCACAATCCGGGTGATTAACGCATACGTCGGACATAAAGGAACTCCACGCGTTGCTATTGGTCTTGCAGCGCTGTCTGCAGGCAAAAAATGACAGATTGAGGACGGTGGAGGCTGCTGCGTCCTTTTGTGCGGAGAAAAGACGTCGCAGGGGTGCATCTAAATGACTTGGCAAAGCGCCACCACAATGCCGTGACCGGCGCGATCCTGTTTGCATATGTCTTCATTTTCGGCGCAGGCGCCACTTCGACCACCATTTCCGGGCTTGCGAAACAGCGTTTGAGTTCTGGCTGAAACTGGTTTTCGCGCGCGCGTTCATTGCCGTGTTCTGGAAGGCTGCGCATAACCAGCTATCTCCATGCCGGATCAGGGTGAAGGTTTGCAGCTTGTCATAGGGCGGGTTGGCGCCTTGCCCAATGCCACCCACCGTCAAGACCGAGCAAACATCCGCGCCAAGCAAAGAAACGCGCACGGCTTTAATTGCCATTTTCGTTCCCTTCTGCCAGCGCCGGAAGACATCGATGTGGGTCCGCTCAATCTCCGCGGGCCCCATCAGGGCCTCCCCCAGAAAAATCACATAGGTCGCATCCGGGGTGAATTTTGCTGCATAGGCATGGGCATCGCCTGCGTCCCACGCAGCAGGTTCAAGAATTCTTCGACTGAATTCCATACGTCGCTCATCGTGTCTCTCCGCTGACCGGCACGATGGATGCGCTGATATCGAAGGCAACAGCACCCGCCGAGCCGTGGCGCAAACTGCGCCGCCGCCTCGCCGCGGGTCCCGTCAAAGACGGGTACAGGTTCTCCCGAAGGAGCGACCGGGCTTACCTGATCCGGTCCATGGCCCTTTTCCGACGCGGCCAGGATAGTCGCGAGAGATGACTGGTACAATCCCTTCTAAACGTCGACTGCTTTCACGAATTGCGCATTTTCCTGGATAAACTGAAAGCGCAGTTCGGGCTTTTTGCCCATCAGGCGTTCGACCATATCCTCAGTGGTTTGCCGCGCATCCTCGGCGATGTCGACGCGGATCAGGATGCGGTTGCCGGGCTTCATCGTGGTTTCTTTGAGCTGCGCCGGCATCATTTCGCCCAGGCCCTTGAAGCGCGAGACTTCGACCTTGGCATTGGCCTTGAACTCACTTTTCAACAGCTCTTCGCGATGCTTGTCGTCGCGCGCATAAACCGATTTGCTGCCATGGGTGAGGCGATAGAGCGGCGGCATGGCCAGGAACAGATGGCCATTTTTGATCAGTTGCGGCGTCTCGCGATAGAAAAAGGTGAGCAGCAGCGAAGCGATATGGGCGCCGTCGACATCGGCATCGGTCATGACGATGACGCGCTCATAACGCAGCGCATCTTCGCGGTATTTGGCACCGGTGCCGCAGCCCAAGGCCTGCATCAAATCTGACAGTTCCTGGTTTTGTGCGAGCTTGCCTGCTGCTGCGCTGGCGACATTCAGGATCTTGCCGCGCAAGGGCAGGATGGCTTGGGTGGCGCGTTCGCGCCCTTGTTTGGAGGAACCGCCGGCGCTGTCGCCTTCGACGAGGAAAATCTCGGTGCCTGCCGCGGCATCACGGGTGCAATCGGCGAGTTTGCCGGGCAGGCGCAGTTTGCGCGTCGCGGCTTTGCGCGAGACTTCCTTTTCCTGGCGCCGCTTCAGCCTCGTTTCGGCTTGATCGATGACGAAATCGAGCAGCCGGTCGGCCGCCGCCGGGTCTTCGGCCAGCCAATGGTCGAAATGATCGCGCACCACGTTCTCGACCAGGCGCTGCGCGTCAGGGGAGGAGAGCTTGTCCTTGGTCTGACCCTGGAATTCCGGCTCGCGGATAAAGACAGACAGCACCGCGCGCGCCGATTCCATCACATCCTCGGGCATGATGGCGGCGGTCTTCTTGTTGTTCATGCGCTCGCCATGGGCGCGCAAGCCGCGTGTCAGCGCATTGCGCAGACCTTGCTCATGCGTGCCGCCCGCGGGCGTGGGGATGGTATTGCAATAGCTTTGGAGGAACGGCTCAAGTTCCGGCACCCAAGCGACGGCCCATTCGACCGTGCCTTTGCCATTCTGCTCGGTGCGCCCAGAGAAGAGGCGCGGCGTTACCGTGGCCTTGCCACCGATCTCGCCCACCAGATAATCGGTGAGGCCGCCGGGGAAATGGAAGGTATCCTCGGCTGGGGTGTTCTCATCGAGCAGGCTGGGATCGCATTTCCACAAAATCTCCACACCGCGGAAGAGATAGGATTTGGATTTCGCCATACGGTAGAGTCGTGCAGGCGAAAACCGGACATCGCCGCCGAAAATCTGATAGTCGGGCTTGAAGCTGGTGAAAGTGCCGCGGCGATTGGCATTGCCGGTCTCTTTCAACTTGCCGATGGGCTTGCCGCGCTCGAAGCGCATCTTGTGGCCGGTCTTGTTGCGGAAGACCTCGACCTCCATCCATTCGGAGAGGGCATTGACCACCGAAGCGCCGACGCCATGCAGGCCGCCCGAGGTCTCATAGACCTTGCCATCGAATTTACCACCCGCATGCAGGGTGGTCATGATGACTTCGAGGGCGGATTTGTTCTTGAATTTGGGGTGGGGATCGACCGGGATGCCGCGGCCGTTGTCGCGGACGGTGAGGATGTTGCCAGGCGCAAGCTCAATCTCGATGCGGTTGGCAAAGCCGGCCACCGCCTCGTCCATGGAGTTGTCGATGATTTCGGCCGCCAAGTGATGCAAAGCGGTGATGTCGGTGCCACCGATATACATGCCAGGGCGCCGCCGGACGGGCTCAAGCCCTTCCAATACCTCAATATCTTTGGCGGTGTAATCCTTACCGCCGGACGGGGAATTATCGAATAAGTCTTTGGCCATAGGTCTGATCAGCTGCGATTCGGGAGGGAAAAGGTAGCGGAAAAACCGCCGCTTGCCCGGTGTGGGCGGCAGGCACTTCTTAATGAGTTTCGCTTAGACCTAGTGGCGATTTCCCGCCAACACAATGGGCGCTTTGAGCCCTGGGTCGACCGAGCGCCGATGTCTGTTAGCGAAAACCCGAAAGAAGATCTGCGCTTCTGTCACGCGCGCCTGCAGATCATCCTCGACACGCTGCCGGTCACGATCATCTGCAATCCGCTGGCCGTCGCGACGGCAGGGCTTGCCCTTTATCTGGGGCGGAGTGAATTCGGTATCGTTTCGTTTCGCCAGATGGCGGCGGCGGTGGGCCTTCAACTCGTCGGCGCGATCGCGGCCTATCTGATGTGGCGCCGCTACCGGGTGATCACACAAGCCGATGTCAAAGCGGTGCGCCGCAAGCTGATCCTGCTGCAAGCTTTGATCGGTCTGTGTTGGGGCGCGGTGGCCTGGGCCTTGTGGGTGGACGGCAACGGCGCCAACAACGGCACGGTCGTGATCGTGCTGACGATGGCGGTTTGGGGTATGGCGATCACCCGTTGTGCCGTCCGCACGGTCTTTCTGACCGGCGCCACAGCCATGATCTTGCCGCTGATCCTGCGCTGCGCCACCTCCAGCGGTGTGACGGCGCATATTTTCGTGGCGTTTCTGCCGCTATGCCTGGGCTATATCGTTTTCTCCGGCACGGCGGTGCGCCGCCGCATCGACGAGATGCTGACCGCGCGTTTCGCCAATGAAGACCTCTCCAAAGAACTGGCCGCCGCGCGCGATGAAGCCGTGGCAAAACGCAAAGAAGCCGAAAGCGCAAACGACTCCAAAACGGCCTTCCTCGCCAATATGAGTCATGAATTGCGGACGCCGCTGAACGCCATCATCGGCTTTTCCGAAATCATCGCCACTGAGGCTTTGGGCGCTGGAAACCCCCGCTATCCCGAATATGCCGGCGACATCCATTCTTCTGGCACGCATCTCTTGACCTTGATCAACGAAATTCTCGATGTCGCCAAGATCGAGGCCGGGCATATGGAGATCGATCCGCGCCCGCTCGATCCGGTCGTCGCTTTGGAAACGGTGGAGCGCATCATGGCGATCCGGGTCCAAGAAAAAGATTTGACGGCGCGCTACAGCGTCGCTCCCAATACGCCGCTTGTCGTGGCGGACGAACGGGCCTTGCGCCAGATCCTTCTCAATCTTTTGTCGAACGCGGTGAAATTCACGCCCAAAGGCGGCGAGATCGATGTCGCCTGCCGTAAAGGCGACGAGGGCGGCATCGTTTTGTCTGTAACCGATACCGGCCCAGGCATTCCTGCGGACAAGGTTGCGCTGCTCTTTAAGCCCTTTAGCCAAGTCGACAATCGTTTCGATCACCACAATGGCGGCACGGGCCTCGGATTGGCGCTGGTGCAGGGTTTGGCGGGGCTGCATGGCGGCCATGCCTGGATCGAGAGCCGCGAAGGCTTTGGTACCAGCGTTTTTGTTTACTTCCCGTTAGTGAGCATTAAGCAAGCCCTAATTTCCGCGGTACAATAGAAATGAAAATTTCTCAGTGAAAATTAACCGTCGGTCTCTAGCATCCCTCTCCTCGGTACCCGGGCAAAAGGGGAATCCCGTGGAATTATTCAATCGGCTGCGCAATCAGCGAAGCACAGATGTTCGTGTACTGAAGGCCCAGTTGGACCTGACCTCACAGACTGTCCGTTCGACACGTTTGTCATCGCCTTTCTGGGCCCTTGCCATTGCTTGGCTAGGTTCGGATAGCTTCGGCGCTTTCGGTCACGCCAGCTTCAACGTCGCGGTTTTTGTGCCGGTGATTGTTTCGGCCACGATGATTTTGTCGGCGAGCGTGGTGTCGATCTACCAATACGATACCTCCGACAGCAACGAATACGAACGCACCCGCCCTTGGTTTTCGCGCATCGTTTTCATGCAGGCGATCATCAGCGCCGCTTGGGGCCTGACGCCCTGGCTGCTCTGGGACCCAGCCTCCACCCTCAATCACGTTTATCTCGCAGGCGTCACCGCTGCGTGTCTTGCCATGCTGGTGGTGAGCCGTTCGAGCCATATGGACATGTTCCTGGCCTCGATCCTGCCGCTGACGTTGATGGCCTCGCTGCGCTTTGCCATTGGCGACAGCGTGATCGATTACGGTATCGCGATTTTCCTGCCCGCTTTCGGCGCCCAGCTTCTGATCGACGGACGGCGCTTGATGCATCGCCTCGACGAAGATTCGCGGCTGCGCTTCCAGGTCGAGGATCTGGCCCGCGAACTCGAAGAAACACGCGACGATGCGCTGCGCAAGCGCTTCGAAGCGGAGACCGCCAACGCCTCCAAGACCGCCTTCCTCGCCAATATGAGCCATGAGCTGCGCACGCCTTTGAACGCCATTCTCGGCTTCTCCGAGATCATTGCGCAGGAGTGTTTCGGCCCGGTCGGTTCGGCGCGCTACAAAGAATATGCGGGGGATATTCATTCCTCCGGCGCGCATCTGCTCAGCCTCATCAACGATCTCCTCGACGTCGCCAAGATCGAAGCGGGTAAGATGGAAATTGCGCCCCATCCCATCGATCCGCATCGCACCTTCGATATCGCCCTCAAGCTGATCGGCGCCAAGGCGCGCGAGAAGAAGCAGGAACTCGTCATCACCATTCTGCCGGATGCGCCGCCGCTTTACGCCGACGAGCGCGCCCTGAAGCAGATTCTGATCAATCTTGTTTCCAATGCGGTGAAGTTCACGCCCGAAGGCGGCAAGATCGCGGTGACGGCTGGTGCTGCCAATGGCGGCGGCTTCCAGGTCGTTTGCGAAGACAACGGTCCGGGCATCCCGCGCGAAAAGCTCGATAAGATCTTCACGCCCTTCAGCCAAGTCGACAATCGCTATGATCGCCAAGCGGGCGGTACCGGCCTTGGCCTGGCGCTGGTGCGGGGGCTCGCCGAACTCCATGGCGGGCGTGCCTGGCTCGAAAGCGAATATGGCAAGGGTTGCCGTGGTTACGTGGTGCTGCCCGCCGAGCCGCCCAAGCAAGTCGCCGAAGAAAGCGCCTTCGCTGCGTAGTCGCAAGAGAAAGTGTGGCCGCCATGCATTGGAGAAAGCCGTTTCCGCCGCGTTCGCTGCGCCCATCACCTTTCGCGGAATTGATTGACCTGTTGCTGACGAGCTTCCGCCCGCATGAACCCGCGACACTCGCCGCGGATAAGGCCGATGATGCAGCGGCGCTGCCCCAGCCTCAGACCGCCGAATAGGCTGCGCTGGCTCTGGTGATCGGCACCGCGGTATAAGGCTTCTCGCAAAGCCGGAGACTCTGCCGTGAACCGTCAAACGAGCGTTCTTGCTGCCGCAGCTTGGCTATGCGTCTGCGTTGCCGCACCGGCCGCTGTGATCGGTAAGATGGAGCGTTATAGCGGGCTTAAACCCGCCGCACTCGCGCTTCTGCCGGAAGAGCAGCGTTTGCCTTGGCAAGCTTATCTGACGCTCTCTGCCGCCGCGCACAAACGGGATGTCGATGCGCTGGAAACCGAGCGCCGGGGGCTGAAAGAATTTCCGCCGCCGGAAAACGACAGTTCTCACGATCATTCGATGCCGCTGAACCGCCCGCCAGGCTGGTATGGCAGCGACGAAGCGCGGCACATCGCCGATGTCATCGTCTCTTATCAGACGCCCGCAGGCGGTTGGGGCAAGAATCAGGATTTCACCAAAGCCCCGCGCCAGAAGGGTCAGATGTGGGTGGTGTTCGAGCAGACCGCGCGCAGCCAGCCGCAGGATTATCCCAATCCGGCAGCGGTGCATTGGCATTATGTCGGCACCATCGATAACGACGCCACCACCACACAGATGCGCTTTTTGGCCAAGGTGATCGCTGCCGCGGGCTCGGCGGAGACGGGGTCTTGGCGCGCCAGCCTTCTCAAAGGCCTCGATTACCTCTTGGCCGCGGAACTGCCTTGCGGGGGCTGGCCGCAAATCTGGCCGCTGGAAGGCGGCTATGCCGATGCGCTGACCTTTAACGACAATGCCTTCACCAATACCGTGTCGCTGCTGATCGAGGTCGCCACGGACACGAGCGGGCTTTACGGTTTTGTTCCAGCCAAGACCAAAGCGGATGCGGCAGCCGCGGTGAAGCGGGCGCGGGCGGTGGCATTGGCCAGCCAAGTCATGGTCGAGGGCAAACGCACAGTGTGGGGCCAGCAGCACGATCCCTTGACGCTGAAACCGGTCGCGGCGCGCAATTTCGAACCCGCGATGCTGTCGGCGACGGAAAGCGCCGATCTGCTGGTCTTCCTGATGAGCCTGCCCGATCCTTCTAAGGAGGAGATCACGGCGATCCATGACGGCATCGCTTGGCTGAAAGCGGCTGCTATTTCGGGCGTCGCATGGGAGACGCGCGACGGCAGCCGCGTGCTAGTGAAAAAGCCTGGGGCGGCCACGATGTGGGCGCGGCTCTATGATCCTGCCACCATGAAACCGGTGTTTGGCGATCGCGATAAGACCATCCATGATGAAGTCAACGAGATCAGCACCGAACGCCGCGAAGGTTATTCTTGGTATAACACCGGACCTGCCAAAGCGCTGAAGCGCTATGATGCTTGGGCGAAAGAGCACCCAGCACCATAAAAAAGGGCCCGGATTGCGCCGGGCCCTTGTTGCAAACGGCTGTCGTTATTTCGCTTTGGCGGCGGCGAGAAAATCGCTGTCGGTCAGCAGCTTCAGCGTCAGGCTGTCGTAGAGCGCAGAATAGTGATTGGCGGCGTCCGGAATGGCCACCGCGCCGATAAAGGCGCCATCCCACTTGTCGTCGACGTTGAGCTGCTTCTCAAACAGCGTGGCGCCGTCCTTCACCAGCGTGAATTTGGCGCCCAATTTGGCGGTGCCGATGTCGATACCCGCCGAGTCATCATTGTCGGTCAATACGCCCTGCAAGCTCAGCGGCGCGTTGGCGTCGAATTTGCCCGCCGCTTGCAAATTGACCTCCAGCGTCTTGCCCAGATATTTGGCGAAAGAGCCCTCGACGGGCGACGTCAGAGTGAGGGCGCGGATGCCCATGGATTTGTCTTTGGAGCCCGCAACAGCGGGCGCCGGAACGAAGCTGCCAATGCGCAGCGGAGCGATATCGGCGGCGCGCAATTTCTCGACGGTGGCCGTCGAGGCTTGGGGCATACCCATGGGTTGGCCGACACAGCCGCAGACGCCTAGCGCCAGCAGCAAGGCAGCAAGAGGACGAAGCCGGATCATGGTGTTTCCTTTGCGAAGGAAGGATCTTTGACGATCTCGTTGATGGCGTTGGCGACGGTTTTGTGCGTCATGAGCGTGAGGGCTTCGTCAGGCCCCTTGACCTTGACGACTTCCTGTTTCGGCCCCGAGGTGGCGCCGAGCGAGGTGTAGATCGCATCACGATCGGTTTTGGTGATCTTCGGCGCGTTCGGCCCGCTGGTGTAATCCACCGTGCAGATATAACCGTCGCCGACGGTGCTGCCGACAAGGCCCATGGTGAAGCCGGTGACGAAGCCTTTGGCAAAGACATCATCGGTCAAGACCACGTTGTTCAGCGTGATGGAGAGGAGGGCGCCGCCGGTGACCGGGGTCTCACTTACTTCGGAGAAGGCGCCGCTGGCGCGAACCGTATCCAGCACTTTGGGGCGCAGCTTTTCGGATCCAATCACATTGCGCACGCCTTTGGTTTGGAATTCGAACAGCAACTGCACGGGTTTGGGCTTTGCGACCGCGACGCGGGTTGCGGGCGTCACGTCTTTTAGATTCATATCGACATAGAAGGAGGCACAGCCTCCCAGTGCTGCGATCAAAACGACCGCGGCCAGGCGCGCGCAAACCCGCGCGCACGTCGTCAGTGATGACATGTGGTTTCCCCCAGATGTTGTCTGCGACCCCCGTCGCAGCTTCTTATTTGGGCATATTAGCATCACCGTGAAAGAAGCGAATGCCCCCGTTGCCGCAGATCGCGGCAGCACATTGGAATGATTTAGGATGTGGGGAATGACTTAGGGCTGGCGCGTTGCGTTCAGCCCTTCGGGTCACGGTTACTCCGCTGCGCCATTCGATGCGGTGCGGCGGATGATGGCGAACCACATTTTGAGATCGGCGAGCATTTCGGGATGCTCGAAGGCCGGATTAACCTCGCCAGGGGCGTAATCGATCGCTTCGATCTGCCAGCCTTGGGAAAAGTCGCTAGCGATGTCCTCGCGCGTGAGACCGCCACCGGGCGCTGACGGGCCATCCGCAAAAGCGAAGAGGTAGAGGTGCCCACCCGGCTCGGTGATGTGGGTGAGACCTTCGACATAGCGGCGCCGTTCCGCAGCATCATAGATATGATAAAGCCCGCTATCGATGACGCTGACGAAGCGTTTGTCCCAGGCGGCGAGGGTCATGGCATCCTTGATCAGAAAATCGACGCTCACACCTTGCGCCTGGGCGCGGGCCTGGGCGAGCGCGATGGCTTGCGCGACGAAATCGATCCCGGTCACGGCAAGGCCGCGTTTGGCAAAATAGACGGCGGTGCCGCCGGTGCCGCAGCCGCTATCGAGCAAGGGGCCTTTGATCTGATCGGCAACGGCGATGAAAGGCGGCTGGGGTTTGCCGATATCCCAAGGGGGATTGGTCTCGGCGTAGATTTTGGCGAAACCGGCCTGGGTGGATTCTTCGGCAGGAATGGGCATTGGGGCATGCGT
>Ga0265338_10007948_pt1 | contig 12996 bp, 16 predicted proteins | sample 42126metaG_FD_193579 | JGI IMG/M metagenome (GOLD analysis project Ga0265338, IMG submission 193579) | Rhizosphere microbial communities from Carex aquatilis grown in University of Washington, Seatle, WA, United States - 4-21-26 metaG | ecosystem: Host-associated > Plants > Roots > Rhizosphere... | reverse complement strand
GGGAAAACCTTCGCAAAATTTTTCATTTGGGGTTTCAGATGAAAAGTTTTGGCACGGTCTCGCGCAAATGTACTATGACCGTGAGAACGCCGACCGGTCAGGACGCCCTCGCGCTTATACTCACGCACCTCTCGTCGTCGCCGTCTGTCGGTGGCAGACGCGTTTTTCCCTTGCAACGTCTCGACTGCCGGCTGTCCTCTCTCGTCGACGAGCTCCTGCGCGACGGGCAGAGAACTCGTCTGTTGCGCCGCCAGAACGCGTCGTCCAGTTCGGCAGAAGAGTCGTAGGTGTTCCGGTGGCTGCGCTCCGGCGCCAGACGTTGCTGCGCACCTGGTCTGATGCTCATGCGTCTTGTGGACGTCGATGGTTCGCGGTGGACGGGACGAGGAGTGGGTGGTGTGACAGCGCTTGAGCTTGCTCTCGCGCTCAACGCCTCGCCTGATGGTCGTGTCTGTCGCACGCGGGGTTGCCGCGGCTGCAAACTCCCGGCGTCAGAGCCTCCTATCGTTCACTCGACGTCCGGGCTGATCAAGGCGCTGCTGGAGGCGCGGGCCGACGCGAACGAGCCGTTGTCCGACGGGCGCCTGCCGGTCACGGCGTGTGGCTCGGACGCGGCGGTGGTTGAGCTTCTCTCGCAGCACGGCGCCGACGCCGGTCTCGCTCTCCGCGCCGCTTTCCTGGGCTGGAGAGTGGACGACGCGCGCTTGCTGCTGACACTCGCGTCGCCGTCGCTGGCCCAGCGGCTGTGGGCTGTTCCCGCGAGTGCGCTCGCGGCGGACGTCAACTCGATCGGGCCGACCGCGAGCACCGTGTGCATCCGTGCAGCGCTGGCCACGATGGTAAGACTGCTCCACGCCGGTCAGTCGCGAGTGGCTCGGCTGCGGTATGGTGCGCTCGTGCGCGGGCTCGCCTGCGCACGACCGCACGCTTTGTTCGGCTGCCACCCGCTCTGCGAGCTCATCGCTGCGTTCACCGTGGAAAATGGTACGACACCGTTGCCCAAGATGAACTTTGGTGTGAACTTTGTTACCCCCTGACGAGAGCAGTGCACCGACTTGCTGCTGGGTTTGAGACGCCGTGGCATTTGTTTTTAAGAACGAGCTTGACGAGTCGCCGCTGCCGTGAAATCTGCAGCATCCGGTGCCCAGTGGATGGAGAGATCCCAGTGCGACAGAATCGGGAAAGAAGAGGCCTAGCTGGACGCGCAGAAATGCGGCCAAGAAGAAAAAACAAGACATCAGCACAGAAGAGACGGGCGAGCATGAAACCGCCGCGCTGTGCAGTCTGCGGCGCAGAACCGTGGGGCGAGACGGGGCTGAGCCCCGAAGATTTCGACACGGTGACATTCCTCGAGACGGCAGAAGGACGAGAGTTCAATGCCTCCCGCCTTCTGGGGCAACCGCCGGACACGGAATGGTTCTGTCCGCTGCACCTAGGGCGCGCACAGGCGCTTTCCAGGGACATGCACCTCCAGCGTGCCCTGTCCGTCCTGAGCGCCCTGCCGACGGCGCCCCTTCCCGCGCTGCCTGCGGTCCCGGGAGACTCCTGGAGGCGGTGCAGACCGTCAGGCAGGCACTCGACGCCCTGGAGCCGGCGGGACGCCGCGCGCAGCGGCAAATCGACCAGCGCGGTCATCAACCACCGTCTGCCGAATACGTCCAGGCCCTCACAGCCTGGCGGAGGGACAGGCAGCGCGCGGAGGATGCCTGGACCGCACTGCACGAGCGGTTGGGAGAGTGCCGGTCGCCGGCCGTACCCGAGCTGTCCGGCTGGCCGACGGACCTGATGCAGTTCGCCGACGCTCGCCGATACCTGGATTCTGTCGGCCGAGCTGCGTCCTCCATCGCGAGGGCTGACACAGCGATCACGCCGAAACAATGACAGCGGGTACACTGTGTCCGCGACAGAGGGCGGCCGCTTGACCCGACCCACGTTCCGCGGGCTCAAGCAGGACACATGCAGCTCGAACGAGAGCCCGTCCACACGACCGGACGCCGCATTGTGTTTTCGCCGTCGTGTGGACGGCGGGCTGCTGTATCTTGCAGTGCGTGCCTTTGTTTGAGAGAGTGGACTGCACACTAGTCTAGAGTTCGATGGCCCCGAACGAAATGGTCCACCCACTCACCGCCAGAGTCCGCTCCTTCACGCTCATCGTCTTGCGCCTTCATCGGCGTCGCTTGTGCGGGAGCGCCTGGGAGCGCAGGCTCCGTCGTCGTCGTCGAGGGAGGCAGAACTGCCAGCCTTCCGCTCGGAGATATCTTTGCCGGAGTGATGAGATCGACCGCTCGGCTCCTTTCGCTCGTCGTCAGCCATGGAGAACAAGGGGGGTGAGCAGGAGCCACCCTTGGACGCAGAAGCCGAGTGTTTTTAAAATGGAGAGAACTCTGGCATGGGCACTCGCTGTCGGAGAAAGGACGCGCAGGCAAGACACTCGTCGCGTGTCACCCTCCACGAGTGACAGACGAGTCCGACCTGCGAGGCCACGTCGCGGTCGTCGAGCAGGGCAAAGACAGCCTTCAGCAGGTCCCGCGGCAGCTTTCCGAACCGGGGATCGCACTTTTGGAAGCGATGATCCGCGGGCTCGGTCGCCTCGGCTCTCCTGCGGCCGCTCACGAGATCGTCCACGTCGAGCATGTACATCAAACGGAAGTAAAACGGTAGGGCGGCCTGGAACATCCTCATGGCCTCTTGCGCACACGCGAAACTGCCTGCCTCTCTCCAGACGCCACACGCGACATTGAGGAGTACCTCCTCGTCGACGCACCGGCCAGAGGCAGTCCACCGCTCATTCGGACCGCCCCAAAAAGAAGAGGCAGAAACTGGCCTCTGGCGGTACGTCCACCCCGGCAGCCAAACAGAGCCGCTGCAGGATGCCCGGGTCAGGAAGAAACTGGTCGCCGTCACCGAGGACCGCAGAGAGCCGGGCCCGCGTCACCGCCTGCCTCAGGAAGCGCTCGCAGAGTCGCGACAGCCTCCCGGTGTCCACGCCGTGCCAGCCGAGAAGGACTCCCGGGTCACCCCTGAAGATGTAATTCTGCTGGCACGTCCTCCTGCCGCTCAAGTCAGGAAGACGTTCAGGAGACGACATTTTCTTGCGTGTACCCCCGCCCCAGCGCCGTGCGGTGCGTGGGACTCCTCTTCAATGGGGTTTTTATATCACGATAGCGGCGAAAATAAGAGACTCTGCAAGTCCCGAGTCTCCGCGGCGGGCGAGCGCTCGACGACGACGCTCGTACCGCTCGTTGTCCTCGCCGTCGGTGTCGCGGCAACAAAGAGATCCCGGGTGATGGCCCCCGCGTCGTCGACGAGGGGACGAAACCCGGCTGGCGAGTCGTCGTTGCACATTTTCACGTGATCCGAGGCGCTTTCGAGAGAACGCAGAGCCTCGCCGCAGTAGACGCACGATATATGCCCATCGGTGGGCGGCACACCACACAGCTCACGCAGCAGGCGACAGGCTCCGAACGGTGACGCCGACGGTGAATCCCGCGGGAAGCGCGACCAACGGTGGCCGCCGTGAGGGTCGTCGTCGTTTCTCGGAAGCTCCCAGCGCAATGCAAACGGGCTGACCAACTTATCCGCCGCCTTGGCATCGGCGCCACCCAGTTCACGGCAGACCACGCACAGGCTCAGGTAATTGCGCCTTTCTTCTTCGTCGGTGCAGTGGCTCATAGCAAGGCCCGACCACGCGACGAGCCCGCACCCCACGACCAGCGCGTCGCCGACAGGTCGAGACACAGAGTTCGCGAGGTATCGTTCATCGGGGTGTGTGCGTGGATGGTGGCGGGTCCACGCCACGCCGCCCGAGGCGAGACGCGCGAAACGTTCGTGAAAGTCCAGGCACCTGCCCGGGTAGAAGTGGAACCCCCTGTGGTAAGACACCTCGTTCTGCTCCGAGAGAAACCACAGTTCGTTGCGCTGCGGCCGGACGGGTTGGGTCTCGGGAAGACGCCGTCGCTCCCCGGGGTCGTCGCGCGCAACAGACAGCGGAGGCGAGGCAGTCGCTGCTTGCGGTCGGCCCACGGCTGGAGCTGTGCTTGGCACTGGTCCTCCTGTTGCCCCGGTACCGCCGCCGCCGCTGCTGCTGCTGCTGCAGGCACCCATCGAAGAAGTCCTGCGGCGTCCCGCGGCAGACAACGGAAAGTGGACGGAAACAGGCCGGCAGGGGTTTTTTCTTCTGATCACGCCCAATCATGATTGGCATATTCGTCCGTGCCCATCCCCTCCGTACCGCTCCCCCCCCCCGCGGGCCTTCGGACCAGCAACCAACCGTGAGGGTGGCGTGTGGCGGTGCGGTTCTTGATTGCGCGTAAGGGACGCTCTCTCAAACCCCACTATACAGTGCAATCATGTCCATGGTGGGTTTTACTCGAGGCTGTCCGACGCCTCCTTGACGAGGAACGCGAGTTTGGTCGCCAGTGCGTCGCCTATCCGCTTACCCTCTTGCTGCTGCTTCGGGGCCCGCTTGGTCTTGCCCTTGCTGACCTGGTCCTCCGTGCCCGGCTTCTTCTTCTTCTGCGCCTTGCCCTTTTTGGTGGCGCCGTCGGCCACGAACCTGAGGTTGCCGACCGTCTCGACGAACTCGTCCTCCGACCTGTTGAGAAGCTCGCACAGGCGAGTCCACGACGGCAGCGCGTCCGCGATGGAAAGCGCCTTGGCCGCGGAGATGCCGTTGATGGCAGCGAGCTGCCTCATGAAGCACGCTCGCTGCGACGCGACCACAGCCTTGCGCTCGTTGGCGTTCCGGCACGACGCCTCGACGAACTCGACCAGGTATCTCCGCTGCCGGGCGCGCGCGGCCTCTTCGGCTTCGACGGGCGGTGCCGCGGTCGGGCCTCCCTTACCCTCCTCCTCCTCCTCCTGCTCCTCTCGTTTGCGCTGTGTGTGCTGTTCGAGCAGCGGACCGCAGTCGGGCTGGCGCGACAGCTCGTCGGCCCAGGTGTGCCCGTGCTCGTGCACCTTCAGGACCAGCTTGAGGATCCAGTACACGGTGCCCAGCGGGTCCTCCGTGTGGAACAGGTTCATGTGGTCCCGGACCACGATGTCCGCCTGGCACCCTTGCAGAGAGCTGCGGGACTTGAGGAAGCCCCTGCCGCCGGCCTCCGTGCCCTCGACGAGGTAGTAGATCCGGTACGTGGGCAGCGGCAGGCACTTGAGCTTGAACAGCTGCATGCGGTGGTGGTTGGAGATGCTCCCCGACAGATCGGCCACGCTCTTGCGCTCGATGACAAAGAGGAGCTTCCCGTTGTAGACGATCCAGATGTCGCCCGCCGGGAGCGACCGCATCACGCCGAGCCCGGACAGACCGTCCTTGATCTGCTCGAGCTTCTCCTGCGTGTCGATGAAGAGCTGGAAGCCGTGGTCGCGCACCATGCTCTCCACCAGCGGCTGCACCTTGTCGAGCAGAGCCGCCAGATCGTTGCCAATGTCGCTCATCTTTTGATGCCGACGGAACAAAAAATCCCTGGCTGCCGACGTGAATGGGAATTTGTAGACGAGATGCAGAGCGAAAATCTGCGAATGAATGGCCGCGGTACATGTAGTGCCGCCGTCAGATTGTCAGCAAGGGATCTCCGCCTCGTCATCCTCTCCGAGGGAGCACGAGCGAGTCTCGCGTGCGTGCCAGCGCCCACGTCCCTTTTTGCGGTCGTCACATGTGATGGTCCGAACAGCGCGATAAGCACGCGTGTGTCGGCACAATCGAGACGAAAACGACGGTGCAACACTCGCCTGCGGAGAGCAGAACAACCCGTCTGTCCGTCGTCAACCAGCCGCAAAACGCGGCTGACGAGACGGGAACCTGTGTACTAGTAGTAGAACATCCTGCGAGATCGTGGGCCACAGCAATTGCTGGCTTCGTGGACGCTGACGTCGATGAAGCGTCCCCGCGGATCGATGTCCAGCGCGGGGTGGAGTCCCTGAGGCCAGGCGTCTGTCACCCAGCGACGATCGCCACTCGACAGCTCCGCGAATTGTTTCGCTGTGAGGGGCACCGCGTAGACGTCGCTGGGTGTTGCGTAGTCCCTGACCCAGTCTCGTCGTTGCAGCAGGCAGGTGGACCGTGCTTCGCAGAAGTCGCGGTTCGGGAGCGGTTCCCTGGCCGCGACTTTGCGCGCAAACTCGGTGGCGAGGCCCTCTCGCGGGGTCCCCCGCCACGAGGTCGGCACACCGATGTAGAGGAGGGGTCCCGTCGGTACGCCCGCGGCCTCCCTGAGCAGTTCCGCGCGCCGCGACAGCGCCCGGCCGAGGAGAGGATCCAAGTCGCGCCGCGCCGCCAGTTCGTCGAGGTCCCAGGCATCCTCGAGCTGCCAGGGCGCCACTCCGTAGAACCAGCGGTCGTCGTCGACCAAACGGGTCCGCTCGTCAGCCGGTGACTGCAAGATCAGCCACCACAGGAACGGAGAGTGCAGCGATCGACCGCCCCAGCCGACCACATCGCGCAGCAGCTGCTCTGCCGCTTTTCGGCCGTCAATGTCCTTGGCAGCAAGAGCCTCGGCTGCGGCCGCGGCGGCGAGGAAGGCCTCGGGTGGAGGACGCTTCTCGTACTTGGCCAGCCACGTGCGACGGGGCTCGGGAAGCGACCAGATGTCGTGTGGCGACGTTGACTTCTCCAGTCCAACCTCTCTCACAGCCGCGGGGCCCGCGATTTGGAACATATGGGCAAGCCAGGCCGCGGCCTGCACGCGCCTGGGATCGTCAAGGGGCAGTGTCAAGCCAAGGCGCGCGAAAGCCTCCAGCGCTAGCTTTGCCACCCACCGCCCGGCGAACCAGCCGTTGCTGAGGCCCTGTCGCAACATCTTTGTCGCACCCAACGGAGACGCCATGGTGGACCGTTGCGTGATCTCAGAGACCCACTCCCCCACCTTGGGCTCGAAAGGGAGCATCTTGCGCACCTCTGCCGCCGGTCGCGACAGGAGTTCGAAGAGTGCGCGGGGGTGGACCTGTGGGTCCTCGTTGGGCACTAGGAGCTTGCCGACGACGGAGAGCAGGTGCTTCTGCTCTCGCTCGGCGGCCTCCAAGAGCGGCTCAACGAGTCTCCTTTCAAAGCTCGTTTCGAGGGGTTCGTTCTTCAGGAGAGTGGATCCCTGCTGCCACAGACCAGCGGCGCGCGCGGAGTCGCGCATGTACCGCGCCGTTTTTTCCTGGTGACTCGAGAGGAGGTGTTGGTCCGCTGGCTGCCCCCGCATTCTGCGCATCGTTCTCTCCTCCCGCAGCGCCTCCGCTGTTAGAGTGAGTGCTTTCGTGGCGTCGTGCCCCAGCAAGGGCTGGATGTGACCAACCAGCACCGGTGGCAGGCCCATGCAGCCCTCTTGGCAGTGTTTCAAATCGGTGTACCGGCCGAGATCGTCTGCAACGCACGACGGGGAGATGATGCGATTGTCGCAGCGGAACCTCTGTGCTGCAGGTTCCTGCCGTCGTTCCGTGGAGACAGCCAACGCTGGATTGGGCGGCTCCATGTTCTTTGGTTTCGCTCAGCCCCGATTTTTGTTTGGCAAAGCTTTGATTCTTCTGTTTTTTTCTTGTCCCTTCAGCCGCCAGTACATTTCCGCGGAACCGTGTGAAAGATTTCCACAGCTCCTGGCGACTCGACCATCCCTTCCGTCGACCGAACGATGCAAGGTGTGGGCGACGACGACCCAGGCAAAGAGACGCCGGATTCGTGTCGCTGCGGGATCCGCCGGTGTCGCTGGGCGTCGGTCCGGGAGCACTCGCCATGGTGGTGGTCGATGCTCTGCGGGCGAAGGTGCCGGCCGAGCCGAAGTCGAGGAATCGTGAAGTGTGTGTGGGCGCCGCGGTCTCGACGTCGCGTTGACCACTGTGTGTGCCCTTTCTGAGGCGCAATTTGTCTCGGCCAACAACGCCTCGCAGTGGAGTGCAAAGGAGAGAGAAGAAACCGTCGGGTAGAAACGAGTGGCAAGACGAATAAATTCATCGATGGATTCTTCGCGGTTTCAGCGCCTCACCCGGGCTGCCGCGGCGTCGGCGGTACGAACTCGCGCGGTTATGTCCCGCAGCCGCAGGTTCTACTCGGGCTGCACGTCTTGCTGCTGCCGAGTCGAACCAGACGGCGATATCGCGCTGTCGGACGGCGCTTCGGGTGGCGCGGTCATCACCGAAACGACTAGCGTCGAGCACGCCTCGGAAGAGAAGCGTGCCGCCCACCGAGAGCCACCTGCTCTGCTCGCGACCGAGAACACGGCGGACTGTGCGGCGGTTTCTGGAGCCCCGCAGGGGTCGGTGGAAGACGGCGCTATTATTCTTATGCAGGAGCCGTACAAGGCCGCCATCACCACCGATGTGCCGCTCTCGCTGACCGGCGTGACCGTGGGCGCCGAGGAGGCGGTGCAGTTTCCGGCACAGCCCGACCTGCCTCCTCCGTCGCCCGACGTGGAGGGCCGGCGGTCTCCGCCGGCACTTGCGTGCGTTGGCCCCGCTCGTGCAGCAGCTGACGCGGACCAGGAGGACCTCGCGCCGGATCGCGAGCGGGAACAGACAGCGGTGTTCGCCGACCATCCACGGGTGGAGCAGGCCGCTGGTGACCGCACTGCCGGCGGTGAACCAATGGTGGAGCAGCAAGGCGGCGGCGAGCAGCCCGGCCGCGGCACGATGTCCACCTCTCCGACTGCCGGCGCCGACGATGTCGCAGAAATGCCAGCGGACTCCGTCTACCCGGTCGAACTCGCCGCAGAATGTACGGCCGCCCAGCCCGCTGCCGAGGACGTCGGTGTGCATCACGATGCCGGGTTGTCGGCGGAGGAACCGGAGAAGAATGAGGACGAGGCTTCGGTCGTCGCGACTCGCCACCAGACCACGCAGTCGCTGGAGAGCGCTTTCACCGTCTCGACCCCGGGCTTTCAGCCGCGCGACGGTGTACTCGCTTTGAATGTCGCCCTCTCCCGGCTGCTGGCTCAACACTTTGCTACCGCGCCAGGCGCGGTGACCGTGCGGTCATCCGAGAGCGACGGCGGTGGGGACCGCAGCAGTGACGGCCTCGACGATTTCGTTGTCGTCAGCGAGAACCCTGGTGATTGAGCCGCGGCGTTGTCTGGTTGTCACTTGTACGAGCTGGATCCACGCTCTTTCAGACCAGCATGAATGTCAGTGCATACGAAATTACGAACGACATCGAGAAAAGGGCTCCGTAGAAGCATCGTGACTCAAACCCCGATGCAGAGTCACCTCTTCCTGACATGCATACCCCGAAGAAGACATACTGTTCCACGTCGTATGCTTCCTGGGACATCACCGACGCGGGGCATCCACTGCTGCCGTTATGGGCGCCCGAATAGAGCGCACTCCGCTACAGATGGCCCCCGGCACTTACTCCATCTGCGAGACCAGGGGCCAGGATCACTTCTCCCCGGCGCTGCGTCGATGCTTCGTCAAGGGCAAGCTGCACCGCGCCGACGGTCCGGCGCTCAAAGATACGAATAGCTACGAGGCGTAGTACCGAGCCGCGCGCGTTCCTGCACCGCGACGGCGGTCCCGCGGTCGACGCCACGCCGCTGCGTGTCGAGCGACGAGCACCCGCGCGCTTGGCGTGTATCCAATCATGATCGGATGGCTGTTTCGTATGCGTATGCGCAGGATGGAGGAGTGGCGGGAAACTTGGAGACGGTGGGGGGCTGACTCCTGTTGAAGGATGGATCTCGTCGGCCTGTCTCGTGCTTACGGGCTGGGTTGGTCGGAGCCAGCCATCGGTGCGATGCTCCGCCTCGATAGTCTGACGGTCGAGGCCAGCCTCCGTTTTCCCGTGATGATTGCAGGGCTGATAGCCGAGTACGAATGCAGTCGGCGCACGTTGGGCGACGAGGACGACGAGAGCCACGACAGCGGCCAAGACGGCGACATGCTGGACGAAATCAGCTACTACCGATCGGCCGGCGCCGAGGTGCGTCGGCTTCACGCCGCTGTTTCGGCCGGCGCATGCAGGCTCATCGGAGTCGCCGGCCCTGCCAACGGACGATGCCATGTACACGTGCGGATCGCCGCCGTCCGGGACGGCCGCAGCCTGGAAGCGCGGGTGCTTGCCGTCTGGTCGCAGAGCCTCGAAGACCTGTCGGCCACCGGCGTTCCGAGCGCGCAGGAGGAGATCGACCGCTGGTCGGCCAGCGCTGGGCAACTGGAGGAGGAGACTGGGGATTTTGAGGACGGCACGCACCGCCCGCGCGACCTCGCCAAGGCTATCGAGAGCCTCCGATATGAGCCGGCGACAGTTTCGAGCTCCACGTCTGCGCCTGCTACTAGACTCGTTCGGCCGGGACGATGATACAACTGGTGGACACGGCGGGTGACCTCGGCCACACGCAGCTGGGCGACGACGATGACATCTTGTCGGACTATAGGCGCTGGGCGTGGTCTGCGGACATCCGGGCGGCTGGCCTGCTCGACGCGCCTGCGCCAGACTTGCGCGCTGTTGAGTGTCGCCGTCGGCACCGTCGCGGCGGCAAGCGGAAACGGCACGACGATACCAGTGGCGATGACACTGCCGTTCCGGACAAGCGCCCGCGTGGTGCCAACGAGCAACAGGAAAGGCCTGGCCAGTCAATGACGCTGGAGGCTGAGCCGTCCCCTATCAACTCACGGACTGTGTAATGCAGACCACTGTAAAGTTGAGATTTCCGTCGATTCGTTTGCGTCGGAGGCTCGTCGGGAACTTCTCCCACGAGTCCACCGCTACCAGCAAAGTGTCGACTTTCTCGTTGGACGGGCAAGCGCGGCAACCCTGCACTGCAACCGCTTTGCCAGCCGGTTTCGCACTCAGCCTCAGGTCACCGTGTGGGCCCTCCGAAATATTCCCAGCGAAACATTCAGAGTACCCTTAACGTGCAGAGTACCGTATTGTACCCCTTATAACGGCAGGTTTTTTTGAAAATTCACATAAGGCAGACCGTTATATGAGGTGCCGAGGGCCGAAGAAATTGTTTAGCGTTGCAGATCCTAACGTCCAGACAGAGCCCGTGTGTCCGTTGGAATCTCCTGGTCGTTTCTGACATCTGGATGCTATCACATCGACGCAATGATGCTCCGTCAGAGACACTCAGGAGTTCCAAAACATGCCGTTATATGAGGTGCAAAGAAACGGCATCTGTTAGAAAGCGTAAAGTGTCATGTCCCGATGTGAGACATTCGTCATCCCACCGCCGTTCATACCATCTTCCGAATCTGATTCATCGTCCGACTCCTCTACGCTGTCCTCACGATTCCACATTAAATGATCTTCGCTTCCGTCGGGCAGTTGCGATATCCCGGCACCTTTGAAGCTCTTGATGATCATGTCGGAAGGAATCGTCGACCAACAATCGACCACCCAGCGAAGCATTAGTTCCTTCGAGGGGCATCGCATGTTGCCGCCTTTTGTGAACGTCTTGCCGTCGGATTCTGTCATCCATTGGGCCCATTTGTTGCGCATGCGCTGCTTGAAGCTTTTGTTAATGCTTACGTCCAGGGGCTGAACAAGTGAAGTGATGCCGGCCGGAATGATACACGGCACCATGGCGTTCTTCTCAAGCTCCTTCGTGACATCCGCTGCGACATGGGGTTTGAAGAGGTCCATAGTCAGCATCATGTCACTGGGTACGGACACTTTGCGGATGCCCTGCAGGTGCGGAATAAAACAGCTCTTAAGCCAAGTCTGCATGCCTTCGTCGCTGTTCCACGCTTTCGGGTGCATCAAGACCGCCACTCCATCCGGCACCTTCACTTTACCGAGCCTTTTGCCCCTGAAGATTACCAGAGGCTTCGCTTTGCTTCCGTCAGCAAAGATAGTCAACACGACCGTCAGGCGCTTCTTTTCCCCGCCAGCCGTGCGTATCGCCACTTTCTTCGAGCCCTTCGGAGCAATCGTCCGAGTATAAGGCATATCGAACAATAGCGGCGTTTCATCCATGTTCGCCATAAACTGGAGTTGATGAATGTTTTTGTCGCTTCGTATGCGCATGACTTTTTCATGCCACTCCTTCACCCTCACCTTCATATCCGCGGGAAGTTGAGGAGACATTGTGGTTTTCATACGCAAACTCAGATCATGACGTTTCATAAAGTGGCGGTACCAACCGCGACCACCTGTGAAATCGTTCACACCCAGGCGCACGGCAATGTCTCTTGCCTTGTAACAGAGCATTTCACCGCTCACTCCATTATTAAGTGCGCGTTGTTCTTCGAACCAACCGAACACGGCTTCGTCGACTTCAGCACTTCTGGTTTTTGGTGTTGCCGAACGCACGCGCTTGCGTTTGTTCCGATCGTCGGTTGACGCAAGCGCAAGCTTTTGCTTTCGCCACTCACCGAGGGAACTTGTGGAGCAGCCTGCGGACCTGGCCGCCTCTATTATGCCCAAGGTTTTTATCGCGTCGACTGCAGCAAGCTTCTGTTTGATGGTAAAGGATCGTCTGTGAGACGTAGCCTTCAAGCCCTCTTGGTGACGTGCTCGCGTCATCAAGGGCGATAACTGTGATACAGAGACGCAAGTGAATGGCTAAGGGTACCATATACCGTTATATGGGGTGCCAAGTCAACTTTTTTTTCCGAAGGGGCCTTCCGTTATATGGGGTGCTGCCGTTATAAGGGGTACAATACGGTAAATAAAATTGATTCAGGGTTCGGAGATTGCGTCGCTGGCTGATGTTTACCCGCGATTCTGGGATTCAGATTTGGGCGACTAATTGGCTGATCCCCACAGTAGTCCAGGTTTCCTGAGGGTTTTGGGGTTCGGTTTGGCCCTGTGACGTTTCAGGGAAGTTTCCTACTAGGAATTAGGAATTGGAATCCTAACTCAGCTCCTCCTAAAGCGGTGGAGTGCTCCAGCTGCGACGGTTTAGGGGCGGAAATTCTGACCGAAAACCAAGCGTTATGGTCGATATGTTGATGCCAATATTTTTCAAATATTAGATATATAGTATGTCGTTAACGGGATTTAACAAACAGATCTTTGGTGGCTTCAGTTCACCGTCAAAATAAAGCTGAGTCGGTGATAAAGCCAACCTCCTTGACTGC
>Ga0265338_10007946_pt1 | contig 12997 bp, 12 predicted proteins | sample 42126metaG_FD_193579 | JGI IMG/M metagenome (GOLD analysis project Ga0265338, IMG submission 193579) | Rhizosphere microbial communities from Carex aquatilis grown in University of Washington, Seatle, WA, United States - 4-21-26 metaG | ecosystem: Host-associated > Plants > Roots > Rhizosphere... | reverse complement strand
TGCCCCACACCTTCTTCGCCGTCACGTGGGGCGGCAGGCGCAGGGCCTTGAGGAGGGCGTTCCGGAGGTTCATGTGGACATTTTAACCCAGGCGCCCGACTTCAGCGCCCGAATAGTCTCCGGAGGGTATCGAGGGGCGCCAATAAAGTCCTCGTACCATCGTCAATCGGCTCAAAACCATAGTGGTGGTAAAACTTTACCGCCTGATCGTCCTTGGCATTAACCAGCATGTAAATAGCCGCCACGTTCCTAGCCGCAGCCACCGACCTTTGGATCGCGTCGACCAACAGGATCTCACCCAAACCCCTGGCCCGCCAATTCAGGTCGATGGCGAATCGGGCCAACCGGACCGCGGGGATCGGATACCGCGGTAGGCCTTTTTTGAGATGGTCCGGAAGTGAATGGTATTCAACCTGCGCCATGCTCAGGGTATGGTAACCCAATGCCGTCGGTGCGCCCTCCCGAAGCACCAGGACAAACGTACTGGCCACACCCGACCTATGGTTCTGACCCGCGTATTGTTTGAGGTAATCATTGAGGGGAGGAACACCGCAGTCAAACGACCCGAGGTCGGGTCCATCCGTCACCGGAACCATATGCCAGAAAGGCCCTGAGACGCCGGGGCTCAGGAGACTTCCTTCATATACCGTTTAACCGCCGCCTTGAGGTGTTCATTGGGCGCCGGGGGGTTTTCCAACATCCGCCGGAACTTCTCGGAATCCTTCTTCGAGAGCGTATAGGTCTTGTAGGGCGCCGCGTCCTCGCGGGCCGCCGCCAGGGACCGGAAAACCATGTAGGAGCTGACGCTCAAGCCCTGGGCATCCGCCGCTTTCTTGAGCAAGCGCTTATCCGCGGGCTTCACCCGAAGCTCGATGCGTTCTTCCTTGGTTTTAAGGGCTTTCGGCACGATTACCACCTCCTGCGCCGATTATACCACCTGTACGGAATTATGCCGTACATTAAGTATTCAATGATAAATCCAAGAGAAAGTGACCGCCTTGGTGAGCCCATCATAAAAAAGCCTATAGCCGTCTTTTTCCGAATCGGTATTTTGGAACAACCAGTCGGAGACTCCGGCCCCCTCCAAATCCATGGCACCCACCGGCATCGATGCGCATCCCAAACATCGGATCGTTCCATCACCTTTCCGGAACACGAACCAACAGGGTTTGAACAATTCCGCCAAGTAACCCTCATGGGGCACCCGATCTGCTGTTTGGCAACAGTGAACATTCGGGCCGGCAGGTTCTAACCCGATTCCAGCCATCAAATCACCTTTATTCGATCGAAACGAAGCCGTATATCTCAATGCAAGGCCGTTTCTCCATCGACCCGCATCTTTCAACCCATCCGTCTGGATTTCACCAACGGATAAATACCCCCTATTGATCAAGCAACCTTTTCTTTTCGGTTTTAGTTAGTTTGGTGGGCGCCCACCCTTCCGGATCCACGATGGATTTTTGGCTCGTCAACAGCAATGGACGATAGGCCGGTTGAGCGGATTTTTGATATTTGAACCAGGACTTTCCCGCCTTGACCTCGGGCACGCCCCTTTGGGATTCGAGATCTTGAATCCCCACATCACAGCACCGGTTGGACCTATTGGTTTTAACGGAATCCAAAGTGCCCAAGGCCTTTCCCTGATACCCCACCATCCAATGAACCCGATCGGGGTAACCGACATGGGCCTTGACCAAGCTCATCTTCGATTCAAGGACGGTTGGGAGGGCCCTCCACTTCAGCCCTTTCTTTACAAAAAGGACCCGGACGTGGGGTTTCAACCAACCGAGATCGGCATTTTGGAAATCCTCGAGGATGCCGACATATTCTCCAGGCGTTACCGCGACTATTTCGGCAGCCCGCCCAATGTTGATGGAAAAGAGGAAAGCAAGAGTTGAAAGAACAAGCTGAGCAATCTTCATATTCGCCACTCCTTACTTTGACCCTATAACCGTCCCAATTATAAACCCGTTACTGTTTGGAGCTTTTCCAAAATCCGCCCCGTATGGGACTTCCAGGTGTATTTCGCCAAGGCTTCCTCACGCGCCGCTTGGCCCAACCGCTGGGCCGCCGCGGGGTCCCACAGCAGCCGTTCCAACCCGGCCACCAAGGAATCCAGGTCCCCGGGTTTCACCAACCAGGCCGTCTTATCGTGCGCCAACACTTCCCCGATCTGGTCCAGGTCGGAGGCCACGATCCCCTTACCCATCGCCATGTACTCGAAGAGCTTGGTGGGCGAACCGAAAAAAGGCGTGCCGTCGGCGTTGGGCACCGTAGGATTGACGAGAATGTCACAGGCCGCCAGGTGGGCGGGACCCTGGGCTTGGGGCACCAGACCCGTCAGGACCGCCAGGTCCCGCACGCCATTCTTGTCCAGCGAGATCTTCACCTCGGGCAGGGTCAACCCGTCGCCGATCATCAGGAGTCGAACATCGTTTTTCCACTCGGGCTTTTTCGCCAGAAGCCGTCCGAAGGCCTCGGCCAAGAGTTCCGCCCCGTGCCAACGCCCGAAGGTGCCGATGAAGCCGATGACCCGCTTCCCCTCCAGGCCCAGCCGCCGCCTCACCCCAGATCCGTCCACTGAGGGCGAGTACTTGTCCGGATCCACCCCGTTGGGGTTCACCAGGATCCGGCCCTCGGGAATCCCCCGCTTCACCAGGTCGTCCTTCATGGGGCGGCTCACCACCACCACGACCTGGGCCGACCGGAGCACGAGGTCCTCGATCCGCAGGGCCAAGGCCTCGTGCTTGAGGGCGCTCCCCCAGTTGCGGCTGATCCAGACCTCGGATCCGTTGAACTCCACCACAAAGGGGATGATTCGGCGCCTCGCCAGGACCAACCCCGAAAGGTTATTGAGGCTGAAACGCTGGTACACGAATGAAAGGGGTCTACCCGCCAAAAGCCTTTCGGCCTCGGCGGTGAAGACTTCATTGAAATGGAAGGTCGGCAGTTCAGAGAAGCCGCAGAAGTCGCCTCCCGGAACGATCACATGGGTTTCCAAGTCCTCCCTCACCGTGGGGATCTTATCGGTCGTGAGGAACACCGGTTTGCCCGCGAAACGGTCCAGGTGGTTCAACACCCCGGCGATATGGCCCACCGACCCGCCGGACTTCACGCCGAACCAAAGGTCGGTCCTAAGGTAAACCGGGGGCAGGGACAGGTCCAGCTTCGGCCCGGATCCAGTCGTCCGGCCCTCATTCTCGAGTCTCCCGCACTCACGGTTGAGCCGGCGCAGGAGGAACGGCGTCCGGACCAGGTCCCGAATGAATTGAAGGAAAAACTTGGCCAACACCCTCAGGGTGATGTCCAGCCGGTTCCCCGTCTCATCCGAGAAGAAACAGTTTCCCCTCGACAGGATCCGCACCAGGACCGCCGCCATGAACGGCTTCGGGATGTACTCGATTCGGTAGGTGTAAAGTTCCACTTCGCCGTAGGACAGGAGGCGCCGGAGGATGGACTTGTCCGCGATCCAGTCCTTCACCGCCTGGAAAGGCACGGACTCGTCGGTTCCGCCCATCCCCTCCACGGCGCCGTCCGGCCCGAAGAAGGACGACCGCAGGATTCGGAGTTTAGGCCGGGATGAGCTCAAGGCCGCCCTCCACTTCGGAAGGGATTCCGGGTCCAGGCCGTGATCTCGACCGTCGGGTCGGTCCGCACCCCATACTCGGTCACCCGCTCGTACCAAAAGGTCCGGTCATACAGTTCGTAGCCCCGCACTTGGTGCCGCTTATCGGGATAGGGTTGCCCCACCGCCAAGGCCGGGTTCCGGAGGACCCCCTCCAGGGAATGGGGAATGAGGACATTCGCCATAGGGTCGAGGATTAGTTCCCGACCCTCGATCGTCACCAGCAGGACCTCGTGGGTGTCCTCATGGTGGGGACCCCGTCCCCTGGGATGGCCCTGCGCCTTCATGGTGGCGTACCGTACCGCGAACCCTTCGCGCCTCAGCAGCCCCCCCAGCGCCACACTGTAGCCCATGCAAAGCGCCTGGCCGCCCCGCAACACCTCCAGTGGATCCGTTGAGACCGGAACATCCGCCGGCTCGAGTCGTTGGTATACCCAATCCATCCGATCCAAGGCCTTTTCCAGCGAGGGGACCGCCCCTCCCCAACGACCCGCCCAGTCCCGTTCAGGATCCTCCCAAGGCGGGTTGCCGGGCGCGAGCAACCGGGCATGGGCTTCGGGGAAGGGCCTGGGTCGCAGCGCGTCTTGGGCCGCTTGGGCCATTTGGGACAAACCCACGAATTCGAACCGCCCGTCGGAGGATATGGCCTTGAGGTTGGACTCCACCGCGTCCCAATCATGTTCGCCCTTGGTGTGGCCGATCATCACGAAAAGGTCATCCCCCCCATGGGTCGCCGAAGGCTTGAAGGCCCCCGCCCACCAACGTTTCGGAAGCAGGGAGGCCGGGAACCGCCCAGGGGCGCCCAGGACCCGGAGGATCCCCCGAAGCCGGGCCGCCCATTTTTCACCGGACCGGAACTCCTCCGTAGGGACGAAGGTGTCTTCCCCACGCTTCACCCAACCCAAAAGCCTCTCAGCCAGCAGGGGGCCCTCATTCCCGTCCAGGAACCATCGGTGTCCCGGTTCATCGGTGAAGACCGGCAGTTCCACCAGGGGGCTTAAGCCGGGGGATTGGGGATCCCGGGACGAGGGGCGCCAAGCCCGGGGCGAGGGATCCGCGAAGGCGTAATCGTAGCCCCGCTCCGCCGATCCGCCCTTCGAGTAGACCGAGGAATCCGCCAGGAAACCCGCCTTCACCAGCGCTTCCTGCAGGCGGTTGAAGGGCTGGGCCTGGTAGGCCCCGGCACGGAAACAGGTGACTTGGTAGCCCGGCTTCGCCTGGCCGCAGATTTCCTCCAGGCGTCGTTTCAATCCAAGGACGCGCTCCGACAGGTCGCCCGGGTAATCCTGGGCCTTGGCATAGGCGCCGTTCCAGGACCAGGTATCGTCATGGTGTTTCGCGCCGCACTCGGGCAGCCAGGCCGGGTGCAGGTGGAGCTGGACCTCATGTCCCGCCGCCGCGGCCTTGCGCCACTGGTCTTCCCATCCCAGGGCCGTCGCCGGTTCGTTCGCCCTCAGCCATTCGTACTCGCCCATCTCGGCGAAAAAGGTGAGGACAACGCCGGATCGGCCCGCCAATTCCAGCAATCGTTCCGTTGGGGCGAAGACATCCTTCTCCCAATCGATGGCTTTCCCCGAAGGGATCGGCTGCCAGGTTTCCTGGTCCACGGTGACGGACACGAGGCGGCGTTTCTTGCGGAGGATGAACAGCGCGTGGCCCGAGGCCAGGAAGTATTCCGATTCGATCCGGAAGGTCCGTGCCGCCAACCGCCGAAGTTCGGCGGGATCCAGGTAGTCGCCCCCGGGACACCAAGCCGCCAGGAACGCCCACCCGCCCTCGGCCAGGTGGTCGGAGATCCATTCAAGGGACCGGCGTCGCCCCTCCTCGCTCAGGTAGTAGATCACGTCGCTATAGAGGACGCCGTCATACTTATCGCCCCCCGTCAGGGCTTGGTCCAGCGCGTCGGCCGAACCCATGTGGAACTCGAGGGTCGGGAATCGGGCCTTGCCCCTTTCCACGGCGGCCGCGCTGGTTTCAACCCCCACCAACCGGTTGAAGATCCCCCGGAACCGCGCGAGGAGCGCCCCTTGGCCGCAGCCGATGTCCAGCAAGGAACCGCGTTTTCCGGCGGCGGCCTTCACCAGGTCCACGTAGAGGTTGTAACGCTCCGAGTCGGCGTCGCCGATGGCCCAAGGGTCCTGTTCCCTGCGGTAGACCTCGTCGAAGTCGCGGGACACCCTCACGCCGCCCTCCCCACGAGCCGTCGGGCGTACCAGAGGTCGAGCGCCAATACCAGGCCGTAGCACACCACCGAGGACCAAGCCGCGCCCTCGATGCCGTAGCGGGGGATCCAGGCGAGGTTGAGCCCGATGTTCAGCAGGAGGCCGATCCACCAGACATGCACCGCGAACCAGGGGTAATCCGAGGCCGAGAGGAAATTGGCGAACATATTGTTCACGCCGTAGAAGAACATGCCGATGCACAGGATCATGAAGGACGGCACGGCCGGCAGGAACTTGGCGCCGAACATCAGGTGGATGGCGGGGCCCGCCAAGAGCGCCGCCAAGGCGCAGATCGGCACCATGAGGAGCGCCAGGCCCAGAGCCGCGCGGCGGGCCATGTGCCATTTTTCCCGCAGGTCGGTCATGGAGGCCAGCTTCGGGAATATCACCAAGCCCATCACCGTGGGGAGTTGGTAAAGGTAGTCGGCCATATTGGACGCGATGGAGTAGTACCCCGATGCCTCGTCCCCCTTCAGGTGCTGGACCAGGAGGAGGTCGGACCGAAGGACCAGGAAGCCGAAAAACGCCCCGAGGTAGGCCTTCATCCCATAGCCCATATGCTCCTTCAACAGCGCCACAGAAAAAACCGGCCGTTTGCCCGCCAAATTCCCCCGAAGGATCCAACCGAGCCAGGCCAGGGCCAGGACGAAACAGGCCAAGCTCACGCCAAAAAGGGTTTCCGCGTTCACGGACTTCGCGAGGATCAACAACGCGATGAGGGCCACCGAAACGATCTTCAGGGTGAGTTCGATGGTGTTGTAGGCGCGGATCTTCTGGAGGCCCAAAAGGAGGTTCTGCAGGAGAAGGTTCCCGAGTCCCAAGGGGATGGCCACCAGGGCCAACACCAGGAGGAGCCCTTGGGTCGGGGCCCATGAGGGGAACAACGCGAAGAGAAACCAGGTGATCAGGGCCCCCAGCCCTCCCATCCCAAAGGCCACCACCAGGGAGTTGCCCAGGACACCGGGTAAAAGCCGCCGGTCCTTCGCGACATAGTAGGTGTTGGAGGATTGGAGCCCGAGGTTGCCGAACTGGATGCCGATGCCCGTGAGGGCCATGGCCACGGCGAACCGGCCCCGGCCCTCAGGCCCCAGGATCCGCGTGACGATCACCGAGGTGACCAACCCCAGGAGGATACCGATGATACGGGTGCCGTAGGTCTCGGCCACCTTGCGGGCGAAGTCCGATCCCGTGAGGCGCCGCAGGATCCGCCGGGCCAAAGCGGTCCAAGACCCGCCTTCTTCCGCCAACCGGCGCTTGATTCCCCCGATCACCGCGCGGCCCCCCCCGGCTTGACGGCGGTGCCCACCACGTACCAGCCCAGACGCCCCTCGAGGCGCGGAACCAAGGCCTCGGGCACGAGGCGCGCCAGCACCGAGAAGTGGTCCCGCCGCAGGTGGTGGACCGACACCTTCACGTCCCGGAAGGCCGTGAGCATCCGCCCCAACCGCCCGGCGCCATAGGTCTTCACCAGGGGCTTCACCGTCACACCGTCGGCCCCGTGCTCCAGGGTGGCCATGAGCCCGTCGTAGCCGAGCCGCCGGAGGTTGCCCTCCAGCAGGCCGTCATTCAGGACCTTCGAGAGGAGGTGGAATGCGCTGAAGCGGTGGTACAACGCCACCCAGAAGGTGCCACCGGGCTTGAGAACCCGGTAGGCCTCGGCGAAACACTTGTCGGTGTCGGGGGTATGGTGCAGGACACCGTTGGAATACACCAGGTCGAACCGCCCCTCAGGGTAGGGCAATCGGGCGGCGTCCGCCAGGCGCAGGTCACCCTTCAGCCTCCGCTGGGCGAAATGACGACGGGCCAGGTCGTGGTGGCCCGGGGTAAGGTCCACCCCGGACACCCGGGCGCCCTTCGAGGCGAATTCCGCCAGGTCCGTGCCCATGCCGTAGCCGATCTCCAGCACCCGTTTTCCCCTCCAGGCCCCGAAGTCCACGGCCCGGGGGATCCAGGGATCGTCCAGCCGGTAGCGCCTGTCCCGGACCTCCTCGAAGAACTTCCGGTCATGCCGGGCCCGGGTGACGCCACGGGTGCCGCAAGGGGTCCGGTTCCACTGCCTCCGGGCCTGGGCCTTGGCGTCAGCCACGGATGTATTCCTTATGCCAGAGGGCCAGGTTCATCAGGTACCAGGCCTGGGACCCGTAACCCTGGTCGAGGAACTTCTTCACCTCGATCCGATCCAGGTAATCGGTCGTCTCGCAGAACTCCATGATCTCCTTCTTGCACCGGTCCCCCAGCTTGTCGAAGAACCACTCGTACACCGGCACGCCGAAGCCCTGCTTGGGCCGGTCGATGATCTCATCGGGGATCACCCCCCGCACGGCCTGCTTGAGCACGGTCTTGAGGACGCCGTTCCGGGTCTTGGCGGCCGTGGGGATCGAGAGGGCCAGCTCCACGAACTTGTGGTCGAGGAAAGGCACCCGGCCCTCGAGGGACACCCCCATGGCCATCTTGTCCACCCGCATCAAAAGAAGCTCCGGCAGGCGGAGGTTCAGGTCGACCGTGGTCATCCAGTTGAGGTGCGACTTTTCCCAGGCCTTCGCCTCGAACCTTTCCCGGATGGGACGCAGGGCCTCCCAGGAGGTGAGGCGCGAGAATTTTTGCCTGAGGCGGGGCGAAAGGAACAGCTTCTTCTGGGTCTCGGTGAAGGCCTCGGCGCCGCCCCAAAAGATGGGCACGCCCTCGGCCCCCGGCGGAGCCACTCGTAGTACTGGGTCTGGCCCTTCCCCGCCGCCCCGAGGGCCGCGAGACCCGCCTTCTTCAGGAACCGCGGGATCGGAAGGTCGTCGTAGCCCTGCAGGGTCAGGGACCTCTTCCACCAGGGGTAGCCGCAAAACAACTCGTCGGCTCCCTCACCCAGTTGGCAGACGATGACGCCGTTCTGGCGGGCCAGTTGGGACACGTAGTACACCGGCACGCACACCGGGTCCGCGATGGGCTCGTCCTGCAGTTGGACCATCAAGGGCAGGAAGTTGACCAGGTCGTCCTGGGTCAAGAGCTTCTCGTGGTACTCGGCCTTCACCAGGTCGGCCACCAATTTGGCGTAGTGGAGCTCGTTCTTATAGGACTGGTACTCGCCCTGGTACCCGATGCTGAAGGTCTTGACCCTTGAGTTTTCGCCCTCGGAAAAAAGCGCGGCGTTGGTGGAGGAGTCGATGCCGCCCGATAGGAAAACGCCGACCGGCACGTCGCTCACCTTGCGGAGCTTCACGGCCACCTTGAGCTCCGCCAACACCCGCTCGGCGATTTCGGCGTCGGAAACGCCCGTCAGGGGGTTGGTGTGGTCCCAGGGATCCCAATAACGTTGTTCCTGGACGTGACCGTCCTCCCGCACCCTCAGCCAAGTCCCTCCCGGTATCTTTTTGACGCCGTCAAACAGGGTGTTGGGCGCCGGAGTCGTGAGGAAGGACAGGTAATGGTACAGGGACTCCTCGTTCACGGCCCTTTTCTGCTCGGGGTCCTTCAGGAGCGCCTTGATCTCCGAGGCGAAATTGATCCGCCCGTGGTGGACGCTGTAGTACAGGGGCTTGATGCCCACCCGGTCCCGGATGAGCCACAGTTCACGCTTTCGGGTGTCCCAGAGGGCGATGGCGAACATGCCCCGGAACCTCTCGACGCAGTCGATGCCCCAGGTCTCGAAGGCGTGGAGGATCATCTCGGTGTCGGAGTGGTCGGTCTTCCAGCGGTGTCCGCCGAGTTTCTCGAGTTCCGCGCGGATCTCGGCGTGGTTATAGATCTCGCCGTTGAAGACGATCCAGAGGCTGTCGTCCTCGTTGGACATGGGTTGGTTGGCCACGGTGGACAGGTCGATGATGGACAAACGGCGGTGGCCCAAGCCGACCTTCCGGTCGGGTGAGATCCAGTTGCCGCCACCGTCGGGACCCCGGTGCACCATGGTGTCCCGCATGACGGTCAGGAGGTCGTCCGAGACCCGATGGTTGGATTCCTTGAAGACGAAGGAGCCGACGATGCCGCACATGGTGGTACCTCGAAAGTCGCGTTAAGCCGCCCAGTTTAACCGACCCGGTCCAGTCGCGATGGGGTTTTCGGGGCCGGAGACCGTCGGCCCCAGGCCGCGAAGGGGTCGCCCGGCTTCTCCAGCCGATAACCGATCATGGCCAGGCCGAACACCACGCTGAGGGACAACAGGCCGAACAGGTAGGTCTTTTCCGGCATCACCAGGATCCCCGGGAGGGCGGTGAACAGCGCGGCCGGGATAAAGGGCATCCAAAGGCGCGGGGGGGGGCGGACGAACGGCAGGTAAAGGAGCCCCAGGTTGGCGTAGAGGAAAACCAACCAGAGGACCCGGGCCATCTTTGCGGCCAAGGTCTCAGCCACGAACCCGGGGTGTTGCCGGGCGAATAGGATCGTCTCCCGCTTGAGGACCTTCTCATACTCCGCCGAGCAATAGGCCACTTCGGGCGCCACGGCCTTCACCCGGTTCGCGGCCACCGTGTCGCTGTAGCTAAGGCCATAGGGGTTGGGAAGATACCCAAGGCCGATATAGATGTTGTGCCAGATCGGGTGCTGGATCTTTTTAGCCTCAAACCCAGGGATATGGGATTCCAGGAAGGCGTCCCTCGCCTTTTCCATGGACCCGAAGTGGGCCCGGGGCACCGCCATCCCCGCCAGGACCAAGGCCACCGCCGCGTACTTCGCCCTTCGGGGAAACCGATCGGTCAGGGCCAACCAGGAGCCGAGGAGTAGGAGGGCCGCCATGCCCGATTGGGACCTCACGCGGTTCGCGTAGCCGTACAGGATTCCCAGGGGCAATGCCGCCATCCAGGCCCACCCAAGTCGGGGTTTTGTCTTTTCGGCCCAAACGATGAAGGCTGCCGCCGGGGCGAGGGTGAAAAGCAGGAGGACGTACAAGTCGGAAACCCGCAGGGCCTGGGCGACCAGGAGGGTCAACCCCAGCGCGGTCACCGCGCGGGCCCTCACCGTCCGGAAAGCCAAGGCGAGGAACCACCCGGCCCCCAGGACGCCCAATAGGGTCGCCCCGCCCAGGAAAAGGTCGAGCGACTTTTCCAGGGGCCAATTCAAAAGGCGGCTGAGCAAGGGCACGAAATAGTAGAGGCCGACGTCGTCCGTGAACCCGGCGGCGGCCCAATAGGTCGGGGCCTTACCCACCAGCGGTAGGCCCGTGAGGTTCCAACCCGCGAGGGCGATCTGCAGTTGGCCCATGCGGGAACTCATGACGTAAAACACCGGTCTTACCTCCGCGCCATGACGAAATATTGGGCGCCCAGGGGCAGCCAACCCAACATCCGGTCGAGCCAACGGAACGGCGCCGCCTTCAGGGGGGTGAAGAGGATATACCGTTTTTCTAGGATGGCGGCGCAGCGGCGCTCCAGCAGGCGGCCCGCCTTCCAGCGGCGAAGGAGGATCGCCTCGTCGTCCAACACGCAGCTGTTGACCGCCCGAAGGGTCAGGGGGTTCAGGGGGTTGTGCTCGAAGAGGGCCACCAGGCCACCCGGCTTGGTGACCCGGCTCATTTCCTTCACGAACCCGTTGTAGTAGCTGGGCGGCACGTGGTGAAGGACGCAGATGGCGAAGGTGACGTCGAAGGTTCCGTCGGCGAAGGGCATGCGCTTGCCGTTGTAGACCTTATAGCGCGCCCGGGGGTTCCTTTTTTTGGCCTGTTGGATCACGGGTCCGGAAATGTCGATGCCATGGACGGCGCCCACCCGACCCACGAGGAACTGGTCGGTCAATCCCACCCCGCAACCCACGTCGAGGAACTTAAGCTTGCCCGGGTCCCCCAGGTGTCGCCCCACGCCTTCCAGGAGCGCCTCCACCTTGACGACCGTGAAGAAGTCGTGGCTTTGCCCGGTGAAGGAGATGGAATCCTGCACCTCGTCCTTGTAGCTGTCGTGGAACTTGCCGAAGTCGAACAGGCCCTTTGAATCGGCCTTGCGGAGCAGGACCTCCCGGGCGGCCTTCTGGAGGAGGAATTCCTTCACTTTTTTGCGGCCGTCGAGGCTCATGGTGTTTCCGTACCGGGTTCTAGGGATGCAAAGCATAGGCTATTTGCACCACCAAGAACACCAAGACCAGCGAATTTATTTTAAACCAAATCCCCCAAAGCCTTCTTAGTGAACTCGGTTTACGCCCTCAGCCGAAGGCTGATGGGTGGTGACCTTGATGGTTCAAAATGTTGTCGTGGTTTTAGAGCTTCGACTCGACGGAGAGGGCGATGCGGGAGGCCTGGAGCTGTTGCCAGAGGGGGATGGGCCAATCCCCGCCCTTGCGGATCGCCTGGGAGAAGGCCTCCAACTCCTCCAATTGGCCCTTGTCGGGCGTGGCCGACTCGAGTTTCTTGGACTTGGCGCCGTAGACATCAAGTTTCTTGTAATCGTCGAGGATGATCACCTTGCCGTCGAAAAACAGGTCCATCCGTTCCTTCGGGTAGGCCTTCTCGCCCAAGGCGCTGTAGGTCAGGGTTGCCGTGGAGCCATCCTCGAACGACATGGAGGCCGTGAAGTTATCTTTGGAACTGTAATGGCCGGTCGTCGGCTTGACCGAGAGGGCCGTCACCGTGGAAATCTTGCTGTTGGTCAAGTAGGTGAACAGGTCGTACAGGTGGCAGGCTTCCCCGATATTGCGGCCGCCGCCCTCGGGCCCGTGCACCCAATGGTCGAGGGGGATATAACCGGCGTTCATGCGGTAGTCGACCATGATCGGGTTCGTACGTTTGGACACCAGGCGCTTGGCCTCCACGGCGTACTTGGAGAACCGGCGGTTGAACCCGGTCAAGAGCACCGGCTTTCCCTGGCCTTCCCCCGCGTAAAACGCCTCGATTCCCTTCAATTCCTCCTCGGACAACCCCAGCGGCTTCTCGACCAACACGTGCTTACCGGCGCGGAGGGCGTCGAGGGTCAGTTGGGCGTGTAGGTTGTGGCGGGTGGCGATGAGGACCGCCTCCACTTCCTTGTCCTCGAGGATCTTGGCCCATTCCGTGGTGGCGTAGTCGGCCCCGAACTGGCGGGCGGTGGCCGAGGCGTTGTGGCCGGTGCGGCTGACGACCGCCCGGAGGTGGTACTGGCTCTTAAGGGCCTTGAGGTTCGGAAGGTGCATCCCCTTGGCGAATCCTCCGGCCCCCACGAGGGCCAACTTGATGGCGCCCTTGCCCGCGGCGGCGGCGTAGGGG
>Ga0265338_10007945_pt1 | contig 12998 bp, 15 predicted proteins | sample 42126metaG_FD_193579 | JGI IMG/M metagenome (GOLD analysis project Ga0265338, IMG submission 193579) | Rhizosphere microbial communities from Carex aquatilis grown in University of Washington, Seatle, WA, United States - 4-21-26 metaG | ecosystem: Host-associated > Plants > Roots > Rhizosphere... | reverse complement strand
ATCACGGTCGTCTGGTTCCACACATAGGCAATCCCGAGCTTTTCCGCGGTCCACTTCACCTTCAGGCAGTTGCCGGAGACCCGGTCGCCATAGATCTGCAAGGTCATGATCAGGTACTCCTCGCCCTCTTCGCCATCGGCGATCTGACATCAGGACGGCGGATTCGGCGAGCCCTTCGGAGCCGATCGCGCGCCTGCCTGGAAAAGCTGCACCGGCGTTTTGTGATGTTCTCGTGGGTTGATCTTCACGGGCAAGGCCGGCTAGGAGTCCCTCCTCGTCAGGCCGACCGGGCCGCCACCGTGGGCAAAACCCAGTGATATCCGGACTCGTCGCCGCCCTGGCGCTCTCAGCCAGCGCAACGCCCGCCCAAGCTTCTCAGGCCCAGCCGACCGATCCGATCGGCCAGTTGATCGAGAAGGCCAAGCGCGCGGCGGACGAGGCGGTGACGGCGGTCGAGACCGAGCTCAAGGCCACGCTCTACCACACCGGCGTGCGCGGGATTGGCGTCAAGGATTCGCTGGGCTGCCGCCTGGCGCCCATGCGCACCGTGGCCGTCGACCCCAAGGTGTTCCCGCGCCACAGCGTGCTGTTCATCAAGCAGACCGTGGGCCTGAAGATGCCCGACGGCACGGTCCACGACGGCTACTGGTACGCGTCGGACGTCGGCGGCGCCATCAAGGGCGCGCGCATCGACCTGTTCACCGGCGCCGGGGCGGCCTCGATGAAGGCCCTGCAGGCGCTGAACCTGGCCACCCTCAGCGTGGTCAAGGTCGGGGTGTTCGAGGGTTGCCCGACGGCCAACACGCCCACCATGGTGGCCCAAAATAGCTTCCCCCCTAACTAGGAGCGCGGCGATGGCCGGCGATCAGACTCCGGGACTGATCCGCCGCCGGAGCGCCCACGACGCGCCCGAGACCGCCCGCCGCTTCCGCGCGGCGGCCCAGGGCGCCGGCCTGACCATCTTCGCCGAGGTCGATCACCAGCAGAACGCCATCGACGTCGGCATGGACCTCGGCCCCTGCCGGCTGCTGATCTTCGGCAATCCCCGCGCCGGCACGCCCCTGATGCAAAAGGACCCGATCTGGGGCATCGACCTGCCGTTCAAGGCGCTCATCTGGACCGACGCGGACGGGACCTGGTTCGGCTGGAACGATCCCCAATGGCTGGCCGACCGCCATGGTCTCGGTCCCGAGGCTGAATCGGCCGTGGCGGCGATACGCGCGGGCATGGACAAGCTCGCGGGCATGGCGACCGCGCCCTAGACGCCCTTCTTCCGCCGCCACAGCCACAGGCCGCCGGCGCCCAGCAGTATCACCGCCCCGCCGGCCAGCTCCAAGGTGGGCGCGCCCGCGCCCGCCGACACCGGCCGCGAGGAGGCCGCCGCGTCGTTGCGGGCCACCAGCCGGTAGCGATGGCGCAGCCACGGGGTCTGGCCGGGGTCCTCGAAGCCGGGCTGAGTCGGCAGGCCGATCACCCGTCCGTCGCGCACCAGCACATAGTCCTCCGCCCCGCCCTTGGGCGCGGTCCAGGTCAGCCTGACCACGCCGCCGTCGAAGCGGGCCTTGAAGTCCTGCGGCCTCTCGGGCGCCGTCTGGCCAGCCTGGCGCTCGCTGCGCAGGAGCGGCCGGTCGAAGGGATATTGCTCGGCGGCCACGCGCGGATCGGTCAGGTCGTGGACGATGAAATCGATGATGTCCTGGCGCTGGCTGTCTTCGATCGTGGTCTTGTAGGGCTGGTCGGTCCCCGGCAGGGGATCGGCGTCGGCCTTGGGCGTGACGTAGTGGTCCAGCACCTTGTGCAGATCGGTGAACTCGCCGGTGTGCATGAAGCTGGCGCGCAGGCCGGCGTTGCGCAGGGTCGGGGTCTTGAAGCGCCCGGCGTCGGCCGGATCGCCGGTGATCTTGCCGCGCCCCTTGTCCTGGGAGGGCCGGCGCAGGCCGATGTTGTGGAACTTGTTGTCGGTGAACAGCGGCGGCTTGTGGCAAGCGGTGCAGTGCGCGGTGTCGAGCAGCAGCAGCCCGCGCTGGATCTCCGGGTCCACCGGCTTGCCCGGCTCGGTCCCACGGTCATAGGGCGTCTGGTCGGGGACCAGCGTGCGCTCATAGGTGGCGATGGCCTCGGCCACGCGCACGGCGTCGATGTTGGGATCGCCGAACGCCGCCTTGAACAGGTCCGGATAGCGTGGGCGCGCCTTCAACGCGTGGGCCATGTCCGGCGGGATTCGGGTGGCGAGCGCCAGCGGCCGCGCGATGCGCAGCTTGGCCGCCACGTCGGCCCAGCCACGGTCGTCCTTGGCCATCTCGGCCGGGTTCTGCAGCGGGCCGAGCACCTGGTTCTCCAGCGCCCCGCCGGTCCTGATCACGGTCTTGCCGCTCTCAGGATCGATCACCGTGGGCCCGGCGCGGCCGTCCCAGAACATGTAATCGGACCAGATGTTGCCGAAGTTGGAGGGCGCGGTGCGGTCGCCCACCTGCGGCTTCATGCCGAAAATCTTGTGCTCGCGGGCGATGCCGGCCTTGTCCATGTGCGCCACGCCCGGCGAGCCGAAGGTGTCGTCATCGGTGCCCATGACGCCGTCGGCGCCGGGATAGCGGCCCTGGCGCGGATCGCCGCCGCCCTTGCCCGGCCGGTGGCAGGTGCCGCAGGCGACGGTGTTGTCGCTCGACAGTTGCTCGTCCCAGAACAGGATCTTGCCCAGCACGCGCTTGGGCTCGGTGATGGCGTTCTCGGCCGGCACGGGCACGGGCGGCAGGGCGGCCAAGGCAGCTGACGCGCCGAGGGCGATCACGCCTACGCCCGCCGCCAGCACCCTTCGTGCGTACCTGATCATTGTTTCCTCCGCCCCTGACCGGGCGTATATGAGGGACCTGAGTAAGATGTATTATAGATATTGCTATTGACGTATCAACTGCCTCAAAGCCACTTCAGCACGAAGCGACCATGCGCCTCACCGCCTATACCGATTTCTCGCTGCGGGTATTGATCTACCTCGCCATCAACCCCGACCGGCGGCCGACCATCGCCGAGATCGCCGAGCGCTATGGCGCCTCGCGGGCGCACATGATGAAGGTGGTCTACCAACTGGGGCTGAAGGGCTATGTCGCCACCGTGCGCGGCAAGGGCGGCGGCCTGACCCTGGCCCGGCCCGTCGACAAGATCACCGTCGGCGAGATCGTGCGCCAGATGGAGCCCGACATGGCCATCGTCTCCTGCTTCGCCGACGCGCCGTCTGCCTGCGCCATCGCCCCGGCCTGCCGGCTGAAAGGCAAGCTGGCGCAAGCCCGCGACGCTTTCCTCAAGGTGCTCGACGATTGCACCTTGGCCGAGGTGGTGGGGAACAAACCGGCGTTGGAGGTCTTGCTCGCGTCGTAAGCCGCGTCAGATCAACTCAACCCGCTGATAGAATTCCGGTCTTGGCCCCTGGCGCGACAGATTGTAGTAGGGCCGCGCGTAATATTGGGACCCACATGACCGTTTCCGCCGTGGCCACCGCCGAAGCCCCCGCCAACAGCCCCTTCCACCACGAGACCGTGACGTGGGTGAAGCACTGGACGGGCCGCCTGTTCAGCTTCGGCCTGACGCGGCCGGCCAGCTTCCGCTTCCGCTCGGGCGAGTTCGTGATGATCGGCCTGCCCAGCGAAGACGGCAAGAAGCCGGTGATGCGCGCCTATTCCATCGCCTCGCCCAACTGGGCCGAGGAGCTGGAATTCCTGTCGATCGCGGTGCCCGACGGCCCGCTGACCTCGCGCCTGGTCAAGATCCAGCCCGGCGACACCGTGCTCCTGGGCAAGAAGCCCACCGGCACCCTGGTGCATGACGCGCTGAAGCCCGGCAAGCGCCTGTGGCTGCTGGGCACCGGCACCGGCCTGGCGCCCTGGCTGTCGGTCGCCCGCGACCACGAGAACTATGACAAGTTCGAGCAGGTGATCGTGTGCCACGGCGTGCGCGAGGTGAACGAGCTCTGCTACCGCGACCTGTTCACCGCCGACATCCACCAGGACGAGCTGATCGGCGAGATGGCCCAGAACGCCCTGGTCTACTATCCCACCGTGACCCGCGAGCCGTTCGAGCGCCAGGGCCGCCTGACCGCGCTGATCGAGACCGGCCAGATCTTCGCCGACAACGGCCTCAGCCAGACCCAGTTCGACCCGCAGACCGACCGCGTGATGCTGTGCGGCTCGATGGAGATGATCAAGGACCTGGCCGCGCTGTGCGAGGCGCACGGCATGACCGAAGGCTCGAACGCCGAGCCGGGGGATTATGTGCTCGAGCGGGCGTTCGTGGGCTGATCGTCGGGGTCGGGCTGCGGCTTCTTAAGCTGATCAAGCAGCCTGCCTAATCCGCTCGTGCCGTAGAAGATCGACATGCCAATCCGCTCGGCGAGACCATACATCGTCTGCGACTTGATTTCATCGGGTCCTATGACGCTGCCGAGGGTTTCCGAACCGTCCTTTCGAATTTGGTAGATAGTGACTGCGGGGCGGTCGGGCTCGATCGCCACGCTGTGCTGCGGCATCAGCGTCCTACCGGCATTGTCCTTGTAGAAGGCCTCGCGCTTGGCAGCCGTTCTCGCCGACGGCAGGCAGAATTCCTGCTGGAACTGGCTGCCCATCCAGAAATCGAAATAGTGCAGGTCGCCCTTCTCCTGCCACCAGATCGAATACCCATCACCCTCTCGGCTTTCGAGAGCGATGCGACCGATCCAAAGCAGCATGCACAAGACGTGCAGTTCATCTGAGCCGATCAGGCGTTCCACTCTCGTGAAGTGCTTGCATTCGATGTGCAGCGTTCCAACGAACTGGCCGAACTCATCGTCCTGCTTGATGGGCCGCGTGAAGCGCAGTGTCAGCGGACTGACATCGCCATCGGCATCTTCGATCCAGCAATCCCGCGCCAGGATCACGTTGCCGGGTTGAGCGACGCCGCTCAGTTCGTTTCCCGTTGCTGCCCCCCTTAGTAGACGGAACAGTCCACCACGTGGCCGTTCGCAGGGAAAGAACATTTTAGCAACAACCCGCCTCCCCCGCTTGTGGTGCGGGCCATTAGAATGGCTTATTACCGAGTCGGGCGGGAGGCTTTGTCGGTCATGGCCGTAGTAAGTTACGCAGATATGCGCCGCAACTATCTAGCAAACTTCGGCGAACTGATCATAACATGGAACCAAGCTGAGGGGGTTCTACGCAATCTTCTCATGTCGGTCTGCGGTCGCAGCCCTGCCACCTACATTCTCACCGCTGAACTCGGAAGCCGAGGGCTGACGGACGGCCTGAACGCCATCGCGGTTACTCAAAATGAGAACGTCAAAGAAGCTATTCTGGCCGTAGTCATTTTGTACGACCGGTTGCGCGAATACCGAAATTACTACGTCCATGGCCTTACGGCTATCGGGGTGCGAAATGGCGTAGGCTTCGGCTCTGCAAACATGGCGTCAGCGAAAGGCAAGCTCGGATTTTCGACTGATGAAGTTCCCGTAGAACAATTGGATGATCTCACCAAGCGATTAAGACTTCTCACGACGGCTTCAATCGCGATTTTAGATACTATCGATCCGCAGGAAGGATCGATGGTACCCCAAGCTCTGCCGACGCGCGCGACGCTTCCAATCCCTGACAGGCTACGGAAGAATCTTCGATATCCACTAAACGATCCACAACCGCCTCAATCTGAGCAGCCGTAGTTTGGATCGCCTTCCGACACCGCTGTTGACTAGCCTTCGCCCGCCTCCTCAAACTCCCCCCACCGCCTGAGCCCCGCGATCCGCGTCTCGCCCTCCTCCTTCAGCACCGTGCGCACCTTGCCGGCGCCCTGGGCCGCCACGGCCTCGGCCAGGGCGGTCGAGTGGGTCACGAGCCATAGCTGCGTGCGCTCGGCGGCGCGGGCGATCAGGCCGGCGAGGGGTGCCATCAGGTCGGGGTGCAGGCTGGCCTCGGGCTCGTTCAGCGCGATGAACGGCGGCAGGCGATAGGCCAGCAGCGCCCCGGCCAGGGCCAGGAAGCGCAGGGCGCCGTCCGACAGCTCCTCGGCGTCGAATTCGCGATTGGGGAACTCGGGGAACACCATGGCAAAGCGCGCCCAGCGCTCGTCCACCGCCGGCCTGAGCCGCGCGCCCGGGAAGGCGGCGTCCACGGCGCGCCGCAGATCGGTCATGTCGCCGACAATGTCCCACAGGGTGGCGAACACCGCCGCCAGGTTCGAACCATCCGAAACCAGGGTGGGCGCGGCGGCCGCCGGGCACGGGCGGCGCAGGGGCGAGGCCGGATCGGTGCGGAGGCTATGGTAGAACCGCCATTGCAGCAGAGTGCGGCGGATGGCGTCGAGCTCGGGATAGCGCGCCGGGTCCTCCAGCCGGCCCAGCACGGTCTCGGAGGCCAGGAGATCGATGTCGATGGCGCCCCAGCCGCCGTCATCGTCGCGCGCCTTGACCATCTGGTTGCGGCGCTCGACCAGGGGATAGGGCCGCTTTCCGCCGACGTGGGAAAGGGTCTCGTCCTTGATCTGTGGTTCGTATTCGAAGGCTCCTGAGGTCTTGGCGGGATAACCCACCGTCACCTCGTACTTGTAGACCGAGCCCGTGGGGTGATGGTCTGGATCGGCCAGGCCCACCTCCAGCTTCAGCTCGGGCTGGTCCTTGCTGCGCCGCGGGCCCGCCCACAGCGCCAGCTTGAGCCCGCCCTCGCGCGCCAGGTCCTCGGCCAGGGTGTTGCGGGCGGCCGACTGAAGCAGCTCCAGCGCGGGGTAGAGGTTGGTCTTGCCGACGCCGTTGGCGCCGACGAACACGTCGAGCCCCGACATGGGATAGGCGATCGACTTCAGCGACCGGTAGCCTAGGGCCCGGAATTCTCGGGCGGCGAGCGGCATGATCGATGGTCTCGTGTGGTTGGGGTTGTTCGAACTTGGCCGGGAGCACGCAGTCGATCAAGAACAAAACAGGAACACAATCCCTCCCACAAATTGACTTGCAGGCGGTCGCATCCCACTATTTTCCAGCAAAGAAGGATGCGCCATGCGCAAGACCTATCATGTGGATGCGTTCTGGGACCCCGAGGCCAAGGTCTGGGTGTCCAAGAGCGACCTGCCGGGCTTGGTGATCGAAACAGCGACCCTAGCCGAGTTCGAGGCCTTGATCCGCGATCTGGCGCCGGAACTGATCGCCGCCAATGAAGGCCCCCATATCGACGCCGACATCGAATGGACCGCGCGCGGCGTCGTCAGCCTCGAAGCGGCCTGATTGGCTGACTACTACCGCGATCTCGTCAAATTGCTGGCGGAAGCCGGCTGGCGCCGCATCGACGGCGGCAAGGGCAGCCACGAGAAGTGGCGCCACCCCGAAACCGGTCGGATCGTGATCGTTCCACGATCCAAGAGCCGCCACACCGCCAATGAAGTGCTGCGCCAGGCAGGCCTGCCGAAGGCCTTCTGACGGGGCCTCGTGCGGTAATCGCAAATACCCCCTCCCCTCGCCGCCATTGCCAGCTAAGGTGGCGCCCAAGAAATCGTCTTTGGGAGGAGATGAGATGAAGCTTCAAACTGCCCTGTGCGCCGCCGCCGTCGCGGCCTTGCTGTCCTCGGCCGCCGCCATGCCGGCCGCCGCCCAGGCGCTGAACGATCCGGTGGTGGCCGCGCCCAATGTGGAAGCGCTGTTCACCAGCAAGGACCCCAAGCTGAACCGCAACAAGCAGGCGGCCTACCACATCGAGACGGACCTGCTGGAGTCGCACCGCTGGAACGAAGCCGACAAGTGGCTGACGCAGAAGTACATCCAGCACAATCCGCAGGCGGCCTCGGGCCTGCCCGGCGTGGTGAAGTTCTTCACCCAGGTGATGAAGCAGCAGCCGCTGCCGCTGGTGCGGCCGACCAAGGTCGAGGTCGTGGCCGTAATCGCCGAGGGCGACTATGTGAACGTGATGACCGTCCGCCACCTGAAGGACGCGAAGGGGAATCCCTACACCAGCACCTGGTTCGACACCTGGCGGTTCGTCGACGGCAAGGCCGACGAACATTGGGACCCCGCGACCCTGCCGGGCGGGCCCGCCCCCTCGCCGGCGGCCGCCGCGGCGGCGAAGTAAACCGTCAGGATCATGGGGGACCCTATGAAGAAGACGCTCGCCCGAAAGACGATTGTTCTCTGCGGCGCCGCGGCCGCCAGCCTGACGCTGGCCGCCGCTCCCGCCGTCCGCGCCCAGGACGTGACCTACACCCCCCAGATGGTCATGGACCGGGCGGAGATCGACGACCTGCTGGAGCGCTACTACGCCAACTTCGGCAAGGCCGAGGGGGAGGCCTTCGGCAGCTTCTACGCCGATGACGCCGAGTTCGTGCTGGGCGGCAAGGTCTCCAAGGGCCGCGAGGCCATCGCCGGGGTCTACAAGGGGATCGGGTCGAGCGCCCAGAACCCCACGGCCGGGCGCTTCTCGTTCAACGTGCTGCTGACCAACAAGGTGATCACCGTGCACGGCGACAAGGCCACCGCCCAGATGATCTTCACCGAGATCGTCATGGACACGGCCACCGCCCCGCCGCGCCTGCTGACCCAGGGCCGCGAGTACGACAACCTGGCCAAGATCAACGGCCACTGGCGGTTCACCAAGCGGCAGGTGGTGGCGGGAACGAAGCCGCCCGAGGGCTGGGTGAACTAAAACAAACGGTCTCCTTCCCCCTCGATGGGGGAAGGCCGGGATGGGGGTGCTTCGATACGACATCCGGATGGACAATGGAGGCGGCGCCGCCTCTGAGCCCCATCCCGAGGCCGATTGCCTGCACCCCCAACCCTCCCCATCGAGGAAGAGGCATTAAATATAAGTCGTTAGAATCTAATAACATTCTATGCAATGAATAGCCGCACAGGCCCTGCACGGCTACGGCAAATCAATGACTTAGGCCGCCGATCTGCACGGAACCTGCACAGAGTTCCAGTGAGGCGAGATGGCGTTCATCGCGGACAAGGAATAGCTGAAACCCGGCCGGATCATCTTCCGCCGGGCGGACGTGGAGCACGGCAATTGGTACTGCCGCGTCAAGCTTCCCAGGCAGGACCGCTACAAGACGGATTCCCTGACCGAGAACGGCCCCCAGCAGTGTCGCCCATCTCCGGCCGCCCAGCGAGCGGACATGCCGGACTCGCAGGGCCGTCCGGCGAATGTCTGAAAGTCGGAGGGAGCAAGGGCTGCAATTGGCGCGTCTCGGCCCCGCGCCCCAAGGCGGGGAAGGACGGGGGCAGACCAAACCGAAACCCGCCTAAAGTGAAGCTAAGGCCGCCGCATCTCATGAATAACGGTTACAAATTTTCAACATGCGGCCAAGATTCTCGCTGAACCGGACGGGGAACGCCAGAATTTACGCTTAATAGTTGATGTACACATTCGAGATGGAACGAAGATCGTCCAGCGTCGTTTTCGCAGAATGGATCGGCGGCGCGGCCTCTGGCCACTTCTCGGAAGGATAATACTATGAAGATACTATCCACTGCGCTGGGAGTGAGTTCGTTTCTGGCCGTGACGATCGGCAGCGCCACCGCGCCGGCGATAGCGGCCGCCGATGCGGCCGAGCAATCCTATGTCGCCTGCAACCAATCTGGCGACTGTTGGCGCGTGCATCAGCGGTATGCCTATGGAGACGCGGCGCCGGTCACCTATTACAATGCCGATTGGTACGATGCGCACCGGAGTGACGCCAACATTCACTGGCGCGACAACCCGCGAGATGACCGCGGGTATTACGAGCGGAACGGGGAATGGCACGCGGATCCGGCCGCGCGCGCGGTCAGGGTTGGCGCGACCGGCGCCGGTATTGGTGCGGCGATCGGATGCCTCGTGACGCTTCCGATCGGGTGCGTTCCCGGTGCGGCGGCTGGCGCCGCCATCGGCGGCGGAACAGGCGCTGTTGCCGGCGCGGCTTCCGCGCACAACTGATCGGGGCGCTCGCCCCTGGAACGAGCACTCCGGCGGTCATTCGCTGCGTGGCTTCAGAGGAGGTCTGGACCCGTCCAGGCCTCCTTTCGTTTGCCCTGATCGTTGCGGCTGAGCTTTCGCCTCTTTGGCAGCTTCACGACCTGGTGCAAGCCGCATCGGCAACCGCCGTGACAGAGTGGTCGTCACCCCCCGATGCCCGAAATCCAATCCTCCTTGATACAGAAGCCGCCAGTCCAGCAAGCGGCTCTTCCCGACGTCCAAGATGGGTCCAGGCCGTGTGAAAACGCTCCGAACATGGCTAGAATCGCCTGTCATCCGGGCGCGTGCGGCCAGTTCATCGAGCTTTGCCGCCGGCTGAAGCTGTTCACCCAGGCCATCGTCGCGATCGACGGCAGCAAGTCCAAAGCCGTCAACAACCGCGACAAAAACTACTCCGTGGCCAAGGTCGCCAAGCGGATGGAGGGAAGCCATGGCTCCGAGAATAGGCGCCCGCCGGAACGGAACAAGAACTCATGCCGCAGTGTCGCAGCAGACTTTAGGATGCGAACCCGTTGGCTAGCTGAGCGTTGAGCAACGGATGGTTGGCCTTGGAGTTTGATTTGCCTTCGAAAATCCTGTTTTACGCCTGCTGCGCCATGGCGCTCGGTGCGCTGCCCGCCCGCAGCGCGGAAACGCCCAACCCGGCCTCATCACCGACAGCTCCGAGTTCGTCCCCGCCCGCCGACGCGGCGCCCCTCAGCCCTTCCAACGCGGACTTGCTGCGCCGGGCGCTCGACCAGGCCGAGGCCCAGGGGCTGAAGGCCAAGGCGTTCATCCCACCCAGGCTCGACGAACTGCTCGCCTCGCATGACGCGGACGCCCGGCGAAGCGGCGAGACCCTGCTGGAGGCGGCGGCGGTGCGCTACGCCAAGGCCGTGCACAGCGGCCAGCTTCCGCCCAAGGACTTCGACGACGAGTGGGCCATCCGGCCGGCGCCGTTCGATCCGCGCCCCGGGTTGGAGGCCGCACTGGCGAAGGACGCCGTACTGCAATGGCTCGACACCCTGCCGCCACACGCGCCGGGCTACCAGCTCCTGGTCAAGCAACTGGCCCTCTATCGTGACATCGCCGCCAAGGGCGGGTGGGCGAAGATCGCGTCCGGCCCTCGCGCCAAGCCCGGCGCGGACGATGCCCGCGCGGCGGCGCTGCGCACGCGTCTGGCCATCGAGGACCCATCCACCCCCAAGACCGGGCCCGACACGCTGGATCCGCCTCTGGTCGAGGCGCTGAAGGCGTTCCAGCGCCGTCACGGCCTGGTCGACGACGGCGAACTTGGGCCGACGACAGTGGCCGTGCTGAACGTGCCGACGGCAAAGCGCATCGAGCAGATCATCGTGAACATGGAGCGCTGGCGCTGGCTGCCCGACAGCCTCCCGCCCGAGCGGGTGGTGGTCAATGTGCCCGGCGCCATGGCGGCCCTGATCCGCGACGGCAAGGAGGCCCTGCTGATGAAGACCGCCCCGGGCCGCAAGGACGACCACACGCCCATGCTGCAGTCGCAGATCGACGCGGTGGTGCTCAATCCGCCGTGGAACATCCCCCAGTCGATCGCGGACAAGGAAATCTATCCCAAGCAGCGCGCCAACCCGAGCTACTTCGCCGACGAAGAGATCCAGGTGATCCACAATCCGGACGGCAGCGAGCGCCTGCAGCAGAAGGCCGGCGACAAAAGCGCGCTTGGCCGGGTGAAGTTCGAGTTCGACAACCGCTTCGGGGTCTATCTGCACGACACCCCGTCCAAGGCCGCGTTCGACCGGGCGTCGCGCCTGGTCAGCCACGGCTGTGTGCGCCTGGAGAATCCGCGCGGCCTCGCTGTCGACTTGCTCGACGACCAGCCGGCCTGGAACGCCCAGGCCATCGCCGCCGGCATAGACTCCGGCGACACCAAGCGGGTGGCGCTCGACCGCCCGGTCAGCGTTTTCCTGTTCTACTGGACAGCATTTGTCGGCGCCGATGGCCGGATGAACTTCCTGTCCGATCCCTACGACTGGGACAGCGAACTCCTGGACAAGCTTTCGCGAGCCGACTCCAGCAACGCTTGACCTGCAAAACAGAATTAGGCTTCCTGCCCGCGCATCGAGAATAGGAGCGGCCGCTTGACCGGCCGCGGAAGGAAGTCTTTTGCGAAGGCGTGCTTTTCTGAAGCTCGGCCTGGCCGGCGTGGGCGCCGTGTCGGTGCTGGGCCCCGAAGCCGTGGCGCGGGCCGCCGCACCCACGGCCGATTCCGAACCCCGTAGGCTCATCCTGCACAATCTGCATACGGCCGAGAAGCTCGACGCCGTCTACTGGGAGGAGGGCCGCTACGTGTCCGACGCGGTGGCGGCGATGGACAAGGTCCTGCGCGACTACCGTACCGGCGCCGAGCACCCGATCGACCTGCGCCTGTTCGACCTGCTGCATGAGGTCCATGGCAAACTCGGCGCGACCCAGCCGTTCCAGGTCATCTCCGGCTATCGATCGCCGCAGACCAACGCCGTGCTGCACGAGCGCTCGCACCAGGTCGCCTCGGGCAGCCTGCACATGCAGGGCATGGCCATCGACGTGCGCATCGACGGCGTGGGCCTCGACCACCTGCACCGGGCGGCGCTGGGTGAGCGGGCCGGCGGCGTCGGCCTTTATCCGACCTCGAACTTCGTGCACATGGATGTCGGCCGCGTGCGGCAGTGGAGCGGATCCTAGTCGCCGGCCAGCGGGCCCCAAGGGGACGCGACGAGCCCCTCGTAGAATTGTGCACGCCGATGTCACAACCGGCCATCCTGCCTCGTCACCTCGTCGAAACCTGCGCAAAGGAGACGAGTGATTAGCCAACGTACCTAGAGCGCCGTTAGGCGGGCGAGGCACGTAGGCCGGCGCTAAGGAGTCAGGCGACCACCACGCATAGGATCGTGCTGAAGTTGGCTTCGAAGCTCGGAGGCTGCTTCGTGCAGAGCAAGTCCAACAGGAAAGTTGAAGCCGTGCATTGTCCAATCGTCGGCTTGCCGGGCCGAAGGGGGCCGACGCCGCGACCGAGCTCCCTCATCGAATCCAGATCGCAATGGGGCCGTCCCAGCC
>Ga0265338_10007944_pt1 | contig 12998 bp, 4 predicted proteins | sample 42126metaG_FD_193579 | JGI IMG/M metagenome (GOLD analysis project Ga0265338, IMG submission 193579) | Rhizosphere microbial communities from Carex aquatilis grown in University of Washington, Seatle, WA, United States - 4-21-26 metaG | ecosystem: Host-associated > Plants > Roots > Rhizosphere >... | reverse complement strand
GCTGGTGTTGCTTGCAGCGACCAACCGCTCACCGAGTTCGGCCAGGACAGCACGACGTTTGTCCCGCTCAGGGCGATAGACAACTCCGGCGCAAGGGCGGGAAAAACTTGAAATTCCCAAAGGGAATAGCCGTAAGGCGTCCCCCGGGCCGTCCCATACATCCTCACGTAACGGCCCGTTCCGGACAAACCGGTCAAGTCCTCGGTGCCGCCAAGCCCCGTGGTGGTGCTGTAGATATTGGTCCAGTTCAAGGCGTCCGGGGAAACCTGAATCTGATAACTCTTCCCATAGGCCGCTTCCCAGTAGAGTACCACTTCTGAGATGTTGTAAGTTGCCCCCAAATCCACATAAATCCATTGCGGATCACTGAAAGCTGAAGACCAGCGGGTGTTCAGATTACCGTCAAAGGCGTTCGTGGCGGGGTAGCCTGCATTTTCGAGGGAGGAAGCCGTGGCCGCTTTGTACAACGCGATGTTGGTGCCGGTCTGCGTGGAATTCAAGCCAATCCAGTTGATACTAAATCCATTAGTGAGCACTTCCAACCGCAGCGCCTGACTCCCGATGCCGCCCGCCAGGGAAACTGCCGGCAAGGTGACGGTCTGCCAGTTCTGCCAGCCGCCCGTGTTGGGGATCTGCGCCGTGCCCAGCACGATGCCGTTGAGCCGTACCCGCAGTTGACCGCCAGCCGCAGGTGCAGCCACACGGAGGCTGAGGCTGTACTTGGCCGTGGGGTCCGGCGGGTTGACAGTGTATTCCAGCCATTCGCCGGTGTTGAGCGAACTCACATCGTAGCCGCCGCCCGTGTCCGATGTGGGTTCAATCCCCACGTCATCCGAGCGGTACGACCCACCCGGATTTCCAACTGTCGTGTTATAGTAGGCGACACTTTCGCCGCCCGTGTCGTAGTTCTCCGCCTGGATAACGCCCGGCAGAGCAGGAACGATTCCCCCAAAGGGCTCCTGCGGCTGCGAATAAACTTCCAGTTCCGACAGCGAATAACCAGCGCCCGGCAAGCCTTGCTGCGTCCCGTTAATCTTCAGGTAGCGGCCACGGCCCGAAACCAGAATGTCCTCCGTGCCGCCGTTGTCATTGTTGGTGGTGAACAACGCCGTCCAACTGGTTCCGTCTGGCGAAATTTGGATCGTGTAGCTGCTGGCATAATTGGTGTTCCAATGCAGCCGGATCCGGGAAAGGTCTTTTATTAAACCGAGATCCACCTCAATCCATTGCGGGTCGGACGCCTGAGACGTCCAGGCCGTCGTGGGATCACCGTCCACGGCGGTGGAGCCGGGCGTGTTGGTGGCCAGCGCGGAGGAAACGGTCACCGGCTGATGGAGCGCTGCGTTGGCCAGATCGCTGGAAGGCACCGACGCAACCGTGAATGCCCCGGTCAAACGGATGTCCCGCGAGGAAGCGCCGACCATAACTTGAAAACTGCCCGGCGTCACAATCCAGCCGCGCGCGGTGGCGTCCCAATTGGCCAGATCTTCCCAATTGAGGTTGAAGGTGACGTGCTGCGTCTGCCCCGGCGAAAGGGTGATTTTCTGGAATCCTTTGAGCAGCCTGGGCGGCTCGCCGGCGGCGGCGGGAAAGCCCAGATAGAGCTGGGGCACTTCAGCGCCCGTGAGATTGCCCGTGTTTGTCAGATCGAAACCGATTTGCACCTGACCCGACGGACTCACGACGCTTACGGTGAGGTTGCTGTAACCGAACGTCGTGTAGGACAAGCCGAATCCAAACGGGAAAAGCGGAGTCACGTTGTTTGCGTCATACCAGCGATAGCCGATTTGCAGCCCTTCGGAGTACGCAGCGTGGCCGTTGACGCCGGGCCATTGGGCGGTAGTGCTCGCGGGCACCTGGTTTGAGGACACGGGGATCGTCACGGGGAGTTTCGCCGATGGGTTCACATCCCCGAACAGGACTTGAGCCAGGGCGTTGCCATTTTCCTGTCCCGGATACCATGCCATCAACACTCCCGCAACCTGGTTGGCCCACGGCATCAGCGTGGCGGAAGACGAATAAACCACGACGATCGTGTTGGGATTAGCCGCCGCCACGGCACTGATGAGGGCATCCTGGCCGTTGGGCAGGGAAAGGTTGGCGCGGTCGGAACCTTCACTGGTTTGCTGGCCCACGCACACGATGGCAACGGCAGAATTGCTGGCTTGTTGCACCGCAGCGGCGACACTCGCTCCGTCACCCTGGGCGTAATTGATGGTGACGCCTCCTCCCGCGCGGCTGGTGATTCCCGCCAGCGGGGTGATGTTGTACGGCAGGGTCACACTCGCCGAACCGCCGCCCACGGAAATCGGTGACGTACTCGACACGGAACCAATCACGGCAATTGAATGCACGGACGGACCCAGGGGAAGCAAACTGCCGCTGTTTTTCAACAGGACGGTCCCTGCGGCCGCCGCATCCCGGACGAACTGGTTATGCACCGCGTTCGTTACCGTTGAACCCAGATTCCCGGTGGGGGGATTGTCGAAGAGACCGAATTGAAACATGGTCGTGAGAATCCGCAGCACCATGCCGTCCAGTTCTGAAGCCGGGACATTGCCCGATTGAATGGCGGTGGTGATGTTATTGACCGGAAATTGGCCACTATACATGTCCATATCGAGCCCATTATTCATACCACCCACGGTGGTGAAATTCGCCCCCCAATCGCTCATGACCCAGCCATTGAATCCAAACGACTTTTTCAAGGTGGTATTGAGCGCGGGCAACTCGCACGCATGAACGCTGTTCACCAGATTGTAAGAGGCCATGACCGCGCCAACCCCGGCCCGCACGGAGGCGCGAAACGGCGCTTCATAGATTTCCTGGAGGGCGCGTGGGTCCACGTCGGCGCTGATCGTGGTGCGGTTGATCTCCTGATCGTTGCACACAAAATGTTTGGCCGTGGCGATGACGCCCTGGCTTTGGATGCCGGTAATTTCCGTCGCCGCCATCGCTCCCGCGAGGTACGGATCTTCACCGTAGCCTTCAAAAGCCCGCCCGTCCTGATACACCCGCGCCAGGTTCATCATCGGACCAAGCTGCACCTCCACCCCTTTGCCGCGAGCCTCCGCGCCCATCGTGCTGCCGTACTGTCGTGCCAGCGCGACGTCCCAGGTCGCGGCCAAGGTTACGGGCGCCGGCAAAGCCGTCGTGCTGTTGCCCGACGCGAGGCGGACACCGGCCGGCCCATCCTGCAAAAATAACCAGGGAATGCCGAGCCGGGTGTTGTTGGCAATGTTGCCGATATAGTTGCTACCCGCCGGGCCGGCCGTGGCGTAGACCATGGCCGCCTTCTCACTGAAGGTCATTTGAGCAAGCAACAGGCTGGCTCGCTGGCTCGCCGAAAGGGTAGTGTTCGTCCAGGTCTGTGCCTGGAGACAGACCGGCATCGCGCAACAAACAGTAATGAAACAAACCGTGCAAATGGCGCTCAGCGTCTTCCAAGGGTGAAGACGACGCCTGCAATCAACCCGCCCCCGTTCGGCCGGACATTTTATCATAAAACCTCTGCCTGCCTCGTTGACGGGAAATGGGCAATCAGAACCAGACGGCACTCCCTCCACAGCCGGTTTCTTTCAATTCATTGTCGAGCCGTAGTCCTCGAAATGAACCATGCCAAATCCCCCGAGTTGGCGTCGGCCTTGACATGGTTCCCGTTCGCATCTGCACCGACGCTGTGAATCATGCTCTGATCCGTCCACAGTTTGACTTCAGAATGACCATCGGCATAAGCCATCACACTGCCATTACCATGCAACACCGCCGGAACATTGTACCATGTGGATGTATCCCTTGGATCCAAAGCGAAAAATCCGTCGTCAATGCCGATAGGACCTTCCTCTATAAAAACCCAGGTTTTGCTCGGACCAGGACGCGCCATATTCGCCGACTTCGTGTAGTATGACCAGCCATTAACAGCACCGCTTGGAGGAGTCCATAGCGCTGTCTTGTTGCCTGGAGCATCCATGGGCTGCACATAGCAATTCATGGAATAGGTACGAAGCGCTCGCGCTGTGAAAGCTCCGCCGGCACGGGGAACGAGGGTGTGGTCGGCCGGGCAGTGGTAAACATTCATGTTATTGATATATGCATAGAGCAGGCCCGTCTGTATCCACCAACTATATTTGGAACCTCCCGGATAGGGACCGGGCTGAACGCATTGCTGATTCTGCATAGTGCCCGGACACCAATCGGCATTTGCCCCGCCGGGCTGGAGACTGGCCTGTTGTCGAGGATCTCCGGCGTAACTTACGCCATTGGCACCGTTAAGACCCCGGTTGGGCACCAGATTATCTTGATTGTCGCCGGCATACATTACCCACGCTGTGATCAACTGCCTCTCGCTCGCCAGACATTGCATCGCCAAGGCCTTCTGTTTGGCCTTGGCCAGCGCCGGCATCAGCATGGCCGCCAGAATGGCGATAATCGCAATGACCACCAGCAACTCAATCAACGTAAAACCCGCTGAATCATGGTCCTGGTTCTCTTTTCTGCCACCTTCGGCCTGCGCCCGTAAAGCGGGCTCTTTCTTTACCCGATCTGTCTTCATTGATTTTTAACTTTCAATCGGCGGTCGGCGCCGGTCTGACACTGGCGCCGACCCGCCAACTTCAATCTCTTTATTGGGCTAACACCCGGTAGAACCGTTGTGCTCCGCCGGTCGTGCTGTCAGTGACCGTTTTAACCGTTCCATCCCCGGCAATGCCGCTGCTCAACGTCGCCCAACTGGCCGGGTTCAAGCTGGTGCTGTAAAGCACCGCATAGCTGTGCCCGTTCTGGGTCGGGAATTTAATTGAAACTGTGCCCGCGCTCACCGACGCGCTGATTGAGAACGAATTAATAGCACTGTACGGTACCAACATATAGAAGTGGCTATTCATGCTTCCCGTAGCGCTTCCCGGCGGAGCGGTCACCTTCAACGTCTGGGCTCCACCCAGGGTAACCACCGCCATCTGCCCGTTGGTCATTAGCGGAACCCAATGCCACGACTGGAACCCGCTGGCGCCGGCATCAGAGAAGGTGCCCAGCACTTGAGTCGTTTGACTTGGCGTCCCTCGTCCCGCAGTCACCAAACCCAATGTGGCCCCACTATACGCAGCATCAGAAGCCAGCCGGCCATAGACAGCGTATGTATTCGTCGGGAAGGTGCGCGTATAATTCAGCCATGTCCCCGGCGGCCACCAGCCCACGTCGTAGTCGCTGTTGGTCGTTGGCACAGGTTCACCGGGAACGTACTCAAACGGTGGTACTGCGCTCGGCCCCATGTTAATCAATCGGCTACGAAGAAAGTCGGACGTCACTTCCGTGCCGGCGGCGGCAAAACCCCCCGGGCCGTTGCCATCAAACCGGTAAAGGTACGACTCAAGAGTCGTTGTGTTGGTCGTGGTGAAATCCACGCCGTACACGGCGGCATTGGCGAGATTGTTGCCCGGATAACCAAAATAGCTGTTGGTGGCCGCAGCCGTGGTGGCGGTCTCAATGGGATTGTCAATCCACTGCCCGCCATTGAAATCAAAATCCCCCGCTTCAATCATCAGGTTGTTCTGACTGAACGTATCGAATGTTCCGGCAACGCCATTGGACAAGCCATTGTTATCCACCGCACTGATGGCGAAGGCTACGCCCGGTTGGTTGGCAATCCCGGTTAAAGGAACACTGACGGTCCAATTCGAGCTGCTGCCCGTGAAGGTTTCTGGAACCGAGATCCCATTAATGCGGGTTTGGATATTGTTTGACGCAACGGTGCTGATCAAAGAACTGACCGTGAAGGTCAGGGTGTTGGTGCTGACAAACACATTCTGCCCCGGAGTCAGAATCGGCGGGTTGAAATTTTTGATGTACGGAGGCAATCCCAGAGCGGGTATTTGAACAAATACGAGATCAATCAGATTGCAACCGTTGCCGCTGATCACTTGCAGCGTCTGCTGCCCTGCCGGCAGGTTCACAACGGTCGGATTGAGACCGCTGGCGTCCTGGCCGAGCGGAACCCAATAATACGTGTTCCAATCGGGCGTCCAACCGAGGGTCGCACCATTCAAGACAAAGTACCCGAGATTGGTGGTCGCAAAGTTCGTCGTACCGGCCCCGCTGGTCACAAGTTGCAAGGTTTCAGAACCCCCAACCGTCGGAGAACCACCATCGGACATGCGCGCATAGACCTGATAATAGCTGCCGGAGGGATAAGGATTCCGGGTGTACATGTACCAATTGCCCGGATTATTGTAGGCGATAGTTACGTTATAAATGGCGGAGTTGCTTTGCGCAATGTAAAGCGGCAAATACGGGTCGCCTGGTATCTGCCAGGCCGTGTTGGTATTACGATCTGGATAATTCGGAATCAAGTTGTTGCCACCTCCCCCGACTCCACCGCTAAGGATGGCAAAGTCAATGCCGTCTGTGCCAAGCGTTCCAAAATAAGTGTTTGGCCCCGGCGAGTTAGTCGGAATCGGGTTTTGAATGAACTGGCCGCCATTGAAATTGTAGTCTTCCGCTGCGACGACGAAACTGTTGGGATCGAACGTATCGAACCTGGCGCTGGCGGTGGAAACCAGACCGGCGCTATTGTTGACCGTAATGGCCATCGTATAAACATTGTTGGAGCTCAAACCCGGCAACGTCACAGTCCAGTTGGCGCTGTTTCCAGAAAAAGTAAGGTGTTTCGATACGTCAGCGCCATTTTCCACCACCTGTATTGAATTGGACGCGACGGTGGTTCCGGCACCCGAAGAAACGGTGAACGTGAAATTGCTATTGGCGATATTAAAGAGCTTGCCGCCGCTCGGCGTTAGGCTGCCAATGACGGATGGCTGAAATCCGCTCAGTTGATTCAAAGTGCAACTATCCCAGTGGGGCGCTCCCGAAGAGAAGCTCGTCTGACATAGATTCAACATGAATTGCACATAGACCGTTCCCGGCGGGGCCGTCAAGACACCACTGGGTATTGTATTTGTAGGCCCTGGCGATGAGGTTGCTCCCGTAAAGTTGCCTGGATCAGGATCGCCATTTACCACGATTGTGCTCGGGTTATATTGATTGGTGACTGGCACATCAAACCAGTTCAGATAGGCATTGGTGCTCGTTGCGGTTATGTTGGTGGTGGTAGCTCCGCTGGCGGCCAAAGCGTGAACTTTGGCGGGATTAATCATAGCCGACTTGTAATCCGCCAGGATGGTGTTGGATGAACTTAGAAATTGCACCTCGACCCATCCATCTTCGTAGTAACCGATATTAAGAGCATTCGTAGAGTAGAGGGCCATATTGTCTCCATACAAACCACAGGAGCCATTGTCACCTCCATCAGCGGAGCCAAAAGTAAACTGGGTAAACCAGGCATCCGCGGAATAGGTATAACCGGCGGACGAAGATATCTTCTGATAGACATACGAAATATAAGTATTCGGCGCACCGCCATTTCCATACAAGCCCTGCTGCCAACATGAGCCCGACGGACTGAGAGACACATCGCTGTGAGGTGCGTAACTCCAGGTTTCGGTGCTGTGCGCCGACCAGCCCGTAAAGCCTGGGCTTTGGTCAAAGCCGGGATTGGTGAGGAGATTCACCGCTTCGCTGTTTAAAGCAAAACAGACCGCAACCACGGCGCAAACGGCCGTAATGAATCTCGTAATGAATTTTCTGAGCTGAGTGTTCATGGGTATTTCTCGAATTTGTCGGGACTTTTCAGAGGTTTTCATGTCATCACGCTTTTTTTGGTTATTGTGCCAAATCATCTGCAGCTTTGTATTGACTATACAGGTACAATACACCGTGTTAATGTAATGAGACTTCCAACTTTGTATTACTATTTTGTAAACATGTCAACATTTATTTTACAAAATAATACGATTTTATTCCAATTATTATGAAAATTAGGATTTTGACGTACAAGTGCCTCACTGGCAGGTGTAGTGCGACAACTCGGGATAACGACTACCAGCCCTGATTTCTTCGCCGAGCTCACTCCCCGAGCACAACTCCTTGGGTTGTTCCCCTTTCTATTTGTCCGAACGGCCCGGGGGTAAGTGATTCTGATTCGAATTATCACTTGGTTTGCCAGAGGAATGGATGGCTTCAATCTCTTGCCGGGCCGTGTTATTTGCCGGGTCCAATTGCAGGACTGTGTGAAACTCCGCCGTGGCGGGGCCAAATTGTCCTTGGGTGGCCAGGGTTATTCCCAGATACAGATGAGCCGGGGCAAAATCCGGCCGATAATGAATCGCCTCCAAAAATTCTTTCTGTGCTTCCGCGTTTTTCCCGTTGGCTGCCAATTGAATTCCCAGCAGGTAATGCGCCTGCCAGAACTCCGGCTTCGCTTTGACGACCGCCTCCAGGTCGGCAATGGCTTTATCCCACTGATACATTCCGGCGGCAATGTTGGCGCGATTAAAAAAATCCGCCGGACCGTCCGGTTCCAAATCCGCCGCCTTTTGGTAATTTGCCATCGCGGCGGCCGTGTTGCCCTGATCTTGCTCCAGGAAGCCGAGCGCCAGATACGTTTCAACATATTTGGGATTCGACTGGATGGCGCGTTCCAACCATCGAACAGCTTCAGCCGGCTTCTGTTGGTTCGCGAGAACTTCTCCCATGGCAGTTTCCGCCTGGGCATAATCGCTTTGGATCGCAACGGCGTGCAGAAAATAATTGGTCGCCTCGCTGATTTTGCCATCACGCACCAGCAGCGTGCCGGTATAGTAAAACCCTCCCGGCAACTGGGGGACAAGCTCGCAGCAGCGTTTGGCTTCGGCAATGGCTTTCGTCAGGTAACCACCGGCTTCTAAAAACCTCTCATAATTTCCATGCAAAAAATAATCGTCGGGGGCCAACGCCAGGGCCTCCTCATAAACTTCGCGTGCCTGCTCCGGGGTTTGGCTGGCCATCCGGGCCCGGGCCTGGTTCCTCTTCGCGTTGCATTGATTGAAAAAGGCGGCGTGAAGATACTGGCCGGTAAACGGCGGGGACGATATCCGGTCAAAAATGGGCTGCCAGACGCGCTGCCGGTCCCAGACCGTCACCGCCAGCTGGCGCTCGCACAATTCTTCGGACGCCCAATTCCCTTTGTCGCGCGCCGTAATGGAGCCGGGAAGCAATCCTTTGATTTTTTCGGCAAAGTTGAGCGCCAGCAGATAATTGGCTGCGAAATTCAGATGCACGTGCTCGTAAAAGAAGTTCAGTCCGGGGATTCCGTCCGGTGAGTTTTGCGCGACGACCTGAGCCGCATCCACCAGGTGGACACCATCGTTGGAGTGCCGCGTCGCCGTATCCCGGATGGCCAAATTGATTTGTGTATCCGCCCGAAAATCCAGCGCATCATAATCGCGCGCCAGTTTAAAATCCTGCCGGGCTTGAACCGGATTTGTCAGCGCCAGCTCACAATAGCCCAGGCGAAATTGTAATTCCGCGAACTGGGGGTCAATTTCAGCGGCCTTGCGATACAAAGCCAGGGCATTCCGGTAAGCACCGGCAGCTTCATTGGTGACGCCTTCTTCAAAAATTTCATTCCAGGCGGATAATTGATTGGTGTTTAAACCGGCCGCATGGACCGAAGCAAAGGGAGCGCAATCCTCCAGATTAACCGCCACTGTGCTTAAGACCACCGGCACGCTCGCCCGGTGCGCAACGCGTAAAATGTCTTCCAGATTTTGTCTGAAATTCGCGTAAGCCCGCAGCCTGGCCGGATCGCCATAGCTGACGCGGCTGTCCATGAACATTTGCATGCCACCCCATACTTTCGGTGTTGATGAGCCAATCCTTGATCGTCGGATAACATTGTCCAGCAATTGTCCGATGCGGGTGGTCTTGATGGCGAGAATGGTCCGAATAATTCCGAGCGGTGGTGCCCGCATTCCATAAGCCGTTTCCGCGCCGAAGGGGCCGACCATTTCGTTGTTACCCATGTAAATCACCCACAAATTGCCCTGATGGCGGGCGCAGTCCCGCGCAATCGGCAAGATGACGTTTGAATCAATCGCCGTCACGGCCACACAAATGATCTCGAAGTGAATTCCAGGATACCGTTCTTGCAGCAGAACTTGCAGGTATCGGCCCACGCCATAAGACGGATCCGGGTCTCCCATGGCGGCAGATTCACCTAACACGAAAATCCGATATGAATTCGTGACTTTCTCGGCCGGGAACCGAAATGGAGTCGTTGTACGGGCTATGGCTGCTGGAAAAAATCGAGCGCCGAACTTCTCGTTCGGCACATAATAATCCTGCTTATTAATCCGGATTCGGCTAAAAAAGTCCGTATCGTATCCATACCCAGCCAGGCGCAACCCAAGTTCAATGCCCCCTAAAACAAGCACAGGAACGAAAATCATCACAAAAAGGCGCATCAGCCAAAGCCGACGCCTTGAGATTCGGGTTATGGGAGCCATAGGTTCGTATTGTAACTATTATCCCCTTTCTTGCCCATTACATAAGGTGGTGCGATAGGTATTTTATTCGCAAGCAGCTTCATTTTAAATAGATGCATCCACTGCCGGCCAACTCAGCAGTTACTAAATCTCATCAGTTAATAATTTGTCTATTTTCCTAACAAAACCACTTGACAAAAACAATCAATTGTAGTAAAAATTATCACAAGTCAGCTCAAGCTACAAACAGAGCAACCAAAGAACGTATAAATACTAATATGAAAATGTTCCCTAAAGTAATCACTGGTGCTATCGGCATGGCCGCAGCACTCGCACTCACAAGTTCAACTGCGCAAGCCAATTTACTCGTTGACCCCGGCTTCGAGGCTGCGCCATCACAACCGAATCCCATTCTGCTCCCGGGCGGTGTCAATGGCGGCTGGTCAGCTACCTTTAATGGCGCGAATTTTACAGCCGCCTCCGCGGAAACGGGCAGTTTGGGCCTGGAGATGACTGAAGCAGCAGGATCAGCATGGAACTTTGAAGGAACCTATCAGGTGATTGGCAGTGTCATCGCTGGACAAAAATACACATTTACCGAAGACATCAAGGCCGCCACTGCGTTGAGCAGCACTTACGGTCCCGCGTTTATTCAGCTCACATACTTCAATGCCGCAGGAACTGACCTCGGCACGGTTGAAACGGGCGGAGCCGGAGCAAATGCAATTCATGTTAGTCCAACGGCCAATTGGGCGACTTATAGCGTGTCGGCCACGGCGCCTGCTGGAGCGGTTTATGTTGCTCCATATGTGGCGATGATGGAAAACGGCAGTTCAACCACAATCGAAACTATATATGCTGATAACGGCACTCTTACGTTAGTGCCTGAGCCTGCGACTATCGCTCTTTTGGGCATGGGCTTGGCCCTTCCGCTCTACTTGATCCGTCGGCGCAAATAATTGATTGGTTTAAGGTTTGATAAAAGCCACTCGAGCAGTCGAGTGGCTTCTTTTTTGCCGGGATGGTCGAATAATGCATGGAAACAGCACACGCCCCTTTTTAACCGGGCGAAACCTACGAATACCAGGAATTCTCGACGTTCTTGTCCCAGTCCTGCTGGGACTGACTATGGCAGCGTCGGCACGGTCGTCTTCGTTCTACACGCAACGCCCGGAAGATCCCAAGGCGGTTTATGTCACCCCTTCCGGCGGCGACGACACCACCGCATTGCAGGAAGCGGTTAATCGCGTTCAGGAAACCACTCGCCAGGGCATTGTTCTGCTCGCGCCGGGACAATATCACATCAGCGATACCATCTATGTCTGGCCCAGTATCCGGCTGATTGGCTACGGGGCCACCAGGCCGGTTATTGTTTTACCCGCCACGGCGCCCGGCTTTGGAGATGCGTCCCACGAGAAAATTATGTTTTTCTTTGCTGGCCGGCGACCGCGAGATGGCGGTCCTGTCCCGGACGCAAGCCCCGGCACTTTTTATTCGGGGCTCGCCAACATTGACATCGAGATTGACAAGGGCAACGCCGGAGCGGTCGCGGTCCGGGCACATTATGCCCAACACTGCTTTCTCGCCCACATGGATTTTCATCTGGGGCCCGCGCTCGCCGGCATCCACGAAGGCGGTAATGTGGTCGAGGATGTTCATTTTTTTGGAGGCACGCATGCGGTTTGGACATCGAAACCTTCGCCCGGGTGGCAATTCACGCTCATTGACTGTTCATTTGAAGATCAACGCGAGGCCGCCATTTTGGAACATGAAGCCGGGCTCACGCTCATTCGTCCGCATTTCCGGCACGTGCCTGCCGCCGTTGAAATCGAGCCGGGAGGGGTGGACGAGCTTTGGGTCAAGGACACCTGGCTCGAGGATATTTCCGGCCCGGCATTCGTTTTTGGCAGAGAGCAAAGCCTATGCAACGAAATCAACATGGAAGGCGTCGCCTGCCACACTGTGCCCATCTTTGCCGTGTTGCGTGATAGTGGCAAACGCTTCGCCGCCCCGGCGGAAATGTATATCGTAAAAAACTTTTCGCATGGGCTTCACTATGCCGACATGGGAGCGGTTCCCGAAATTGAGACCCACTTTGACGCCGCGCCGTCGACCGAAATGCTGCCGGCGGTTTCTTCCGATTTGCCCCCCCTGCCCGCCGGCGACACCTGGGTGAATTTACGCGATTTGGGTGCCAGGGGTGACGGTCGCACAGATGACACGGAGGTGTTGCAGAAGGCGATTGCCGGGCACCGGACCATTTACCTGCCGTCCGGTTTTTACGTCGTGCGTGACACATTGAAGTTACGATCTGACACGGTGTTGATTGGCCTGCACCCTGGTGCGACACAGATTATTCTGCCTGACAACACTCCGGCTTACCAGGGAATCGGCAGCCCCAAAGCCCTGCTGGAAACGCCCAGGGGCGGCAGCAACATTGTGATGGGCCTTGGACTGTACACCAGCGGGGACAACCGGCGTGCGGTCGCTGCACTTTGGAAGGCGGGCCCCGATTCAATGATGAATGATGTGCGTTTCCTCGGTGGCCACGGTACGCCGTTGCCGGATGGTTCGCGCGAAAACCCTTACAACAGCAGCCACACTGCGGATCCCGGCCCCGATCGTCAATGGGACAGCCAATAT
>Ga0265338_10007943_pt1 | contig 12999 bp, 10 predicted proteins | sample 42126metaG_FD_193579 | JGI IMG/M metagenome (GOLD analysis project Ga0265338, IMG submission 193579) | Rhizosphere microbial communities from Carex aquatilis grown in University of Washington, Seatle, WA, United States - 4-21-26 metaG | ecosystem: Host-associated > Plants > Roots > Rhizosphere... | reverse complement strand
GGTGCCGTTGCCGTCCATCATGATCTTTGGGTCACCGGTCCCGTATCGCGCCACCGTGCGCGGATCTTCTTGCGAGAGATCCAGGGCCTCGGCCAACCGCGACGATGTGAGCAGCCCCATCGCCTGTTCGGTGAAGGCGTCGAGGCCCGTCATCATCGACGTTTGATCGATCTCCCGTCGGATGACGTCGAAACTCTTGAGGAGTGATTTCCGGTCGGCCAGCCGTTCGAGAGTCACCCCGTTGAGGATCATGTCGTCCCGTGTTTCGCCCATCGGACGGAACGGCGAATGCGCGGTCCCCAGAAAACCGGGACCTGGTTCGTTGTAGGGACCGTGAGTGCAGGTGTAGCACAGACTGACATACGGCGGAGATTCTGGACGCGCCGGACCTTGCATTTTCGAGACCATCGTTCCGAACTGCGGCCAGCCGCCCGACGGCTTCTGCTTCTTCGGATCGTGGCCGTTGAAGACCTGGATCGCATCGTGATCGTGCTGGTTACCGACCAGCGAGCGAATCACCGTTAACTTGTCCGCCAGCATTGCCAGACGGGGAAATGCTTCACAGATTTCGAATCCGGGAACGTTGGTCGCGATCGGCCGCCACGGCCCAGCGATTTCCTTCGGCGCTTGCGGCTTGAGATCGAACATATCCTGGTGCGGGGGTCCGCCGACCAGGTAGATCATGATCACCGATTTCGGCGACTTGCGGCCCGACAGCGATTCCGCCCGCAGCAGATCCGGCAACGCCCACCCGCCAACCGTCCCCATCGCGGCGAGGGTGCCGATCCTCAAGATGTCGCGTCGCGAGACGCCGTCGCAGAAGTCACGAGTGGAGTGCATACGTCCCGGAATCGTCAACATGCTCAAACTCCAGCAGGCAGGGATTTTCCACGAATTGTGTCACCGTCGTGGCCATCCTTTTTGTATCAACAAATCCGCATACATGCCATTCTGATTCTCCCGGGGACCTCCGAGCGTGTAGAGCATGATGCACGAGCGCGCTCGGCCCAAAGGGCATCCTGGGAGTGAACGGAATTCAATCTTCGGTCCAAGGTTCCGGCCCGCAGCCTTTTGCCCCACAAGGTGGCAGGGCCATATTGACCAGCATGGACGCAATTCCGGAGCAGGTGTACGAGCCCTGGGGCTTGCAACCCATTTGTTTTCCGGCGAATCGTGGCCGGTTGGGAATACCGCATTGGTGACTTGGAATGGGCGGCGAGCACATCGCAATGCGGCTTCTTGCCCTCACGCTGGTCGAGGCAGCGTTTCTATCGTTGCCGCTGTAGAGTTTACCCGCTCACAGCATGAACGGTATATTGGAACTCGGAACGAACGGGTTGCAAGACCACAGCGGCAGTTCGTCTTGCAACTAGGTTCCTTCACTTCAAGCCACGATCTTGGTCCAAGCAGTTGGGAGGGAAACAATGACGCTTCGTATTCACCGCCCCTGGAGTTTGGTTCTTGCCCTGGTGGCCGTTCTCGCATTGCCGGCCACGGCCCGGCCTCAGGAAACACAGCCTACGAATCGGAAGGCGGCGGAAGATCAGCAAACGCCGCCCGTCAGAAACCCAGCGTTGCTGCAGGCCCAGTGTATCGGCGGTAGTCTGGTTAGGTTGACGATGCTCGATGACGAACTTCGGTTCAGAACTCGATACGGAGAACTTCTGATCCCGACCGCCGAGATTCGGCAAATCGAGTTCGCGATGCGGTTGCCCCAAGAAGTTGCCAAGCGGGTCGAACAGGCAATTTCCGACCTGGATGCTCCGGAGTTCAAAACTCGGGAAGCCGCCGGAGTCGAGCTGCTCGCTCTGGAGGAGCGAGCCTATCGATCGTTGCTGATGGCGGCCAATGATAAGTCGCCCGAGGTCAAGCGTCGCGCCGAACAGCTTTTGGAGAAGATACGGGAATCCATCCCCGAGGAGCGTCTGGCCGTGCGTGATAACGATTTGATCTACACCGACGACTCGAAGATTGCCGGCCTGATCGACGTCGAATCGTTGCAGGTCCACACGGCGGAGTTCGGTGACCAGCACCTGAAACTTGCCGATCTGCGAAGTGTGAAGTCGCCGGAAACCGAGGAGCCAGAGCCTAAAGACGTGCGTCCCGATCCGGGCGATCTGACCGCTTTCCAAGGTGAGATCGGCAAGAAATTCGCATTTCGTGTCACGGGCGGCGCGCCGCCGGCGCAGTTCGGATTCCCGCCGGGCTTTGGGTTTGTTTGGGGCACTGACGTTTACACGCTCGACTCGACCTTGGCGTTCGCAGCCGTGCATGCCGGTGTGCTGCGCTGCGGTGAGACCGGCGTAATTCGTGTTTCGATCGAAGGGCCCAAAACCGCGTTCGCGGGCTCGTCGCGCAATGGCGTGAACAGCGAGGCTTGGGACTTTTACCCGGCGTCGTACCGAATGAAACTCAAATGAATTCGCCCGCCCCCCTGCTGGTGTGAAGCTGCCCTGACTGCCGATACGAAGATTATGCCGGTGGTTTCGAACGGGTAGCTTGGGGGCCGCGGGGGCTTTGGACATGTCGAGAAGAGGTTGGCTGGGGAGTTTGAGTTGTGCTTTCGGCCGCCGCACCCCACGACGCCGACGGGAGTTCCGCCCCCATCTGCTCTGCCTCGAGCCGCGAAAGCTGCTGACCGTCCAAGGGATCGCGGGAGCAAGCGGATTGCAGTTCGTCGAGGGGACTAGCTCGACAGCCAACCTGGGCCAGTTCTTAGTCACCCCAAATGACGCGGGATTGCTCGCCACAATCGACTGGGGAGACGGTAAGACCGATCAAGGCCAGACCACCATCGGGAGCGACGGGTTGATCACGGTCAGCGGCCAGCACGCCTACGGCGACTCGGGAAGCTTCAGCCCGGTCGTGACCGTGACTGAAGTCACCCCAGCCTCATCCAGCGCCTCGGTCACGGCCAGCGCCATCGTCAGCGAAGACTTCGCGTTGCTCACGACGGCAACCCCGGTAACTGGCACCGAAAATGTCCCCCTCGGCAACGTCCAGGTGGCAAGCCTGACCACGCGCGACGCCGACGTCGCGGCCAGCGATTTCACGGCCACGATCGACTGGGGCGACTCCGTGACTTCGGCGGGCACAGTCTCGCCCGGCAGTGGGGGGGCATTTCTGATTACCGGCTCCCACACCTACTTGGACGAGGGCCCGTACCCGATTACGGTAGTAGTCACTGACGCCGACGCGGCGACCCCGGCAACTTCGATCTCCACGGTTGCCACGATCGCCAAGGGGCCGGACGGGGGCATCGCCGGCACGAGCGCCCAGGATTTCGTCGGGCATGCGTACCGCGGCATTCTCGGTCGCCCCGCCGACCAACCATCGTTCAAGAGCTTTTCGCAGAGCTTGCTGCAAGGAACACCGTTTGTGACGGTCGCCGAAGCGCTCACGCACAGCCCGGAATACTACGCCTTGGTCGTTGACCATGCGTATGCATCGTACTTGGGCCGCAGTCCCGACGCCGGTGGGCGCGCCTACTGGATCGGAAAGTTGGAACAGGGGCTAACCGACGAGGCCCTGGCGGCGCAGATCATCGCCTCGGACGATTACTTCCACAACGCCGGCGGCTCCAACGACGCCTGGATCAAGGCAACCTACCAAGACCTGCTCGGACGTCCGGCTGATGACGCCGGAGAGAGCTTTTTCCTGAATGGGTTGTCGCACGGGCTGACCAGGTATCAAGTCGCGCTGGCGATCGCCACCGGCGCGGAACACGAGAGCCTCGTCATCGAGGCCGACTATTCGCACTACCTGGGTCGAGCGGCGAGTGATGGCGAAGTCGACTTCTGGGTACGGAAACTGGGACTGGGCCTTTCGGATGAAGACTTGATCACGCAGATCGTCACTTCCGACGAGTACCTGCAGCAGATCAGTTCTTGAGCCGGCCCTGATGGCGACCGGCCGATCAAGGTCGAGCATTCGGTCGTTCAGACGGACGATTAGCCGTGTCCGTCCTTCGGCCTGGATGTCGAATTGTTGGCCATTCACTTCTGCGATGACCTCCGTGCCTGCCTGCACTTGGTCGGAATCGACCGCCAACCAGTAGAACCGCTTGACCTCGCCGCTGGCGAATTTGTTGCCCAACTTCTTAGCACGGTTTCTTGCCACCGTGCCCGGAAAATGGCGGCGGCAACGGGCGCTCGAAAAATCGTGAAACGCGCCGGTCGATCGTGCACCGGTGGCGAACAGAATCACTACCTCACAAGAACTTTTGGCCCACTCTTTATCCGCCGCCGACACCATTGAGCCGGACAGGAGGCTGCTGGAACCTGATGGCTCCTTGAACGTTGCGGATTGCTTGCGAAGACCATGAGGGGCAGAAAGACCTCGTGGTCGGCCGAGTTTAGTCTCCTGTTTGTAGCGATCGTCCGACGCGAACACGATCGTGGTCGGCGAAATGTTTCAGATCGAGGCCGCCTCGGCGAGCCTCTCGAATCGCTTGATGTGATCTGGGGTGGCACGCGATTTGCTCGTGTTCGGGTTGCCCGATTCTTCGGACGTATCGCTTACGTGAGGTGCGAGATGACCGGTAAAATCCGCGTCTGGCCGCGCAGACTGGAGAGAGGTTATTTCCTGACTCGCATCGCGTCGTTCGCCGACGCCACCTGGCTTTGCGGCATCCTGCGTTCTGCCGGTTATGATGCGCACGACCCCGTGCGACACGATCGGTTCGACATTCCCAACGCGTGGCGCCTATACGTTTCGGACTTGACCAGTGTCGACATCTTGAAGGCTTGCGGCGAGGTTGAGGTCGTCGGCGATTCTCCAGGGAGCCTGACCGACCGCCCTCGTCTCTGACGCTTGGCCGTTTGTGGCGCTTGCTCGTTGTCAGCCTCTACGTTCCCTTGGTAGTCCGCCTGCTTTACGAACGGGCTGCAAGGTTCCGTTTGTAGGTTTGCCTGGGCTATATACCCAGCGAGCTCGGCGCGCCGCTCACGGCGACCTGCAACGCGCGGGTTGGCGCGACGCCGGGCTTGTGGTCTACTGGTCGCCTTGGGCAGCGTCTCGGTTGGCCCCCCGTCAGCGCGTTACCACCGGGGTGGTCGGGAGGCTTTTGCCGGAGTGGCGGAATGGCAGACGCGCTGGATTCAAAAGTTAACTGGCCGGTCGCCCTAAGTCGTTTGTCTAACTGACCCCTCCGCCGTACAATGTACCTCGATGGTACAGATTTGGTACATCTGCTGCCGTGAAGTTGGCCTGACATTGCCTTTCCACGAAAGGCCGCCAAATGGCAACGCTCCAAGAACGGAACGGTAGCTTCCGTGTTCTCTTCTGCTGGCATGGCAAACGCGAAACCTTCACCCTCGGCCAAGTGTCGCGCGACGAGGCCGAGAACAAAGCCTCGCAGGTTGATTACCTGCTGATGAGGCTGAAGCAGAAGTTCATTACGATGCCTCCCGGCATCGACATCGTTACCTTCCTTGAATTTGACGGCAAGCCTCCCGTCGACGACAGCAATCCGCCGCCGCCCGCCAAGTTGACGCTGGCCAAGGTCTGCGATCGGTATCTGAGCACGCACGAATCCTCCCTCGAACCTTCGACCGTTTACGGAATGCGGTTGCATTTCAATCACCTCCGCAAACACCTAGGCGACGCATTCCCGATTGGCGAGCTTTCGCTTGCGGACCTCCAGCAATACGTTGACCGCCGCGCCAAGGCGAAGGGAACCAACGGCCGAAAGCTGTCACCGGCCACGATCAAGAAAGAAATCGTTTCGCTTCGCACGGCCTGGAACTGGGGTGTCAAGATGAAGCTGGTGTCCGGCCGCTTCCCCTACGACGGCCTGCGGTATCCCAAGACCCACGACAAACCGCCGTTCTTGACGCGCCAGGAGATCGAGCGACGGATCAAGGGCGGTGGTCTCACCGCGGCGGAGAAAGCTGAGCTTTGGGACGCCCTTTATTTGCAGGCAGGGGAGATCGACCAACTCTTGCAGCACGTCAAGGACGCAGCAACGCACCCGTTCCTCTACCCGATGTTTTTCTTCGCCGCACATACCGGGGCCAGACGATCCGAGATCATCCGCACCCGTACCGCCGACCTCGACTTCGTCGGCAAGGTGGTCACCATTCACGAAAGAAAGCGGGTCAAGGGCCGGATAACCACCCGCCGAGTACCGTTGTCGCCGCAACTGGTCGGCGTGCTGAAGGACTGGCTGGCGATCCACCCCGGTGGACAATACCTGTTCTGCCACGCGACGACCGTCAAGCGGAGCCGCAAACGGAGCCTCACGACCGGCCACAAGGACCAAAAGACGCGAGCCAAGACCGTCAACGGGCGGCTGGTGGGAGTCAAAAAGCGTGGTGCGTTGGCCATCGGACCGCTGACCAGGGACGAGGCCCACGACCACTTCAAACGCGTCCTTCGCGACAGCAAATGGGAGGTCCTACGAGGATGGCACGTTTGCCGACACGCTTTTATCGGTACGTGCGCAAGCAAATGCGTCGATCAGCGGTTTATCGACGAATGGTGCGGCCACATGACCGAGGAGCAACGCCGTCGGTATCGGCACCTCGCCCCGTCAGCCCAGCAGGAGGCGTTGGCGAAGGTCTTCGCTTAGATGTTGCTATTCCTCCACCTCAGCCTGTCCACGTAGCCAAGCGTATGCGAGGCTCCCATTTTCGGGTGAACCAGCGGCGTGTGCGAGTGTCCTTACTCTCCTGGCAAGAAGGTAACACGAGGGCCGTGAAACGCATGAATCATATCCGCCCAATCAACTGCTGCGCAAGTAGCATAGAATGAGGATAGGGATAAAGCAATAGGGGACAGAGGTGCATATACCTGTCTCGAGCCGTCGATCAGCTCCGTGCCGTAGGCCACAATCGATCCGACGAGATGCAGGCCCTCGGCCGGACGGTGAGATGGAACATAATCAGCTTTATGTTCCAACCTCTCAGCGAGCAAGCCTGCCTGTCTGGACAACCCACCCCCAATCCGCAGCTCCCGACCGTGCCGTCGTCGTCGCGGCGCACCCTGGTGCGTGAGCGTTGCGACTTCCTCGAAGGTGATGCTCCGGCTGCCGGCAGGGTAGCGGCGTTCCTGGCTGACGCACTGGCACCGAATCGACCGCGGCGGCGCTGGTGCCGTGGATTTGCGACGCGCTACAATCCAACCACTCGGTCAAAGCCTACGGCCGCGACCTCACCGATTTTCTACGGGACATGCACGGACAAGGCGTCACCGCCCTGCAGGTAACGGCCGACCATGTGAAGCTCTACAAGCGCGGCCTGCTCGAAGCCGGCATGAGTTCGGCTACCATGGCAGAACGCCTCACGCATCCTTGCCGGAAGGACACTGGCATCCGTGGGGACACGTCCGGACAGCGCCTCTGACCGTTCAATGACTCGCCCTGTACCGACCCCCGGGCCGTGGTAATTCGCCAAATTGGCGACGTGAAGGAAGAATTCTTCACGAAGCCTTTGTTGCCGGTCCGTACACGCTGCCCGATCAAGAAGTAATTTCACTTGCCTATCCTTCAACGCAAGCGTAGATAATAGACCATCAGGCTTTCACAAGCTTGCATCGCATGGAGGAGACAATGACAACTAAGGAATCATTGAACGAGGCAACAAGACTACTTCGCGACGCTGTGTATCGCGGCAGTGTCACTGACGCCGCCCGGGCCATCGATTTGGGCGCAAGTATAGACGCAAGAGACGTAATGCAGTTAACGCCGTTGCACATAGCCGTTAACCGGGGTCATATCGACATCATTCGCCTGCTCATCGATCGAGGCGCTGACGTTACAATTCCGGACGGAGACGGCCACACTCCATATCGTTGGGCGATCGAAGCGCACCACACCGAAGTGGCCGACCTATTGCAAAAGGCATCCCCAGAGACGCATCGCATCTTGCAAAAGCGCAATCTCGATCGATCACCGACAGGAGGTGGCAAACTCTTCTAGAGCGTTCGGTCTTTCGCGGGTAACGTTGTCGTTCATTCTCACGCGGAGAACAACGAAGGGTCTACGCCGTTTATCGGCTCTACTTCGTCGATCCAACCGGAATCGTCCCGCAGCCGGCCGACAAACGTCGTCCCTACCACTTCTTCATTTGGACAACGAATCACTTTCATCTCGACCACGCGATCTGCGCCCACCTTGCGGACATCGATAATTTGAATCTTTCCACGAGATGTAGACATAACTGGTGCCCGTGGTGTCGGCACATTCTTCGGCACTCGGAGCCTCGCAACGTGCATTATCCCGAAGGCCTTTGCAATGGACACGCGAAAAAAACGATGCGCGCCCGTATTTCGAACTTGATAAGCATAACACGGCTGAATCGATTCTCGCTCCTCTTGTTCCCAGAGATCCGCCCAGGTGTCCGAATCGTCGTTTACTCCGCGGACAATCGCTCCCTGCGAACGAAGAGTAACTCCGACGCCGCGCAATTGTGCGAGCGCTTCGCGTGCCGGCCCTGTCGACAACTCCCGCGCATGGGAATTATGTAGCATGATAACGCATTGAATACCCGATGCCACAATGTTCTCAAATAGCTCTAACAACTCAGTGCTGTCATCGTCTGCAAAAAAGCGATATGGCCAATATCCTAGGGCCTTAGTTCCAAATCGAATCACCTGTATTTGGGGGCGCTTTCGATCAAGTAGTGGTTTCACGTACCGATTCAGCATCCGTGCTGACATTACAAAAGGGTCGCCTCCCGTAAAAAGGACATCTCTTACCAACGGCTGCTGATCCAAGTATCGCAGCAATACGCTAACCTCCCGCTCGGCGAACTTCACGTGATTGCCATCGACGAATTGCGCCCATCGGAAGCAAAATGGACAATATGTATGGCAAGTCTGCCCTGCGGCCGGAAAAAAAAGAATGACATCGCGATATTTGTGCTGAATGCCGCTGAGCCGTACACCGTCAAGCGTGGGGAGATTTAGCTCGACCTGCCCGCCAGGATGTGGATTCATCTCTGCCCGGATGCGATAGACCTCTGTCCGGATTTCCGAATCAGAAGCCATCGTAGCGTGAAGCATTCTCTCTAAGCGGCGAAACTCTTGATGTGGCAGCATTTCCCGAGCCGGGAATACCATGCGATAAATTGGGTCGCGCTGATAATCATCCCAATTTATGAGATCGCTCAACACGTATGGACTGACTCTGAACGGAAACACTCTCGCCAGGACTCGAAGATCCGCTACGTCTTGCTCCTGCATCTTTTGCGCGAAGACGGTTTTCGCGAACGTGACGTCGTCAAGATGCGAGTATTGCGTGCTGGTTGTAGCCGCTTTCGACGATGCAAGCATTTGCCCTGGCGGCTCAATCGCGCGCGCCCATGTGTTTCGTTGTGTGTTTCCCGGAAACAGCAGGCATGATTCGCCCCACTCGCATACCTCCAGAGATAGCGCGGCTAAGTGTTAGGAAAGAAACACGCACTTCTGGACTCCATCCTATATATTGCACTGCTCTAACCGGGACGTTATCCTTCATCCCCTCATAGCGTATCAACACTGGGTGATTCCCAATTCGTCCAAAAAAGAGCGGCATGTCGTGGCTCTCAAGAACTTCCGTACCGCACATAAAGACGATCTTGTCAATCGCAGCTTGCTCAAGATTTGGAGAACGACTTATCAGGCGAGAAAAATAACTACGAGCCTTCCGCGAATCTGCTTCCCTGTCATAGACATAGATCGACCTCTCAAGCCTCCCCAGGAGTCGCTTCTGCTGCACTTCCTGGGCGATTTCCTCTACTTCGGGAATATCTTCGAGGCCAAATGGAGCATTCATTCCTACAAATAAACCCTGTTCGAACGAAGCAAACAGCGACTCATAGTCGGAGCGGGAAAGTGGCGCATCTCCACTTCCCACGACTCTCTTCGTCCCACCGGAGGTTCCTTTCAAGCTTACGAAAGAAGATGTTAACTGGTCTAATACGTCGATAACGGACAGTTCATCATTATCAAATGGCTTCATAATTATGTCGGTTTGAGGCGTTGCCTTGCGATTATCCTTCCTCGCGACACGGCTGTTTCCACCCATCAGCGCAAGCACGTCCAAAAGTGGCTCGAAACCGTATTCAGTTATGACGCCGAATGACCAACCTTCTCGTCGGCGCTTGAGTACAAGTTTGCAAAACTCAAGAGCATAACGAACAATCGCGGTTGTTGGTTTCCCTTGTTTCTCAAGCAACTTGTTGACGTGTTCCGCCAAGCCGGTCGCTAAACTTACTTGCAACGCGCCAGCAGCAGGCGCATGCAGGCTGCCCGTAAGGGGCATAGAGGCCAGCAGAAATGGCTCCGTAATTCCTGTTGTGGGATCGTGGAAGCCGAGCTTCGAGCAGCGATTCAAGCTTTCGGCTTGCATCAAAATAAATAGTGCATGACGCACGATCTCGGCGTTGGATGTGTTGCTTCCCAGAAGGGCGCGTATCGAATCCAACATCACAACGTCGTGGAGCGTCATACGAATGTGTAGTCGCATTGTAATAGACTAGGTCGTCTCGCAAGGTCGTTTCAAGGACTAAATGTAACCGTGATACTTAACGGGCACTGGACAAAGCGGTAATCCGACGTCACGCAAAAAATCGTTAAGAGGTCCGAAAGCAACGCGAAGTCGATCCAAATCGGTGTCACCCCCAATATGCGGCGTGATTGCGATATTCAGCTCAGGATATGCGATATGGGCTTGCCACAATGGCGAATCGTTTGACTCCTTTGATACCTCTACATCAGGACTGAGCACATCGCTTGCGACGCCACGAATCTTGCGGGTTTGCAAATGCCGCACGAGTGTTGTTTCATCAACGAGTGATGCCCGAGAAGTGTTCACGATACAAGCGCCCTGCTGCAAGCACGAGAAAAATGAATCGTTTAGAAATATCCCTATCTTAGGGTTCCCCTCAACATGAATACTAACGATGTCCGTCTCACTTAGCCACGGTGCAACATGCTGGAAATCAGTCATTTCACCGGTCCCGGTCGCACGAATCGGAATGGGCCGGTCGTTGTAACCGTCAATGTTGATCAAGAAAGCTGGCAACTTGCCGCACATATCAGCGGCAATATCACTCGCAGAGAAATGCTGATGTGCCGGCATGTGTGCCAGTATGCGGAGCAGTTTCTCGGCATTCATTGTTCGGTTAACGATAAATACCTGCTTTGGCATGAGAGGAAGAACCTTCGCAAGAACACGTGAACCGACATTTCCTGCACCAAAAATCAACCAAGTCTTTCCCTCAATCAGGTCTGCCGTTTTAGAGGACTCGGTGTCGTACGAGCCCTTCGCCATCCCACTTAGTGCCCGATGCACTGGTCGCAGAAGCAATTGCCCGAGCATTACGGTGAGTTGTGATGTTCCTTCAAAGTTCGCTTTCCCCTTCCCGGTATTGGAATAAACCTTTGTATTACCTCGGTAGCCGGCGGCCGGGTCGATTCCTGCAAACCGATCCGCACCGCGTGATAGACTCACCGCGTAGAACCGGCGCGAGCTACGGTCGCCAATGTGTTGCGGCATCACTCGTGGACAACCCCGCTGCCGAGTGATGAGCGCGTCGAATTCGGCAAGGACATTTTCCGTGGACTCGATTGACACATTGGCAAACATGGTAACGACTTCCATTAGTCCGTCGTTCTGCAATCCTGCCAAGTGCGTCTTGATGGCAGGAAAGTCTTCGGCAAGGGTCGGCATGATCGCAACCTTAAGCGTCATACCGGGCGCCCCTAGCGTCTGTGTGTATCATACGACACACAAGATGCAATATCAAGTTCGGCATTTCCGGCGGATCTTGATTACGAAAACCGGCCGTGGCTGGAAACCAATCTGCGGACATCTCCGAGAAGACTTGCGACGTAAGTTGTTGATGTGACATCAGTTGCAGATTCATAACGTGCCCATCAAGGGCAAATCCGATTGCCGCGCTGTACGCAATCGACCCATGTGGACCGAGCAGACGTCCGTAGAACCATCGGTCGAGGGGCAAGCTTGTTTCTCGCAGCTGACTGTAGGGACATCGCACTGCTGAAGCAACAGTCCTTAAGTTATGGACCGATGGTGCAACGTCAATGATTTATCTAGGGGGGTTCACGACCCACCCAAAGGTATGATACGGCACGTTCCTTGCTTAGCCCACCGGCATGCACTGGAGAACGATTCGCAGAACTCCCCTGTTGCTGGGATCGCAGTACCAACTCGCTGGTCGAGAGGAACGTAGATCATTCTCTTCGTCAGCAGCACATACCCTTCATTGGCGAAGGATGACAAACGCTGTGAACTTTCCCAATGAATATCATGGTTTCGTCACGGGCCTGCACCGTTTTTGGCGTTGATTCCGGCAGCTCGGAAAAGAACATCGTCAGGTCGATTTGATTAGGTGCACCGACGATCACCACCATTTTGCCGTCGTGCTCGAACTTGCCAACGTGACAGGCCCCACAGTTGACGCCGACCATCTGCACGTAGAGGTCCACTGTCTGGACAGCGATCAGCCCCATTGGCAAGCCATACGGGTTCACCTCATTCTGTTCATCGGGAATCAAGCCGAATCGCGCAACTTCGTCTAAGAATGGCTTACCAGTCGTTTGGTTTTTGAGCGCGAGTAAAAATGCCAGCGGGTAGAATTCACTGCCTTCGGAAAGATGAAAAAACGTGGAACGCTCATTCGCCGACAATCCCGCATCGACGTCGGCACCCCCGGACTGCCAGTTGCTGGAGCCCGGTTCAATCACTTTGTCGCCGGAACCGTCGCCAATTCCTTTCTCCGCTCCGTCAATTTGTGCAGTCAACTGTGGCTCGGGTACATCACTGCTTCTGCAACCAGGAAAACTCGCCATGCTGATCGCGAGAAACCAAGAAAGAATGTGCCTGACCATCAGCGGTCTCCCGACGCGCAAAAAGCAAGTTTTCGTTCAACATGTTCGGTTGCCGCCATTTTTCCCGCGGAATTCCCTGAATCAATAGCCTAAACAGGCTATTGTCGCCCCTCAAGGACCTGCTTACCTTCCTTGAATCCTTCGACTGAAAGAACAGCCGGCCGG
>Ga0265338_10007942_pt1 | contig 13000 bp, 10 predicted proteins | sample 42126metaG_FD_193579 | JGI IMG/M metagenome (GOLD analysis project Ga0265338, IMG submission 193579) | Rhizosphere microbial communities from Carex aquatilis grown in University of Washington, Seatle, WA, United States - 4-21-26 metaG | ecosystem: Host-associated > Plants > Roots > Rhizosphere... | reverse complement strand
AAAGCCTCGCCCGTGGCCGACCTACGGCCGAGGGAAGGGGACGGAATTTTATTGTTTAAAAACGCGGTTAATTATTTTAAAAATAGATGAATAAGGATTTAAATGAAAAATGCGGAGTCTTTGGAATATTTAATGCTCCCAATATAGCTTCTCGCCAAACATACTTTGGGCTTTTTGCGCTGCAGCACCGAGGGCAAGAACAAACAGGAATCGTTTCAACCAACGGAAAAAAGATTTTCTTTCATAAAGGTTCCGGTTTGGTCAGCCAGGTGTATACTGAAAAAATAATAAAGAAACTGCCGGGTTTCGCTGCTATTGGGCACAACCGTTATTCCACATCCCGCGGTACTCATCCTAAGCATGCCCAGCCTATTATTTTTAACAATACTGTTTCTTTTGCCCACAATGGCAATCTGCCGAGCACAAAAGCGTTGGAAGATTTTCTTAAGGAGAATAAAGTATCAATCAAAAATAATTCGGATTCAGAACTTATGGCCAAAGCTATCGGTTTTTATATGAAAAAAGGGGATTCTTTGGCACAAGCCATAGAAAAATCATACCCGCTATTCACAGGGGCATTTTCGTGCGTTGCTCTTTCAAATAAAGAATTGGTTGCTTTTCGCGACCCTAGAGGTATTCGTCCTTTAGTGATTGGAAAAAGAGGGAAAGAAACTATTATAGCTTCAGAATCGTGTGCTCTTAGGACAGTAGATGCAAATATGGTACGCGAAGTATTGCCGGGTGAAATGGTAGTTATTTCAAAAAATGGTATGAAAAGTAAAATCCTGGTTAAAGAAGAACCAAAATTTGATATTTTTGAATTTGTTTATTTTTCCAGTCATGACAGTATTATTTTAGGCAAATCGGTATACGAAGTGCGAAAGAATTTCGGGAAAATACTATTTCAAGAACACCCCAAATTAAAAATTGACCTTATCGTGCCCGTGCCGGAAACTTCCGTTCCGGCGGCCATAGGTTATTCTCTAGAGTCAGGTGTCCCTTTTGAAATGGCTTTAAATAAAAATCGTTATATTCACCGCACTTTTATTGAACCTTCGCAAATAGACCGCGACAAAAAAGTTAAAATGAAACTGTCTATACTAGAGAATCTGATTAAAGGCAAACGCGTCGGAGTGATAGATGATTCGATTGTCCGCGGCACTACTTCCAAGCAAATTGTCAAAATGCTTTTCGAGGCAGGCGCCAAAGAGGTACACTTTTTAGTCGGTTCGGCTCCGGTTAAATTTCCGGACTTTTACGGCATTGATACTCCGAAACAAGAAAATCTTATTTCTTCACAAAAAACTATAGAGGAAACCCGCAAATATTTGGGAGCCACTTCTTTGTCTTTTTTGTCTATTGATGGAATGGTAAAAGCCACAGGTTTACCTAGAAAGGTGTTTTCACTTTCCGCTTTCAACGGAGATTATCCATTGCCTATTTTTGAACACGAAAAGGAGATAAAATATGATATCCGAAAAAAATAGAACAAAACTCGTAATTCTTATTTCTAACACGGGTACCGGCACAAATCTGCAGGCTATAATTGACGGAATTAATATGGGTGAAATTAAAGCTGAAATTTGCGCCGTGATTTCTGACACAGTGAATGCTTTGGGGCTGGAACGTGCCAAAGAACACAATTTAAAAATTGAAATTTGTGGAACAAAAGAAGCTCTACTTCCGCTTTTACGAAAAATAAACCCGGATTATGTTTGTTTGGCCGGTTGGAAACAAATTATTTTGGATGAAGTGATTATGGCTTTCCCCAATAAAATTTTAAATTTACATCCCGGTTTAATTCCGGATACTATTGATGGGAAAGTAAAAAATCCCGATGATACATTAGGGCTTTGGAATAAAGGTATGTTGACAAATAAAGCTATTCAGAATTTTTTAGACCAAAAAGCGACTTTTGCCGGTTCTTCCATTCATTTTTTAACATTGAATTTTGATTTTGGACCTGTATTAGGCAGAACTTTTGAAAAAATTAAAACCAATGATAATGTTCCATCCCTATACGGCCGGTTAAAGAAAAAAGAAAATCAATTATATGTGGAAGTTTTGAAAAAATTACAAAAATGACTAGACGGAAACAAAAAATTTTAATAATAGGTGGCGGTGGGCGGGAGCACGCTATTGGGTGGAAAGTTAAACAATCACCAAAATGCGGAAGACTTTATTTTGCTCCTGGAAATGCCGGTACAGCTGACATTGGTGTCAATTTAGACATAAAAGCCACCGATATTAAGAGTATTATCGAATTTGTAAAAAAGGAAAATATTGATTTAACCTTGGCCATACCCGATGACCCATTGGCACTCGGTATTGTGGATGAATTTCAAAAAGAAGGCCTTAGGATATTTGGACCTACAAAAGCCGCCGCTCAAATTGAATCTTCAAAAGCGTTTTCGAAGAACTTTATGGCGCGTCACAATTTACCGACGGCAAAATTCAAAATTTTTACCGATTACACTGACGCTCTAAAATATTTAGATACACAAAACTTTCCTATTGTGATTAAAGCGAGCGGACTGGCTCTCGGTAAGGGTGTAATAATTGCTGAAGCAAAAGAGGAAGCGAAAAAATCATTGGAAAATATTCTGGTCAAAAAGATTTTCGGTGACGCGGGCAGGGAAGTAGTAATTGAAGAGTTTTTAACAGGCCCAGAAATTTCCATTCACGTATTTTCAGATGGCAAAAATTATTCTATTTTTCCCGCATCCCAAGACCATAAAAGGATAGGAGAAGGAAATATGGGGTCAAATACCGGAGGTATGGGCACTATTGCTCCGCTTTCTTTTGTTACGCCTGAACTCTTGAATAATATAGAAAAAAAAATAGTGGCTCCGACTTTATCAGGAATGAGGAAAGATGGAAACACATTTTTTGGAGTGCTTTACCCCGGCCTTATATTAACTTCCGACGGTCCTAAAATTCTTGAATATAACGCGCGTTTCGGCGATCCGGAGACGGAAACTTATATGAGATTGCTTGATACGGATTTAATTGAAATCATAAATGCCTGCATAGACCAAAAACTAAATGAAATAAAAATAAATTGGAAATCAAATTTTGCCTGCACTGTAATGCTTGCTTCAGGCGGTTACCCCGGGAATTACGAGAAAGGGAAAATCATCAAAGGTATAAAAGAAGCTAAAAAAAATAAAGATGTGATTGTATTTCAAGCCGGTACCAAAGTAGAAAATGGTAATTTTATAACCAATGGAGGGCGAGTCTTAGGAGTAAGCGCCATAGGAACAAGCTTAAAAGAAGCTCTAAATACCGCTTATGAAGCAATCTCTAAAATATCCTTTGAAGGAATGCAATATAGGAAAGACATAGGAAAAAAGTCGTTAGAAACGGATTAATTATCCCAATTAAAAGAATGTTCTCGGTCCGGTCCGGTGCCGACTGATATAATCTTTACATTAAGGTCGGAGAGTTTACTTTTTATATATTTCAAATATGAAGCAAGTTCTTTTGAGACCTTTTGCTTTTCAGAAACTCCATAATTAGCATTTCCCCAGCCCGGTATTTCTTCGGCAATTACACTTGTGACCTTATTCAAATAAAGTGGAAACTCTTTTAAGATTCTTCCCGCTATTTTATATCCGGTCACCACTTTTATTTTATCTGTAAGGCAAATGTCAGCTTTATTTATAAAAATTTTATTTGCCCCGGAAAGACTTATAGCATAGTGTAGAGCGAACAAATCGAGCCAGCCACACATCCTTGGCCTGCCAGTGGTAGCTCCGAATTCATGTCCGGCATCTTGAAAAAGTTTTTCAACCGTTTTATCTTCCATTCTGGAAGGGAAGCTTCCTCCGCCCACCTTTGTCGTGTAAGCTTTAATCACTCCATACACGTTTCTTATTGTGTTATGGGGTATACCGAGACCTAGGCAGACACTCGCCGGTAAAGTATTGGAACTGGTGACATTAGGATAATCTCCGAAATCAATATCAAGCATCACGGCTTGCGCCCCTTCAGCCAGGATATTTTTTCCTTCAGATAGTCTTTTTTGCGCTAAAAGAGACAGGTCGCAGATATTTAATTTCTTGAGTTGTTTTATGGCCTGGAGCCATTTGCCTCTCGCTTCTTTAATTTTTTGTAAAGGTATTTCAAAACCATACTCTCTTTTATACATATTCAAAAAATTCATATGAAACTCGGAAAGCGCTGATTCTTTCTGTTTAAAATCAGTTTCCAACACATCTCCTATCAAAAGTCCTCTTCTGGCCCTAGAATCGCTATAGGAAGGACCTATGCCTCTTCCCGTAGTGCCTACTTTTGCTCCGCCTTTACTTCTATAATGTTCTTCAGCTTGGTCTAAAAATGAATGCATATATGAAACCAGCTTTGCCCGATTGGAAATGTAAAGACGGGGAGCTACATCAAAACCCATTTTTTTAAGTTCAGTAATTTCTTTGATTAATGATGGCACATCAACTACCACGCCGTTGCCTATGTATAGCTCTACATTTTTTTGCAAACAACCGGAAGGCACAATATGCCCGATAAAAGTTGTATCTCCAAATTTAAGGGTATGTCCGGCGTTTGCTCCGCCCTGAAAGCGCGCAACTCCGGAATAAATTCCACAAGAGAGAAGTTCATCTATGTTCTTGCCTTTTCCCTCGTCTCCCCATTGGAGACCTACAACCACATCAACAAAACCCCGCCTGCTCCCGACCATTTGGGAGGGCGGGCTGGCTTTTTTATTTTTTAAAATTCTATCCATATTAATTTATTTTCCGCTGTAGTTAGAAGCTTCTTTGGTGATAATAACATTATGCGGATGACTTTCTTCTATGCCGAACTGGGTAATTTTAACGAACTTAGCTTTTTTCTGGAGAGTTTTAATATCTTTAGCCCCGCAATATCCCATACCGGCCCGAAGGCCTCCAACTAATTGATAAACTACTTCGGAGAGTCCGCCTTTGAAAGAAACCCTGCCCACAATTCCTTCGGGCACGAGTTTTTTGATATCATCTTCCGTGTCTTGAAAATATCTATCCTTAGAACCTTCTTGCATCGCTTCCACCGAACCCATACCACGATAAGTTTTGTATTTTCTACCCTCGAAGATTATCGTTTCACCCGGAGATTCTTCAACTCCGGCGAAAAGGGAACCTGCCATTATTGAACTGGCTCCGGCAGCTATAGCTTTCGGAATATCTCCGGTATATCTGATTCCTCCGTCGGCGATGACTGGCACGCCACTGCCTGAAATAGCTTCCGCAACCTCATATACGGCTGAGAATTGAGGGAAACCCACGCCGGCGATGACACGAGTAGTGCAAATTGACCCAGGCCCAATGCCTACTTTTACCGCATCGGCTCCGGCTTTAACCAAATCTAAAGCCGCCTCTCTCGTAGCAATATTGCCTACTATGACTTCCAGTTTCGGGAATTCCTTTTTTATTTTCTTTAACATTTCAATCACTCCTTTTGAGTGACCATGTGCAGTATCTATAACCACCACATCAACTCCATTTTGCACAAGCATATTTACTCTCTCTAATGTATCGGAAGTTATTCCTACTGCCGCGCCTACTCGTAATCTACCCAAACTGTCTCTGCAGGAATTCGGACGAGATTTTACTTTCATTATGTCTCTGTATGTGATGAGACCGATAAGCTTATTTTGTTTATCAACCAATGGCAGTTTCTCGACTTTATATTTTGTGAGTATTTTCTCGGCTTCTTTTAAATCCGTACCAAAATTGCCGGTTATCAAATTTGTTTTAGTCATCACTTGACCAACGGAAAGTTCTAGATTTTTCTGAAACCGCAAATCACGGTTTGTCAGAATTCCTTTTAGTTCCATATTCTTAGTAACTATCGGAATTCCGCCGATTTTATTTTCTTTCATTATCTGGAGCGCGTCTTTTAACAATGCTTCTTCTCTCAAGGTTATAGGATCATGAATCATTCCGGACTCCGAGCGTTTCACTTTGCGCACTTCCTCCGCCTGTTTTTCAATGCTCATGTTCTTATGAAGAATACCAATACCTCCTTCTTGGGCCATAGCTATTGCCATTGCCGATTCGGTGACTGTATCCATAGCGGCCGAAATAATCGGGACATTCAGTTTTATTTTTTTAGTGAGATAGGAAGTTATATCAACTTCTCTAGGCAACACTTCCGAGTATTGTGGCACAAGCAAAACATCGTCATAGGTGAGACCTTCCTTAAAGTTTTTTCTTATTATTATTTTTGTTTTTGAAAGCATAATATGTTATAATCTCTATTCTAACATATAAATATATAAAAATAAACTTGAGTTTATGAAGAAAAATGAGAACATAAAAAATACTTACTCAAACTTCAATTCAGTCTTTGTCAAGACTGTAGTGATTATGCTTTTTTTAAATTTTTTATTTTTTGGAAACCATATACAAAAAGCTCAAGCTTCTACACCAACGCCCATATTAGACTTAGATGCTAGTACTTTAGGGTTAAGCAATAATGCTTCAGTAACTGATTGGACAAATAGCGGCATTGATTTTACCCAAGCAACAGGTGTTAATCAACCGACATATAAAGCAGCAGGATTAAATGGACACCCTAGTGTCCATTTTGATGGTGCTAATACCTATCTCACATCTAATTCAGCATCCTTAGCTTCTTCAATGAAGAATGGTAGTTTCACTATAATTATTGCTTTCCAAGAAGGAGGCGCAGGATTATATACCCTATTTGCCAAAAATCCAGGCGGAGGTGATTCATTTCCGTGGATTTTATTAAATGGTGGTACAGGTATATATAGGTGGTCAGATCTAAATGTAGCAATATCAGCTACAGCAATGAGGAATAGCCAAGCCGATATGACTGTGGGAACTCCCGAGATTTTAACTTATAAATTTACGCGCGCAGATTCAACGAATGGAACAGAAACTTTTTACTTAAATGGATTTCGTATCATGTCACGCACTGGTTCTATACCTACTTGGAATGATGTTATGCCATTCTCAATAGGTGGTACAGGTGAGGGCTCCGCCTCATATATTTTCAACGGAGATATATCTAGAGTTCAAATATACAATAGTGATCTTAGTACTATAGATAGAACAAATGTGGAAAATAGTATACGCTCTTCCTTGGGTTTATCTCCTCTTGATAGTTATACTCAAGGAGTCAATATATTTTTTTCTGGCAACTCCCTTGTGGATACTGATGTTGGGACAGGTGCCGAAGTGACTGAACCGCTTTATATTCAGACTATTAATCTATTAAATAGTAAGACAGGAAATAATTATCGGGGAATAAACATAGGACGAAATGGATTTAATTGGTCACAATTAATTGGCCTAATTCCAGGGAATGCCGGTTTGCTGGAACCTGGAGATGTTAATATTTTATACGCTTATGAAGATACCAATACATTGGCAAGTACTCTTTCTACCGCAACTACTCAGTCTGAAGCAGCTTCTTTTTATAGCCAAGAGACTCAAGCAGGTTTTAATGTGATAGGCACAACAGAATTACCAACTGGTTTCCTGGCAGATGATTCCTTAAGAACATCATTAAATACTCTTCGCAAACAACCAGATAGCAATCGAATACTCTTAGATCTAGCTAATGACCCTACTATCGGTCTAGCTGGCGAAAATAACAATACTACTTATTATATAGATGGCACACATCTGACAAATGCTGGTTACGGAGTAATTGCTGGATATTTAGAGACATCACTTGAAAAAATAGTTAATCCATCAACCCTTTTGACAAATGTTGCCTCTACGCCTTCTTCTACTTCAGTAAATATAAACTGGGCAACTGATTTTAATTCATCATCAAAAATAGATTTCGGTCTTGATAACTCTTACGGCACAAATACAACAGAATCAGACACGGGAACGAGAGTGTTAAACCATACTGTAACTGTTTCCAATCTCATTCCTTGTTCATTGTATCACTATCAAACCGAATCAAAAGATTTTGCGGGAAATGATGTGACAAGCGCGGACCAAAATTTTATAACAAATGGATGTACTGGCAACGCAACTGTTTCTAACTCTAATTCAAATACTATAACAACAGTATCCGGCGGGTCTTTAAGTTTATCCGATTTATCTCTATCCGTGCCAATAGCTTTTTCTAATACATCAACTTCCGCTAATTTTCAGATTAAACAATTAGATTCTGGGTCTTTCTTTGCCACCGCTAACGGTCCTATAGGAAAAACCCGCATTGGCACAGATGTATTTGACCTCAAGGCGCTAAGTGATACTGCAACAACCATCTCAACTTTTAGCCAACCATTAACAGTTACACTAACTTATTCACCAAGTGATGTTGCAAATATTGATACAACTTCGCTAAAAATATACCGTTACGATGGTAGTGCCTGGACTCCGCTCACTAATTGCGTGGTAAATACTTCAGTTCATACAGTAACCTGTCAAACAAACAACTTTTCTGATTTCGCTTTATTTGGGAACATGGCAGCCCCACCTTTTTTTAATAGTGGCGGACCACTACTTACATGGCCTACTCCAACTACCGTGATTACTCCACCTGTCACTCCAGTTATAACAATAAACCCTCCGACAACACAAACAGCAGTGACAACTCCAACATTAATTATAGGATGCGGTGAAAGAATAACTGGTTTCAGCACATCAACCGGACAGTCATGTATTGGCAACACAGCTGCCGTTATAAATACAACCTATAATTTTGGCACAGAAGTTTTAAAGAATGGAAGTGTCGGAAATGCAGTTATAGAATTACAAAAATTCTTAAATAAAGTTTTGAATCTAAATTTAGTTATTGATGGTAGACTAGGTCCTAAAACAATTGCTGCAGTAAAGAAATGGCAAAAGGATAATGGTTTGGTAGTTGACGGTATTATTGGAGCAAAGACTAGAGAAAAGATGCTAGGGGTAAAATAAAATTTATGGACGTACAAATACTTATCGTGGATTACGGCTCCCAATATACGCTCGTTATCGGTAGGACACTACGTGAACTTGGCGTGCGAAGCGTTATTTTACCGCCGAAAAAAGTTGATGAATGGTTGAAAAACAATACTCCTAAGGCAGTCATTCTTTCAGGCAGTAATTGGAGTGTGCACGATGAAGGCGCGCCTGGGCTTCCGAACTCGCTTGATATCACGGGCAAAAAATATTCAGTTCTTGGTATTTGCTATGGTATGCAACTTCTTGCTTATAAATTAGGCGGTAAAGTTGAGCGGCCGCTTGCGCATCGTGAATATGGGCCGGCTACGGTTAAATTAAACGCCAAACACCCGCTTTTTAATGGAGTCAAAGAAAAAACAGAGGTGTGGGCGAGTCATGGAGATACGGTAACAACACTACCTAAAGATTTTGTTTCTATTGGTACTTCATCGGGTATTGCCGCTATGAGTAGTAAAACAAATCGTGTATTAGGAATTCAATTCCACCCGGAAGTGGTTGATACCAAAGAAGGCAAAAAAATATTACAAAATTTTATAACACTTTCAAATTGCGAGAAAGATTGGAACCCTGCAAATTTAATTCAACAGATTCAAAAAGAAGTTATCAATATAGTAGGCAAAGAAAAAAAAGTGATATTGGGTGTTTCTGGCGGAGTGGATTCTACCACTCTAGCTAGAATTCTTGCGCCGGTCTTGAAAGATAGATTAATTTGTGTGGCAATAGACACTGGTGGACTCCGCAAGGATGAGCTTAAAGAATTAAAAGAAAATACAAAAAGCGCTAAGGTTAAAAAACTTGTTATTATTTCAGCTAGTAAAGAATTTACAAAAAATATAAGCACAACAGTTGATGGAGAAGAAAAAAGAGCGAAGTTTCGTAATGTTTATAAAAGAATATTTGAAGAACAGATAAAAAAATACAACGCCAAATTTATCGCGCAGGGGACTCTGGCTACGGATATTATCGAATCCGGTAAAATAGGGAAGTCGGCGATGATTAAAACACATCATAATGTCGGTCTTTCCTGGAAAGTGGAAGATTTACATCCACTACGGAATCTATTCAAATATGAAGTACGGGAACTTGCCCGTGTGCTAAAACTTCCCAAAGCAGTTTACGAACGTAACCCTTTTCCGGGCCCCGGATTATATTTGCGGGTTGTCGGCACGCCTGTTTCAAAAGAAAACATAGAGCTTGTGCGTGAGGCGGATAAAACTGTGAATGACATACTTAAGAAACACAATGTTGCTAAAAATATTTCCCAGCTTATTGTGGCGCTTTTGGGAATCAATTCCGTCGGAGTAAAAGGTGATGAGCGTGTTTACGGACATTCTCTAGCTATCCGCGCGGTACAGACGTCTGATTTTATGACGGTTAAAGGCTATTATTTTCCCGAAGAAGTTGTAAATGAAATAACAAATGCTCTCACTAAGCACAAAAATATCGTCCGAGTATTTTTTGATTTTACACCCAAACCTCCGGCCACCACGGAATTTGAATGAGTTGTTTTATTAGTTTTAAATGATAAAATAATGATATGAAAAAAGACGCAAAAGTTTTGATACTAATGGGTTCAGACTCCGATTTGGCGGTGATGTCTGAAGTGGCAATAATTTTAGAAGAATTCGGCGTGCCTTATGAAATGACTGTTTCCTCGGCTCATAGGTCGCCTTTATTTGTGCATAAATATGCTTCAAATGCCTTAAATCAAGGAGTGAAGGTCATTATAGCGGGAGCAGGCGGAGCAGCACATTTAGCTGGTGTTATAGCCTCTTTTACCACATTACCGGTGATTGGCATACCGGTGAAAGCAAAGACTTTGGATGGTCTAGATTCACTTCTTTCTACTGCCCAAATGCCTCCCGGAGTGCCCGTGGCGACTGTCGGCATCAATGCCGCCAAGAATGCGGGCTTGTTGGCAATACAGATTTTAGCCACTTCAGATAAAACTCTTGAAAAGAAACTTTTGGCTTATAAAGAAAAAATGAGCGATGATATAAAAAATAAAAGTGAAAAGTTATTAAAAATCGGCTATAAAAAATATCTTGAGAAATAAAAATGTCAGATTTAATTGAAGCAGTAAAAAAGACAAGAGAGCTAGCAGCTGATATTTTTACTAAATCCTTAATAAATCTTGAAGGAAACTCGGAAATTGAAATAAGAGAAAAAATACTTTCTGAAGTTAAAAATCATAGTGAAATATTTACTGAAGGATGGTACGACCCCCCACCTTTTGGGGTTGCAGTTTTATTGGATAAAAAACCATATGAACGGTTGCTGTTTAAATCCTTAAGAAACTCCGAATGTTGGCCAAACGAAATATCAAAATTTGACAAAGAAACTGTAGGGATGGTGTATTTTTCACCCGTTGACTGTAAGACAAAAATGTTAGGAGATATCGGGCTAACTATTTATAGAGGGAACGACCAAGAAATTAAAGAATATATAAAAAAATGTTATAAGAGTATACTTGCCGTTGCGGAACATGCAAAGGTTGGAATGAAATTTTCAGATTTATGTATATTTGCCGATAAATTATTAAAAAATAAATATAAAATAGTTGGGTGGATGACAGCAAGTCCTAAATCTCAAAAATTAATGAATTTTGGACACACAATACCTGGTTCATTTGAAAATAATTTTGTTTTTGGAAATGCCTTTGAAGAGATAAAGGAATCTATTAGAACAAAACGCCTGTTTATAAATGAGATTGATAATTTTGAAATTACCAAAACATGTGCGTTTACAGTGGAGACAAGATTATTAGACCCAGAGAAACTATATCTTCCAGTTGTTTATTTTCACTTCATTGTATGTTTTAATAAAGGTAAGAAAGAAGTTTTAGAAAATTTTAGTGAAATTTTTAAAACGGTCGGGATGGATTATATGAATTCGAAATAATTATGAAAATAAAACCAAAAAGCGAATATGCCAAAGCGGGAGTGAATTATACTATAATGGAGCCGTTTAAAATGGCAATGATTGAAGCTGGCAAAAAGACGCTTAAATTTCCGAATAAAAGGGGAGTATTCATAAATAAAGACGCGGCTCATGCCCACGGGGCTGTGTTTGAGTACCGAGGTAAAGAATCTCATATTTGGTGCCAAACTCAAGAAGATTTGGGGAATAAAAATTGGATTGCGGAATGGATGTACCAGAAAACTGGGAAATCTTATTATGAGTCAATTGCTATTGATACAGCCCTAATTGTGGTGAATGATGTAATTGCCCAAGGCGCTATGCCTGTGGTTTTCACCGACCAATTGGAAGCAAGTAAGAGTGAATGGTACGGAGATAAAAAACGGGCAAAAGATTTTGCCAATGGATTTTTAAAAATCTGCCGTGAAGTCGGTATGGCTTTGCCGGCCGGAGAATCCGCCAGCGTAACTTATTTAATCAATCCCAAAAGCCCTGTTAAAGCTATAGCGAGTTTGAGCGGTTCAGTCACAGGTATTATCGCGCCAAAAGAAAATTTGATTACTGGCAGAAAATTAACTGTCGGAGACCATATTATCGGCGTTGCTTCATCCGGGCTTCATGCCAATGGAATAAGTTTAGTTATTAAAAAAGCGATGGAATTACCGGATAAATTTCTTACGAAACTACCGAATGGAAATACAATAGGTGAAGAAGCGCTTATTCCTACGCGTTCATATGTCGCGCTTATTGAAGCATTATTAAAAGCCAAAATTGAGATTCACACCCTTTTGCCGGGCACAGGTGATGGTGTAGGCAAAATTGCTTTTGATAAGAGGCAATACGCTTATAGGATTCATTCATGGCTCACAGTACCACCACTGTTTAAATTTTTTCATGAACAATTAAAAATCCCGCTTGAAGATTGTTTAAAAACTTTCAATTGGGGGGTAGGTTATTATATTTTTATTCCAAAAGAAGAAGTAGAAGAAGTTTTGGAGATTGGAAAAAAAACTGGTTATAAACTGGCTGATATTGGTATTGTAGAAAAAGGAGAGAGAAAAGTTATTTTTGAACCGGGTAATTTAACTCTTTCGCCTCCTGGAAAATAATTATTAGTTAAAAAGGCTGGACCTTAAGAATATCTGAAAGGTCCG
>Ga0265338_10007941_pt1 | contig 13000 bp, 13 predicted proteins | sample 42126metaG_FD_193579 | JGI IMG/M metagenome (GOLD analysis project Ga0265338, IMG submission 193579) | Rhizosphere microbial communities from Carex aquatilis grown in University of Washington, Seatle, WA, United States - 4-21-26 metaG | ecosystem: Host-associated > Plants > Roots > Rhizosphere... | reverse complement strand
GCTGGGGGCGATGGCGAACAGCGGCAGGTCGACGTCGTCCACGAAAGGCCGCGCCGCCTCGTCGCTGTGCCAGATCACGTTGCGGCGCGGGAAGGGTCCCCAAATCCGGCCATAGCTGTCGCTCCGGGCACTGCCGATCACGGAATTGATGTATTGGCCCACTTCGTAGATGCGGTCGGTCATGTTCCCGAGCTTGGTGCCCTGCGACCCGACGAAGGGATGGCCCTGATTGCCTTCGGTAAAGAAGCGCTCCTGCACTGTTTCGATCCGGTGGGCCTGGCTGTAGCCCTTGACGGTGCCGAGCACGCGGCGGTCGAGGCCGTGCGGATCGTAGCCTTTCGGTCCGGTGACAAAGGGCCAAATGGCGGCCAGGTCGTAATCGCCGGTGACCGCGTTCAGATGGGAGCGCGGATCGTCGTCCTTTTCGATGTGCCGGTGTTGGGGCGGGTTCGTCATGGCGAGAAGCGGCTCATACATGTCGCCATATTTGGTGTCGTAGCGGACCACCGCGCCGCCACGATCCTGCTGGAATCCGTTCCCGTTCCTCGTCCGGTCGAGATAGACGCCCAAAAGCTCGGGATTGGCCCTGTCGCGGATCAGGCTGTAATAGAAACTGATCCCGCTCCTGTGGGTCGCCTGACCTTCCCAACGGTCATCGCCGCGCCGTTCCACCTTGATGATGGCATTGTCCACCAGCCAGCGCCGGCGCTCCTCATAGATCTTCAGCGGCGTCACCGAGGCTTTCCACCCGGCCTGTGCATCGCGGTCGCTGAGCGATTCGGAATGCTGACGCTTGTTGTACCCGGCCTTGTCCATGCCGGACTTGTTGAGCCGCGGGTCCCGCAGCACAAAGCCCGCCATCGGGCCCCAGTCGCAGGACTTGCCGTGGATGCGGAATCCCTTGGTGTCGTAGCCCTGTTCGAGAAGCTGCAGGCAGGTGGGGCCGGTGGCGCGCACCAGGATCATGCAGCGCTGCGCGAGCGCAACAGTCTTGAACGCCGCCGCAAGAGCGTGCGGCATCCCGATGGTTCCGCTGCGAAAGAGAGAATCGTTGACGCGCAGTGCCATTCTTCCCCCAGACCTGAGGCGCCGCCTGTCTCGACAGTGGCACGGGGCACCGGGCCGGACAACTATCGCGACTTCCCACGCGTCCGGGCGCGGATGCGGCACGCTAGCGCGGCAGGAGGTGGGCAAACTTGGCGCGGATTCTCTCGTCCAATTCCTTGGAATTCCGCACCACCGCAGGAAACGTGTCGCGGCGGGACCACGGCTTGCAGGCATCGATCACCACGCGCGCGTTGCGCCGGTCGTCTTCGCTGTAGACCATGGGATCGAGCACCGTGCTCCAGCAGCCCTTCAGCACCTCCAGCCCCTCGCGCGGGTCGAAGCGCGTGCACATGGCCCACAGCACCTTGTCCATGTCGGCGGGGTCGATATCGTCGTCCACTACGACGACGAAGCGGTTGGCATAAGCGCCGGCATGGCATTGCGAGGCGATCAAACCGGCCTGCTTGGAATGGCCGGCATATAATTGTTTGATGGCGACCGTCAGCCACAGGCGGCTCCCGCCCGCTTCGTGCGCCCACACGCCTTTGACCTCGGGAATGCCGGCGGCTTCGAGCTGATTCCACACCGCGCCCGAGCGATAGGTGCCGCGGTAGAAGGAATCGTCGTCCGGCGGCACGCCCGGAATCGCGCCCATCAGGATGGGATTGTTCCGGTGCATGAAGGTTTCGATCCGGATGGCGGGCTCTTTTTTCAAGCCCCCGGCGTAATAGCCGGTCCATTCGCCGAGCGGGCCTTCCGTGACAAGATCGTTGGGATAGACGAAACCCTCGAACGCGATTTCGGCATGCGCCGGAATGGGAAGCCCGGTGCGCGGACCGGCGATCACTTCCACCGGCTCGCCGATCAAGCCGCCCGCCGCATCGTATTCGTTCTTGCCATACGGGACTTCCAGCCCGGCGATCATGAACAGCGCCGGATGCATCCCGCACACCACCGCGATGGGGCAGGGTTCGCCCTTTTCGTGGTAGCTGCGCATGATCAGATCGCCATGCTTGCCCTTGGAGCACATCACCGAGGCGACGCCCGCGCCTTGCGCCTGCACGCGGTAGGCGCCGTAATTGATCCAGCCGGTGTCGCGATGCTTCATCACCACCATGTCGCCGGTGCCGATGTAATTGCCACCGTCCAGCTCATGCCATTTCGGCACGGGGATCTTGAAGATGTCGATGTCCTTGCCTTCGGACACGTTCTCGAACACGGCGCCCGTCTTCACGATCTTCGGCGAAATCGCCTTCGCCTCCTTCATGTGGCGGCGCCAGAAATGCACGAGATCGAGAGCGCCCGCATCGGCCGGATGCCCGAGCGTCAGATGGATGCGGCGTATCGAGGTGAGGATGTTGGCGATGACGCGGTGGCCGCGCGGATAACCCGGGATGTCGTCGAACAGAACGGCGGGATTGCCGACTTTCCGCTGATAGAAATCGACGATGCCGCCGATCTCCTCCTCGGGCCCGGCCCCCGAGATGTGCTGGATTTCGCCCGCAGCCTCCATGGTCGCGATCCAGCTTCTCAAATCCTGCGTCGTCAACCCGCCCTCCTAAACCTGTGCCAATTCAATATGGTCGCGCCCGACCGCGTCCGACACCGATTTGAAACCATCCGCCTTCAGACACTGGGCCAGTTCCCGCTTGATGCGGTTCGCGAGCGAGGGCCCCTCGAATACCAGCGCCGAATAGACCTGCACCAGCGAAGCCCCGGCCCTGATCTTGGCATAGGCATCGGCTCCCGAGGCTACGCCGCCGCAGCCGATGAGGGGAAGCCGCCCGTTCGTCAAGCGGTAAACCTCCGCCAGACATTGCGTCGACGGCTTCAATAGCGGCGCCCCGGAAAGGCCGCCGGCTTCGGCCTTGTCGCGGCTCTTGAGCGAAGCGGGCCGTTCGATGGTGGTGTTGCCGATTATCAGGCCATCCACGCCGGTTGCGAGCGCCACCTCGGCAATATCGGCAAGCTGTTCGGGCGAAAGATCGGGACCGACCTTGGCCAGAAGGGGCGGCTTCTTTCCGGGCGGCGCGGCGCGGTCGCGCGCCGCGAGCACGCGCTTCAGCAAATCCTCGATAGGTCCGCGCGCCTGCATTGCCCTGAGGCCCGGCGTGTTCGGCGAAGAAATGTTGCAGACGAGATAATCGGCGAGCCCCGCCACCCGTTCGATGCCGGCCACATAATCGGCCGCGCCGTCCACGGTGTCTTTGTTCTTGCCGACATTGGCCCCGACTATGCCGGGCGCCTGGCTGCCTTGGCCCCTCGCCTTCAGCCGCTGCGCGAAAGCCTCGACACCGCCGCTGTTGAAGCCCAGCCGGTTGATGACCGCCCGATCCTCGTTCAGCCGGAACAGCCGTGGTTTCGGATTGCCGGGTTGCGGCTTTGGCGTCACGGTGCCCGCTTCGACAAAGCCGAAGCCCAGTCCCAGCATCGCATCGACGACACGCGCATCCTTGTCGAAACCGGCGGCAAGCCCGATGGGGTTGGCAAAATCGATGCCCCAGACGCGGGTGTGTAGAACGGGGTCGTCCGCGCCGGCCTGGACGCCAACCAGTCCATGCTCCAGCGCGAACAACGCGGCATGATGCGCCGTTTCCGGTTTCAGCACATACAGCGCCTTAAGCGCGATGCGATCCAGGGAGTTCAATTTCCTCCCCCCTTGTGGGGGAGGATGGTCCGAAGGACCAGAAGGGGGGGACTTCTCATTTCCCGCCGAACAACCCGCGGAAGAAACTCTTCAACACCATCCACATCAGCGTGAAACCGGACAGCGTCTGCGCTTTGGTTTCGGGCGGGGCAATGGGTGTGGCCACGGACTGCTCCGCGCCGGGACGCGGTTCGGCAGCCGCCACCGATGCGGCAAGCTGGGCCCTCAGGCATTCGGCGAATTGCCCGATCAATTGCTGCGCCACGTCCTGTATGAGACCGGAGGCGCGGCCATATTGTGCAACCGCCCCCGACAGCGTGAGGTCGGTCTTCACCAGCACGCGCGAGCCCGCCGGTATCGGCTCCAAATGGAAATCGACGTTCGCATTGGCGCCGCCGCGGCCCTTCGCGTCCTTGCCTTGCGCCTTGACGCGCGCCTTGTGCCCGGCCTCGTCGATGTCGGTGAATTTCACCTGGCCCGCAAAGGTCAGCGCCACGGGGCCGAGCTTCACCGAAACCTTGCCCGCATAGGTGTCTTTGTCGACGACGCCGGTCAGCTCCGCCCCCGGCATGCATGGCGCGATGCGCGGAATATCCATCAGCACTTTCCAGGCGTCGGCCGGCGGCAACGGAACATCGAAACTGTTGTTGATTTCCATGGGTGCTCCTAAGCCGCCAAACGCTCAGCCGCCCAGCGGGCGCAAGCAAGCAGCAATTCGTCTTCATACAGACGGCCAATGATCTGGATCCCGATCGGAAGCCCGTTCGGTCCCTTGTGGGTCGGCAATGTGATCGCAGGCGTGTGCAGCGCGGTCCAGAATTCCTGGAAGCGCGTGTCGCCGGTGGATTCAAGACCCATGGGCGCTTCGCCCGTAACGCAGGGCGCGAGCAGCACGTCGCAATTCCCGAACATGCCGGGGATCATGTCGCGGCATTCCTTCATGCGCCGCAGGGACGCGATGTATCGCGCATGGGGAATGGAAAGGCCCTGCTCGATCTGCCGCGTCAGGCCGGGACTGATCTGCGCGCGTGCAGTGTTCCATTCATGCGCCATGGAACGGGCGCGTTCCACCGGATTGATGACCGTGCGGGCTTCGGCCGTTGCATCGAAAGCATCGGGCAAGGACACATCGCGCAAGTGCGCGCCCGCGGCGGCAAGCCGCCCAGCCGCGTCTTCGACCGCGTGCTTGGATTCCGGCAGCGCATGCTCCCAGAGATGCGTGCGGCAGAGCCCGATCCGGGGCGGCGTGTCGCGGCGCGGCGAAAGGGGACGCGCAATCAGCACGCTCGCGACCAGATCGACGTCGTCCACGCTGCGTCCGATCAGCCCGATGGTGTCGCGCGATTCGGCCGCGAATTTGATGCCTCCGCGCGGGATAAGATTGTATGTCGGCTTGTACCCGACTGCGCCGCAGAACGACGCCGGCCTCAGCACCGAACCGCCCGTCTGTGTCCCGTAACCAACCGCGCACATATGGTCCGCAACTGCGGCGGCCGAACCGCTCGACGAGCCGCCGGGCGTGCGATCCAAATCCAGCGGATTGCGTGTGACGTTGGGCGTCAGGCCTGCGAATTCGCAGGTCACGGTTTTCCCCAGGATCACCGCGCCGGCGCGCCGGGCGAGCGCGACACAGGACGCATCCGCAAACGTATGATTGTCTCTGTAAATCGGCGAGCCCATGTCGGTGGGCATATCGAAAGTATCGATGATGTCCTTGATGCCGAGCGGCACGCCGGCCAGCACGCCCTTGCTCGCCCCGCGGTCGATGGCCCGCGCCTGCGCAATCGCCGCATCCGTGTCGACATAGGCCCAGGCTTTGACTTTGGAATCGCGTTCTTCGATGCGGTCGAGACAGGCGCGCGTAATGGATTGCGCGGTGAACCGCTCCGCGGCAACGCCGTGGGCGATTTCGCAGGCCGAAAGCTCGTTCAAGCGCAGCACTGTTAGCCTCGCGTCGCTTTGCCTGCGGCGGTACCGGCGATCTTGCCGAACACCGAACCCGAGGTGAGCCCAGTGCCGCCGGGATAATTGAAATAGAAGATGCCGCCCACCAGCTCACCCGCCGCATAGAGACCGGGAATGGTGCGGTAATCGAGATCCATCACCTGCCCGTCCGCGGCAATGCGCAAGCCCCCGAACGTGAACGTGACCCCGCACGTCACCGCGTAGCCTTCGAAGGGCGGCGTATCGATGGTGTTCGCCCAGTTCGATTTCGGTACGGCGAGGCCTTCCGTGTGGCGGCCATCCTTGACGTTGGGATTGAATGCGATGTCCTGCCGGACCGCGGCATTGTATTCGGCGATAGTCTTCACGAACGCGTCTGCGTTCACGCCGTCGAGTTTTTTCGCCAATTCCTCGATCGTGTTCGCCGTCACCTTGGTGCATTGGCGGATATTGTATTCGTCGCGCTGGAGATGCTTGGTTTTCTTGTCCCAGATCTGCCAGGCGAATTGGCCCGGCTGCTCCAGCACGATGCGGCCGTATTTCGCGTATGTGTAATTGCGGAAATCGGCGCCCTCGTCCACGAAGCGCTTTCCCAGCGCGTTCACCAGCAGCGCAAACGGATAGGAATGTTTCTGGAACTGATCGCCGACCGCAAGATCGCCGAATTCCGGCGCGTTCATCTCCCATTGCACGGCGTGACAGCCGGACCAATTGCCGTAAGGGCTCGCCCCGATGGCAAGCGCCATGCGGATGCCTTCGCCATTGTTGAAGCGGGTGCCGCGCACCTTCGCCAAATCCCAACCCGGTCCGAGATAGCGCGTGCGCATCTCCGCATTCGCCTCGAACCCGCCGCTGGCAAGCACCACCGCGCCCGCCGTCAATTCGCCCGTTTCGACGCCGCTCTTGAAGCGCACGCCCATCACCCGCACGCCGTCATAGACGAGATCGGTCGCCCGCGTGTTGTAGTGGATTTCGATGCCGTTCTTCTTGCCCGACACGGTCAGCATGTCGACAAGCCCTGGCCCGCCGCCCACCGTCTCCAGCGTCAGCCCGCCCCAGAATTTGAACTTGCCTTCGATCTTGAACGCCTGCCGGCCATAGATCGGCACGAAGCGGATGCCCTTCTCGCGCATCCAGACGAGCGTGGGGAGGCTCTTCGTCACCAGCAGCTCGCACAGATTCGGATCGGTGCGGAACTGCGTCACCCGCGCCATGTCGTCGAAGAACTGATCCTGCGTATAGGTGCCGAAATCGGTGGTGTCGATTTCCGCCTGCGAGAGATCGGGGACCAGCGTCTTGATGTCGTCCACGCCGTTGTAGACGACGCGCATCGCGCCCGCGGTAAAGCGTGAGTTGCCGCCCGATTCGTCTTCGGGTGCGGCTTCCAGCATCAGCACGGATGCGCCCTGCTCGCGCGCGGCCAATGCCGCGCAATAGGCGGCATTCCCGCCGCCGACGACAATCACATCCCAATTTTTCGTGTTAAACACCGAAACCCGCCGTTCCGCCATGCGCTTTCGACCAGCCGCGGGGATCGTGCATGAAAGCTTCCACCTCCGCCAATCTCAGAGGTTCGAATTTCTCGCTTTTCTTCGCCACCGCCAGCACGTCCCACCAGGTGGCGAGCGCATGATGCGCGACCCCCATGTCGGTCAGCGTCTTCAGCCCTTCCGGGAAGATGTCGTAATAGAAGAAGACGAAGGTGTGATCGCAGAGAACGCCCGCCTTGCGCAGCGCATTGATGAAGTTGACCTTGCTGCCGCCGTCGGTCGTCATGTCCTCGACCAGCAGCACACGCTGGCCATCCTTCACCTCGCCTTCGATCTGCGCGTTGCGGCCGAAGCCTTTGGCCTGCTTCCTCACATATTGCATCGGGAGCCCAAGCTTGTCGGCCATCCAGGCCGCAAACGCGATGCCCGCCGTTTCGCCGCCCGCGACCGCATCGAATGCCTCGAATCCCACATCGCGCGCAAGCGTGGAGGCGCCGAAATCGATCAGCGACGCCCGTACGCGGGGAAACGAAATCAGCCGCCGGCAATCGGTATAGACCGGGCTCGCGAGGCCGGAGGTGAAGATGAACGGCTTGTCGGAATAAAAGCGGACCGCTTCGACTTCCAGCAGGATCTTCGCGGTCAGTTCCGCGATTGTTTTCTTGTCGGCAAAGCCCGGCGCTTCAATCATATTCTGCGTCTCGCCGCTAATTCGCGACGACCTTCCATTGTATCTGCTCCCCGCCGCGATGGATGAGCGCGCGCTCTTCCGGCCCTTCGACCTTCACGTCCTCCGGCGCGGTCCACGCGACGCGCTCCAGTGTGATGGTCTCCGAATTCGGCGGCAGGCGGTAATGCTTCGGCCCGTTCAATGACGCGAACGCCTCCAATTTGGCAAGCGCGTTTTCTTCGGCGAAGACCTGCGCGTAGGATTCGATGGCGACCGGCGAATTGAAGAGGCCCGCCGCACCCACGGTCGCCAGTTTCTTCGCCACCGGATGGGGCGCAGAATCGGTGCCCAGGAAGAAATTGCTCTCCCCCGACGTCGCCACTTTGCGCAGCGCATCGCGATCCTCGCGCCGTTTCAGCACCGGCATGCAGTACATATAGGGGCGATTGCCGTATCCCAGCCAATCGGTGCGCGTCAGCATCAGATGATAGGGCGTGATCGAACCGCCCAACTGGGGGGCGTTCGCCTTGACGAATTCCACGCCCTCGCGCGAGGACACATGCTCCAGCACGATGAAGAGCCCCGGAAAATCCTTCAGCATTGGCGTCAGCCGCCGCTCGATGAAGACGGCCTCGCGGTCGAAAATGTCGATCGCCGGGTCGGCTTCCTCGCCGTGGATCAGGAATGTCATCCCGATCTTTTCCATGCGCGCCAGCACGCGCCGGATCTTCGTAAAATCGTTCACGCCATAGGCGGAATTGGTCGTCGCATTGGCGGGGTACATCTTCACCGCCGTGAACACGCCTTCGCGGAATCCCATTTCCACATCGTCGGGATCAGTGTTGTCGGTCAAATAACACGTCAGCAACGGCGTGAAATGAGAGCCTTCGGGCAGCGCCGCTATCACCCGCTCGCGATAGGCAATGGCATCCTTCACCGTCAGAACCGGCGGCAGAAGATTGGGCATCAGGATCGCGCGCCCGAAATGGGCCGCTGTATAAGGCAGCGACGCCCGCAGCATCGCGCCGTCCCGCACATGCAGGTGCCAATCGTCGGGTTTCCTGATGGTGATGCGCTCGGCCACGGCTTCTACTCCGCGGGCACGAAGGTCTTGTGCCCCTGCCCGATGGGGGCGGCCGCGGCGGAAAACGTTTCCGCGATGGGATCGTTGACCATGGCGCCCGTCAACTGCGCCACCCGCTTGAACCCACGTTTGTCGCACCACGCGGCCAATTCGTCGATCATCGCGATCAACCCCGATGGATTGCGGAAGATCAGATAGCCGATCATCACCGCGGATGCGCCCGCCAGCATGTATTCGACCACGTCCTCCACTTTCACGATACCGCCGCAGCCGATCACGGGAATTTTCACCCGCTGCGAGACCTGATGCACCATGCGCACGATGATGGGCTTCACGCCCGGTCCCGAAATGCCGCCGAATTTGTTGCCGATGGCCGGGCGGAACGTATCGAGATTGATCTTGAGCCCAAGGATCGTGTTCGACACCACGAGCGCGTCGGCGCCCGCTTCCTCCGCGGCGAGGCCTATGGCCACCACGTCGCCCGCATTGGGCGACAGCTTCACCCAGACGGGCTTGCCGGTCGCGCCCCGAATGCGCTTGACCACATTGAAGGTGTGATCCTCGTGCATCGCGAAATTGCCGCCGCCCGGGTTGCGCGTCGGGCAGGAGATGTTCACCTCGATCACGTCCACGTCCGGATGGGCCGCGACTTCGCGCGTCATGGCTTCGAAATCGTCCGCCGTCGTCGCCGAGATCGAGCCCACCAGAGGCGGCGTGAAGCGCGCGTAATCGGGCACCTGATGTTCGAGGAAATAGCCGATGCCCTTGGTCGGCAGGCCGATGGAATTGATCATGCCGCATTCGAGTTCGGCCACGCGCGGGGTCGGATTGCCAATGCGGTATTCGCGCGACACGGTCTTGGCCACCAGCGCGCCCAGCCGGTTGACGTCCATCACCTGCGCCAGATCGGTCGAGAAGCAGCCCGACGCCGGCATGATCGGGTTCTTGAGTTCCACGGTCCCGATTTTGACGGACAGGTCTACCATCCCACGCACTCCTGCAAATCGAACACCGGGCCTTCGATGCACACCCGGCGCAGTTCCTTGTGACCGTCCACCTCGAAGGTGCGGACGCAGACGTAGCAGGGCCCCAGCCCGCACGCCATGATCTGCTCCATCGCGACCTCGCCCGGCACGCCGTGCTTGGCGCCCAATTCCTTCATCAGGAACATCAGCCGGTTGGAGCCGCAGGTGAAGAACGCGTCCGCCTTTCCGGCCGCAATGAGTTTCTCCAGGATCGCGCCTACGTTTTCCACCGAACTCGTCCCGTCGCTGTCGAGCACACGGATCACCTCGCCGACCTTGCCGAACAGCTCGTCCGCCATCACCAGCTCCGGCGAGCGCGCCGACAATATCGCCGTGACGCCGACGCCATTCTCAGCGGCCAATTGCGAGATCGGCCCCATGGTGGCAAGCCCGACACCTCGTCCGAGGACCACGATGTTCTTCCATTCCGGCTTGAACGAGAACCCGATCCCCAACGGGCCGACCAGGTTGCAATCGTCGCCCGGTTTGAAGGTCGCCATGCCCTTGGTGCCGCGGCCCACGCATTTGTAGAGGAATTCGAGATTTCCCCCCTCGGAATCGACCACGTAAATGCTCTGGGGCCGCCGCAGCCACAGCTCGCCGTCGTCCGGAGAAGGGCAGAGGATGTTGAAGAATTGGCCGGGCTTGACCTTCAGATGCTTGGGCGAGGCCTTGACGATCAGGTGCTTGTATTCCGGATTGACCCAAAGGTTGGAAACGACCTTGCCGATGGCCTCCTCGGCGGGAACATGCGGCGCGAGGTCCGGGCCGTTGACGCCCCCGACGACATAAGGCTTTGAGGTAAAAAAACTTTTTTGCATGTGGACGCGGTGCTCTTTGGTGCCGGTTGGGGGGCATTCAAGCCGCCAATCGTTCAAAAATCAACACATATCCTTTTTTTGGTACGATTCCTCACAGGGCATGTTATAGCCAGGAACCGATCCCAGGTCTCCCGCTTGACGAGCCCCGCCCCACGCCTGAAAAGAATAGGAAAACCCGGGGCGAAGACGGTCATGCATGCTGCCATCGCCGGAAAGCGAGATGCCGTTTCAGCGGTATGCCGCCGCTACGGAGTGGCACGGCTTGAGGTTTTCGGGTCGGCCGCACGCGGTTGGGACTTCAATCCCGGGTCCAGCGACTTCGATTTTCTCGTTGAGTTCAACGCGGACCTCCGTCTACCCCCCCTCGAACAGTTTTTCGGGTTGGCGAGCGCCCTTGAGCAACTGCTCGGGCGGCCGGTCGATTTGGTTGAGCCCGCAGCGGTCAGAAACCCCTTCATCCGTGCCGAGATCGACCGCTCGCGCGAGGTGATCTATGCATCGTGATCCACGGGCGTATTTGTGGGATATCCGGCAAGCTGCCGATGCAATCTCGACATTCCTGTCGGGGATGGATTTCGAGACTTATGCGCAGAGCGATCTCATCCGGGCAGCGGTGGAGCGCAAGTTTGAAATTATCGGCGAAGCCCTTGGTCAGCTGAACAAAGTTGAACCCAATCTGGCACGCCGCATCCCCGATATCCGTGACGTTATTGCGTTTCGCAATGTGCTCATTCACGGATATGCCGCCGTTGAGCATGGGCGCGTGTGGCGGATCATTCAGGAGTCTCTCCCAGGTCTTAGGGCAGCCGCAGCTGCGCTGCTCGACGAGCTCGGCCCGGACCCAGTGTGAGGTTCCGTCTATTGTTTCGCTTGACGGGATCGGAACCCGGCCTGAAAACACGCCCACCAACATCGCCTAACCAAAGGAAATCCCATGTCCGCAGACCCCTCCGGCGCTGAGCCGAAAGACCAGGGCGTCCCCGGCCCCAAGCACAATCAGGAAGTCCCCGTCGTCTGGGAGCGCTGGCAGAAGAAGCGCACCTTCGTTCGGGCGCTCGAAGGCACCTACAGCCATCTCACCAAGGAACTGCTGGACGCCCCCCGCGTCATCTCGTCCAAGTCGGTGCCCTGGAAAGGCGGCCCCAACCTCTACGGCAAGCACCCCATCGCGCCGGGGGCGGCCGCCAAGGTCACCCAGGCCATCGAGTGCCATGTCGAGGCCTATGCGCCGGGCGCCTATTCCCAGAAGCATGGCCATCTGAACTCCGCCTGCTTCTTCATCATCAAGGGCCGCGGCCACGACATCCATGACGGCAAGCACATTCCCTGGAAGGCGGGCGATGTGATGTTCGTCGAGAATGGCTGCGTGCATCAGCACTTCAACGACGACCCGGACAACGAAGCGATCCTGCTGGTGTTCAAGGCCAAGCCCCTCTTCCTGTTCATGCACCTGCTCTATCAGAAGATGATTTCCTATCCTCCGAATACGCTGCCGAAAGGCCATGAGGATTGGACTCCCCCGACCGATCTTTGAATCCAGCGCACCCGGAGAGAACGACATGAAAGTCATCGAAGAACGCGACGTCGCCCATGTGGGCACCAAGACCGCGAATTACCGCAAGGAAGACATCCAGAGCTCACTGGATTTCCGCGCCGATTACGAACACGCCCCCAATGTGGTGAGCGCCGAAGACCAGCCCTTCGAAAATTCGCCGGACGGCATCATCCGCCATCTGGTGCACGAGAAGATGGGCACGCGGGAGAAATGCGTCGATGCCTACATGCTCTACCTCAAGGAGGGCGCGCAGTCCGGCAAACACCGTCATATGTGGGAAGAAGTGGTCTTCGTCGCGGAAGGCTCGGGCTACGACCTGCACTGGGACGTGAAATTCGATTGCATCGACGCCTATCACTGGGATTGGGAGACCGAGCCGAAAAAGTCCGAATGGCAGCGCGGCGATTTCATCTACATCCCGCCCTTCTCCATCCATCAGCATTTCAACACCGGCAAAGGCGAGGCGCGGCTGATCGTCATCAACAACCGCATCGTCAAGGCGATGGGCTTCAACTGGCTCGACCAGGTGGAGAACGCGCCGGGGTTCTAGGTTTGACCGGTGGCCCGCTTCACGCGTCTGTGTAGCCTGAGCCGCCCCAGCGCTGCTTAAATGCGGGACGGGGGATGGGCGGAAAACCGCCCCCTCACCAGCTCAGGGCGATGCCCTTCGCTCCCTCTCCCCCTCGGGGGGAGAGGGTCGGGGTGAGGGGAAGATAG
>Ga0265338_10007940_pt1 | contig 13000 bp, 13 predicted proteins | sample 42126metaG_FD_193579 | JGI IMG/M metagenome (GOLD analysis project Ga0265338, IMG submission 193579) | Rhizosphere microbial communities from Carex aquatilis grown in University of Washington, Seatle, WA, United States - 4-21-26 metaG | ecosystem: Host-associated > Plants > Roots > Rhizosphere... | reverse complement strand
AGCGGAGGGCTATTCTTTCGTCAGAAGCTCTATCAGGGGCCTCAAATAAATTATTTTCATGAATCCATTTCAATTTAACACACGCTAAAATAATTCCTCTTAACTGCGCTCTATCAATTACCACGCAACATACATATTGGTTTGGATCAATCTCTTTACCAAAAGATTTTTTATCCTTGGTTCCAAAAATCCAAGACTCTCCGTATTGCTGAGCCCACTTTATATCTTTTGATTTAACGGCGATTTTAATATCAGAGTTGGAATCAATTAAATCTTCTCTGTAAGACTTTTCTCTTTTATCATAAATCTGATAATCTGGCAAGGAAATCCCTGGATAATATGGGGAATAAGCGTTGTAGACAACTTCTTCGGCTAATTTTCCATTAATATTTTGCGCCCGGATGAGTTCTCGGTTAGTTTGGCCACGCTCGGCATACTTCTTTTCGTTCGTGGATGCAACATCATCCGCAAATTTTATGCATTGAGCAGCTTTTTCTCGACTTAATCGAAGCGCAAATTTTTCTGGTTTCATTAGCTCCTACAAGAATAACAAATTAAAGTTCCATCTGGCTGATTTGATTCAGCATATTGAAAAAAATTACGACATTTATTGCAATTCATCCCATCATCAGCGGTAGATTTACTAACAACTGGGGCGGAATAGTTAAGAACTACTGGGCTTGGTGTGGCAGAAAATGCCGAAGCAATGATCGCATCAATCTCATTAATCAATTCATCAACCGCGGCTTGGTCTTGTTGAGAAATACGATTTAACAAATCAGGATCTATTGTTACTTTGGACATAGGTTTCTGAGCTTTCAAGCCTCGACGAAAGGCTTTTGTTATTTGATTTCTAGTGAATCGAAGACGAGATGGCATACATATGCTATATCATACATATATTTTATTGGAATTGATTTCTCACACAAACATGCTGCAAAAGCCTTAACGTCGAGCCGCCACACCTATTAACGACTTCTTGAGCATAATTAGCGAGATATAATCTATATTTTGGAAAATGATTGAAAATCATTACAATCAAATTCTATTTTGAGATTTCCATAACAGATAGAGATTATATCTAAATTCCTGTGGAGTTTTATTTTTCAAAATTTCATTAGTAAATGCCGCCTGATCATTTTTAAAATCATCTATTGCAAGTTTTCTTTCAATTCTAATCTCAAAACAATTTATGCAGATCATGTCTTTTGGATGATCTGAATGCATTTTCCATAATTCATTTTTAACTCCAAAATAATCATTTGGATTCATTTTACGAAAACAGTCTTTGCATGTATTTGCAAACATATACTCATTTTTCATGAATTGTCATTATTTCTTTTTATCTTTTTCGAGATTATTTATTTTTAATTAAACAAACATTCCACAAGAAGCCTTTACATCGAAGCCAACACGCGGAATAATTTGAACTTTTCCACTGAATCTACTAGAAATGATCTCAATATTTCGGTTGATTACTTCCAGAGAACTTTCTTCACCCTGTGAAGGGGAGGCGGCGTTATATCTAACGAGATTAAATTCACAAATCAAACCTTGTTTTTCAACGGCATCACACACATTATTGATTTCTTCTATTGAATCATTCTGTCCAGCGATGAAAGCATAATGAATCTTAATAATTTTCTTCGAAAAATTCTGGTAATCCCTCAACATTGACAATGCCATATCGACTGGCATCGCTGCGGGCATCCATTTGTCACGCCATTCTTGATTGGTAGAGTACAGCGAATAGTAGATAGTTGGGTTAATATAACCAAAAATTTCTATCAGTGGCTTCTTGAGCGTGACTGGCATGATTGTAGAGATATTGAATTTAGCCGGGAGCCCCTCATCTCTTGCCACTTGACCTAGTTTTAGTAGTAACTCGTCGCCAGAATCCAATAGAATTTTATTGGCAAGTGGTTCTCCCCGCGCCATAAAGTTGTAATGCATGTATGTAGCAGGCTTCTTTTCTTGCCTATAGTGTTTAAATATTTGAATTGCTTGCGCCATGAAGTCATTATGACTGGAATCCACGAAGGAAGTTTGTCCTGTTGCCGTCAAATGGCAAAAAGTACAGCCACGATTGCAGCCAGTTTGGCTTGAAAGGTAAGCAATGAAGTAATCATCACACTTGCGGACGAAGCGCGACTCAATAAATCCAACCAATTGCTCTTCAATAAAATTCACAGAACGATCAATTTGAGAGTTAAGAACTTTGAGTTGCATTAAACCATCCCTAGAAAATCATCTTCTGATATCAGAGTTGTTCCAAACTTCCTGGCAGCAACGGCTTTTGATGAAGTTGAGTTGATATCATCGATGACAAGATACGAAAGTCCCTTGCCAACGGATGATTTCACCGCTCCTCCACCATTGACAACCATGTTTTCCAATACGGCACGCTTATTTTTCATCGAACCAGTGAAGGCAAACGTCTTTCCGGTGAAAGATCCAATGACCTTCGCCTTAATTTCCACCCCATTCTCAAGCAACTCATCAATAATTTTACGAGATTTCTTCAACCCCGATGCCAAAAACTCTGCTTTGATTGGACCAATACCCTTTACAGACTCAATTTGATCAGCCGTCAAAGCTAAAATCAAAGAAAGTTTATCATAACCCTCATCCATTAGCAATCTAATAGTAGATGAACCAATCATTTGGATTGATAATCCACCAATAAAGATGTCAAGCGGCACAGGATTCATCTTCCAAAGAGAATCATATACGTTCTTTGCAGACTTTTCGCCCATTCGATCGAGGTTCGCCAGCTGTTTCTCGGTTAACTTGTATAGATCCGCAGGAGTTTTGACCAAACCAGACGCCACAAGTTTCTCGATTAGAGTGTCACCAAGCTCAAGAATGTTTAATTCGGAGACCCAGTTCTTAATTCTACCAGAGATTTGAGGCGTGCATTGATCTGGATTGGTACAAATTAGATTTTCACCATCCATTAAAACGCCGCCACTGCATGATGGGCAAAATACTGGGGCGGTTTCGACGCCCGGAGGGGCAACGATTACCTCTTCGATGCGAGGAATTACATCATTTGCCCTTACAACCAACACCTTTGCACCAATTCCAATACCAAGCTCTTCAATGTAGGCCATGTTATACACGCTCGCACGCGTAACGGTAGCGCCAACAAGCACAACTGGATCAACAACTGCTACTGGAGTGAGCCTTCCGCTATTGCCAACCTGCCAAATAATATCTCGAATGATAGATTCACGCGCCTCATTCTCAAACTTGAATGCCTTTGCGCCCTTTGGCCTGAGATCTTTGTCGCCCAATGATAGTTGTTTATCAAGATCATTGATACGGAATACGAGTCCATCGATATCATAATCGAGATTATCTCTAATGCCATGTTGATAGCCAGTCCAATAAATGACTGCGGACTGATCTATTGTAGCATTGATAACGTCACCTAGATTGAGGACCCTATGATTGGGCGTCTTACATCCCATCGAAATGAGAAAATCAAACTGTTCTTTCTCAGTTTTGAAGTCAATATCACCAATTACTTGATAAAGTAGCACAGTTAGGTACTCAGCACCAACGGAATCAAGGCGTTTCGCAACCCCCGAGGCAGCATTTCGAGGATTGGCCTTGTCAGCAAAATACTTCTTATGGTTTGTTTTGGTTAAGATAATCTCTCCACGGAAGGATCCGGTGAAATCAACGCCACTCAGGACTCTGGGAACCCCAGCCATCTTGATTACATTGATGGAGATGTCTTCACCAATGGTGCCATCCCCCCGAGTAATGGCTTGAACGAACTTACTATCCTCGTAGACAAGCTCAATTGAGATGCCGTCAAGCTTCTCAGATACGAATAAAACCTCGCCATCACAGGTATCATTGTACCACTTCTTGAATTCATCAGGAGTATTGACCTTATCAAGCGAACCCATAGGGATAATATGTCGCGCTTTCTTCCAAACGGAAGGGGCAACGGTTGATCCAATGTTTGTAACGGCTGGATTAGTGGGATCCAGCACGCGTAGCTCATCTACATAGGCATCGAATGCCTTGTCCGATAAGGTAGGTTGGTCATTGTAATAGTTATTACGAGCCTTGATGATGATATCGTGTAATTCTTTGATTCTTGATTGAGACATTTGTGTCCGTTTGTTTTGTTCATTTTAATTAGGCAAATACACGCCAGTTAAACTTTATAGTTATTTTCCCTTACCAAGGAACGATTTAATGCATGGGATGATACCATCACGATTATCCATCTTTGCCAATTGCAATTTTTCGCCATTAGGAAATGCTTTCTCCAAAGTATTGAAGAATTCGCCCGATCCACCTTGGCTTGTCACCTGCCCATAAGAGAATACATTGCAGTTTGGCATGATATGATCTGTTAAAAGAGACATGCAAAGCTGGTCATCTTCACCATTATAATTATCACCATCGCTGAAATGGAAAGGATACACATTCCACTCACTGAACGGATAATCCCGTTTCATGATTTCGTCGCAAAGCTTGTATGCGGATGAGATTGAGGTTCCACCAGATTCTCTAGTGGAGAAGAAATCCTCTCTCGATACTTCTTTCGCAACTGTATCATGGATGATATATCTGGTTTCAATGCCTTTATACTGGGTTGAAAGCCAAGCATCAATCCAGAATGTGGTGGATTTGACGATTTGCTTCTGTTCATCGCCCATGGAACCTGATACGTCCATCATATAAATAACAGAAGTGAAGCAAGATTCCTCTTGATGAGGCGTTCCAATCTTGTATCGGAAATCTCTACGTTCAGGAATAACAACAGGATTGATTGGATCATAGGTTCCAGAAGAGATACTTCGCTTCAAAGCCTCTTTATAGGACTTTCGGAAGTGACGAAGACCATCATTACCTACCCGACTGATACCATTGTATCTATTCTTGGAAGATACAACCTTACCTTTACCCTTCTCATCGATATCGGGAAGGGCCAATTCCTCACCCAGGATTTGGGCAAGCTCATCAACTGTGAATTCGGCGAAGTTGGAATGATCGCCTTCGGCATTGCCAGCCTTACCAGGCTCGCCATCTTCATCACCTTGGCCACCCATGGGGTCTCCAGGCTTACCTTTGCCCATGCCGGTTCCGCCACCATTCTTATCATTGAAGGTAAAGCGAGGCATACTGATGGTTTTGATGGGAATTTTATAGATCCTACCGTCGCCATTCTGGCCTACAAGCTCATCTGAGCCAATATATTTGCCCAAATCCCGCTTAATCATCCTTTTGAGAGCTTCTTTGTAGCGATTTGAGTCGGGACCAATTCTAAATGACATGTTAATCTACCAGTCTATAGGTTCTACCATCTTTGACGATTTCTTGTTCAACTTCTTCTTATTCTTCTTTTTCCCAGAAAACGACTTCTTCTTCCAAGCATTTGAGGGCGCCCACAAGAGACTCATGGTACACAGTGAAATCTTTGTATACTCCAAGGAAGGTTGCATTCGGAGAAAATGATTGCTCCCATGTGTCAAAACACAGTGTGAATTTGCCACAGAACTTATCAATTACGACACAAAGAGATACGAATCGTTTATCCCCTTTCCCTGGAAAGGCTAATTTTTGCACTCGTTCTGTTAAGTCTTTGATTTTTTCAGAAATTTTCATTTTAGGAACCTCGAAACATCTTTCTTTTTGTCGGATTTTTCGGCTTTTGTGTTCAGCCACGGCTCTTGCCTGGGCTCTATTATACTAACAATATCGAGCGCGCGCAAGACATCGATGATTTTTTCCAAATTATCTTCAGAAATATCGAGAAAAACGGCTGTAGTGGAGGATTGACCCTCATATTTTTCGCTTACCAACGCGATTTCATTGGTTTTAGCATAGGACTGCATCAGAGTCAAGAACTTTTTCTTGGCATTTTCATCGTTTGCTAACTGCCCAGCCTCAGTCGCAGCCTTATTTTCCTTGGGCTTTGCATCATAATATTCAGTATGAAGATGGATAATGTACCTTTTCATGATGGTTTGGGGCGCTTCCAATCAACTAATTCCAAAATATTTCTCGTATATTTTTTATATACTTCGAGAAATGGCTTGTAAACAGATTTTGGAACTCTAATTTTTGAGCTTTTTGCCATTCCGGTTGCGATATAAGCCTGCAATTCATCGTTCCAAACCACATCAGAATAACCAACCTCATCTAACCACTCAAAAATCTTCTGTTTTAATTTTGGTTTCACCATTTCAATGAGTGGAACTATTTCTAATCTATATGATGGATTCGTAAAATATAATCCATGGGCAACTTCATGAGCCAGTGTATCGTTGTCTTGTTCTGCGGAACCAATAAGATAATATGATTTATTTCCGGTTCTACGCTTTAATTCTCTATCGAGAATAAGCATTTCGTAATCGTATTTATTTTTATCGAGTATTCCAAGTTTAAATACATTATCAATCACTTCAGAAGAAAAATTGAAACCTCTCCAGTCCGAAGGATATGTAAAAGAGCCTTCTCCATATTTTTTAGAGTAGTATTCCATAAAATCAAATAATTCAAATGGTTTTCCTCTGAATAAATCGCTTTGACTTTCTAAGAATTCTTGATAACGACAGAAAAACATTCCGCAATCATATGATTCCTTGAATCTCAAGAAGAAAATACGATCTGTAATCTCAATTATTTTATACATTATTTCAATACCTGTAGCCTTTTAATTATTTTAGGACAATCATTTTTATACATTGGATAAAAACCAATGACTGTTTCCGTATTTGGATCCAATTCCGTGAGACCTTTATCCACAACGATTGACTTGTGAATCAGTGCTGGGTCATTTTTTATCTTTTCCCATTCCTTTTCATCAGCCTTAAGCACTATTTTTCTATGCCAAGTATCATTCCATGCGTTAAATATGTTAACTTTATCTTCGTAAGGCGATGCGTTTTGCATATAGGCATGCGCATGCTGTAAAGCCAGGAACCTTTCGTATACATATTGAACCGCGTGTCCCACCTGAGCTGCCGTTTTACCGACGCTCATGTTGAGCGATTCTCTTACAACAAGATACATTACTATTGGGTTATTAGGGTTCATCAAAATAATCCGTTTCATGGTTGGGGAAAGTTGGGTTATTCATGTAAGTACGGTCACTATTTGGCTCAATCATGAGATCGTCATCTTTCGGATCAGAAAACTCATACTCGGGTTGGTTCATAGCCCCAATACAATCAATAGCATCTAGAAATCTACCCATACTAGTCTGTGTGATTATACCACCAACATCACCTTTTGGTGTGTAATCTTTATGAACGAGATGTAATGCGTCTTTAGTTCGAGTTGCCGCGACATAAGCGATATTCATCTCTTCGTTTTCAGTCATACCATGCGGCACATTATCGAGCCAAGCCCTAAATGTCCACTTGAGGAGATACACAACCTCTCGTTCCAAGCCCTTCGCCCTATGTACAGAGGAGAGAATTACAATACTCTTTTCATCTGTATCATTAAATAACTCATCAATCTTCTTCTTTACTTCTTCTAGTGAAGATAATTCGTCGCAAAGATTAGTTAAACACTCAACTCTATCCAAAACGTTCTCTGGATTCATCTTCTTTGCGCGTAATTTCTCTACTTCTTCATCCTTCCAATTCTCTAACCACTTCAAGAAAGCTGGAATCTGCTTTTTCTTTGACTTTTTAATCAAAGATGATAGCTGGGAGCCTATATCTCTACCACGGATATTAGCACGTGTGCCTTGGCGAATCAAGGCCATACAGACTTTAATCAGTGGAGCGTTCGTTCTGCTCAGAACGAAACATCCCGGCTTGATGATCTGATACAATTTAGTCAGAGTTATGTTGTCAATCGATCCTTGTTTGGCCCAAGTTGTAGGTTGGATGTCCCTAGCCCAAGATCTAGCGAGGGTTGTAATCGCTACAGGACAACGATATGAGATTGGTAAGGTCAGAATCTTTGTATCTGTTTCCTCTTTCAACTCTTCTACGAGAGTAGAGTCTGAACCACGCCAAGAATATAGATCCTGATACCGATCACCGAAGATAATTATACGCCCACCAATTGGATTGGCACATTTTTTAGCCATAACCAATTGGGCCTTATTCAAATCTTGATATTCATCAACATAAACATAGTCATATTTGCCAAGATTTAGATTGTAAACGAATGGAAAATAACACATATCACCGAAATCAATGATATCAGTGATTGATTTATCTTTGGTTAATACTTTAATGACGAAAAGTATGAATTCTTTTCTATCCATCTCGCAAGTATCGATGCCAAATTGGCTAATGAGCGCGTCTATACCTTTTGGATGATCGATTAAAGCATTACGGCACTGTTCTACAGTTGCTTTTATATTGTCAGCAAGGTCATGCTCTATTTTTTTATCGATGTCTTTAATTATATTATCGATCTTATACCAATCAGTCGTGACAGCACCGAATCTTTGTTTGATTGCTCTTAATCCAAGCGAATGAAAAGTGAGAGCCTCGACGTAGGAAGGGGCTCTCGATTTCAGTTCCTCTTGAATAATTTTGTTGAAAGCAAGAGCAATAGTCTTCTTTCCGCGAGGAACAAACTTAAAACTCTCGATTAGAGTAGTAGTTTTTCCAGAACCAGCTAGTGCCTCGACGATTAAGTGTCCTTTTTCTTTGGCCACATTATAATATATAGCTTTTTGAAAAGGAGAAGGTACAATTTTAGTCGTCAAGGTCTCTTCCTATATCATTGGGATTGTCTTTGATGCTTTGAGCAATCTCTTCGTCAATTAAATTGAAATCTTCGGTAAGATCATCATCACCTACGAAAAGCTGTCTTCTACTACAGGTAGTGCGGATAGTATTGTCGCACATGAATTCACCATAGCGAGATGTATCGGTTTCGGCTTTGGTCTCATCTTCTTTCCCATGATAATGGAACTGTACGGCAGTTATATTGCCATCTTCCTCGTCTTCACGGCACTCCATCCATTGCCAATAATCTTGCTCGCCGCCCTCACATAGCCAGGTGGCAAAGTGCATTAGAGCATCTTTATTGTCGAATTCAATTTTTAATACGTGTTTCTTTTTTCTAGGCATGACTGGAATATAACCTAGATGTTATTTTCTCAAATATATTAATAATTCCGAAACTTTTTTCATTTCCTCAACGGTTAATCCTTCACTGCGAATTATGCTGCAAAATCCGCATGCCCTCAACACATTGCCAATGATAAATCCTTTATCAGACTCAATTCTATTCAGGCCAATCCCTCTCCCTTTACCATTCTCCAATTCATCATTACAAAAATAACATTTTGATTCAATTAAATCAATGTATTCTTTTTTTGATAAAGAGAATTCAATTTTTCTACTTTTTGCGGATGCTTTGGCGCGAGAAAATAGTGATGATGGTAATTTCCAATACTTCTCCGTCTGCCTGTATTTTTCATGGGCCCTTTTCTGGGCCTCACTATTATTTCTGTCTGTATTTTTTCCTTTTTTAATTTCCAATTCATCCATTTGTGTCACCCAATAATTGACGATCAAGATTAATTAGATGGAAACGATCCTCTACACGCTCGGACCAATCTTTCGGAATATTGTCTCGCCCATACTTAGCGCCACACAGGGCCCCAACAATCGCTGCCGTCGTATCGGTATCTCCGCCCGCCTTGATGGCTGCCAAGACTGCGTCACGATAATTTGTAAATTTGAGATAGCAATACAAGGCAGCTGGGACCGTCTGTCGAACATCAGCGCTTGTGCCGATTGCGGCGAGCCAATCCGCTGGATTGTGATGTATGGTGAATACCTGTTTTGTAGCGGCTAAGTTGGATCTAACCTTGCTCTCTGGTAAATGAAACATTATGTTATCTAGCATACTCGTTTCATTTTTATTGATGATAAAATAGATTGCTAAAGCTATCGCTAGTGCGCCAGCTTCAGCTTCTTCCGACTTATGAGTGATTGCCGAATCAATCTTGACAGCTTCAATCAAACCATATAAGTCATCACGGTAAAATACTCCAAATGGAGCCGCACGCATCGCAGTACCATTGCCATAGGAGCCATTCACTCCTGATTCGCTCCAATGTTTACCAGCCTGAAGAGCTTGAACCGCAATTAGAGTAGTTCTACCATAGCCTCTTGCACGATTCGAAGCAATCCAATCGACATACCGAGCTGCTAAATCTTCTGGGCTAAACCCTTTATTTTCAATCAAAGACTCAGCAACCATCAAGCTCATCTGAGTGTCGTCACTATATTGACCGGGCTCCAATCCATGGTATTGGGAGCCGAGATATGAATTCTGGTCCCAAGCTAAAAGCAATGGATTAGTATCTGGTTTTGATTCGAATGGAACTCCAAGCGCATCACCGCAAGCCGTTCCTAATAAAACACTAGTCATTATTTTCCTTACTTTGGGGCCAGTTTTCTGTGTCCGTTTGCTTCGTTCTAAATTACTATTACTGCCGCGTCTATTTGCTTCGTTCTAAAATATTATTGCCACCGAACATAAAAATAAAGACCTTCATATCGGAGGTGTCTATTTGCTTCGTTCTGAAAACTTATTGTCGCCAACACCGAATATTTATCCTACGACAGATCCACAAGTGTCAATTTGTTTCGTTCTGAAATGCTATTACTACCTCTTGCGTGCGGCACTGGAGCTAGGTCTGTGTCAATCTGTTCCGTTCTGAAGTGCTATTATTACAGCGATCCGACGAGCGAGCTTGTTCGGGGCATCCTGTTGTGTCAATCTGTTCCGTTCTAAAATGCTATTACTACACCGTAATGCGCCGAAAGCCAAAGTCCTCGTTGTCGTGTCAATTTGTTCCGTTCTAAAATGCTATTACTACAACAACTCGCCAAACAAAACTCAAACGACGGCGCGTGTCAATCTGTTCCGTTCTGAAATGCTATTACTACAACCCGAGAAGCCTATGGCCCTTTGGATGTCTCCGGAGGCGTGTCAATCTGTTCCGTTCTGAAATGCTATTACTACTGTTTGTCCCCATTGTTGGGTTGTTGAGGTTGATTTGTTGTGTCAATCTGTTCCGTTCTGAAATGCTATTACTACGGGCCAACTCCAAGATTGAAACCAGCTGTATTTAGATGTGTCAATCTGTTCCGTTCTGAAATGCTATTACTACAAAGAAACTGCCATAGATCACTCCCACGCAACGGGTGTGTCAATCTGTTCCGTTCTGAAATGCTATTACTACAATCGCAGCGCCCGTGTACCACTAGATGTCACCGAAGTGTCAATCTGTTCCGTTCTGAAATGCTATTACTACTGACTTACTTATATTGTGTAAGTCTTGTCATTACAAGTGTCAATCTGTTCCGTTCTGAAATGCTATTACTACGAGCGTTGCAGAGGGAGTTTGCAGACCGGGCTATCTTGTGTCAATCTGTTCCGTTCTGAAATGCTATTACTACGTTGAGAGGTTGATGCCGTTCATTCGCCATTCTCTATAGTGTCAATCTGTTCCGTTCTGAAATGCTATTACTACTGGTGGGGCTATTCATGATGCGTATACCTGTCTTTTGGTGTCAATCTGTTCCGTTCTGAAATGCTATTACTACCAGTCCCGCAGTTTATCAATATTTTCAATCACTTACAAGTGAGTTTGCGAGCGCTCCCTATTAACTATATCAACAACGCTCACAATAATATTAAAAATAATAAAAACATCAGTGATTCCGCCGTGCGAGCGGTCACGGGTATTTGAGCGTCGCATGACCGCTCGCACCACAACAAAAGACAAAAATAAGGGTGGATATTTTCATATCCACCCTTATTCGAACGAAACAAACTTATGGTGCGTCCAACTGATCTTTTACCTCACATTTCATTGTGCTGCATAAAGTGATTGAAGGACTTGACACTTTAACCATAAATAAAAATTATAGCAACTTTCATCATTACAATTACTTTCTATAATTTTGATAACTCACGCTATCTGAGCCTTATTATAACGCCTTTCCACTAAGATGTCAATGGCGTCATTAATTTTTTCTTTTTCGTCATCATCGCTAATTGCTTCAATTTTCTTCCCAAAGAATTTTAATGCAATATTTAATGCCGCATTTATATTAGCATTATATTCAGAGCCAGATTTAGTAATTAAAATATCACCAAATGCACTTTTTTTCAAAACATTATTTGTGCTATAATATCTACTACCTTTTTCTCCATTTTTAGCAGCATACTGTGAAGTATAAGCTGGATGAACATCTCCAACACAAATTGCGTGCATTTTTGCAAATTGATTTACAAACCCTATAATTGTTTTAACGGACCATTTATGAAGATTTTTATTAATACTTTTTGTATTTGATTGCGAAAAATCAGTTTCTAATTTTTCCAACACAATAACTTTTATATTATTTTTTAATGCAAGATTAACTATGCTTCGAGCTATTTTTTTGCATCTATCAAGTTTGACATTATTAAAGTGTTCTTGTAGAATATTCATATGATGAAAATCAAAGGATCGTTTTGAGAAAAATTGTTTTGTTGTAGTATTAATTTGCTGACGACTAACAAATACTTTTTCCACATTTATACGACGTTCAAGTAAGTCTAAATATTTAAAATCAACAAACTCGTCAAAATAATGTCTATTATTTTTATCATTAAAATAATTTACTATTTCATCATGAGCTTTTTTAGCTAAGGAATTTACTTCATTGAATAATGAATGTAAATCTGTTTCATCTGTATTTTCAGACCAAAAATATCCAATTTTAGATGCTAGCGTTTTAGATTTTTCTAAATAATCATCAATATTTTTAGGAATTTTAGTTAATTGTTTAATATTGCTAACAATTGCATTTTGCAAATGACAACACGATTTACAGAATTGTATTTTATTTATAATGGATGAATAATCTCTATTTTTTGGACCTTTGATTCCCGTATTAATTATTTCTAATCCATATAGATTGTTAATATTTAAATCTGCTTCATTTTTTAATTTTAATTTCGTAATAGCATAAGCTATGGCATCTTTTTGCCC
>Ga0265338_10007939_pt1 | contig 13002 bp, 10 predicted proteins | sample 42126metaG_FD_193579 | JGI IMG/M metagenome (GOLD analysis project Ga0265338, IMG submission 193579) | Rhizosphere microbial communities from Carex aquatilis grown in University of Washington, Seatle, WA, United States - 4-21-26 metaG | ecosystem: Host-associated > Plants > Roots > Rhizosphere... | reverse complement strand
CGAACCGTGCAGCAGACGCAGCCGTTGTTCATCTCGTAGACCTCTTCGTCGGAGCCGACGATCAGGTCGTTGTCGATGCCGATCTCGCCGAATTCATTGACGATCACGGCATAGCGCTTGCCGTGGTCCTCAGTGAGGATGCGGTTCAGCAGGGTGGTCTTGCCGGCGCCGAGATAGCCGGTGAGGACGGTGACGGGGGTCTGGGGCATGGACGCTAGATAGGGGTTTTCACCGGCGCGCGACAGGGCCGCCGTGAGCGCGGATCAATGCTCCATCACCATCACCAGCACGCCCAAAAGACACAGGGCGGCGCCGAGCACCAGGCCTTCGTAGCGCTCGGTGCTCTTCAGGCCGAGCCGGCGGGCGCCGGCCAGGGACAGGCCGGTCAGACCCACCATGCTCGACACCGCCGCCGCCGCCAGCACCAGGCTCAGCAGGCCGAAGCCGGCCCAGCCGAAGCGCAGGCCGGAGAGATAGACCGGCACGAAGGCCTCGCAGGGCGACACCGCCAGCATGGCCAGAAGGCCGGTGACCGCGGCGCGATCGGACAGCACCGGCGCCGCTGCATCGCCGATGACGCCCTCGGCCGGGACCAGCCGGCCGAGGAAGGGCAGGTGCAGGTGGCCGTCGCCCCGCACATGGCTGATCAGGTAGTAGGCGCCGATGGCGATCAGCAGGCCGCCGGCGATGAAGGGCAGGACGGGGCCGAAACGGTCTCCGACCGCCAGGCCCAGGGCGACCAGCAGCAGACCCAGCAGCATGGTCACGGTGGCGTGGGCGAGCCCGGCGAAGGCGGTGATGGTCATGGTCTTGCCCGAGCCCCAGCCCTGGCGTCGGCCGACCAGGACGAAGGGCAGCCAGTGGTTGGGCAGGGCGCCATGCAGGAAGGCGACGACGAATCCGGTGGCCAGGATCGAGACGAACAGGGGGCTGGTCATGCGTCGGGCGCTCGCCGTCGTCGTGAATCCGGACCGGGAGGGCGCGATATCATGTTACATTGTAACAATCCAAGGCTCTGGACGTCAACCGAACCCCAACTGGCGGCGGAGCTCGGCAGGCTGGACGCCTGATGCGCGCAGGCTACGCAGAGTCTCGGCCGTATCGCGCTTGGCGAAGCGATGGCCGTCGGGGCGGAGCAGCAGGCGGTGGTGGCGACAGACCGGCGTCGGCAGCTCCAGCAGGGCCTGCAGCAGGCGCTGGATGTGCGCGGCCTCGAACAGGTCCTCGCCGCGGATGACACAGCTGATCCCCTGCAGGGCGTCGTCGACCACCACCGCCAGGTGATAGGCGACCCCCACGCCCTTGCGGGCCAGGATCACGTCGCCCGCGCGCGCCGGCTCGGCCTTGATCAGGCCCGTCTGTCCGTCCGGCCCGGCGCCCTCCTCGGTGAAGGCCAGGTCGTCCCAGCCGGCGCCGAGCGCCCGCCGCGCCGCTTGCAGCGACAGCCGCCAGGCAAAGGCCTCGCCGCGCGACAGCCGCGCGGCCTCTTCCGCCTCGGGCAGGGGCGCGCCCTGAAACGGCGCCGGCTCGGCCCCATGAGGGGCGCGGCCGATCTCGTCCAGCACCTCGCGGCGGGTGCGGAAACAGCGGTACAGCAGGCCGCGTGCGCCCAGGCGCTCAAGGGCGGCGGCGTGGTCGTCCAGATGCTCGGACTGGCGGCGGGCCGGCCTCTCCCAAGCGATGCCGAGCCAGGCCAGATCGTCATAGATCGCGGCCTCGAACTCGGGCCGGCGGCGGGCGGCGTCGATATCCTCGATCCGCAGCAGGAACCGCCCGCCCGCCGCGCGCGCCGCCTCGAAGGCGGTCAGGGCCGAAAACGCGTGGCCGCGATGCAGCAGGCCGGTCGGCGAGGGCGCGAAGCGGGTGACGAAGGGCGCGGGCATCGGGCGGCTAGGGCGCATAGATCTGATGCATGGCGCTGGCGATGTCCGCCATGGCCGCGCGCAGCTCCGCCGGCGCCAGGACCTCGGCCTCACCGCCCAGCCGCGACAGCGCCCCCACAGCTTCGCGTACTGATTCAATTGGCAGAACCACCTGCCGCCAACCGTCCGCGTCCGGCGGCGAGGCGGTTTCGGCGCCCGCTTTCTCGCGGGCGCGGCCCAGGACGCGCAGCATGCCCATGCCCCGCGGCGAGAGGCGCACTGTCGCGTGGGCCTGATAGAGGCTGTCCTCGAAACGCTGGGCGCTGGCTTCCCAATAGGCCCGCAGATCGAAGGCCGGCGGGGTGAAGGTCGCATCCAGCACACGCACCTCGAGGATGCGGGAAACGCGGTAGGTCCGCACCTGATCATCAACGCGGCCGGCCAGGTACCAGGCCCCGCCTTTCAGCACGAGGCCGAGGGGCTCAACCCGGCGCTCCACCTCGTCCTTGCCGCTCCGATAGCGAAGGGCGAGCGGGGCATTGCGCCAGACGGCCGCCGCTATGTCCTGGAGGGCAGGCGGCCGCTCCACATCGGTGAACCAGTCCGCCGCATCGAGGTGGAAGCGGGCCCGCATGGTCTCGGCGCTCCTGCGCAGGTCGGCGGGGAGGGCGGCGAGCAGCTTCAGCTCAGCCGCTGCCATGATGGTCCCGAGGCCGAGCAGGGCGGCCGGTCCCGGCAATCCTGTGAGGAAGAGGGCCTCGGCCTCGGCGCGCGACAGTCCGTTCAGGCGCGTCCTGTAGCCGTCCAGAAGGCGATAGCCGCCCTCCGCTCCCCGCTCGCTGTAGACCGGCACCCCCGCCGCGCCCAGGGCCTCGATGTCGCGATAGATGGTCCGCAGCGACACCTCGCAGGCGTCCGCAAGGGACTGGGCGGTCGCACGCCCCTTGGCCTGGAGGGTGGTCAGGATCGAGAGCAATCGGCTTGCGCGCATAATTCCACGAGCATAGCGCATACCTGACAGAAACTGACAGGTATGCGGGACTAGATTGCTGTGGCCGGATTCTTCCGAACCGGCTGAGGCAAAGGGGGACGCAAGCATGCCAAGCGAGCCCGTCGCCGTCCTGGGGTTTCGGCCCCACACCTATTGGACCGCCGCCGTCGCCCTGGCGGGCCCGTCAGAGTCGCCGCAGGTCATCGAGCGGCGCAGGATCACCTTCGCTTTCGGGCAGGAGCGGTTCGCCTTCCATGGCGCAGCCGAGATGGATCCAGCCGAGGCGCCGTCCTTCATCGCCAAGATCCGCGCGGCCACCGAAGCGAACGCCGCACGTGAAATCGGCAGCCTGATCGCCGACTTGCGGAACGATGGCGTCTGCGTGCGGGTCGCCGTCAGCGCCGCCGCAACGGCGAAGCTTCCGGAGGAGCTAGCGGACATTCTGCGGGTGCACGCGCGCATGCACGCCGCCGAGGGGAGCCTCTCTCGCGATGTCGTCGCCTCCGCCTGCAGCGCCCTCGGGCTGGAGGTCCGCCGGGTCGTCGAGCGCGACCTGCCCATCCTGGCAGCCCAGCTGTTGAGCCCGGAGGGTTCGTCGCTGGAGGCGCGGCTGAAGGCCATGGGCGCGGCGCTGGGTCCGCCGTGGAGCGAAGACTACAGGCTGGCGACCCAGGCCGCCTGGATCCACCTCGGAGACGCGACCGCGGATTAGGGAGCCTCGCCGGTCCACTCCCAGTGCCAGGGCTCGAATGGGTAGTTGACCCAGCCGAAGCGGCCGGCGTTGGCCACCAGCCAGTGATAGGCCGGCGAACGGGACAGATACAGCCGGTTGGGATCGTCGGCGGAATCCGGCGGATAGCCGGGCGCCGCGCCCAGATAGAGGTCCATCGCCAAGCCGGTCCGGTGGGCCGAGCAGTTGGCCTTGGCGGCGCCGCCGCAATTGCCGCGCAGCAGGCAGCTGGCAGCATCGGAGACCGGATCGCGGTATCCCGAGAAGACGGTCAGCAGGCGAGGGTCCGCGGCGATGGCGGGGTCTTCACGCCGCGCCGCGCCCGCCATGGTGCGATAGGCATCCAGGGCGGCGGGCCTGAGCTGGAACGGCTTGGCCGAATAGCCCTCGGCCGGCTGAGCCCAGGCAAGACGATCAGGCGTTGGCGGCGCAGGGCATGCGCCATGGGCGGTCGCGGCCACGAACGGCCGGCGGCTCAGCCAGATTCCCTTCAGGACGGTCAAGGTCGCATCATCCATGACGCCGCTGGCGGGCAGGCCGTGGGCGACCTGCCAGGCGGCGAGGGCCTGGGCGAAGCCGGCCGCCTGCGCCGGGCAGACGGTCCCGATCTCGAGGGCCGTCAGCGGCGCATAGACCTCCCAGCCGATCTCGCCTCGCTTGAACGGCGCCACCGGCAGGGTCTGGAGGGAGGCGGCGTTCTGGGCGGCGGCCTGGGCGAAGCCGTCGCCGGAGCCGCAACGCCGTTGCTGCGGCGGCGGAGCGACGAGGGGCGGGATCGTCGTGACGGGAGCGGTCCAGCCGGGGCCCGAGGAAGGGGCAAGGGCTGCGAGCTGGTGTGGCGGCTGTCCGGTGAGGGCGCGCCAGGCGAACTCGCCCAGGGCGCACAGCAGGATCAGGGCGAGGATGGAGGCGGCGATGCGCACCATCATGGCTGGAGCGCCCCGGCAGAGCCTCCCGGAACCGGCGCTCCTTTCGCGGATTTCATGCTGATGTCAGCTCCCAGGAAGACCGGCCCCGCGCCGCGTGTCGGCTATTTCACCCTGCTCGCCGTCGCCGGATGGCTGGCGGGCTGTTCGGACGGGGGACCACCTCAGAAAGCCCAGGCCGACGCAAAGGTTGCACAATCGGACTCTGCGCCCGCCAGCGCCTTGCCGGCGCCCGCTTCCGACGCCCCGCCGTCGTCCGCCATGGCCGCCGTCGCGCCCCTGCCCGCTTCGTCGCTCCCCGCCGCCACCGCAGAGTCGCTTCCCGCTGCAAACCCGGACCTTCCGCCGCTGGCCCAGACCATCAACGCGGCGAGCTTTACCGCGCCAGGCGCCAAGGTCGCCGCCGGCTGGAAGCTGCACGGCGTCGATCCGACCCTGATCAAGACGGAGGTGCTGCTGGACCGGGCCGGCTTCTCGCCCGGGGTGATCGACGGCCGTAAGGGCCAGAACCTCAGCCACGCCCTGGCCGCCTTCGACCAGGCGCACAGCCTGCCCGCCAGCGCCACGCTCGACGCCGCCAGCTGGAACGCCCTGTCACAAGCCGATGGCGCCCCTGTCATGCAGACCTATCAAATCACCTCTGACGACCTGGCCGGGCCCTTCATTGGCGTTCCGCCGAAGGACTACGCCGAATTGGCCAAGCTGCCGGCGCTTGGCTACACCGACCCGCAACAGCTGCTGTCCGAGAAATTCCACATGGACCGCAAGCTGCTGACCGCCCTCAATCCCAATGCGGATTTCACCAAGGTCGGGACCTCGATCATCGTCACCGCGCCCCGCGCCGAGCGCCACGACCTGCATGTCACGCGGATCGAGGTCGACAAGAGCCAGGAGGTGGTCCGCGCCTATGACGACAGCGGCAAGCTGGTGGGCTTCTATCCGGCCACCGTCGGCAGCACCGAGCGGCCAGCGCCCAGCGGGACCTTTACGGTGAAGGGCGTGGCGCCGCACCCTGTCTATTACTACGACCCCACCCGCCTGACGTTCACCCCGGAGGGCGCCACCGGCAAGCTGAAGATCGCCGCCGGCCCCAACAACCCGGTGGGCTCGACCTGGATCGCCCTGACCATCCCCACCTATGGCATCCACGGCGCGCCCGATCCGTCCCTGATCGGCAAGCGCCAATCCCATGGTTGCGTGCGTCTGACCAACTGGGATGCGGTGGAGCTGGGGCGCTCGGTGAAGCCCGGAACCAAGGTGGTCTTCCTCGGCCAGGAGAAGGCCTGAGACCGTCACGACCGAGGCCCCCGGTACAGAGACGGCCTGGCCGCCGTGTCGACCAGCGGAAAATCCGTAAGCCGCCTCTGCCCAGGTTAAAGCAGGCCAGGAAGTTGTGGTTCCGGAATCCTTACATCTAAAAATTGCGTGTCGAATGTGGCGGACGATTACCGCGAGGAATCCTTTTTCCGGACGGCGCGTTTGGCCCTATGGAGGCCCGAACATGACCGACCCTTCAGATCGCCCGCGCCGATTCAGCGTCCACGCCCGCCACCTTGACCGGCATCACGCCCGCGTGGTGACCGAGCCCAGTTTCGAGGCGGCGGCGGTCGCCTATGTCGAGGATCTGCCGCTTTCGACTGAAGGCGAGGTCAGCGTCATTGTGCGGGACCTTGCGAGCGGCCGTGAGCACTGCTTCAAGGTCGATCTCGACACCGGCGAGACGGCGGCTTGCGGCTGATGCGAACGAATCATCGGTCCAGTCGTTGAGTCGAGTCTTGGCGGGCAGCCACGGCGCCGCTTGGAGACCGAGATGGCTTATCGTCCGACCTGGCAAGGCCACCTGAAGCTGTCGCTCGTCACCTGTCCGGTGGCGCTCTATACCGCGACCAACGCCGGCGGCGACGTCCACTTCAACCTGATCAATCCCAAGACCAACAACCGGATCAGGATGATCACCACCGACCCGGACACCGGGCCGGTCGAGCGCTCAGCCCTGGTCAAGGGCTATGAGGTGGAAAAGGGCGAATATATCCTGCTCACCGACGAGGAAATCAGATCGGTCAAGCTCGAGAGCACCAAGACCATCGACATCGAGCGCTTCGTGCCCGCCGCCGATATCGACCGCATCTATTGGGACAATCCCTATTACCTGGCCCCGGACGGCAAGCTGGCCGAGGAGGCGTTCGCGGTGATCCGCGAGGCGATGGAGCGGTCGGGCCAGATCGCGCTCGGCCGCGTGGTGCTGGCGACGCGCGAGCGGCTCCTGGCGCTGGAGCCTCGCGGCAAGGGCATATTGGCGACCTCGCTTCGGACCGCGGACGAGGTGCGCAAGCCGGGCGAGATCTTCGACTCGATCAGCGCCGCCAGGCCGAGCGCGGCCATGATCGCCATCGCCGAGAAGATCATCGAGCAGCAGGAGGGTCCGTTCGACCCCAGCCTGTTCGTGGACCGATACGAGCAGGCGCTGAAGGCCCTGATCGCGGAAAAGCGCAAGGGCCACAAGCTCGTCGCCGCGCCCGAGCCCGAGGACACCAATGTCGTCGACCTGATGGCCGCCCTGCGCGCCAGCCTGGCGGGCAAGGGCGCCGCCCCGCCAAAGGGAACCGCCCCCAAGAGCCGCGCCAAGTCCGGCTCCTCCGCCAAACCCAAGGCGCGTAAGGCCGGGTGAGACCCAGCCCGGCGGGTCGGCTGTGGCCCAGCCGGCGCCGGCGCCGTTGACAAGCCGCGGCCGGTTCGATTGAAGCCTCCCTAGATGTGACTTGCAACGGCGCCAGGGCCGCGCCGGACATGTGGTCATCGACCTAGTCCGGGAACTTCCAAGATGCAGCTTCGCTTCAGCCGGGCGGCCGTCATCCTGCTTGCGGCCGCGAGCCTCGTGGCCTGCGGCAAGCACGGGCATGGGCCGGGGTCCCAGACGGCGCGGGTCGTCGCAGCCTATCCACTGACCGAGCGGGTGGTCGATTGGGACGACTACGTCGGCCAGTTCCAGGCGGTGCAGACGGTGGAGGTGCGGCCCCGCGTCTCCGGCTATCTGGTGGGGATCCATTTCCGCGACGGCCAGCTGGTGCGCCGCGGCCAGGTGCTGTTCACCATCGACGCGCGGCCGGCGCAGGCCGCGCTGGACCAGGCCAAGGCCCAGGCGACAAGGGCCGTGGCGACCTTGGTCAACGCCCAATCCGAGCTGGCCCGCGAACAGACCTTGGTGGCCGCCCAGGCGGTCAGCCGCGAGGAGTTCGAAACCCGTCAGGCGGCCGTGCGCACGGCCCAGGCCGACGTCGGCGCCGCCCAGGCCGCAGTCCGCGCCCAGGCGCTGAACCTCGGGTTCACCAAGGTCACAGCCCCGATCTCGGGACGCATCTCCGATCGCCGGGTGGACATCGGCAATGCGGTGGTCGCCGACACGACCCTGCTCACCACCGTCGTCTCGGTCGATCCGATCCATTTCGACTTCCAAGGCTCCGAAGGCCTCTATCTGAAATACCAGCGCGAAGGCCTGGGCGAGCCACACCGCGGCAAGCCGGGCGACCCGGTGCGAATCCGCCTGGCGGATGAGTCGGGCTATCGCTGGAACGGCCGGCTGGATTTCATGGACAATGCGATCGACCCCAGCTCCGGCGCGATCCGCGGCCGGGCCGTGGTGGCCAATCCGCAAGGATTCCTCACGCCCGGCATGTTCGGCCACATGCAGCTTCAGGGCTCGCGCCCCTATCTGGCCCTGCTCATCCCCGACACGGCGATCGCCACCCAGGGCGCCCAGCGCCTGGCCTTCATGGTCGGGGCCGACGGCGCGGTCACCGGTCGGCCGGTGACCCTGGGTCCGATCAGCGGCGGTCTGCGGGTGATCCGCAGCGGCCTGACGGCGCAGGATCGCGTGATCCTGGACGGCCAGCTGCACCCGCCGGGCCAGAAGGTCGAGGCCACGCTGACCCGGATCACCCACCCGGCCTCGGGCGGACAGGAAGACCTGTCGACCGTGACCCTCCCCCCGGCCGGTTCCGCCACTCCGGACCCCGGTTAATGAAGTTCTCCCACTTCTTCGTCGACCGACCGATCTTCGCGGGGGTGATCGCTGTCGTGATCGCCCTGATCGGGGTGTTCAGCTATCCGCTGCTGCCGGTCGCCCAGTTCCCGGAGATCTCCCCGCCCTCGATCAACGTCAGCGTCAGCTACCCGGGCGCCTCCGCCGAGGTGATCTCCGAGACGGTGGTCGCGCCCTTGGAGCAGCAGATCAACGGCGTCGAGAACATGCTCTACATGACCTCGACCTCGGTCTCGAACGGCACGGCGCAGATCCAGGTGACCTTCAAGCAGGGCGCCAACCTCGATACCGCCCAGGTGCAGGTGCAGAACCGGGTCTCGATCGCCGAGCCGCGCCTGCCCGAGGAGGTCCGCAATCTCGGCGTGACCGTCATCAAGCAGTCGCCCGGCTTCCTGATGCTGGTGGCGTTCAAGTCGAGCGACCCGCACGCCGACATCGATTACCTGGGCAACTGGGCCTACACCACCCTGCGCGACCGGCTGCTGCGGCTGCAGGGCGTGGGCGACGTGAACGTCTTCGGCGGCGGCGCCTACGCCATGCGCATCTGGATCGACCCCGACCAGGCCGCGGCGCACAACCTGACCGCCGACGACATCGTCGCCGCCCTGCGCGCCGAGAACGTCCAGGTGGCCGCCGGATCGCTGGGCCAGCCGCCGTTCGGCCGCACCGGCCCGGCGTTCCAGCTGCCCATCCAGGTCGAGGGCCGCCTCAACGATCCTCGCCAGTTCGAGGACGTTGTCATCAAGACCGACGCCCAGGGACGCGTCACGCGCCTGCGCGATATCGGCCGGGCGGAACTGGCCCGCCAGGACTATGGCACCCGCGCCTTCACCGGCGGCGCGCCCACGGTCGGCATGGCGGTGATCCCGCAGCCGGGGGCCAATGAACTGGCCACCTCCAAGCGGGTGCTGGACACCATCAATGCCATGAAGCCGGACTTCCCCCCCGGCGTGACCTATTCGATCCCCTACAATCCGACGGACTTCGTCTCCGCCTCGATCGTCGAAGTGCAGAAGGCGCTGGTCGAGGCGATGATCCTGGTGGTCGTCGTGATCGTGGTCTTCCTGCAGGACTGGCGCGCGGCAATCATCCCGATCGTGGCCATACCGGTCGCCCTGGTCGGCGCCTTCGCGGCCCTGGCCGCCCTGGGCTTCACCTTGAACTCCCTGTCCCTGTTCGCCCTGGTGCTGGCGGTGGGCATCGTCGTCGACGACGCCATCGTGGTGGTGGAGAATGTCGAGCGGAACATCACCGCCGGCCTGACCCCCCGCGAGGCCGCCCTGCGGACCATGGACGAGGTGTCCGGCGCCCTGATCGCCATCGCGCTCGTGCTGATGTCGGTGTTCCTGCCGACGGCCTTCGTCTCGGGTATCCCGGGCCAGTTCTACAAGCAGTTCGCCGTCACCATCGCCGCGACGGCGGTGATCTCGCTGTTGCTGTCCCTGACCCTGACGCCGGCCCTGGCGGCCTTGCTGCTGAAGCCGCACCGCACGGGTCACGCCGCCGGACCGCGATGGATGGCGCCGTTCCATGCCTTCGGCGACCGGTTCAACCGCGGCTTCGAGTGGGTCGCCAATCGCTATGGCGGCCTGACCTCAAAGACGGTGCGACGTACGGCCATGATGCTGCTGATCTATGGCGGCCTCTTGGCCCTGACGGCGTGGCGCTTCACTGCGACGCCCAGCGGCTTCATCCCGGAACAGGACCAGGGCGCCTTGATCGGGGTGGTGAGCCTGCCGCCGGGCGCCTCGGGCCTGCGCACGGACGAGGTGATGCAGCAGGCGATGAAGATGTCCGCCGCCGAACCCGGGGTCGTGGCGGCCCTGGCCTTCTCCGGCTACAACGCCTCCAGCGGTTCGCAGGAGTCCAATTCCGGCGCCCTGTTCCTGCAGCTGCAGGACGAGGCCTACCGCCAGGGCCATCACCTGTCGGTGGCCGAGATGACGCGCTCGCTCAATCAGCGCCTCAACACCATCCCCGGCGCCCAGACCTTCGTGATCTCACCCCCGACCGTCCGCGGCATGGGCAACGGCGGCGGCTGGCATATGATGATCGAGGACCGCAACGGGGCCGATTACAAGGCCCTGGAAAACACCGCCAACGCCATTGTCGCGGCCAGCCGCAGCGACCCCAACGTCACCGGCGCGTTCAGCCAGTTCAACACCGGCGCTCCGCGGATCGTCGGCGAGGTGGACCGCGACAAGGCCCACCTGCTCGGCGTGCAGCCCTCGGACATCTATGACGCCCTGAATGTCTATCTCGGCTCGATCTATGTCGACGACTTCAACCTGTTCGGGCGGACCTATCAGGTGACGGCCCAGGCCGAGCCGGGGTTCCGGACCGAGCGCGACAATATCCTGGCCTTGAAGGTGCGGTCGGCCTCGGGCGGCATGGTGCCGCTGGGCTCGGTGGTGAACCTGAGGGAGAGTTCCGGACCCACCCGGGTGGTGCGCTACAACCTCTTCCCCACCGCCGACATCCGCGGCCAGGCGGCGCCCGGCAAGTCCTCCGGCCAGGCGCTGGCCGCGATGGAGAAGCTGGCGGCGGCCCACCTGCCGCCGGGCATGAGCTATGAATGGACCGAGATCGCCTATCAGGAGAAGCTGGCCGGCAACACCGGCGGGGTGGTCTTCCTGCTGGCGGTGGTGTTCGTCTTCCTGGTGCTGGCGGCCCAGTACGAGGCCTTCACCCTGCCGCTGGCGGTGATCCTGATCGTGCCCATGTGCCTGTTCGCGGCCATAGTGGGCGTAAATCTTCGCGGGATGGACAACAACATCCTGACCCAGGTGGGGCTGGTGGTGCTGGTCGCCCTGGCCGCCAAGAACGCTATCCTGATCGTCGAGTTCGCGCGCCAGAACGAGGAAGAGGGCATGGACCGCTGGCAGGCGGCGACCTCGGCCGCGCGCACACGACTGCGGCCGATCCTGATGACCTCCTTCGCCTTCATCTTCGGCGTCCTGCCCCTGGTCCTGGCCAGCGGCGCCGGGCACGAGATGCGCCAGGCGCTGGGCACCGCGGTGTTCTTCGGCATGCTGGGCGTCACCTTCTTCGGCCTGGTGTTCACCCCGGTGTTCTATGTGGTCTGCAGGGGCCTTTCCGACCGCCTGCCCAAGCCGCCGCCGAAGGAACGCAGCTATCCGACCACCGCCGGCGGGACGGCCCATCACCCGCTGGTCGAAGACGACGGGAGCTCCGTCTGATGCGGCCCCCTCCGTACGCCGTGGCCGCCGCGGTAGTCCTCGTGCTCGGCGGCTGCGCCGTGGGACCCAATTACCGCTCGCCGGCGCCCGGCGCGCCCGCCCAGGGCGCCTTCGCCTCGGCCACGGGCCCGAGCTTCACGGCAGATCAGCCGCCCGGCGCCTGGTGGCGGCTATATGACGATCCGGTGCTGGACCGGCTGGTGGGCGAGGCGCTGGCCGCCAACACCGACCTGCGCGTGGCGGCCGCGAACCTGCGCCAGGCGGGGGCGGCGATCGGCGAGGCCAAGGCGGGCCTGCTGCCCACCACCACCACCAGCGCCAGCGTCCAGCGCGGGCGGTTGGCGGGGACAGCCCTCGAGCTCAACACGGTCCAGCCGGACCTGACCACCTTTGACGTGGGCCTGAGCGCTTCCTACGACATCGACCTGTTCGGGCGGCTGCGGCGGACCATCGAGGCGGCGCGGGCCGACGCCGGGGCGATCCAGGCCGCCTACGACCTGACCCGGATCAATGTCGCGGCCGAGACGGCCCGCGCCTATGCCGACGGCTGCTCGGCCAACCAGCAGCTCGCCGTGGCCCACCAGAGCCTCGATCTGGAACAGCGCAGCTATGACCTGACCGTGCGGCTGCTCGACGCCGGCCGCGGCACCGCGCTCGACGTCAGCCGCATCGGCGGCCTTTTGGAACAGACCCGCGCCGCCGTGCCCAGCCTGGAGGCCGCCCGGCAGAGCGCCCTGTTCCGCCTGGCGGTGCTCACAGGCCGACCGCCTGCCGCCTTCCCCGCCGACGCCGCAGCCTGCGATATGCCGCCGACGCTGCGCGCGCCGATCCCGGTGGGCGATGGCGCCGCCCTGCTGCGCCGCCGGCCCGACGTGCGTGAGGCCGAACGCAACCTGGCGTCCGCCACGGCCAAGATCGGCGTCGTCACCGCCGGCCTCTATCCGGACGTCACCCTGGGCGCATCGGTGGGGTCGACGGCCTATTCGGCGCGGGGGCTGGGCGCCGCCGACGCCTTCAGCTGGAGCCTCGGCCCGCTGATCCAGTGGAGCTTCCCCAACATCTTCGTCGCCAGGGCCCGCATCCGCGAGGCGCGAGCCTCGGCCGAGGGCGCGCTGGCGAGTTTCGACAGGGCCTGGCTGGCGGCGCTGCGCGACACCGAGACCGCCCTGACCCAATACGCCCACGACCTCGACCGGGTGACCGACCTCACCCGCGCGCGGGACCAGGACGCCAAGGCCGAGCAGCTGGCGAGCC
>Ga0265338_10007937_pt1 | contig 13002 bp, 13 predicted proteins | sample 42126metaG_FD_193579 | JGI IMG/M metagenome (GOLD analysis project Ga0265338, IMG submission 193579) | Rhizosphere microbial communities from Carex aquatilis grown in University of Washington, Seatle, WA, United States - 4-21-26 metaG | ecosystem: Host-associated > Plants > Roots > Rhizosphere... | reverse complement strand
CCGCCCGCCGCGGCGAACTGGCCGGGGCTGGTCTGGCTGGCCGGGAACGGCGTGGCCCAGGCGGCATGCAGGTACAACGCGTTGCTGAGCACCCAGCCGATGCTCCGCAGCGAGCCGGGGCTCAGCAACTGCGGGATCTGGCCCCGGGTCGCCGCCTTGACAGCGTGATTGATCTGCTGGGCGGCCTGATCCGGGCGGCTGAGCAACGGCACCTGCCGCACCCCGGCGCCGTAACCCGTGGCGACCGCGTTCAGGTAGCCGCGCTGGGCCGGAAGCGACGGGTCGGCCCACACCTGGTTACTGTCGGCCAGCGTGACACCGGGGCCACCGAGGCCGCGCAGCCCCGCCGACCGGGCCTGCAGCCCGGCTTCGAGCGCCTGCCCGCCCGCCACCGGCAGGTGCAGCGCGCGGGCCATGGCCCGCGCGGTGCCGCCGCGCGCCCCCAGGTAAGCCATGCCCAGCCCGGTGGCCAGGCTGGCCGGCGAGAGCACCACGTTGTCCCGCGGACCCGCGGTGCACCACGCACCCAGCACGTCGAGCCCGAACGCCGTGTCGGCCGCGCCATAGGGGCGCGGGTTCGCGGCGGGCTCATGGGCCGCCACGCCGCGGCTGATGACCACCCGGGACGGCAGCCGCGGCGCTGGCGCGGACCCGCATCCGGCCGCCACGAGCGCGGCCGCGACCACACCAGCGGCCATCCCCAGAGCCTTCCTCATGCCGGTCAGACGCCCCGCAACCGGGCCCGGTTGCATCATCGCGGCGATTCCCCCGCAGCGCCCAGCCACCCGGCCATAGGCCGGCCGCCGCCCAGGCGGTCGGCGCGCTGGTGGCCCGCGCGGAGACGTGACCATCTGGCCGCCGAAACTTTCACTACCGCAGGGGGTGCCGGCGGCGTCGCTGACGCCTGCGCGCCAGGCGAGACGGGCTGGGCGCGCAGGATGCGGGGAGTGGGCTACCGGGACCTGGAGTCCCCGGGGGCGGGCCGATTACCCTGGACGGGATGCTGAAGCCCTGCCGGACCAGCCTGGTCTCCGGCCACGGTGCGCTTTGCGCTGACGCGTCGGGCCAGCCCCTCCTCGGCTGGCCCTCCGCTGGGGGCAGGTGATGGGCGCGCGCACCGCGCTGGTGATCCCGGCCAGCACGGGGACGGGACGGGGCGGCGTGCAGATGCGCATGGCGGCGCTGCACGCGGCGATGGCGTCAGCGGTCCCCTGCGAACTTGTCGAGCTGCGCTGCGACCGCTACCAAGGGTGCCGCGCCAGGTGCGCGGTGACCGGCGGTCTCCCGGCCGGCTGCGCCGTCAAGAATTACCATGACCGCGCGTTCTGCGAGGACTACGCCAGTCAGCTGATCCGCCAGTTCGTGGCGGACCGGGTGAGCGTCGTGGTGTGCAGCCACCTGTTCACGTACCGGTACGCGGTCCGGTTCGCCGAATCCGGCCGCCTGCGGGTCATCCTCGACATCCATAACGTGGAATCCGTGCTCAGCCATGACATCAGGGCCGCCCTCCCGGATGGCTCCCCGGCGAAACGGTGGACCCACACCGAGGGTCATGTAGCCGCGGTGCGGGCCGTCGAGCTTGCCGCTGTCGGGGCAGCCGACGAACTGTGGACCTGCAGCGAGCGCGATCGCGCCCTGGCCATGTCCACGTTCGGGCTGGGCGGGAAGAGAGTCGTGGTGGTGCCGAACGCGGTGCAGGTCACCGACCCGCCGCCGGCCGCGAAACCCAGCCGTATCGTCTTCACCGGGCGGCTGGACTATTACCCGAACACGCTGGCGGCGCTCTTCCTGATCGATGAGGTGGCACCTCGCCTGACAGCGCTCGGCTGCCAGGTGCCGATCGTCATCGCTGGCGCGGATCCGCCACCGGCGCTGCGCGCGCGGCCGCTCCCGGACGGGGTGACCGTGCTCCCCGATCCCGAGTCCACCGCTGATCTCATCAATGGCAGCATCATGGCGGTCCCGCTCACCCTCGGCGGCGGCACCCGGTTCAAGATCCTTGAGGCCTTCCAGTGCGGCGCGCCCGTGGTTTCCACCGTGAAAGGGGCAGAGGGCCTCGACCTCACCGCAGAGGTCCACTACCTGCCGGGCGAGGACGCCGATGCCTTCGCCGGGGCCCTCAGTGAGCTGGCCAGGAACGCCCCGCTGCGGGAACGCCTGGCCACCTCCGGGTGGTCGCTGCTGCGGGACCGCTACTCGACCGGCGCCCTGCGCTCCCGGCTGGCCGCCACCTTCCGCACCCATTCCTGGCCACAGAATGTCGAGACGGGCGGCACAGCTCCGTCCTAGGGCTGAGAGCGCCACCGTGGCGCGGCCACCGAAAGGACGGGCATCATGGACTGGAAGCTGGAAGTCGTGGTGGTCCCGGTCACCGACGTAGACCGGGCCAAGAGCTTCTACCTCGACAAGCTCGGATTCCACCTCGACGCTGACGTACAGCCCACGCCGGCCCTGCGGGTGGTGCACATGACACCACCCGGATCGGCGTGTTCGGTCGTCATCGGGCCGGTGGTGGTCACGAAGGACGCCGATCTCGCGTCGGGGGCACGGCTGCAACTGGTCGTCGATGACATCGACGCGGCCCGCGCCCAGCTGGCCGGGCGGGGCGTCGACGTCTCGGAGATCCAGGCGCTGGACTCCCGGGATGGCGGGAAGTTCGTCTTCTTCAGCGACCCCGACGGCAACAACTGGGCCGTCCAGGAGGTCCGCGAGCGCATCGGAGCGCCCCTGGGCTGACCACACGGCAGCAGCGGACTTGTCCCTATGTGAGACCAGAGGCACGCTGCCCCTGTGTGAGAATCTGAGCGCATCTAGTCATGGAGTCAGCAAAACCGGAATGAGGATCTATGGGCGGGACGAACGCGGCATCGTCAGAGAAGCCGATGCTGACTGTCGCTCTCGACGTGCCATCAGCGCGGATTCTCGCGGATCAGGCGTCGATCATCCAGGACCTTCAATTCGTCATGGAATGCTGCAAGCGGCTGCTGAGCGAGCTGGCCCGGCCCGAAGGAGATCGAGAGGCGGTCGTGCCACAGGCGCTCTGGTCGGCCGCCCTGGTGGCCTACGCCCGGTGCTTTGGCAACGGCAAGCGGCTCGGGCTGACGGCTGAGGACATACGGGCTCTGCCGCTCCAGGGCGAGGTAATGAAATATCACAAATGGGTTATCGGGGAGCGCAACAAGCTGACTGCGCATCCAGCAGACCCCTTTGAGTCGGCGAAGGTCGGGGCGGCCCTGTCGATGCCGGGACAGGCCAAGCGGCGGGTCGAGGGCATTGCCATTCTGGCCACGAGTCATGTGCTCGTCGATGACACTGGCGTGCGGCAGCTTGGTGGCCTGGCGTCAGAACTCGCCAAGCAGACCGCTGAGAAAGCACAGTCGCAGCAGGACGCGGTGCTCGCGGATGCGCAGCAGCTCAGCATAGACAGCCTGTACCAATTGACGCCGCTGCGCACCCGCCCACCGGATGCCGACGAGGCGGACGGTGCCGAGTAAGGACGATGCCGGGTAAGGACGATGCCGGGTAAGCCGGCCTGATCCGGCCGGCACCCTGCTGCCCAGGGGCCTGTGGGCTGGCCCGGCAACCACGGGGCCCCGGCCAGCGTCATAGCTGTCACACGGCCAACCGGGCCACCTGGGCAGAAGGACGATCGTCGATGAACTCATCTGCGCGCATAATCCGGCGGGCGATCACCGCAGCCGCGTTCAGCTGCGCCGCGGTGCTCGCCGCGGCCTGCGGCGCCTCCTCGGCGCCGGCCACCGCACCGGCCACGACACCCGCGCTCACGGCCGCCTCGGCCGGCCCGGCCGGGGCTGACACCTTCATCGCCGAAGGACAGAGCGTCAGCGGGACGCCCCTGCACAAGCCGTCCTGCCCGTCCGGCTGCGTCCTGTCCGGGGATGCCACCACGGTCCTCTACAACATGACCTGGACCAGGTGGACCGGGACCGGGGCGGCGGGCACGGGCACCGAGAACATCGAGGATTGCGTGCCTAACTGCGCGGCCGGCGGCCAGCACCGAGTGCGGGTGGCCGTGACGTTCAGCCGTCCGGTGAAAGCCTGCCCGGCCCAGTCCGCCGCTCGCTGGCTGTGGTCCCGGGTGACCTTCAGCTACCCGCGCGGCCTGCCGGCCGCCCTCCGGGGCGCGAACGCACCGGAGAACCCGTGGACGTTCTCGTCTCTCATCGCCCAGGCGGCGCAGAGCTGCCGCTGACCCGCCGTGACCGCCGGGCGGCGTCGCCGCTACGGCCGCAGGTATGAGGCGCCGTTGAGATCGATGATGGTGCCGCTGGCCCACTCCGCCTGCGCCGAGGCGAGGTACAGCACCGCCGCCGCGATCTCCTCGGCGCGAGCCACCCGGCCGAACGGGCTTTGCGCGCGGATCTGATCGCCTGACGGCCCGGCGAGGTCCCTGGCCGCCATGTCCGTCTCCACGAAGCCCGGGGCCACGGTGGCGACCGCGATGCCATGCGGGGCCAGCGCCCGCGCCAGCGACTGGCCGAACGCGTTCAGCCCGGCCTTGCTGGCTCCGTAGGCAGGCTGGCGTGGCTCGCCGCGGAAGGCGCCGCGGGAGGACACGTTGATGATCCGGCCGCCGCCTCCGGCGATCATGTGCTGTACCGCGCACCAGGTCACGTTCGCGGCGCCGGTCAGGTTGACGGCCAGCGTGGCCTGCCAGGCTGCCTGCCACTCCTCGTACGACACGTCGGTGATCGGGTGCGGGGTGAAGATCCCGGCGTTGTTGACCAGCACGTCCAGGCCGCCCAGTGCCGCACCGGACTGGTCCACCATCCGGCGCACCGCCTCCGGGTCGGCCAGGTCGGCCTGCACCGCCACGTGCCCGCTACCGGGCAGCCCGGCCAGCACCTCGGCGGCGAGGCCGGCTGACTGGCCATAGTGGACAGCCACCCGGTCGCCCTGCTCCGCGAACAGCTCGGCGATGGCCCGGCCGATACCCCGGGCCGCACCGGTCACCAAGATCGCGCGTCCCTCCACCGCGAGCACTACCGGTGCCGGCCCGTAGCGGGGGTGGGCAGCGCGGCGGCGAGTTGCCCAGCGATGGCCTGCCAGCCGCGCGCGTGCTGATCGACGAGACCGGGCGGCAGCAGCGCATGCTCGATAGTCATGAGCGTCTGTCCGTTCCCGCGCGCTTCCAGGAGCACGGTCACCACGCTCCGGGCAGTGGGATCTGGCCAGGTCGAGCAGGTCCAGCTGAAGCTCAGCCGGCTCGGCCGGTCCAGGACCAGGTACTGCCCGCTGACATAGAACTCAGCATCGCCGTCTTCGATGTCTATCCGGAGCCGGCCGCCCACGTGCGGCTCCGACTCGACGTTGCGGCACCGCGCAGGCCGTGGGCACATCCAGTCCGCCAGCGCGCCGGGGTCGAGCCACTCGTCGTATACGGCTTCTGGCGGCGCGGGCAGCAGGCGCCGCACGATGGCGATCCGGGCCCGGTCGTCAGTCACGGGCGCTCTTCTGGCCCGCCAGCCGGGCGGCGAGCGCATCGGCCCGGCGCGACCAGAACGCGGTCTGCTCGCTGATCCATCCTTCGGCGGCAGAAAGCCCTTCGGGGCGGATCGACAGCCAGTGCTCACGGCCGCGGACAGCCCGCTGCACCAGTCCCGCTGACTCCAGGACGCCGACATGACGGGATACGCCGGCGAACGTCATCGCCAATGGCGCGGCGAGGTCAGTGATCCGGGCGTCCCCGGTGCGCAGGGCGACGAGCAGCGCCCTGCGAGTGGGGTCGGCGAGCGCTGCGTAGGTCCGGTCCAGGACCTGATCTTCAACCATGTTGTTGACCTTACTGCGGCGGCATGATATTCAACACTCGTGTTGAATGATATCCGGCGCCAGGACGCGGCGCGCAGGCATCCGGTGCACTAGCCCAGAGGAGGAAGTCGTGCCCATTTACCAGACTGCCCAGTATCAGGTGAAGGCGTCGGCGGTGGAGAAGGTCAAGGCCGCGATCGTCGACTTTGTCGGGTACGTCTCGGCGAACGAGCCGGGCAGCAGGATGTACACGGCATGGCAGCAGAAGGACGATCCCACCAGCTTCGTGCACCTCTTCGAGTTCGCCGATGAGGCGGCGCATCAGGCGCACGGCAGATCGGACGCCGTCCGGCAGTTCGAAGCTGCCTACGGCCCGGAACTCGTCGGCGGCCCGGTCGTTTTCACCGATTACCTGCTCATTGCCACCAACCGCGGGCAGTAGACACGGCCTGCCGCGCACCGCGAGCCGGGCGGCCGCAGACGGTGCGCCGCCGCTCAGACCGCCCGGCTGGCGGCGAGCACGTCGCCGTACTCCAGGATCTCGGCCGCCCCCCGGACAACGCAGCGCAGCGGGTCGTCCACCACGAGGGCGGGGATGCCCGCCGCCGCCTCGATCCTGCTCGCCAGGCCCGGGAGCAGGGCTCCACCTCCCGCGAGACGGATCTTTCCCCGAACCACGTCTTCCGCGAGGTTCGGCGGGATATCCGACAGCATCTCCTGCACCGAGTCGACGATCTTGGTGACCGGGCGCTCAAGCGCCGCCGATATAAGCTGCCCGGGCACGCGTTCTACCCGGGGCGTCCGGCGTGCGGCATCGACCCCGACCGCTTCCATCCATCCGGCCGCGCCCTCGGCGATCCCCACCGCCATCTTCAGGCTCCTGGCCGCGTTACGGCCCAGGAGCAGGCCGAACTCTTCCTTGACGGCATTCACGATCACCTCGTCCATGCCGTTGCCGCCGACCCGTACCGACTGGGCCCGCACCACATGACCGCTGGCCACGATCGCCGCCTCAGTGGTCCCGCCCCCGACGTCCACAATGAAGACACCGGAGCCGGCCGCCAGGTCGGAGCCGGCCCCGGCGGCGGCCGCGACGGGTTCGTCCACGAAGCTCACCGAGCAGCGTGGCCGCAGCGCACCGAAGGCGGCGGCCAGGGATCGCCGCTCCACCCAGGTCGCGCCGCCCGGCACGCAGACCACAGCGAATGGCCGGAGCAGCCCGCGGCGCAGCCGCGCCCGGCTCAGGAAGGCCTGCAGCATGGCCGTCGCCGCGTCCAGGTCGGCGATGACCCCGTCACGCAGCGGGTGGATCACTTCGACGTCCTGGGGATCCTTCCCCGCCAGGGCGTCGGCGGCGTGCCCCACGGCGGTGACCCCGCCGGTGGCCCTATCGACCGCTATGGCCGAGGGCTCGTCGACGACAAGCCCTCGGCCGGCGATATGCACGAGCGTGTTGACCGTGCCGAGGTCGATCGCTACGCCCGCCCGCAACCGCATGACACCTGCCCTTTGCCCGAAATGCCGTCCGCCTTACCCTATGGTGCCCTCCGCGCGGCCGGGAGGCCGCCAGGAGTGGACCGTGCGGCAGTCGGCAGCGGCACAGGTACCTAACCGGGCCGGAATCATCACCGGCCTAGGAACCGGCGGGTAGCCGGCGATAGCGTCGAGGTCGCCGCGGGGCGGCACTCCTTCGACACAGACACCGGGCAGGGGGAGCATGGCTGGCTCGACCTCAGCGTCGTCTACGTGGGCGCCGCTGCGCATCGGGCTGTTCCGCGCGCTCTGGATCGCTGCCCTGGTCAGTAACGTCGGCACCTGGATGCAGACGGTGGGTGCCCAGTGGCTGCTGGTTCACCAGGCGCACGCGGCGATCCTGGTTCCGCTCGTGCAGACCGCCGACATGCTCCCGTACGTCTTGTTCGGGCTGGTCGGCGGGGTGCTCGCGGACACCTTCGACCGGCGCAGGCTGCTCATCGCGGTGCAGGGCGGCATGGTCATCACCGGCGCCGTGCTGACCGTGCTGACGGTGGCGCACCAGATGCCGCCGGCCCTCCTGCTGATGTTCACCTTCGTGCTGGGATCCGGTTCGGTGCTGGCCGTGCCTGCCTACCAGTCGCTCGTGCCTGACCTGGTCCCGCGCGCGCAGCTGCGTGCTGCCTCGACTCTCAGCTCGATCAGCGTCAACCTGGCCCGGGCCATCGGCCCGGCGGTCGCGGGGCTGCTGATCGCCCGGACCGGGGTGGCCGCCGTGTTCGCGATCAACACGGCGACGTTCCTCGGCTACGCCATCGTGCTGCTCGCATGGCATCCCCAGCCGGGAGCGATATCGGAGTACCCAGAGAGCTTCGTCTCCGCGTTGCGGGCCGGCGGCCGGTATGTGCGCAATGCGCCTGTCGTGCGGCGGGTCCTGCTGCGCGCTGGGCTGTTCCTCATCCCGGGCAGCGCGCTGTGGGCGCTGCTGCCCCTGATCGCCACCGGCCGGCTCGGACTGGGGGCGGACGGTTACGGCCTGCTGCTGGGAGCCCTGGGCGCGGGCGCCGTCGGCGGCGCGTTCATCCTGCCGCAAGCCCGGGCCAGGCTGTCGGCCAACGCCCTGATGGTTACCGCGAGCGTGATGTACGCGGCGGCGCTCGTCGCGGTGATCCTGCTGCGCAATGTCGCTGTCACCCTCGTCGTGCTGCTGCCCACGGGCACGGCGTGGATCGCCGTCCTGTCGACCGTCAATGCATCGCTCCAGCTCTTCCTGCCGGCCTGGGTCCGGGCGCGGGGGCTGTCCGTCTACCAGACCGTGCTGTTCGGCGCCCAGGCCGCTGGCGCCGCGGGCTGGGGTGTCGTGGCTGGAGCTGCCGGGCTGGGGCCGGCCTTCCTGGCCGCGGCCGCGCTGATGGCCGCCGGGGCGGCGACCATCCGGTTCTGGCCGTTCCTGGACACCGCTGACATGGACCGCAGCCCGGTAGCGTACTGGCCGGAGCCTCATCTGGTCATGGACGCGGATCCGCGGGGTGGCCCCGTCGTGGTTGAGACCACCTACGCGGTGGCAGCCGTCAACGAGCAGCCGTTCCTGCGGGCCATGCGGGAGGTACGCCGGTCACGACTGCGAACGGGGGCAATCCGGTGGGGCTTGTTCCGTGACGCGGAGAACCCGCAGGTGTTCGTCGAGTGGTTCGTGGTCCCGTCCTGGGAGGAGCACCTGCGCCAGCACCGGGACCGGCTGACCGGCACCGACCGCCAGTATGAGGAGGCAGCGAAGGCGCTGTCTGACCCGCCCGCCCAGACCGCCCATTTCATCGCGGCTGATGTCCGCGGCTAGCGAAACCGCCCCGCTGGCTGGGCCGGCAGGCATCATGACGTGCGTATGAGCGCCGTCTGAGGGTAGCCCTAGCGCATGGACAATTCCGGGCCCGGGCCTGCCACGCCAGCCGAAGTAACCGCCCAGGCGCTGCCTGGGGAGGTGGCCGAGCTTGCCGGGGAGCTCAGCGAGGCTGAAAGCCCGTCACGTCGCCGCAAGCTGACAGCGGCAATTCCCCAGCTCGCCCGGCGCGGCGGCCGGGCCACCTGGTATGGCGCGCTGTCCGGCGGCCGCTGGCTGACGGCCGAGGTGCTGGCCATGGCTCCTCGGCTGCCGGTACGGGATCAGCAGACGCTCCGCGCCCAGTTCCCGGGGTTCACCCCTGAGGAGCTCGCCGACGCCCTGATTCAGGGTTCCACCCGAGCCGCAGCGGCGGTCGGCGCGGCAGCCGGCACGGTCATGGTGCTTCCGCTGCCCACCGCCCCGGTGGAGGTCGCGATCGAGACCCTGGCCCTCGTCGGCATAGAGATCAAGCTGGTGGCTGAGCTGCACGAGGTGTATGGCATGCGGCCGTCCGGCTCGTCGACCGAGCGGATGATGTCCTATGTCGGGGCGTGGGCCCGTCGGCGCGGCGTCGCCCTCGGGCCTGGCGGGCTGGCCCTGGCGATGGGCTCGCCGTTGCGCAGGCGGCTGCAACGCCGGCTCATCGCGCGGGCCGGGCGCAGCGCCCTGTCGGTCGGGCCGCTGCTCACCGGTGCGGTGGCAGGCGCGGCGATCAACCGGCGCGAGACCCGCCGTCTTGGCACCGACGTGCGCGATGACCTGCGCCATCGTTCGCCGTACACGACAAGCTGGCCGGACCGTGGTAGGCCAGTGTCATGACGGCGCAGCGCATCCTGTTCATCGGCGGCACGGGGGTGATCAGCGCGGCGTGCGCCCGGCAGGCGGTCATGGCCGGCTTCGACCTGTCCGTGCTGAATCGCGGCACGACGACCGTGCGGGCGGCCCCGCCCGAAGCGCGGGTGCTGACCGCCGATGTCCGGGACCCTGAGTCGGTGCGGAAAGCTGTCGGCGGCCTGGAGTTCGACGCGGTGGTGAATTACCTCGCCTTCACCCCCGATCAGGTCGGCGCCGATCTCGATCTGCTGCGCGGCCGGGTAGGACAGTACATTTTCATCAGTTCGGCGTCGGCCTACCAGACTCCGCCGGCCCGGCTGCCCATTGTCGAGTCGACCCCGCTGCGTAACCCGCACTGGCAGTACTCCCGGGACAAGATCGCCTGCGAGGACCTGCTGGTCCGCGCTTACCGCGGCGAGGGCTTCCCGGTCACGATCGTGCGGCCGTCGCATACCTACGACCACACGTCACTGCCGCTCGAGGGCGGCTGGACGGTCATCGACCGGATGCGCCGCGGCGCGCCGGTCGTCGTGCACGGCGACGGCACCTCGGCGTGGGTGCTGACCCATCACACCGACTTCGCCCGGGCGTTCGTCGGGCTGCTGGCTGAGCCGCGGGCCATTGGCGACAGTTTCCACATCACCTCAGACGAGGTGCTGACCTGGAACCAGATCGCCAGCATGCTGGCCGCTGCCGCGGGTGCGGAGGCCCGGATCGTGCATGTGCCGTCCGACGCCGTGGCGGCGGTGGATCCGCAGTGGGGGGCCAGCCTGCTCGGTGACAAGGCGCACTCGGTGACGTTCGACAACACCAAGATCAAGAGCCTGGTGCCCGGCTGGGTCGCGACGGTGCCGTTCTGGCAGGGCGCACGCGAGATCATCGAATGGCATGACGCCGAGCCTGGCCGCCGTCACATTGATCACGCCGTCGATGCGACGATGGACCGCCTGGTCGAGGCGTACGACATGGGGCGGCACACGGCCGGCGGCCCGGGCGCGGGATCCTAGCGGCGAACCCGCCGGTGCACCCGGGCCTCCCATGGCCGCAGCCTGACCGGCTCTCCGGCTGGGCCTGCCACGTCCGCTGGGGCCGCCACGCCCGGCGGGCCCGGGTAGTTCGACAGCAGGAGGTCGGCCTGGGCCCACGCCTGCGCGCCGGGCAGGTCTACGGTGGCGACGCTGGAGCTGAAATTGGCGAGCACGAGCAACTCGACGTCGTCCAGCCGCCGGGTGAACGCATAGACGTGCTCGTCATCGGGCAGCAGCATGGTGAAGTCGCCGTGGCTGACCACGGGCAGGTCGTGCCGCAGCGCGATGAGCCGCTGGTAATGGCGGAACACGGAACCAGGATCGGTGATCTGAGCGGCCGCGTTGATGTCCGGGTAGTTGGGGTTGACCGGCAGCCACGGCGTCCCCGTGGTGAACCCCGCGTGCGCGGTACCGTCCCACTGCATGGGGGTACGGCCGTTGTCCCGGCTCATCGAGCCCAGCGCGGCAAGCACCGCCGCCTCGTCCCCGCCGCTGTCGATGGCGCTGGCGAAGTAGTTCAGCGACTCAATGTCCCGGAACTCGTCGATCGAGGTGAACGGGAAGTTAGTCATGCCGAGTTCCTCACCCTGGTAGATGTAGGGCGTACCGCGGTGCAGGTGCAGGACCGTGCCAAGCAGCTTGGCGGACAGCGCCCGGTCAGCGGGCTCATCAGAGCCGAACCGTGACACCGCCCGCGGCTGGTCGTGGTTGTTCCAGTACAGGCTGTTCCAGCCGCTGGCGGCCAGCCCGGCCTGCCAGCGGCCGAACGTGGCCTTGAGATCAACCAGACGCAGTGGCCGGCGGTCGAACTTGCCACCAGGGCCGTGATCAAGCCCGACGTGCTCGAACTGGAAGACCATGTCGACCTCAGCGTTGGCCGGGTCGGTGAACGCCGCGGCGTCCGGCACCGTCACACCCGGCATCTCGGCCACGGTCAGCAGCACCTTGCCGGGCCCGGGGATCACCTCGCGGTGCAGTTCGTGCAGGAACTCGTGGATCCGCGGCCCGCAGATGAAACTGCCCGAACCGTCGCCGTAGCGGCCGTCAGGGAGCGGCGGGCCGTCCTGCAGCGGCAGTCGTTTGGAAATCATGTTGATGACATCCATCCGAAAACCGTCTACGCCGCGGTCGAGCCACCAGCGCAGCATCTCGTACACGGCTTGCCGAACCTGGGGGGTCTCCCAGTTCAGGTCGGGCTGCCGACGGGAGAACAAGTGCAGGAAGTACTCCCCGGTCCGGTCGTCGAGTTGCCAGGCGGGCCCGGAGAAGAAGGACATCCAGTTGGTGGGCTCGGCCCCGGGAGCACCCGCCTGCATGCCGGGCCGCGGCGGGCGCCACCAGTACCAGTCCCGCTTCGGGCTCCCGGCGGCACCCCTGGACTCCAGGAACCACGGATGCTCGTCGGAGGTGTGGTTGACCACCACGTCGATGACGAGCTTCATGCCGCGGGCATGCAGCTGCCCGATCAGCGCGTCAATGTCGGCCAGCGTGCCGAACACGGGGTCGACGGACTGATAGTCACTGATGTCGTAGCCGTTGTCGTCCTGCGGTGACCGGTAGAAGGGCGAGATCCACAGCACATCCACACCCAGGGCCGACAGGTAGTCCAGCTTGCCGATGATCCCCGGCAGGTCCCCGATGCCGTCGCCGTCGGAATCCGCGAAGCTGCGCGGATAGACCTGGTAGACCACGGCTTTCTGCCACCACGGATGCGCGTCGGGGACGGGCCTGCCGTCTGGGGCAGAATCGATACCGCTCATCATGCCGTTAGCCTCTCCTGACGCAGGAGCAGACGCCTAGCGTAGGCCCGGTGAGAGCCGTGCTGCTCCTGGGCCGCGGCGGGTCGCAGGTCGAGAAAGTCGGGGTGATCAGGGCGGTGCTCAGCTCCAGCTCACGGCGATGAGCCGGGCAGCGGTGGTGGTTAATCCCACCAAACACGATGACCTGGGCGCGTTCCGGACGGCGGTCTGCGCGGCCATGGCCGCGCACGGCTGGAGCGAGCCGCTGTGGTCGCAG
>Ga0265338_10007936_pt1 | contig 13003 bp, 11 predicted proteins | sample 42126metaG_FD_193579 | JGI IMG/M metagenome (GOLD analysis project Ga0265338, IMG submission 193579) | Rhizosphere microbial communities from Carex aquatilis grown in University of Washington, Seatle, WA, United States - 4-21-26 metaG | ecosystem: Host-associated > Plants > Roots > Rhizosphere... | reverse complement strand
CTGGACGCCGGGGCGTCGAGCAGGCCCGCCCGGCCAACCGAGGCGGCGGCAAACGTGTCGTCGAGGAACGGCCTCAGTTCCCGCCGCATCCACACGGCAAAGGGCAGGGTGAATCCCTGTTTCGGGCGGAGGCGGACAGCCTCCGGCAGCCGGCCGCGCAGCGCCTCGGCGAGGGCGGCCTTGGCCGGCCCGCCAGCATGTTTGAACCGCGCCGGCTGCGACCACAGCCAGGCGATGAACGGCGCGTCGATGAACGGCACGCGCAACTCGAGCGAGTGGGCCATGCTCATGACGTCGCTGTCGCGGAGGAGCACGTCCGCCATATAGGTGCGCAATTCCCAGGCGCTGATGGTCTGGAACGGGTCGGCGCCGGCCAGTTCCGCCGGCAGATCGCCGAGGCGCGGGTGCGGGCGGAAATCCGGCCCGACCGAGGCCCGCGCGTCCGGGGCCAGCAGGGCGTGCCCGATCTGCGTCGAGAAGACCCGCCGTTGCAGCGCGCACAGGCCGTGCAGATCGGCCGCGTGCGCCAGCATGTCGGCCAGCTTGCGGCGGCGAACATTGCCGCGGCCGAGCCTGCGCACGGCCGCCGCCCGGAGCGCCCCCGGCAGGCGGCGCCAGAGGGGCAGCCACGCGGCGATCCGCGGCAGGTCGCGAAAGGAGGGATAGCCGCCGAACAATTCGTCGCCCCCGAGGCCGGAGAGGGCGACCTTCACGCCGCCCGCCTTGGCTGCCTGGCTCACGTAGTAGGTGTTGATGCCGTCGCCGGTCGGCTGGTCCAGGGCGCCGAGGAGGCGCTCGATGTCGGCGGCGACCCGCGCCCCGGTGAGGACGGTCTCGTGATGCTCGGTCCCAAGCGCCTCCGCGGCGCGGCGGGCCGGCACCGCCTCCGAATACGCGGCTTCCTCGAAAACCAGCGAAAAGGTCTTGAGCTGCGACGCGCCGGCCCGGCTCATCAGCGCCACAATGGCAGCCGAATCCAGTCCGCCGGAGAGAAAGGCGCCGACCGGGACATCGGCGATGCGGTGCGCCTGCACGGCGTCGTCGAGGCGCATGACGAGTTCGTCCCGAAACGCTTCGGCCGTGCGGCACGGGGCGGAGTCGGCGACGGCCGGGAAGTGCCACCAGCGCCTGAGCGCGAGCCGGCCGGCCGCATAGGAGGCGCACTCGCCCGGCTGCAGGCTGGCGATGTTCTCGTAGATCGTGCGGGGCGCCGGCACGGCGAAATAGGCGAGGTATTCGGCGACCGCGCGGACGTCAAAACGCGGTGTGCCCGCGCCGGCGGCGAGCAGCGCACCGATTTCCGAGGCAAAGAGAAAACGGCCGGCAGCCGCGTCCGCGTGGTAGTACAGCGGCTTGATGCCGAAGGGATCGCGGGCCAGGAAGAGGCTTTGGGTGGCTTCGTCCCAAACGGCGAAAGCGAACATGCCGCGCAGCCGGCCCAGGCACGCCTCCCCCCAGCGCGCGTAAGCGGCCAGCAGCACCTCGGTGTCGCAGCGGGTGGCGAAGGGATAGCCGGTCGCGGCCAGCTCGTCCCGCAGTTGACGGTGGTTGTAGATGCAGCCGTTGAAGACGAGATGATAGCGGCCGCAGGCGCTCGTCATCGGCTGATGTCCGCCGGCCGGATCGATGATCGCCAGCCGGCGCATGCCGAGCGTCGCCGGACCACGGCTGAATTCGCCGTGGTCGTCGGGACCGCGTGGGATCATCGCCGCGCACGCGCGGGCCACGGCTTCCCGCCGTTTTTCGTCAGAGTCGTTCGGGCTGACCAGGCCGGCGATGCCACACATGCAGGGAGCAGGGAACACTTCGCCGGGTCACTTCCAGCGGAAGTGGCCGGCGGGGTTGAACTTCAGGGGACAACCGACATGGAAATGGTCGCCGGGCAGGGGCCCCGACGTTTTCCAAGCCCTAGACTGGACGCAACTTTCACAGGTGACGAGTCGGTTTTACGCGGGGAAGTGCGGTCTCGCGGGCAAGATCGGCCAAAGGGGGTAAAACCGACATAAAAAACACGAGAAAGGCGCCGGCATCGTCCGCCGAATGTCCGCCAAGCCCGCCCCCGAATCGGTCCGCCGGCCGACCGGGACGCGGTGATTCTGGCCGCCGCCCGGACGTCGGATCCCGCACGTTACGCGCAGATGGCGCGCGCGATTTCGCGGGCCTTGTCGGCGGACACGAGCTTCTCCACCAGCAGCAATCCGAAGTCGAGCGCGGTGCCGGCGCCCCGCGAGGTCAGGATTCGGCCGTCGGCGACCACGCGCTGATCGGCGAGGATATGAGGCAGTTCGCCGGCCACGGAGAAATGGGCGGTATAGCGGCGGCCCTCCAGCAGTCCGGACGCATTGAGCACCGTGGGTGCCGCGCAGATCGCGGCCAGCCACTTGTCCGCGGCGGCGTGGCGTTCCACCACCGTCGGCACGCGGGGATCGGCCCGCAGATTCTTGACGCCCGGGCCGCCGGGAATGAACAGGAGATCGAAGAGCCGGTGACCCACCGCGGCCAGCGAGGTGTCGGCGTGGGCGGTGATGCCGCTGCGGCCGGTGACGTGCGGCTGGTCGGCCAGCGAGGCGACGGTCACCTCGACGCCGGCGCGGCGCAACAGGTCGACGACGGTGAACGCCTCGATCTCCTCGAATCCTTCGGCCAGCAAGGTGAGTACCGTTGGCATGATGAGCGGGATTGCAGGTTGCGAATACCGGCGCCCCGGCGAAACTGCATCTCCTGACCGAAATCATGAACGGCGTCCCCGCTTTGGCGAACAAAAGATTGGTGATCCTGGGTTGCGGCTATGTCGGCGTCGCGGTGGCGCGCGCGGGGCAGGCGGCGGGGCTCCGGGTCGAGGCGTTGACGCGCAATGCCGGGCGGGCGGAGGAGCTGCGCCGGCTGGGCGTGTCCGTCGTTCTGGGCGATCTCGCGGCCGACACCTGGCACGGAACGCTCGCGGCCGGCGCGGAATACGTGCTGGACTGCGTCGGCGCCGGGGGCGGCGGCCTGGCCGGCTACGAACATTCGTACGTGGCCGGCATGCGTTCGCTGCTGGCCTGGGCGCAGGCGGCACCGGCCGGGATGGTCGTGTTCACCAGCAGCACCTCGGTGTATCCGCAAGGCGGGGGCACGATGGTGGATGAGACGGCCCCGACGGCGGGCGCGGGGCCGACCGGCCGGATCCTGCTGGAGGCCGAGGCGTTGCTGCAGGAGGCGCGCGCGGCCCGGCGGTGCGGGATCATCCTGCGGCTCGCCGGCATCTACGGCCCGGGGCGCCATCACTTGCTCGACCAGGTGCGCGCGGGGGCGCCGGAGATCGCGGGCGAGGGGACCCACCGGCTCAATCTCGTGCACCGCGACGACGTCTGCGCGGCGGTGATGGCCTTGATCGCCGCGCCGGGTCTGCCGCCCGACGCGATCTTCAACGTCGCGGACGAGGCGCCGGCGCCCAAGGCCGAGGTCATCCGCTGGCTGGCGGAACAGACCGGCCGGCCGGCGCCGCGATTCGTCGGCGGGTCGGCAAGCCGGCGCCACGGCTTCGCGGCGCCGCCCGACCGGATCATCAGCAATGCCAGGCTCAAGCGCCAGCTGGGCTGGCGGCCCCGGTATCCCTCTTTTCGCGAGGGCTACGCCGCGATATTAAGTGCTTGAAGAAAACGCCCGCCTGTCCCGCCATTCCTGTCAGCACCCGTCAGCCTCTCACCTTCAACCTTACTCCTTAAACCTTAACCAGCTCCCCCATGCCCGGTGTCGGCAAACTCCTCAAACAGGCCCAGAAGATGCAGCGCCAGATGGAGGCGCTCCAAGCCCAGCTCGAAACCCGAGAGATCGACGTCACGGCCGGGGGCGGCGCAGTGGCGATCAAGGTCAGCGGCTCCGGGAAGTTCATCGCCCTAAAGCTCGACCCCGAGTTTCTCAAGGAAGAGCCGAAGCTCATCGAAGAGACCCTTCTGCTTGCCATGCAGGACGCGGCCAAGAAAGCGAAGGAAGCCTACGACGCGGAAATGCAGAAGGTGACTTCCGCGTTCCAGATGCCCGGTTTCGGCTGACGCCGAAACTTGACAAATTTTGCGGGGCTAAGCGGATGACACCGGCGTTCGAGAAACTCCAGAAGCACCTCAAACAGCTGCCCGGCCTCGGCTACCGGTCGTCGGAGCGCATCGCGCTGCACCTGCTGGTCGAACAGCCCGAACGCCTGCCGGCGCTGGTGGCGGCGCTGCAGGAGGCCGCCGCCGCGGTGCGCCGCTGCCCGCGCTGCGGCAATCTCGCCGAGGGGGAACTCTGCGGCATCTGCGCCGACACCCGGCGGCCGACGGGCGTGGTCTGCGTGGTCGAGCACGTGCCGGACCTGGTGGCGATCGAGCGTTCCGGTGCGTTTCGCGGCACCTATCATGTCCTGCACGGCAAGCTGTCGCCGATCCAGGGCGTCGGGCCCGAGCATCTCAATTTCGCCCCCTTGCTGGCGCGGATCGAGTCCGGCGAGGTCACCGAACTGGTCTTGGCGCTGTCCAACGACGTCGAGGGCGAGGCGACCTGCCACTACCTGGTCGACCGCATCCCGGCGGACCGGGTGAAGGTGACGCGCATCGGCTTCGGCCTGCCCAGCGGCGGCGGCATCCTCTATGCCGACCCGGTGACGCTCAAGAGCGCGCTCGACGGCCGGCGGGACTATTCGTAGAGCGACGGGCGGTCAGCAGGTGCGGACCGAATTCGGGGTTGCGGTGCCGGCGGATTCCCTTTTCATTTTGGCCCGATCCTCGCGGGCATCGTATATCGGTAATATGCGAGCTTCCCAAGCTTGAGAGGGGGGTTCGATTCCCCCTGCCCGCACCAATCGCTCTCCGGAGAATCCCGCCGGGCGCACCCCTCAACCCCTCGTACTATGAAGTCCCTCCGTTTGCTCTTTGTTCTCGCCTGCGTGTCCGTCCTGTCGGCCAGCTATTCCTGGGCCGAGGAGCAGGCCAAGCCGGCCGACCAGCCCAAGGAGAAGCCCGCATGCACCTGCTGCTGCTGCAAGGCCAAGGCCGAAGGCACGACCTGCACCGAGCATAAAGATTGCTGCTGCCAGAAGGAAAAGGCGTGCGACCATGGCGCGAAGCCGGACGCGGCCAAGCCCGCCGAGCCGGCGAAACCCTGATCCGGATTCTCCAATCCGCCCGTTCGAAATCCCGTCGCGCCCCGTGCGCGGCGGGATTTCTTTTTCCGGCGGAAGCGCGTAGGCGATATTCCGGTTCGGGCGGACATGCCCCCCTCTGCGGCCGAGACACGGATCGGGAGATCCGTGCCACGTTGAATGCGCGCCGCCCGAGTCAGGCGGCCGGCGCCGGCAGTGGCCCGGCGCCTTCGGCCTGCATCTCCTTGAGCAAGCTGGCCAGGTAGGGGATGAGCTGCTTCTTCCGGCTGACGATGCCGTTCAGCTCGAAGATCTCGTCTTTCTCCACGTGCGGGTAGGAGATCCGGCTGATGATCTCCGCGTCGCCCCGGACGAGGAACAGCGAATTCTGGGTGTTGATATCGGTCACGAGCAGGCCGGCGAACGTCAGCCCGTCCTGGGCGCACAGGGCCCCGAGCGCGACCGACAGCTCCTTCGCGTGGCTCCAGAAATTGCCGAACCCGAGCTCCTCGACCTGGGCGACGGCGAAGCGCGCGCCGGCCTCGTCGTAGGCCTTGAGGTCGGAGCGGAGAACCTTTTCCGGCGGATTCGCCAGGATGACCGACCCGGAATTGAAGATGGTTTCGGCCAGTTCGCGCGGTTCGATGCCGCCGATCCCGGCGAGCCAGCGCAGCACGGTTCCATCCTTCTCCGTCGTGGTCGGACTGTTGAGGTTGAGCGTGTCGGAGACGATCCCGGCCATCATGATCCCGGCCAGATCGGCCGAGGGTGTGAGCTTTTCGCGCCGGTAGAGGTCGGCGATGATCGTGCAGGTCGAGCCGACCGGCTCGTTGATGAAGAGGATCGGCTGGGCGGTGGTGAGTGTGCCCAGCCGGTGGTGATCGATGACCTCGGTGATGGTGACCTCGCTCGCGCCGGTGACGGCCTGGGTCATTTCGTTGTGGTCGACGAGAACAAGCCGGGTGTGCACCGGCTTGAGGATGTCGGTCTTCGTGAGGATGCCCTGCAGCCGGGTGTCGTCGGTGGTGACGAGGAAGGCCGCGGCCGGTGAAGTGACGATCTTGCGGCGCACGTCGGCGAGGCGGGTGTCGGCGTCCAGCGCGACGAATTTGCGGTCGACCAGGCGCTCGATCACGGTGGCGGTCCGAATGACCCAGGCGGTGGTGGCGGAATCGTAGGGGCTGACAATCACGCTGACGCGGTGCTCGCGGGCGAGTTGGAGGACCGCCGGGTCCACCGGCAGGTTGCCGGTGACGACGAGCAGGCGCACGCCGAGCTCGATTGAACGCCGCTGGATATCGCCGCGGTCGCCGACGATGATGATCGACTGGCGCGGGACGATGCCTTCCCGTTCGGCGAATCGCCCGAAGGACTGGATATCCATCGCGCCGATGCGCACGTAGAGTTCCTCGAGCGTGTGTTCGTCGGCCAGATGAAGCGCCTGCGCCTTGAGGGCGCGGGTCAAGTCGGCGACCCGGGCGTGCACCTGGCGCATCAGCCGCGGCTCACGCACCGTTGGCGTGAAGAAGCGTCCAAGCTGGAAGATGGAAACCGTGCCGACAACATGACGGTCGGCGTCCAGAACCGGCAGCACGCGCACGCCATGCTCCTCGATCAGCTCGAGCGCCTCCGCGCAGGTCGCGTTATCGGAAACGGAGACGACGCCGGTCACCATCAGGTCGCGCACGCGCGGAGTGACGTCGCTCAGGTAGATCGGCAGCGGCTGGCGAAACCGCCGCAGGATGGTGTCGATGCGGACATTGGAATTGCCGCACCGGGCGGCGACGTGGCCGGCCTCACCGCGCGCCTCCTTGAGGGCGGCATAGGCGATGGCGGAACAGATGGCGTCGGCATCCGGGTTCTTATGCCCGATGACATAAGTGATCCCGTCGGCGGGGGAAGTGGCGGGTGCGGTCATGGCGGGTGAAAGGATGGACCCAAAATGACCACCCGACCCCGCGACGCAAAGGGTTCTTTTGGCCGCCGCGGGGCGGAGGGCGCCCTCGAAAATCCCGGCTGGTCTCCCCAGGTTTCCGTTGTTGCAGGGGCTGAGCTTGCTCACGGCCGATTCAGATCTCGCATCGGAAATGGGGCGGCGACCCAGCCTTTGCAGAGCCTTCGGCACGGCAAGCAAGGTTGCGCCCCACGTGGTCGGCCACGACGGGTCGAGCCCTGACGGCGACCGCCGCCGCTTGACGGAGCATTCAGCAGGTCGCGTCCGACGCGAACCTCAGGGCGGTTCCATCGCGGGAATCCCGTCCTCGGTGGCGAAGGCGGAATTGCGGCCGTAGAGGCGCTGGTTGCCGCCGGCCGGGGCCGGAACGGCCTGGCGGATGTCATTGGTCGGGCGGCCGTGGGTGTCGACCAGACGACTGTCGATGGACTGGTAGTACTGCACGTTGCCGCCGAGAAAGACGATGTGCCCGCCTTCGGCCCGGTACGCGCCGCGGTCCCGATCCCAGGTGCCGTCGGTGGTGAGTCCGCGAGTGTAGGCCACCGGGGTGCCGGCCGGATCGCTCATCTTCAATCCGCCGACGAACTCGTAGCTGGGCGTCAGCGACTGCAGGGCCGGCAGGACCTGGCGGCGCGCGGCGTCGTCCGGATCCATCACGGTCGCCGGCGTGGTGCCGGCAAACAGCGGGTCATTCTTCGAGAAATAGAGGACCGGATCGTTGAGGGCGCCGGCGCGCCCGAGCAGGCCGATCCAGCGGAAATAGTTGCTCGACGCCGCCACGCCCGACTGCGCGGCCGCCGTGAGCGGATCCGGCAGGCGATCGTTGTTGTCGGCGGCGTAGACCATGGCGGCCTTGCCGATCTCGCGGAGGTTGGAGGCGTCGACGGTGCGCTGGGCGGTCTCGCGGACCTTGCCCACGGTGGGGATGACAATGGCCGCCAGGATGCCGATCACGGCGATGACGGTCAGCAATTCGATGAGGGTGAAGCCGCGGATGCCGCGGCGGGCATTCGAGTGCATAGGGGAGGGGGTTGCAGTACAGATTCCAATATATTTAAACGAACACAAGACGGAATTTTCACCGAGGCTCGACAAACGTGGCGCCGTTTCTAGATTCGCCCCCCGTATGAAGATCTATCTGGACGGGAAATTCGTGGATGCCGCCGACGCCAAGATCTCCGTGTTCGACCACGGTCTGCTCTATGGCGACGGGATTTTCGAAGGCATCCGGCTTTACCAGGGCAACGTCTTCCGCCTGGAGCAGCACATCGAGCGCCTGTGGTACTCCGCCAAGGCCGTGATGCTGGAAATCCCGATCTCCCGGTCCGACATGACTGAGGCCGTCTGCGAATCCTGCCGCCAGAACAGCCTGCGCGACGGCTATATCCGACTGGTGGTCACCCGCGGGATCGGCGACCTCGGCCTGTCGCCCTGGCTGTGCCCAAAACCGTCCGTGTTCATCATCGCCGACAAGATCTCGCTTTATCCGCCGGAGTACTACGCCACGGGACTGAACATCGTGACGGTGCCCACGCGGCGGCTGGGTCCGGCCTCCCTGCCGCCGGCGGTCAAGTCGCTCAACTACCTCAACAACATTCTGGCCAAACTGGAGGCCCGTCAGGCGGGTGCGCTCGAGGCCATCATGCTGAACGACCAGGGCTTCGTCGCCGAATGCACGGGCGACAACGTGTTCATCGTGCACAAAGGACGCCTCTACACGCCCGCCGCCCAGGAGGGCGCCCTGAAGGGCATCACCCGCGACACGATCTTCGACATCGCCAAGGGCCTCGGCCTGGCCAGCGAGGAACATCAGTTGACCCGCTACGACCTGTGGAACGCCGACGAGTGCTTCCTGACCGGCACCGGCGCCGAAGTCGTCCCGGTGGTCAAGCTGGACGGGCGGGAGATCGGGGCGGGCAAACCCGGCCCGATCAGCCACCGCATCCTGGCGGAATTCCGGCGGCGCGTGCTGACCGAAGGCACCCGGATCTGAGCGCCCGGATACCCGAACATTGTCGCCGCCTGGCGGTCACAACGGAAGGTGGGGTAAATCCCTCCGTGCGGTCAACCTTGCCAGCGGGCGCAACGTTGGCATGATTGGTGCGCACAGGTGAAGGGACGGCGACCGCGTGTCACACTATTGCGTGGCCCGCATCGCCCTTTCCCGACGACTTGTTATACTCCAAATATGGCCAACCCTCTGAAATGCGACCTTTGCGGCAAGCCCGCGACCGTCCATCTAACCCAGATCATCAACAACAAGATCCACAAGGTTGATCTGTGTGAGGAATGCGCGCAGGCCAAAGGGGTCACTGATCCGAGCGGATTCTCGCTGGCGGATCTTTTGTTGAAGGCTTCGCTCAATCCGGAGCCGACGGCCGACCTCATCCGCTGCGAGCAGTGCGGCTTCACCCAGGCCGATTTCAAGAAACAGGGGCGGTTTGGCTGCCCGTCGTGTTACGAGGCGTTCCGGGGCGTGCTCGAGCCGTTGCTGGGCAACATGCACAAGGGCACCACGCACGTGGGCAAGGTCCCACAACGGGCGGTCGAGCGGAAGTCCCTTTACGACCGGCTCACCCAACTGCAGCTAGACCTCGACCAGGCGATCAAGGCGGAGCGTTACGAGGACGCCGCCCGGGTTCGCGATGAAATCCACCAGGTCAAGCTGGCCTTCGAGGAAAAGACTGCGAGCTGACATGAAGATCGCCCCACTTTTCGAAGCGCCAGCCGAAGTGGCCGATGCCGCGTCCGGCAAATGTGCCATTGTCCTGACCACGCGCGTGCGCCTGGCCCGCAACCTCGTCGACCAGCCATTTCCCGGGTGGGCCAAAGAGGCGCAGCGGAGCGCCATGTTGGCCGGGAGCATGGAGGTCATGGCCGACCTGCCCGCGATGAAGAAAGCGCTTACCCTGAAGGTCGAGGAACTCTCCGACCTCGAGAAGCAGATTCTGGTCGAGCGGCACCTGATCAGCCGGGAACTGAGCACCACCAAGCACGGCGCCGGCGTCGTGATCAGCCGCGATCAGACGACCGCGGTGATGATCAACGAGGAGGACCATCTGCGCATCCAGGTCATGCGGCCGGGCTTCCAGCTGAAAAAGGTCTGGAATGCCATCAACGCCCTCGACACCGAGGCGGAGGAGAAGCTGAACTATGCGTTTTCGCCGACGCTGGGTTATCTGACGGCCTGCCCGACCAATCTCGGCACGGGAATGCGCGCGTCGGCCATGATGCACCTGCCGGCGCTCGTCATGTCCAGCCAGATGGAAAAGGTGGTCCGGGCGGTGAGCCAGCTCGGCATGGCCGTGCGCGGCCTGTTCGGCGAAGGCTCCGATGCGAGCGGCAGCATCTTCCAGATCTCGAATCAAACCACCCTCGGCGAGTCGGAGGAGGAGATCATCAAGCGCCTGTCGAGCGTGCTCAACACCATCATCGAGCACGAGCTCAACGCCCGCGCCAAGCTCCTGGAAAACGACGCCAGCAAGCTGTTCGACAAGGTGGGCCGCGCCTTCGGCATTCTGCAAAACGGCCGGCTCCTGACCTCGGCCGAGGCGATGAACCTCCTCTCCCTGATCCGCCTCGGGGTCGACCTCGGCGTGTTCGCCGAGGTGCGGCGCCCGGTCGTCGACCGCCTGTTCATTGAGGCGCAGCCCGGCCACATCCAGTACGCCGCCCGCGGGGCGTTCGATCCCGCGCAGCGCGACCTGCTCCGGGCACAATTCCTGCGGAATGAATTCACCAACTTCGGCCAGCCGGACTTCAACGTGACTGGCAAGAACTAGCCGCCGACCCCTTCGCCTATGGAACCGATGAACAATTTCACGCCGCGCGCCCAGCAGGTGCTCGCGCTGGCCCGCAAGGAAGCCGACCGTTTTCACCACAATTACGTGGGCACGGAGCACATTCTGCTCGGGCTGATCAAGCTGGGCCAGGGCGTCGCCGTCAGCGTGCTGCAGAAGATGGGCCTCGACCTCGAGACCGTGCGCGCCGCCGTGGAGAAGCAGGTCGGCACCGGCACCGAGACCAAGGCCGCGGGCAGCATTCCCTACACCCCGCGGGTCAAGAAGGTGCTGGCCCTGGCCGGCAAGGAGGCCAAGACCCTCAACCACAGCTACGTCGGCACCGAACACATCCTCCTCGGCCTCCTGCGCGAGGGCGAGGGCGTGGCGGCGCGCGTGCTCAAGTCGCTCGACGTCGACATCGAGCGGACCCGGCAGGAGATTCTGCGCGAGCTCGATCCCCAGTTCTCCGGCGAGGGTGGCGAGGAGGCGGCGGCGCCGTCCCCGCGCGGCGGCGGCCCGGAGGAGAAGAAGGAGGTGAAGACCCCCGCCCTCAAGGCCTTCGGCCGCGACCTGACCGAGCTGGCGCGCAAGGGCGAGCTCGACCCGGTGGTGGGCCGCAAGATGGAGATCCGCCGCGTGGTGCAGATCCTCTGCCGCCGGACCAAAAACAATCCCGTCCTCATCGGCGAGGCCGGGGTCGGCAAGACCGCCATCGTCGAGGGTCTGGCCCAGGAGATCGCCAGCGGCATCGTGCCGGAGATCCTCTTCGACAAGAAGGTCATCACGCTCGACCTCGCCCTCATGGTCGCGGGCACCAAGTACCGCGGCCAGTTCGAGGAGCGCATCAAGGCGGTGATGGACGAGATCAAGCGCTCGAAAAACGTCATCCTCTTCATCGACGAGCTCCACACCATCGTCGGCGCCGGCGCCGCCGAGGGGGCGATGGATGCCTCCAACATCTTCAAGCCGGCCCTGTCCCGCGGCGAACTCCAGTGCATCGGGGCGACGACCCTCAACGAGTATCGCAAGTACATCGAGAAGGACAGCGCGCTCGACCGCCGCTTCCAGGCGGTGAAGGTCGAGGCCCCCTCCGTGGAGGAGACGATCCTGATCCTCAAGGGCATCCGGGGCAAATATGAGGACCACCACAAGGCGATCTTCACCGACAAGGCCGTCGAGTCCGCCGCCAAGCTCTCCGATCGCTACATCACCGGGCGTTTCCTCCCGGACAAGGCCATTGACGTGCTCGATGAGGCCGGCTCCCGCGCCCGCATTTCCGCGCTCAGCCGGCCGCCCGACATCGAGGCGCTCAACAAGGAGATCGAGACGGTCTGCGCCCAGAAGGAGCAGGCCATTTCGCAGCAGCATTTCGAGGAGGCCGCCAAATTCCGGGACCGCGAGAAGCAGCTCCGCACCAAGCTCGAGCAGATCACCGAGGAGTGGAAGAAGCAGCGCGAGGAGAAGCGCGTCACCATCGATGACGAGCTGATGATGCAGGTGGTCGCCGACTGGACGGGCATTCCGCTCAGCCGGATGGAAAAGAAGGAAAGCGAGAAGCTGCTCCTGCTCGAGGGCGAGCTCCAGAAGTTCATCATCGGCCAGGACGCCGCGACCGTGCTCATCGCCCGGGCGCTGCGCCGCTCCCGCGCGGACCTCAAGGACCCGCGCCGGCCCATCGGCTCGTTCCTGTTCGTCGGGCCCACCGGCGTCGGGAAGACCGAGCTGGCCAAGCAGCTCGCCGCGCAGATGTTCGCGAGCCAGGACGCCATCATCCAGTTCGACATGTCTGAGTACATGGAGAAATTCTCCGTGTCGCGGCTGATCGGGTCGCCGCCGGGCTACGTCGGCTACGAGGAGGGCGGCCAGCTCACCGAGCAGGTGCGCCGCCGGCCGTATGCCGTCATCCTCTTCGACGAGGTCGAGAAGGCGCATCCGGACGTGGTGCAGCTGCTGCTGCAGATCCTGGAGGACGGCCGTCTGACCGACTCGCTCGGCCGGACGGTCGATTTCCGCAACACCATCATCATCATGACGTCGAACGTCGGCGCCCACGCGCTGCAGCGGCAGACGACGATGGGCTTCGCGGCAGGCGGCAAGGATGACTTCCAGAACCTCTAGACCATGCGCGAAAAGGTGCTGGAGGAGGCCAAGAAGATCTTCAAGCCCGAG
>Ga0265338_10007935_pt1 | contig 13003 bp, 12 predicted proteins | sample 42126metaG_FD_193579 | JGI IMG/M metagenome (GOLD analysis project Ga0265338, IMG submission 193579) | Rhizosphere microbial communities from Carex aquatilis grown in University of Washington, Seatle, WA, United States - 4-21-26 metaG | ecosystem: Host-associated > Plants > Roots > Rhizosphere... | reverse complement strand
GAGCTGGCTGGCAAACAAGGTGTCCGCCGGCAGGCAGAGCGTCAGGCCGGGATGCGCTGCCTGCAGGCGGCGCAGAATCGGGTTGATGACTCTTTCCTCCTCGTCGCCGATGAGGCCGTCCTCGCCCGCGTGGGGATTGAATCCGCACACGCCGAGGCGCGGCGCCGCCACGCCCTCGGCGCGGGCTAGCGCGTCCGCTGCCCGCACGGCGCGTTCAAAATCGGCCGGGGTGAATGCGGCCGGCACGTCGCGCAGCGGCACGTGCCAGGTGAGCAGCGCGACGCGCAGCCGGCCCCCGCAGAACGCCATGGTCGGGGCCCCGCCCCAGCGCGCGGCGAAAAGCTCCGTCTGGCCCGGGAAGCTGTAGCCGATCCGGGCGAGCCCCGCCTTGCTTACCGGTCCGGTGACGACGCCCGCGAACTCCCCCGCCCGGCAGCCGGCGGCGGCGCGCTCCATCGCGGCCCAGGCGACCAGCGACCCCTCCCCGGTCGGCCGCCCGGGCTCGGCGGCGAATTCCTCGAGACCGACGGCGATCGTGCGGCCGACGTCGGGCAGCGTCGCGAGCCAGCGGGCCGGACCGATCACCGCCAGCCCGGCCGCCGCCGCGGCATTTCCCTTCAGCCAGGCGGCAATGATCTCCGGACCGATGCCGGCGGGATCTCCACAGGTCACGGCCAGATGGGTTGGACGAAGGGGAGTCATGGCGATGGAGGAAGGTCGCGGTCAGGCCGGCAGGTCGCCCCCGGCGTGCTCCGTGGACCACACCCGCCGGGCCCGCGCGATGCCGCGGCGGCCGCCGGCGAAGAACTCGAGAAAGCGGCGCGCCTCGGCGCTCTGCACGCCGCGAGTGAGCATCGCCTGGGCGCGGTGCCGGATATTGCCGCCGTCGAAGAACACCTCGCGAAAGCCTTCCTTCAGCTCGGTCATCACTTCCGCCGGAAACGCGCGGCGCTTCAAACCGGCCAGATTGAGGCCGACGATCTCGTCGCGCTCGGCCGCAATCACGAACGGGGGAATGTCGAGCGAGATGCGCGCCAGACCGCCCACCATCGCGCTCTCCCCCACCCGCGTGAACTCATGAAACGCCGCCCCGCCGCCCACAAACACAAAGGCCCCCACGGTCACGAAGCCGCCCAGCAGGACGTGGTTCGCGAACACCACCTGGTCGCCGACCACGCAGTCGTGGGCCACGTGCGCGCCGGCCATGAGATAGCACTGCGTGCCCACCAAGGTCCTGCCGCCGGGAATGGTTGATCGGTTGATCGTCACGTTCTCCCGCAACACCGTGCCCGCCCCCACGTGCGCCTCCGAGAGCGTCGCCGGATCGAACTTCAGGTCCTGGGGATCGCTGCCGACCACCACGCCCGGGTGCACCACCACCCCGTCGCCCAACCGGGCGTGGCGGGTGATGACCGCGTGGGCGTGAACGATGCAGTCCGCCCCCAGGCGCGCGCCGTCCTCGACGATGGCGGTCGGGTGGATGTTCATGGGACCGGAACGTGGCCGAGCGAGCGGACGCCGCCATGCGCCAACCTAGGCGTCCGGCTTGCGGCCCTCGCCCTTCGGCCGGCGCGCCGGCGCACCCGCGGTCAGCAGGTCGAGCTGCGGCTCCTTCAGGAAATCGTAGATCTTGAGAATGCGGAACAGCTGCAGGGTATCGGATTTGCGGTAGTTCCGGTTGGTTTCGATCTTGTCGATGATGTCGAGCAGCATCATGCGGAATGAAATGATCGCATCAACTCCGCGTTCCTTGAGCATCTGCACGCTCTGCGAGCGGAAGGGCTCCGCCGTAGGCAGGCCCGGCAGCACGAGGATCTTCGTGATGTCGGGATGATTTCCCGGCTCGTCGGGATCGACGGGAAAGAAGCGGGTGACCTCTTTGGTCACGTTCTCCGCCAGGAAGGTGAAAATCTCCGGGCTGCCTTTCAGCATGGCCGGGGTGAAGTGCGCGGTCGTGTGCCAGCCTTTGACCACCACGATGGCGCGGTGGAGGGCCGGCAATTCGGACGAGAACAGGAAGAAGTCGGGTTTGCGGGCGCTGCGCTGGTAGCTCGGATTGTAGACGAGCAGGTCCACCTCCTCATCACCCGTCTTGCGGCGGGCCTGCACCTGGTACTTGCGCGCCTGTCGCACCAGGAAGCCGTTTTGCTCGAAGTATTCGCGGACAATGCCTTCGTCGATGGCGGACATAGGGATTCTTGAATTTGAATGCCGGGGTCGGGCAGGAGGGTCCGGGATGCACCGGCGGCTGCAACCGGCGAGAACCATCTATCTACCATCCGACTGCCGCCAGCCGCAATCCGAAATCAGGTTGCACCCACCTCGCGCCAGATGCGCTCGATCGCAGCCAGGTCGGTATCGCCGTGGGTCACCGCCTCGCCCAGCCGCCGCAGGACCACGAGGCGGAGCCGGCCCCCCCGCACCTTCTTGTCCCGCGCCATCGCGGCCATCAGCCCGGAGACCGGCAGAGGCTCCGCCAGCCGCGCGGGAAGCGCCTGGGCTCCGATGACCCGTTCCACCCGTGCGGGCTCCCCGGCGCCGAGGAGTCCGAGCTGGCTCGACAGGCGGGCCGCCGCCACCAGTCCGATGCCCACGGCTTCACCGTGCAGGTAACGCCGGTAATCGGTCGCCTGCTCGATTGCATGGGCGAACGTGTGCCCGAGATTGAGCAGCGCGCGGCCGCCTTCCGGCGCGGTTTCGCGCTCGTCGGCCTCGACGATACGCGCCTTGAGCGCGCAGCAGCGCCGGATCATATCCGGAAGTTCGGCGCTGGCGGCGGTCAGCACCGTGGTTTCGATTTGGGCGAACAGCTCGGCGTCCCCCAGCAGGCCGTATTTGACCACCTCGGCCATCCCGGCGGCAAACTCGCGCGGCGGCAGCGTCGCGAGCAGATCCGTGCCCACAAAGACGCCGCGCGGCTGGTGAAATGCGCCGGCCAGATTCTTGCCGGCGTCGAGATTGATGCCGGTCTTGCCGCCCACGGAACTGTCCACCATCGCCAGCAGCGTCGTGGGCACCTGGTAGAAATCGATCCCGCGCAGGTAAGTCGCCGCGGCGAACCCGCCCAGATCGCCGATCACGCCGCCGCCCGCGACGAAGATCGCGTCCGCGCGGCCCAGCCGCTGCGCGCAGAGAAAGTCGAGCACCCGGCCCAGCGAAGCCAGCGACTTCGTCCCCTCGCCCGGCGGAAGCGCGAGCGCCGGCCGATCGCCGAACATCGCCCACAGCGCCGCACCCTGCCGAACCTGGACGTTGGTGTCCGTGATCACCACGACCTTCCGGCTCGCGGCCTGGAGGAGGTCGGCCTGCGCCCGCACCTCAGCGCCGAGGTTCGCGCCGAATCGGATCGCATAACTGCGATCTCCCAAATCCACCGTGAGGGTTTCGGCCATGCGAACCTTAAATGCCATACCCAAGTCCCAGTCAACCGCCGCTTAGCACCGGCGTTGAGACCATATCTCAAATAACAGATTGACTTGAGACAGAGTCGCAATAATACCGGAATCCATTCGCATGAAATGCACGCCGTTTCGTCGAAATTCATTCCGTGCTGCGAGCGTGATGATTGCGATTGTCACCCTCGCCCATCCCAGCCGCGCCGATGAGAACCTCTTTGGATACGTCTACGGCACCGAGACCGAACCTCGGGGCGAGGCGGAAATTTATCAATGGGTGACGAGCCGCTCCGGCAAGGCCGACGGCCGCTACCAGGCATGGGACTTCGATACCGAGTTCGAATACGGCATCACCGACCGGATGCAGGTCTCGTTCTATCTGGACGCGTCGCAGCATGACATCCACGGCGTTCCCGGGCTGGCCGACGCGAATCGCCTCGCCTGGCGCGGGGTGCAAGCCTCGCTCAAATACCGGCTGGCCGCTCCCGACCAGGGCCGACTCGGCGTGGCGCTTTATGTTGAGCCCGGCTACGCGCGCGTGGACAAGGACGGCGGCGACGCCACCCGCGAACACGAACTCGAAACCAAGCTTCTGCTCCAGAAGAATCTGCCCGGCGGCAGGCTCGTCTGGGCCGGCAACATCATCGCCGAACTCGAGCGGGAAAGGGAGCCCGACGGATGGGCCGATCATCTGGAATTCGAATTCAGCCAAGGCCTCGCCCTGCGCGTGGCTCCGAACTGGTTTGTGGGGGTCGAGAACCGCTGGCGTTCGGAGCTTTCCGCAATGCGGTTCAACGCCGCCAGACAAAGCGGGGTTTTTCTCGGCCCCTCGCTGCACTATGATGACAAACGGTGGTGGTTCACCGTGACCGTGCTGCCGCAGATCCATGGCTGGCCGCACCGCGGGGCGAGCCGCCTGCAGCTGACGGAGAACGAACGCCTCGAAATCCGCCTCAAGGTCGGTCTGGATCTCTGACCGCCGGTGGACGGCGCCGCCGCCGTCCCGCTTTGTCTTTTTGCGTGCGTTGCCCGCGTTTCGCCGCAAACCTGCCTGATGACCGCCATGCCACTCTCTCCCGAGCAAAAGCAAGCCGTGTCCTCCTGGGTCGCCGCCGGCGACAGCCTCGCCGACGTCCAGCGAAAGCTGTCGGACCAGTTCCAGGTTTCTCTGACCTACATGGACGTCCGCTTTCTCGTCGACGATCTCGGCCTCGAATTGAAAAGCCCGCCTCCGTCGAACGTCGGCCCGAATGCCGATCTGGCCGGGGCGCGCCCGGGCGGGCCGGCGCATCCGGAGAAAAAGGGCGGGATGCTGGACCGGCTCAAGAAGGCCGTTGGCGCAGGCGGTGGCGAGGCGGAAGACGATCCGGCGCCGGACCCGCCGGCCGGGGAGGAATCCGACCTCGTGACTGAAGACAGCAACGACCTTGCCGGAGCGCCGGCCGCCGGCCGCCTGAAGGTGGAGCTCGATCGGGTGGTGAGCCCGGGTGCGGTGGTGAGCGGCTCCGTGACGTTCAGCGACGGGGTCGTCAGCAAATGGGCGTTGGACCAGTACGGCCGTCTGGTGCTCGATCCGGGCCGGAAGGGTTATCAGCCCTCGGCCGCCGACGTGCAGGCTTTCCAGCGCGAGCTGAGCCAGCAGTTGCAGCGCCACGGCTATTGAGCGTTCCCCCGGGTCAGCCGGGTCGGACGCCGCCGGCGGCGGTCAGCGCCGCCGCCAACTAGGATCGGCCATTGCCGTTGCCGTTCGGAGGCGGGAAAGGCAGCCGGCTCAGGGTCAGGCCCGCCGCCTCCCGGGCCAGTCCGACCAGCTCATCGATCAATATGGTGGGATCCTCCTCCCGGCCCAGCAGGTCGAAATCGTCCAGCAGGCGCTGGTAGGTGGCCGGGAATTCCATCCAGCGGTCAATCAGGGCGCGGAACTGCGCGCCGGTCTGAACGAATTCAGCCGCGCCGGCGTTTTTGAAGAACTTCACCGTCAGCCGCTCCTGCGGCATGATGCCGCCAAAGGCGTTGAAGATGATGGGGCACCGGTAGTGGAGCGCCTTGGAGCATGTCGTGGTGCCGCCGCGCGTCACGATGGCGTTGCTCGCCTGCATGAGCAGGTGGACGACGTCCGAGTAACTGTCGATGAAACAGGCGAATTCGGGATGCTGGGAGCGCCAATGCACCAGTTCGTTGTACGTCTGGTGATTGCGCCCGCAGATGACGATGGCCTGCACCCGGTCGGCATGCTGCACCAGCGCCGGCAGCAGATCGAAATGGTTGTTGGCGCCGTTGGCGCCGGTCGCGAGAAAGACCGTGAAAAGGTCCCGCTTGAGCCCGAGCTTCTTCTCGCGGTACCGCCCCTTGTCTTCCGGGGACAGCACCTCGAGGTAGTTGCGCGGCTGCATCAGGTAGCTGCGGACGCGCGCCTTCTCGGGGGGCAGGCCAAGCTTGACGGCAAAGTCGCTCGCCGTAGCGGTGCGGGAGACGTAGAGATCCACCGTCGGCTCAACCCAATTCCAGCTGTAGCCCCAGCCACCGGAGAATTCACCGCAATAGGTCGCGCACCGCACGTTCTGCGGCCCGAGAATCCGGCGCGCGAGCTGGAAGTAGCCCCGGTTGAGGCAGTCATGCACGCTCAAAACGAGGTGGGGCCGGTATTCGCGCAGCACCCGTTCGAAATAGCCGCGGCCGAGGATCACCGTGCGGCGATTGAGCAGGCTGAGGCCCTCGACCACCGTGTAGAACGCCTTGTGCATCCACGGCGACCGCCGCTGGATCCAGTTGTAGAAATTGACCCCGCTGCGGTAGATCCCGGAGGATTCCTCCAGCATCTGCTCAATCCGGACGTCCACCTGGTACCGGTAGAGCTGGAAACACCATTCGGCGAAGGACTGCGCCCGCGTGTCGTGGCCACCGCCCGTGCTCGAGGTCAGCACCAATATGCGAACCTGGGACACGTCAGGTGGAGGCGAAATACCGGGCCGCGACCGCGCGGCGCCAGGACCCGGGGGCGACCCGCGCCAGCAGCGGAGCCAGGCGGGCCTGCCGCCAGGATCCGGAGCGCACGGTGCCGCTGCGGCCGCGCCGCAGCGCCCGGCGCAGATCGGCGGCCGCGCGTTCCGGCGGCGGCGCCGCCTGCAGGTGGGAATCCAGGACGTCCCGGACACGCCGCAGCCGCAGCCCGGCCGGCGAGTCCGCGACCGGAAGGCTCTCGGCACGGGTCAGCATGGTGTGATTGAAACCCGTGCGGTAGTCGCCCGGGCGAAAGTCGATGACGATGACATCCGTGCCCGCGACTTCAATCATCAAACTCTCCGAAAAGGCGGAGAGACCGGCCTTGGCCACATTGTAGGCGCTCATGAACGGCAGGGGAAACTCGGCGGCCAGCGACGACACGTTCACCAGGGCGCCGTGACCGCGGGCCAGCAGGCCGCGCAGGGCGCGATGCGACAGCTGGAGGGTTCCGGTCAGCATCGCGTCCAATTGCCGCTGCCAAGCGCCAAAATCCCGTTCCGAAAACGGCCCGAAGAGCCCGTAGCCCGCATTGTTGATCACGAGACCGAGCTCGCCGGCCGCCGCCTCGACGGCCCCGTAGGCCCGCTCAATGGAGGCCGGATCGGCCAGGTCGAGTGCCACGGGGAAGAGGCCGTCACCCGCCGCGAGCCGCGCGGGATCGCGCGCCGTGCCCCACACGCGCACGCCTTCCGACCGCAGCATCGCGGTGAACGCCCGGCCGAGTCCGCCGCTGGCGCCGGTGACGAGAGCCGCCGGAAAGCGATCAGCAAGGGTTTTCACTCCCGGCGTAAAACGATGCAGACATTGGCCCCGCCAAACCCGCTGCTATTGTTGAGCACGACGTGCGGCTGCTGCGGCAGCGTCGCCCGGATGATGTTGAGCCCCTCGCAGGCCGGGTCGAGGTTGACGATGTGGGCCGAACCGGGGATGAAACCCTCCCGCAGGGCCACGGCGCAGAACGCCGTTTCCATCGCGCCGGCGAGCGAGAGGCCGTGTCCGGTCAGCGCCTTGGTGCTGCTGACGGCCGGGCGCGTGGCCCCTTCGGGAAAGACCGCCCGCAGCGCGCGCGCCTCCGAGATGTCGCCGATCGGCGTGGAGGTGGCGTGGGCGTTGACGTACTCCACGGCGTCGGGCTCGACGCGGGCGCTTCGCAGCGCGTTCACCATCGCCGCGCGCAGGCCGTCGCCGTCGGGGTGCGAGATGGCGACGTTGTAGCCGTCCGACGCCTGCCCCCAGCCGGCCACCTCGCCATAGACGCGGATGCCGCGCCGCTCGACCTCCTCGCCGCTTTCCAGCACGAGCACCGCCGCGCCACCGGTGCCGACAAAGCCGTCGCGCCCGATGTCGAACGGCCGCGAAGCGAGATCGGGATTGGCCTGCAGCGACAGCGCCCGCATGCCGGCAAACGGCAGGATGCTCTCCACATTGCCGTCCTCGGCCCCGACCACGAACATGCGTTTCTGCCGCCCGAGCGTGATCTCATCGAAGGCAAAACCCACCGCGTGGGACGAGGAGGCGCAGGCCGAGGCGAACCCGCAGGAGGCTCCCTTGATCTTGAAATGCGAGACCAGGTTGAAATTCACCGTGCCGGCGATCGACGCCACGATCCCCAGCGGCGAGCAGCGCATCACTCCCAGGGTGTTCATGCGGTGCAGATAATGGCCGAGCAGATGCGGCGACCCCCCGGAGGCGGCGTAGAGGCCGGTGTCGCGGTTGGAGATGTCGGGCGGGGTCAGGCGCGCGTCGGCGATGGCATCGAGCATGGCGCAATAGGCATACAGGCCGTGTGGCGCCATGCCGCGCAGGATCTCCCGCTTGACGGCGAAGCGGCTGGGATAACGCCAGTCCTCGCAATCGTAGGAATCCGTCTCGTAGCCCTTGATCGTGCCGACGACTTTCACCGGCACATCCGGCTTCTGGAAGGCCGCGTAGACCTCGAAACCGTGCCGCAGCTCGCGCAGGTTCTTGGACACCGCCGCCACATCGTTGCCGATGCTCGTGACCAGTCCGATGCCGGTGATGTAAACCTTCCTCATGAGCGATGCACCTGTCTGCATCCTTGCGCGGGCCGGCGCAATGCGCGGATGGCCCGGTCCCGGCCGCGCCGGTCCCCGGAGCGATCGACGCGGCCCGCCGCCAGCTGATCACTCGCCGCGCGAGGATGACGCATGGCGGAAAACACGCCGCTTTTCAGGCGTTGACCGCGGTGGGAAGCGACGCCCGCTCGCCGTTGGTGGCAGCCGGCTGACCCGCCTCCATGGCAACCTCCTCGGCGTAGCCGAAGGTCAGGGTGATCTCTTCCGCAATGGCCGCCTTGTCCTGGCCGACCCGGATCGCCCCCTCAAACGTGGCGAGCGGGATCTTCAGGCGCTTGGGCTTGATGGAAAGCACCAGCACATCGCCCGGCCGGCACATGCGGTGGCACCGCACGCCTTCGCACGAGGTGAAGAAGATGGTCTGCGGATTCACCACTTTGCCGGGCTCGCCCGCCTCGCCCTCCAGCAGAAAGAGCACGGCCAGCTGGCCGAGCGCTTCGAGCATGATGGAGGCCGGCATCACCGGGTTGTCCTTGAAATGCCCCTGCAAAAAGAACTCCTGGCCGCTGATTTTGTACTTGGCGCTGGCCCCCTGCGAACTGACCGACGCCTCGTTCAGGAAAAGGAAGGGCGGCTGGATCGGCATGACCGAGGCGATCTGCTCGATCGGCAGGAACTTGGTCGGCTGCGGCAGCGGGAGGCCGCGCACCTTGCAGTCGATGAACTGCTTAACGTCGCCGAGCGTCCGCAGGTGGCGCAATTCCTCGTTGTTGATCGACATCTGCAACACGTCCTCGACGAGAATGACGATTTCCATCATCGTCAGTGAATCGATTCCAAGATCCTCGATCAGACGCAGGTCATCGTCGGGATCCTTGAGCTTCGCCCGCAGGTCCGGCTCCACGTACCGCTCGATGATGCCCAGGACGATGGCCGGGAGGTGCTCGGTGTTCCTCGTCTTGCGGAACTGGCAGGCGGCCTCGTAGGTGGGTGCGGAACAGCGTTTCAGCGCCTCGCGCAGGTAGGCATCGTCCTCGGCGGAAAATGCTTTGGCGGGCCCCGGAACAGGCTTGTTGGCGCCCGGATCGCTGTTGGATGCTTGTGCCATGTCGCGCTGTTGTAATTTGCGGGCGTTCAGAATGTAAATCCTAATTTTCTACGCGGAATCGTCCGGCGAAAGTCAGTTGCGGCGGATTCATCCAGATTCCACTGTCGCCTCACGGTAAGGCGGACGCCCCAAAAGTTCCAGATTATACGTGAACCAACTCATCTCCGCGGTCAGATTGTCGGCCGCTGTCCTGCTCAGCATGCGGGACTTTCATCGATGGTCAAACAACCGTGAATGCATCCGCCGACCCGCCCGGTGACCTCCCGACCCCGGAGGGCGCCCGCCCGGCCGCCCCCGGCCGGCTGCCCGTTTTCCTGATCACGCACGAGTTCCACCCCCGCCACGGCGGCATCGCCACCTTCGCGGAGGAAATCGCCCTCGCCGCCGCGCACCAGGGATACGATCTCGAGGTCTGGGCGCAGGCGGTTTCCCCGGATGCGGCGGAGAAGCCCTGGCCGTTCCGCCTCCGCCGGCTGCCGCTCAAGGGCACGCACGACCTGACCTGCCTGTTGCGGCTGATGCGCGAAATCATCCGCGAGCGCCGGCGGCTGCGCCCCGCGATCGTCTACCTGCCCGAGCCCGGCCCCATGCGCGCCCTGATGGCGCTGCAGTTCATCGCGGGGTGCCGGCCGGCGCGGCTGGTCCTGACCTTTCATGGATCCGAGATCCTGGCGTTTCACCGGAATCCGCTCGCCCGCCTGATGGCCCGGCGCCTGATCCGCCGCGCCCACCGCATCAGCGTCTTGACCGGTTTTACCCGCCAGCTTTTGTGCAGCCGCTTCCCCGAGGCCGCAGGCAAGACTTTCCTCACGCCCGGCGCCATCCGTTCCGGACTCACGCCGGCCCCGACCCGGCCGGTTCCACCCGCGAGCGATCCCATCGTCATCCTGACGGTGGGCCGGCTCCACCCGCGCAAGGGGCAGCTCTTCATCATTGAGGCCCTCGAGGCCCTGCCCGCCAACCAACGCGAACGGGTGGAGTATTGGCTCGTCGGCGGCAACACCAAGGAGAACTACGAAGCGCGGCTGCGCGAAGCCGCCGGCCGCTCCAACCTGACCGTGCGTTTCCTCGGCAACGCCCCGGACGACGATCTCAACCGGCTGTATGCCCGCGCGGACATTTTCGCGATGACGAGCATCAACCACCGGCAGAGCGTCGAGGGATTCGGGCTGGTCTACCTCGAGGCCGCCGCGCACGGCCTGCCCGTCGTGGCCCACGCCGTCGGCGGCGTGCCCGAGGCCGTCGTCGACGGCGTGACCGGGCTCCTCGTGCCGCCCGGCGACCGGGCCGCGCTCACCGCCGCCTTTTCCCGCCTCATCAGCGACCCGGCTTTGCGCCAGAAGTTCGGCGCCGCCGGACGCACCTGGGCGCTGCGAAACAGCTGGCGGCGTTCCGCCGACCTGCTGTTCAACAACACGGACTGGGTGATTACCGATTGAGCCCGGTGCCGGCCCGAGCGCCCCCCGCTTCCCCAATGATCCAATCCCGTATTCAAGTCACGGTGCGCTATGCCGAAACTGACATGATGGGCATCGTCTATCATGGCAATTATCTGCCCTGGTTCGAGATCGGCCGCACCAGCCTGCTCAAGGAACAAGGCATTGCCTACCGCGATCTGGAGGCGGCCGGATACCGGCTGCCGGTGTTGGAAGCCGCCGTGAAGTATCTCCGGCCCGCGTTCTATGACGACGCCCTGACGATCGTCACCACGCTGGCCGAGAAGCCCGGGGTCCGGATCCAGCTCGCCTACGAGGTCTACCGCAACGGCGAATTGCTGGCTACGGGGCATACGGCGCATGCGTTCATCGACCGGGAAGGCCGGCCGGTGCGGCCGCCCCCCAATTTCGTGGAGCGGATGAACGCGCTGTTCAAGTAGCGCCGGTTTCGCGCTCGCAGGCGGCGTACTCCGCCCCGACCGCGGGATCGGTTTCGCGCGCCCGCGCCGTGGCCAGCAGCCGGCTGGCGGCCGGGCCGCCCGCGATCCGGTACACGCCCCACACCGCGTGCACGCGCACCACCGGCACCGGGTGTGCCGCCAGGCGCACGAGTGGCTGGATCCATTCGTGCGCCTCGCCCGCCTTCGCGGCCAGGTTGCCCGCCACGACGCAGGCGTTGCGCAGCAGGCCCGCCAGCTTCAGGCGTTTGATCGGGGTGCCGCGGAAGCTCTCGGCGAAACGCGTCGGAGTCAGTTCCAGCAGCGCCCGGAGGTCCAGTTCCGCCGCTTCGGTCCTCGCCGCCAGCAGCATCCGCCGGCCGGCCCGGGCGAAACGGTTCCACGGGCACACCTCGAGACAGACGTCACAGCCGTAGATATGCCCGCCAATGCCCGGCCGCAGCGCCCGCGGGATCAGCCCCTTGTTCTCGATCGTCTGGTAGGAGATGCACCGGCGGGAGTCGACCTGCCCTGGATGGGGAATCGCCTGGGTCGGACAGGCCTCGAGGCACCGCGTGCACCGGCCGCACAACAGCCCGGTCCGGTCGCCCGCCGCCGCCAGCCGCGGCGGGCTCGCCAGCGGCGCGTCGGCCGCGAAATCCACCGCGGTCAGGATCGCCGCCAGCAGCAGCCAGTTGCCGGACTTCCTCGAAATCAGCATGCCATTCTTCCCGAGAAAACCGATCCCGGATCGTTCCGCCCAGCCGCGTTCCATCACGGGGCCGGTATCGACGTAGTAGCGGTAGCCGCGCCCGTCCACGCCGTAGAGCTCCTCCAATAACTTTCCCGCCGCCACCAGGGCCGGCTTGATCGTGTCGTGGTAGTCCTCGTAGAGCGCGTACCGGGCCCACACCGGCCACCCACTCTCTGCCGCGCCCCGGCTCTCCGTTCCCGGCCCCTCGCCCCCCCCCTTCGGGCCGCTGATTTCTGACCTCTGACCACTGGTCGCGGACTCGCCCGGCCAATAGTTCACTCCGAGCGCGATGATCGAACGCACCCCGGGTAGCACGAGCCGGGGATCCTGCCGCTTGGCCGCCGTTCGTTCCAGCCAGGTCATGTCGGCCTGGAATCCGCGGGCCAGCCAGCGGTCCAGGCCGCCGGCCGGCGCCGTCTCGAACCGGGCAAAACGCACCTCGTCGAACCCGAGTGCCACCAGCCGTCGCCGCAGTTCCTCCTGCTGCGTGTCCATCGTTTCCTCGTCCCGGGTCGCAGCAGGTCAGCCGGCCGCGGGTTGGGCGGGGCCCGATTCCCGCGCCGCCCCGCGGTTGGGCGGGGGCGCGTCGGGCGCTCCGCCCCGCTCCCAGTCCCGGGCTTCGCGCCGATACGTGCGGAGAACGTGCAACACCACATCGTGGAGGGGCCGGGAATCCGTCAGGATGACCGTGCCGGCGCGCCGGTAGGTGGGCTCGCGCTCGGCGTAGAGCTGCCGTACGCGCGGCTCCGGATTGTCGACGTTGAGCAGCGGGCGGACCCGCGTCGCCGCCGTGCGCTGCAGGATCGTGGTGATCGTCGCGTGCAGGCAGATCAC
>Ga0265338_10007934_pt1 | contig 13005 bp, 8 predicted proteins | sample 42126metaG_FD_193579 | JGI IMG/M metagenome (GOLD analysis project Ga0265338, IMG submission 193579) | Rhizosphere microbial communities from Carex aquatilis grown in University of Washington, Seatle, WA, United States - 4-21-26 metaG | ecosystem: Host-associated > Plants > Roots > Rhizosphere >... | reverse complement strand
ATCTGGCCTTCTGGGCAGCATCATTATCGCCTTCATTGGCGCATGTATTCTGATTGCCCTCCTGCGTGCATTCTCCGGTGGGTATGCACGCCGAACTGTCTAATAAAAAAACACCATCTAAGGGAGCCACTTGTTGAGCAAGTGGCTCCCTTAGATGGTGTTGGAGCATGTCTTGATCTTCATGGGCATAACAACAGAATACTTCAAGTAAAGTGGACATCACATCGACCTACCTTCATCAATATTTGATGACTCTTCTATCAGGCACTAACAGGAAAGTCTCATTTGTAGGGAATAATGTATCTATATATAAAAGCAACTATATAGCCTATTCGCCTTTCGGCATGGTAAGCGTACAGAATATCTTGAAGAGAGGCTCTCCTGCTGAAGGTAGAATGATCAGGCAGCGGCTCATCCAAATCATATCCCAAAAAACCACGCGATGCGCAACGAGTGTAAGATGATATTTAACGTTTTCTCGTGATACAATACCGGATGAAGCCCTCTTAGAGCAAAAGAAAACAAAGGAGTTACCGATGCGTCTGGCCATCTTCTCGGATATTCATGGAAATCCTCTTGCCCTGGATGCGGTTCTGGCTGATATCCAGAGCCAGGGCGAGGTAGATATGTATTGGGTGCTGGGGGATTTTGCTGCGATTGGCTACGATCCAGTGACCCCACTTGAGAAACTGACGGCTCTGCCTCATGCCAGTTTCACCCGTGGGAATACAGATCGCTATGTGGTGACGGAGGATCTGCCCGTGCCACCGGGGCAAGCCCTGCAAGATCCCGCCCTGCTGCCAGAGTTTATCGAGGCGACAAGGAGTTTCTCCTGGACGAGGGGTTATCTCAGCGCTACGGGCTGGTTGGACTGGTTCACGAACCTACCACTGGAAGTGCGTGTAACCCTGCCTGATGGCACACGCTTGCTTGGCGTCCATGCTTCTCCAGGTAGAGATGACGGACCCGGTCTCCAGCCCGGTCACAGTGATGATGAACTAAAGCAGCGACTGGCTAATTGCGAGGCAGATGTGGTCATTGTTGGACATACTCATATTCCCCTCGATCGTCAGGTTGGCACCATCCGTGTGATCAATCTGGGCAGTGTCAGCAATCCGCTCACGCCGGGCTTGCAGGCCACTTATGTCCTTCTTGATGCCGACGAGCATGGCTACCGGATACGGTTGCGGCGCGTAGATTACGACCACGAAGCGGTCATCAAAGCCATCGAGCGCTCACGTCATCCCGCCCCTGCCTACCTGATCGGATTTATGCGCGGAGAACGCGTGATTTCATCCGCTCCTGGCTTATTGCAGGCTGGCCAACTTCCTGAAAACCAGAAAGATACATAGACGAGAGTAGAGCAGAGGAGAGGGTAAGCAAGCATACGTTCCAGCTCTGCTACTTTTCTGCAATGAGTCCAGCCTCGGCGATCTAGTACAGGCCGAGGCTGGGGATATAACGTGAGTTGGCTAAAGATCGCTCATGGACTGCTTTGCTTATTCGCAGGCGAATAAGCTTGTCGGAAACGTTGTGCCCTCTCCAAGATCAACCGTAGCGTTTGAACCTGTCGTACCGGGTTCGGCGGTTGCTCGCGGAACCAGGTGACAGTGTGCCACCACCCATTGCACAATGGCTGGCTGCAAGATGGGTGTATTCGGTGGAAGAGTCACTCCCTTCTGAGACGAAAGGCGTTGCAAATCCTGGCGTTCACTGAGGGGCAGCATATTTTCCACCTGCTGGATTGTAAACGAAGGCAGGAGGAAGAAACGCACCTGATTCTGCTGGACGAATGTAGCGACCTGCTGGACAGTCAGGATCTGGTCAAAACCATTATAGCCGCCCAGCGCGATAAGGGGCTGTGCAGTATCCAGGATGAATGGAGCAGCCGTGGACGCATTCACAGTGGCAGCGAGATAACGCGCGCCATTCCTGTTGGCCAACAGATAGTGTTCCAGTTCGCTTTGCGCATGAGCGCTTTCCGGGATAATCTCGTGAGCGATGAGCGCCAGGGAACTGATTGCTTGTGGTGGCGGTCCGGCGACAGGATCAATCGTATCGTTGCCAAATTGTAAGGGCAAAACAATCCAGGCGGTCGGCGCGCAGAGCAAGAGCGCGAAGCAGACTGTCACCAGCGGGCGCGTCACTTTCGCGCGGGGAAAGCCTCGCACAATATACGCAACTACCAGTACCACTACGATCAGCAACGGCAGAAGCACAGCGAAAGGCGCCAGAAGACGGTTGAGCACAGGATAAGACAGGAGGGTATGGCCCTGTACCAGGAGCGTCAACAGCAAAGCCAGAGGCAAAAACCAGCCTCGCCAGGTCGCTCGCTCCTGAAATGCTCGATACATCGCAACGCAGCCAATACCCACCAGCGCGCAGATCGCAGGCGCGAACGTGACCATGTAATACGGGTGGTCAAAAAACGCGGCACTGAAGAAAAGCAGCAGGGTGAGAAGCCAGATCCCCCAGAACAGCAGTCCCTTTTGTTGAGGAGAAGGTCTGGCCAGAGGCCGCCGCCACTTGAATGCTACCACCAGACCACAGATAGCCAGGAGCAGCAGCCAGCTAATCTGTCCACCCAGACGCGGATTAAACAGACGCAAAGGTCCGGGCAACCCGGTATTGACAATGCCAAAAAGCACCAGCAGAGTAGTCGGATTGATCACTTCTCCCTCAGAGGTTGACGAGCTACCCACGCCGAAGGCTCGTCCCAGGCCGTTATATCCCAGGGCCAGCTCTAACTCGGAATCAGTCTGAGTCGAACTGATATACGGACGCTGGGTCGTCGGCACCAGGTCTACCAGTGTAATCCAGGAGAACGAGACGACCAGCAACAGCACGCCCGCCAGGAAAAGGTGCAGCCAGCGCACGCGCCAGCGGCTCGGAGCGCTCAGAAGATACGTCAGCGCGAAGGCTGGCAGGACCAGATAGGCTTCAAGCATTTTAATATTGAAACCCAACCCGACCAGGAACGCGCTGAGCAACAGCCAGCGCAACCGACCTGTCTCAGCAGCCAGGCTGAGTGCCCAGGCGGCCAGCAGCAGGACCAGCACAAGCAAGCTATCAATCGTATTATTCCGACTGGTAATCACGCTGATCGGGGTGAGTGCCAGCGCGAGAGCGGCGATAAGTCCGGCATTGGGACCAAAGATCCGCCTGACCAGGATAAAGAGAACCGCGACTGAAACAACACCTGCCAGCGCTTCCGGCAGAAGCAAACTCCACGCGCTGAAGCCGAAGATTCGTGCGCTTACCACCTGCACCCAGAAACCCAGCGGCGGCTTATCAATAGCAAGAAATCCTCCCGGATCAAATGCGGCAAAAAAGAAATTGTGCCAGTTCACGCTCATGCTCTGCACAGCAGCTGCATAGTAACTATTGACAGCGGTTGTGATATCACCGAAATGATTTTCTCCCAGATGAAAGAAGTTTACAAACGTGCTCAGTACAAGAATCAAGCCCAGAGCAATCCTCTGCCAGAGCAGCGTTGATTGCTGCGGCTTACCCTCGATACCAGCCTGAACAGGAGGAATCTCTGCCTCCGGCTGTTTCTCAGTATCTTGCATCTCTCTTCCCTTCTCTGTTTTTCCATGCGAACCATTTTTCCGAGAGTATAGAAGAGACAGAGTATATCTGGCTTCACTCAAAGGAACCAGCTTTTTCTCCCTCTTTTGAGGGAGAAAAACATTCCCCTTTTCGGGGTTGTGCGCGTTACGCACAGCTTCTATGCTGGCCAGGGAAAGTTCAGGGTTTTTCAAAGCGCTTTTCCTTTCCCACCCTGAGAACACGTTTTGCTTCGGTTGCCTGGCCTTTTCGCCTGTGATCTCCTGTGGAAACGGCAACGCTTGAGGAACAGTTCCACGACACTTGACACGCCAATGGTCGCGACATACAGTGGAAGCAGTACAGAGAAGGAGGCTACTATGCACGAGCAGCGCGTACATTCGGGCTATGAGCTATACGGCAGAATAGCGGTACAACTGGCCGGGAGCTATCTGGTTGCAGGAGTGGCCGGGCTTCTCCTGGAGCACTGGCTGAGTCTTTCAGGAATTGCTCCTCTTCTGGTGTTCGTCCTGACTCTCGTTGGTAGTCTGGGAACAGGTCTTCTACTCAGCACGAATCTCCAGTATGGTCTGTTTTTGCTCGATTTGAGTCTGACCCGGCTAGTGGAAGGCAACACAATCACGATCTCACGCTCAGCCTGGTACTGGTCTCTCAACCCACTGTTTCGCTCAATTGACGCCATCGCAGTGAAGAGTAACGTCTCTGTGCAGCGGGAACAAATTGCCAACGACTACCGGGAACAATTGCTCCAGCAGGCCAGCGAGGCAGCGGCTACCAAAGAACGGAACCGCCTGGCCCGCGAATTGCATGACTCCATTAAGCAGCAACTCTTTAGCATTCGTATGAGCGCAATTGCTGCTTGTGGACATCTACAGGGAAGCCTTTCCCAGGCGCAGGAGGCTATTGAAGATATTCAGAAAAGCGTGCATGAAGCTCAGGTAGAGATGCAGGCGCTTCTTCAACAATTGCGCATGGTGGCTCTGGAACATACCACTCTGCTTGAGGCAATCCAGACCCAGGCCCAGGCTCTGGAGTTTCGCAGCGGCGCACAAGTGTCTGTCAAGATTGCAGACCTGCCCGCGCTAGCATACTTTCCCTCCTCTATGCAAGAAGATGTTTTCCGCATTATCCAGGAGGCTTTTGCCAATATCGCGCGCCACGCGCGGGCACAACATGTCTGTTGTACCATTACCTGCCAGGATCAGAGCCTTGAGTTATGTATCGAAGACGATGGACACGGCTTCGATAGCGAGCACGTACGTTCTGGCATGGGTCTGGCAAATATCCAGGAGCGTGCTCTTGCCTTAAAGAGCAACGCGAACATTATCAGCGCAGCAGGTACTGGTACAACCATCCAGCTATACATTCCTCTGCTCTTACCACCTGCAATAAAACACCAGCAAGAGCAGCAGGAAGCTGAAGCGCAAAGAATGGTGACGCGCATCCAGGGCTGGCTTCATCTCGCCTCTATTGTCGGGATATTTACGCTTTTTCTGCTGCTCCTGAATATAGTGCTTTCTTTTACGAGAACGTTCGATCAGGGCGCTGAGGTCTCCGGTCTGCTGCTCAGTTCTTCTCTTTTGCTGCTGCTCTCCAGTCTCATTACCATCCACTTCGCGATTACACGCCTGGCTATCTATCGCAATAGACAAGGGAGTGAAGTACCTGCTCTGCGCTTTCAGGAACATATGCGCCTGACCAATTTTTGGCGTCTCTCCCTTTTCTCAGGGTGGCATATCGTTCTCTGGGGCGTTTCTCTGACCCGGCTAGCCGGCTGGGGGAAACCCCTGGAGATTTTTCTTGTGTTTACCCTCCTGCTTTTCTCCCTGATATTGCTTGGACAATATCGGTTTAAACAGGCCCAGGGCCGTTACTTTGTTTTGCTTGAGCCAGACCCCCTCCGGCAACAAATCAAAGATGGAGAACGTAATCTGCGCTCCCGTATCGCTCTGGCCCTTTTTCTCCTCGTCACGTTAATTGTAAACAACGCAGTGTTCTTTCGCCAACCAGTCATGCCTGGAGCATGGCTGATGTACTATCTCCTTTTCGCTTTTTTCGTCATCTGTCTCTGCCTGATGATGGATAGAAGGAACCTCCAGCAATGGAAAATGAAAGGCAGGTCCTAGATGAGTACTCCCATCAGCATCGTCCTGGTAGACGATCACCACATTGTACGTAAAGGGCTCAAAAGAGTTTTGGAGATGTACGAGGACATCGCAATTGTCGGTGATGCAAAGAGCGGCGAAGAGGTTCTGGCAAGGATCGAAGAGTGGATGCCTGATGTGGTCGTGATGGACATGTTTATGCCCGGCGGCATCGATGGTGTAGAAACGATTCGCCGCCTGCGCGAGCTGGTTCCTCATGTGCGTGTGGTTGTCTTAACCAGCTATGTTGATGACAATCGCGTGGTTGCGGCCCTGCGCGCGGGGGCGATTGGCTATGTCAGTAAAGAAGCGGAGCCTGAACTTCTCCTTGCCTCTTTGCGCGCCGCAAAGCTGGGGCAATCCTTGCTTGATCCAACGGTAGCCACCACGATCATGCACGAACTTCTGCACGCCGGCAAACACGCAGCCAGTTTGACAGAGCGCGAACAGATCGTATTACGTCAACTGGCTTTAGGACAGACAAACCGCGAGATCGCGGAAACCCTGGTGATTACTGAAGAGACCGTCAAGACGCATGTCGGCAATATCCTCACCAAATTGCAGCTCGCGCACCGTACCCAGGCTGCTATCTATGCCATCAAAAAAGGCTTTATTACCCTCGATGAAATTCAGATTCCTTTTCCACAAAAAGAATAATAGCCAGGTAATGCCGGTTTTATTGGAAATAAGCAAAAAATAGCGTCAATAGTCCTGTTTCCTGACATCGTATCCAGAGCGCACTGGCTGGATCTGTGTATGGCGATTTACAGCCAGTAATTCTACGGACTTTCCCCGCAAACGTATCCTCTGACAGAGATGAACCGTGATAAGTCAAGATACGCAATGCGCTGCTCTACTGTTTTTCAGTAGACATAACGCTTTTCCAGCAGAGGAAGCTATTTCATCTTCCCTCTGGACTAGAATGGGAATTGTTAGATTATTATGGGCTTTCGTCAATGGATACGGGCAGGGTTGGATGATTCTCCTAAGAAAAATACGATACAGGTGCTGGATGGTGTGCGTGCGCTGGCCTGTTTGTTTGTCATCTGGTTTCATATTTACCGGATACCGCGTGATCTTCATATCTGGGCAACGCAGCCGTTTGTGAATCCGCTACTGAACGCGTTCCTGTTTTTTGGACAGTATGGGGTCACGCTTTTTTTTGTCCTGTCTGGTTTTTTACTCTTTCTGCCGTTCGTAAAGGCATTACTTTTTGCACAGGCATGGCCATCCACGCGACGTTTCTATCTACGACGGGCCTTTCGTATTCTCCCAGCCTATTATCTGACCTTGCTCCTGCTCGTTTGCATCTCGCAACAGCAATACCTGGAGCCGCAGAACTGGCCGAATCTCGGTCTATTTTTCACGTTTCTAATGGATTCATCAAGTGCTACCTTTAAGCAATTAAACGCGCCGTTCTGGACATTGGCCATCGAGTGGCAATTTTATCTGCTTTTGCCCTTCCTGGCCCTGGGAATGCGCCAGGTAGCCTGGCGGGTCAGGCCAGGCTACCGTTTGCCCGTAACCATGACCTGTATTCTGGTTGTAATCGCCTGGGGCCTTGTCTCACGCTACACGGGTGTCTATTTCTTGAACCAGCATCCTACTGCCACCTTTCTGATACCTCGACCTGTGTTGAATATTCTGCTGTTCTTTCTGTACGGAGTCAGTGGTAAGTACTACGAGGTCTTTGGTATCGGCATGCTGCTGGCTCTCTGCTTTGTGTATGCTCAACATCCAGCGGTTTCGTCCAGCCTACGTACAACTCTGAGCAAGCTCAGTCCCTGGCTGTGGCAGGCGGGATTACTCTGTCTTCTTGTTATGGTTCTCTGGTGTTATAACCAGGCGTATCCTCATACATGGCCGTTCTTTGATTATCCACTCTTCTCGCAGTCTTTCTTTCTTCTCAACCAGCTCGGTGTCGCATTTTCCTCTGGACTGTGCCTGCTCGCGTTGCTTTTTGGATCGACGCAGTTGAAACGACCCTTTGAATGGTTTCCCTTACGCTGGTTGGGCATGATTTCCTATAGTCTCTATATGTGGCATCTGCCATTGATCTTTCTCTTTATGCTCTGGGGAGTGCCTTTGCTCCAGGGATGGACCCCGGAACAGGCTTATGGTGTGTACTGGCTCTGGGTCCTGCTGATTGTCGTGCCATTTTGTTTTCTGTTCTTCAAGTGGATTGAGAAGCCCGGTATAACATTTGGTGAGCGCTTTATGCGGCGAGCAGTGCATGAAGCTCCCCACGTTACGGTAGATCCTCTATCTGGGCAATCTTTTGCTCCGCTCAGGTTGAACGATCATGAGCAACGGAACTATGCCCCCGGTTCTCTCCAACCCATTGATAGGCATAACCAGGAGACCTGGATACACCCCGCGCAGGAAGAAGGCGACTTTGGGGAGTATGCGCGGAGTAACAGGCGCGGTCCTGTGCCTCATTCGCCCTTGCCCTGAGAGGGTTTCTCAAGAGGTTGCTTTCGGGCAGACCCCTTGAAGGAGCGAGCCAGCCAGCGTACAGGAGCCCCAAGAGTATAGAACAGAGTACGTATAGACGCGTTCTGCCAGATATTTTTAGCCTCCGACCACTGCACATGTGGGTCCAGGCAGTTTTTCGAGACTTGCACCTTCTCATCAACATGCAGATGAGCGGCCAGAGCTTCCAGAACATGAATCCACACGCGCTCCTGGACACTTGACGCAAACAGACGAAAGCCTAATTCATAGACCGGATCATTCGCGCGCGCAAATGATTCAACCTGACAGGTCACACCATTATCCTCGTTAAACGCGCTAAACGTCACCCATCCAGACTCAGGATGTCCCTGGGGCGTCATCAAGGTGAACGATTCATCATCCGCATAGAGCACCATCACTCCTGTCGAGAGTGGCATCCCATTCATTGAAGCGTTGATAAGTACCAGTTGTCCCGGCTCAATTGCGCCAAGGACGGGAAAGAAACGATTTGTGGAGAGGTGAAATTGTGCAAAGTTCTCTTTCCAGAGCTGCATAACCTCGGCAGGAGTCATCGTCATCTCCGATAAACGGAGACGATACGTTTTCTGCCATAGAGGACCAAAACCCTGCAATGGCCCAACGACTTGCCGACCATCCACGTTCAAATTGAGTGCTCCCGTTGGTACCCTGGCAACTTGCAAGGCGGAAGTAAGATGAGCCCAGAAAGCCGCATCCTGTGGCTCTTTATCGTTGGGCGAAGTGTCTTCTGTCATTGAGATGCTCCTCTCGCTACTATAATGCCTTCGCGGCTTCTAAGGCACCTTGCTCCGTGTCATAAAGAGGAATAGCATCACTCAGGCGTGTTAACGCAAAAATATGGCGATAATGATCGCTTAATCCATAACAAAGCAGACGCTGCTTCTGACGATTGATACGAATAAGTAACGTGACCAGCAACCCTATACCACTGCTATTCATATATGCCAACTCGGAAAAGTTGATAACAACAATACGCGTAGCTGGTGTATTGGCCTGCGTATAGGCATTAGCAAGAACAGGCTCTGCTGTCGCCGAGAGATCACCCTGAATATCGATAATACTCACTCTTGGGCTTACCTGGCGCACATTTATGACGAGATTGGTCTGTGGCATCTCTGCTCTCCTGACAGGCGATCAATCGCACGGGTATAATCGCATCTCTACACTATTAGCCTGGTTTGTAAAAACAGTATTTAGCGCAACTATCCGCGTATTCATCTATCTTCTTGCACATCAAAGTGCATAAATACCTCAATTATATGAGAATGTTCTTCGTTTATCTCACGCATTTCATCTACCAGGTTTTTAATAAGAAAGAGTCCCCAGCCACGAGGCGTCTCCAGTTCTGCCAGCTTCGCCTCAAGATCAGGGGGAGCATCAGGCGCTGTGACTGGATGAAGATCACCCTCTCCTTGATCACGAATACGCACGACAACAGAAGAGGTCGAGGCCAGAATCTGCATTTCTACCATACTACCAGGTTGATAATGATTCCCATGCTCCATCGCATTCATCACCACCTCGGCAACGGCTGTTTTGAGATTGGCAACTCGTTCTGGAGGCAGATGCAACGGCTGTACCACTTCTGCGACCTTTTCCATCGCCTGCCGTTCATTATCAGGTGCACTCGCAAGCATTACTTCTTGTAAGAGATGGAATGTTTCTGGCACTTCCTCTGCTACAGCAGGAATAGCGACTCGTTGTACCCTCACCAGCGTCACATCGTCTTCTTGTTCCCAGGAAGCTCCTGTAAAAGTCGCCAGCTCATTTAGTAAGGAAGCAATAAGCGTTGTATCACCCGGATGCTTACTCAGCATCTCCATGAGACGTGGAAAACCAAACATCTCACGTTGCTGATTGTGTGCTTCTACCAGGCCATCGCTATAGAAAAGCACACTTTCGTTCGCAGCAAGGGTCACTTCAAACTCTTCATAGCTCATTCCAGGCATAAGCCCGAGAGGCATTCCAGTCGCCCACAGCTCTGAGACAGCGGTGCCATGCTGGTGGTATGGGAGATCATGACCTGCATTCGCAAAGCGTAGATGCCCACTCTGGAGGTCGAGTAATCCATAGAAACAGGTCACAAAGGTACCAGATGGAACATGGGCTGCGAGGAGATCGTTAACACGAGCAAGTACCTCTCCAGGAGAGGTTGTTTCCTGGGTTGCGGTGCGTAGCATTGTACAGGTCATCGCCATTACCAGGGCCGCTGGTACTCCTTTGCCGCTTACATCGCCAATAATGATGCCTAATTGATGGTTGCCGAATACGAGAAAATCATAAAAGTCGCCTCCAACCTCTTTGGCCGGCTTATAATATGGCGTAAACTGCCAATCTGGCACCTCTGGCACCTCCTTTGGCAGCAGCGATTTCTGAATATGCTGAGCGGTGAGCATCTCCTGCTCTATACGCGCACGCTCTTCCAGGCGCGCCTGCTGGTCAGCAAGCTCTTTTTGCCGCTCAATACTGGCAACCAGTTGCTCCGCCATACTATTGAATTGCCGTTCCAATTGCCCGACTTCGTCATGCTTTTTCGTCGGAACACGCTGACTGTAATCTCCATTGGCGAATTGCGCAGTCGCCCCTACAACGCGATGAATACGTCGTACCATACCCCTGGTTGTCACTATGCCAAAAATGGCGCCAAGAGGTACGATAGGTAATAACCAGGCCAGGGGACTTATAATGAGAAGCCAGCTATTCGCTAAATTCGCGATAGACTGCTTACGTGAGAACGGCAACGCCATCTGGACATAAAGCGCCCCGATTGCTCTGTTATTGCGATCCAGGACAGGTTGTACAGCGAACGCCACGCGCTTCTGCGTCGTATCCTCCACATTACTACTGGCGTGGCCTGATAGAGCATCATGAATGAAGACTGCCCGTTGTGGAAGCTCCTGTGACGCCATGGTTGAAACTGGATAAAGCGCCGGATAAGAACTGGCAAGCACATTACCATTCGCGTCAATAAGGAGCGCAAATGGCACTCCTTCTGTAGAGAATGCACGCGTAGCCATATAGGGCACCTGATTATTGAGAAAGGGCAACCAGGACTGCTCATTCGTATCAACTGGGGCTAGTGAGAAAGTCTGGCCAGGCAGAAATGTTGAGGAGGGATTAAGAGTAGTTCCTTGCGCCTGCAAGCTCGCCTCCAGCGCATAGGTTTGCGCCGTATTCCTGGTTATGCTACTAAGAACTGTATCTGTCAGAGGGGAGACCACTACAACAATATAAAAAACCACAATGATCAGGAGTTCCAGCAGAAGTACGATGATAAGCGTCACCGCTATATAGGAAACGGCCATACGCACTTGCAATCTTGACCCTATCCTCAGCTTCTTGCCCTTGTCGCCCTCCGCTGGCTGTTTCATCTACCGCTTCTCCTGAAAGTATTTCCTTCATATGTGACGTTCAGGCTAAAGTAAGCTCAGACCATGCTGTCCGCCTGCCTTTGCTATTTCCCGCCAGGCAGTTCTCTCTGCTCGAAGTTGGTCCAGTCCTTCTTCCTGCGTCATGCATGTACTCTAGCAGATTCATATTGCTCTTTGCAACTGCATAGCCCTACTGATTCAAGAAACCATTTCTTCGTGCTCAGCATGAGCACGTTCTTTAACTGATTGTCGTACTCTTATGCCTTCCTGAAAAAATCGAACAATGCTGATATGTTGATCTGTATCAGGATATTGTCATTCCATTTTGTGATAGAATCATGTAAATTCATAACATTATTGCCGGGACCATCTTGAAAGATTGACAGCCCTGTCTGCCGCTTCGTAATATAAAGAAGAGAAGTTGTAATGTTTGTTGATCGAATTAGTCAATAATTCGCCTGCAGGACAGAAGCGCAGGAACATCCAGGGCAAAGGGACGCCGCTGTCTCGCCACCAGCAGATGCAATTGCTGGTAGTTCTTTGTTTCCCACGCGAGGAGAGTGCAATGGTGCACGGCAACCTGGTCGTAGAGACAATCAGGTTATAGGGGGCTTTTGTCTCGAAAAGCGTCACTGGCAGTGCAAATATATTTTTTTGAGGAGCAAAGAGAGATGGCTGATAATCAGGAGACAGCGAACAACCTGATAATCCTGGGTGAAGGCGTTGGCAGCAAAGTTGAGCGTATTAAGCTGGGGAGCGCGTATCTGCGTGGACGGATTGCGGAAGAATTAACCCAGGAGAGCGCGCGTTTTGCTGAAGATCAGGTGCAACTGCTCAAGTTTCATGGCACCTATCAGCAGGAGGATCGCGATCTGCGCCAGGTGCGTGCGGCGGCGGGCGAAGAGAAAGCCTACCAGTTTATGGTGCGTTCGCGTATTCCTGGTGGAATGCTCACCGCTGACCAGTACCTGGCTCAGGATGAACTGGCCGGACGCTATGCAAATGGGACCTTGCGGATTACGACGCGCCAGAGTATTCAACTGCATGGTGTGCTCAAAGGTAATTTGCGCGCGACTATCCGTGGCATTAACGATGCCCTGCTTTCTACCCTCTCTGCCTGTGGTGATGTCAATCGTAATGTAATGAGTTGCCCGGCTCCTACCACCAGCCGCGCCCACGCCGGAGTGCATGAGATCGGACATAAACTGGCTATGCACCTGGCTCCACGCAGTGAAGCGTACCATGAGATCTGGATTGATGGCGAGCAGGTCGAGACCGAGCGTCACGAAGTAGCAGGTGAAGTCGAGCCGTTGTATGGGGCGACCTATCTGCCGCGTAAATTTAAGATTGGCGTGGCTTTTCCTGGTGATAACTGTATCGATGTCTATACCCAGGATATTGGTCTGGTGGCCGAACTGGAGGGTGAG
>Ga0265338_10007933_pt1 | contig 13005 bp, 12 predicted proteins | sample 42126metaG_FD_193579 | JGI IMG/M metagenome (GOLD analysis project Ga0265338, IMG submission 193579) | Rhizosphere microbial communities from Carex aquatilis grown in University of Washington, Seatle, WA, United States - 4-21-26 metaG | ecosystem: Host-associated > Plants > Roots > Rhizosphere... | reverse complement strand
GCCGCCGACGAAGCCACGCGACTGGTCAGCCAGAACGGCGCGCCGCCTTCCGCCGACCTGGTGGTGCACACCACCCTGGAACCCAAGGTCCAGGAAGCGGCGCGGGAGGCGGCTTCGCGCACCATCGCCAAATCCGGCAAGAAGACCCGCACATCTGAGGCCGCCGTGGTGGTGATGAAACCCGACGGCGCGGTCAGCGCCCTGATCGGCGGCGTGGACTATCAAGACTCGGTGTTCAATCGCGCCACCCAGGCCCATCGCCAGCCGGGTTCGGCCTTCAAGCCATTCGTCTATCTGGCCGCGCTGGAATCCGGCCTGTCGCCCTGGGAAACGCGCGACGATGTGGCGGTCGACATCGGCGGCTATCATCCCACCAACTTCGGCGGCAAATATTACGGCACCCTGACCCTGGCCGACGCCCTGGCGCACAGCGTCAACACCATCACCGTGAATCTCGCCCAGGAGATCGGCGTCAAGAATGTGGTGGCCGCCGCCCAGCGGCTGGGCATCACCTCCAAGCTCGAGGCCAATGCCTCGCTGGCGCTGGGCACCAACGAGGTCACGCCGCTGGAATTGACCGCCGCCTATGCCGCCTTCGCCAATGGCGGCTATCGCGTCTCGCCTTACATGGTCACGCAAGTGGATATGAACGGCAAAGAGGTCTATCAGCGCCGCGTGCCGACGCCGCTGCGGGTGATCTCGCAGGATGTGAACCGCGATCTGACCGCCATGCTCTATGGCGTGGTGGTGAGCGGCACCGGCGGTTATGCCTCGCTGCATGGCCGCGAGGCCGCGGGCAAGACCGGCACGACACAGGACTCGCATGACGCCTGGTTTGTCGGTTTCACCACCGACTATGTCGCCGCGGCCTGGGTGGGCAATGACGATTCCTCGCCCACCCGCGGTGTCACTGGCGGCACCCTGCCGGCTTACATCTGGCGCGACACCATGCTTGCCGCCGAACAGGGCCATCCCGTAAAGGCGCTGGACCGCTCCGTGCAGCCGCCGCCGGAAGAAGAGCGGGAGGTTGTTGCTTCCGGCGCGGTGTGGGATGGCATTGACGATGAAAAGCTAAGCCGCCCGCCAGACCTGCCGGCTCAGGACGAAGACCGGCCCAAGCGCCATCGCGGCGGTCTGCTGGGCTGGCTCTTCGGCAGCCGTGATGACGATGATCAGGACACGCCGCCACCACCGCCGCGTCCCGGCCGATAGAAAAATTGGCCTGCAGGGCCAGGTGAAAACCGGCCATGGATGTTATAAGGCCGCCATGCTGCGTCGCCGCTTTATCGCCTCGGGTCTGGCTTCCGCTGCCTTGACGGGTCTTGCGCGGCCTGCAGCCGCGGCCACGACCATCCGCTTTGTCACCGACTGGAAAGCGCAGGCCGAACATGGCGGCTTCTACCAGGCTGTCGCCGAAGGTCTCTACGCAAAGCGCGGCCTGGAGGTGAAGATCCTCCAGGGCGGTCCCGACGTAAATGTGCCCCAGCTTCTGGCCGGCGGCGCGGCCGATTTCGGCATCGGCTCCAACAGCTTCATTCCGCTGAACCTTGTGAAGGGGAATATCCCGCTGCGCGCGGTGATGGCGATCTTCCAGAAAGACCCGCAGGTGCTGATCTCCCATCCGCGCCGCGACATCAATTCGCTGGCGGACATGCGCGGCAAGCCGATCCTGATTTCGGCCGCCACCATGACCGCCTTCTGGCCTTGGCTGAAGGCCAAGTTCGGTTTTCAGGACAGCCAGATCCGCAAATATACCTACAATCTGGCGCCCTTCATCCTGGACCCCAACGCCATCCAGGAAGGCTATCTCACCAGCGAGCCTTTCACGGTCGAAAGCCAAGCGCACTGGAAGCCCAAGATCTTTCTGCTCTCCGACTTCGGTTATCCGGGCTATGCCAACATGGTGCTGGCGCCGCAGAAATGGATCGACACCAACCGCCGCGCCGTGCAGCTGTTCGTGGACGCAAGCCGCGATGGCTGGCTGCACTATCTGGAGAATCCGCACCTGGGCAATGCGCTGATCAAGCGCGACAATCCCGACATGACCGACGCCATCCTGGCCCAGGCGCTGGACAAGATGAAACGCTACGAAATGCTGATCAGCGGCGACGGCCGCGCCTTTGGCCTGGGCAGCATGAGCGATGCGCAGTGGAAACTGTTCTACGACACCATGTCGTCGGAAGGGCTTTATCCCAAGGGGCTGGATTATAAGCGCGCCTATGACCTCTCCTTCGCCCGCGCCACCTTGCAAAAGTTTCAATGATCACGCTGAAGGGGATCGCCAAGCGCTTTGCGAACGGAACGGAAGCGCTGCGAGATCTTTCCTTCTCGATCGCGGAAGGTGAGTTCGTCTCTCTTCTGGGCCCAAGCGGCTGCGGCAAATCCACGGCCTTGAGATTGGTTGCCGGCTTGCTCGAACCGGACGCGGGCCACACCCATTTCGCGCGAGGCAGGCCCGAGATCGGCTTTGTCTTTCAGGAGCCCACATTGATGCCCTGGGCCAATGCCTTGACCAATGTGCGCCTGCCGCTGGATCTGAAACATCTGGCGCGCAGCGACGGCAACGCCCGTGCCGCCTCTGCGCTGAAGCGCGTGGGGCTGACTGGCTTCGAACACGCCTATCCGCGCGAACTGTCCGGCGGCATGAAAATGCGGGTGTCTCTGGCTCGCGCTTTAGCGGCGCAGCCCAAGCTGCTGCTGCTGGATGAGCCTTTCGCGGCGCTGGACGAGATCACGCGCAATGCCCTGGGCGATGATCTGCTGCGGCTATGGAAGGAAGACGGCCTGACGGTATTGTTCGTCACCCATAGCGTCAGCGAAAGCAGCTTTCTGTCCCAGCGGGTGCTGGTGATGACCCTGCGGCCGGGCCGGATCGCGGAGGACATCGCCCTGCCCTTTGGCCGCAGCAACCGCCTTTCGTCCGCGACCATCGAGGCGCAGCGCGAGATCAGTAACGCGCTAAACACCGTGATAGCTGCATGAGACGCGCACTCGACATACTGTTACCGCTGATTGTAGCGATCCTTCTCCTCGGGGTTTGGGAATGGGCCGTGGCGCACTGGCAAGTGCCGCCCTATGTCCTGCCTGGCCCCTCGGCCATTGCTAAGGCCTTTGCGGGTAACTTCTCTTCGCTGATGGCGGCGCTGCTTTCCACGCTGACCGTGACGGTGGAAGCCTTCCTTGCGGCCTGTGTGCTGGGCATCGCCACCGCTATCGCCTTCTCCCAGAGCCGGTTGCTGGAGCGCACTTTTTATCCCTACGCCGTCATCCTGCAGGTGACGCCGGTGGTTGCCATCGCGCCATTGATCCTGATCTGGGTAGGATTCGAGCGCATCAATCTGGCGCTGGTGATCATTGCCACCATCGTCGCCTTTTTTCCCATTCTGGCCGGCGCAACGCTCGGGCTCAAAAGCGCGGACTTCAATCTGGTGGACCTGACGCGAATTTATGGTGCTTCACGCGCGCAGGTCCTGTGGCGTGTGCGGCTGCCCACCGCCCTGCCCTATCTTCTCTCCGGCATGAAGACGGCGGGCGGCCTGGCCCTGATCGGCGCGGTGGTGGCGGAATTCGTCGCCGGATCCGGCACCGCCACCGGTCTTGCCTGGCGCATCGTGGAATCCGGCAACCGGCTCGAGATCGCCACTTTGTTCGCCGCCCTGGGCCTCCTGGCGCTGACCGGCGTGCTGATCTTTGCGGCGCTATCGCTGCTGGAGTGGCTATTGCTCAGACGCTGGCACGAAAGCGCGATCAGCCAGAGAGTTTGACCGGCGCCGTCTCGCTCACCGCAAACATGGCGAAAACCCCGATCGCCAAAGCCGCTCCCATGTACCAGCCGGGCGCCAGGGGCGAACCCGTGACATCGGTGAGCCATGCAACCACGAAAGATGCAGAGCCCCCGAACACGGTGATGGCCACCGCATAGATGATGCCGATCCCGCCGGACCGGATCGGCGCCGGCATGCTCTCGGCCATAAAGGCGGTAGTCACAGACGAGCCCAGTGCCAGCAGCGGCGACATCACCAATACGGCGCAATAGAGCGAGAGGGGGTTGCGGAAATGCGCCATCAACATGAAACAGGGCAGACTGGCGATGCAAAGCAGCGCGAATGCCACGATCATCACCGGTTTGCGCCCCACCCGGTCGCTGAGCCAGCCGCCGATGGGATTGAAGATCGCACCACACGTCCCCGCCAGGGCGAGAGCGCCGAAAGCCTGCGCCGTCGGCAAGCCCAAGGTGTGGCTGGCGAAGACATTCAGATAGTTCATCGTGTAGGTGGCGATGGTCATGCTGGCCGCCATCACGGTCACCAGCAACGCAACGATCAGCTGCCCGCGGGTGAAGCGCACCTTGGCGCCCGCTTGCCGGTGGAACGTCTCGGGCAGGCGGCGGCGTATGATCAAGGCGAAGGGCACCACCGAAACACCCAGCAACATCGCCACCCGCCAGCCCCAGGCGGTCAGATGCGCCGGCGTCAGCACACTGGACAAAGCAAAACCCACCAGGCCAGAAACCAAGATCGCCACTTGCTGGGTCGCAAGCTGGAACGAGACATAGAGGCCGCGCTTTTCTGTCGGCGCCGCTTCCAGGAGGAAGGCGGTAGCCGGTCCCACCTCACCGCCCAGGGCGAAGCCCTGCAGCAGCCGGAAGAAGACCACCAGCACAGGCGCGGCGATCCCAATGCTGGCATAGGACGGGGTGAGGGCCAGGCCGGCAATGCAACAGCCCATCAATCCGAAAGAGAACAGCATGGCCGGCTTGCGGCCGATCCGGTCTCCCAACGGGCCAATCAGGGCGCCGCCAAGCGGCCGGGTCAGAAACCCAACCCCGAAGGTGGCCAAGGTCAGAAGCAGGCTGCCGGTCGCGCTCTTGGCCGGAAAGAAGGCGGCTCCGATCTGAACGGCAAAGAACCCGAAAATCAGGAAATCATAGAATTCCAGGGCATTGCCGGCCACCACCGCACCCAATTGGGGCAAGCTGAGCAGTCTGGGCTGGGTGGTCATGAATCCCCTTGCTTTGCCTGATAATGCCGGGTTTTTACGTGACAATAGTACAAATATTTTATGTTATTTAAGAGAAACTACAGCCGCGGCATGTTGAAGTCTTGATTTCGGGGGCCGGAAGTGGTTTTTGCGCGCCATGGCCCATCAAAATCACGGTCCTCAGATGCTGACCGCCAATCGCCTGCGCGATGGCGACGTCCTGTACCGCAAGGGCGATGGTTGGGTGCTGTTCCTGGCCGATGGCGACGTTTATCCCAACCAGGCCAGCGCCGACGCCGCCCTGGCCGCGGCCAATGCCGAACTGGTCCGCAACGAGTTCGTGGCGCCCTATCTGTTCGAGGTGCGCGAGGTGGGCGGCAAGATCGTGCCGGTGAAGGAGCGCGAGATCATCCGCGCCGCCGGTCCCACCGTACATCCCCATACCGGCAAGCAGGCGGCCCATGCTTAACACCCTGATCCAGCCGCCGCAGCCGAACATGTATCGCTATGACGAGTTCGACGCCCAGTTCGTCAGCGACCGGGTCAACCAGTTCTCCGGCCAGGTGGCGCGCCGTTTGTCGGGCGAATTGACCGAAGACCAGTTCAAGCCGCTGCGGCTGATGAACGGTCTCTACCTGCAGCTTCACGCCTATATGCTGCGCATCGCCGTGCCCTACGGCACCTTGTCGTCGAAACAGATGCGCAAGCTGGCGCATCTGGCACGCACCTATGACAAGGGCTTCGGCCATTTCACCACCCGCACCAACCTGCAGCTCAATTGGATCAAGCTGGTGGACGTGCCCCAGATTCTGCGCGAGCTGGCCAGCGTGGAAATGCATTGCATTCAGACCAGCGGCAACTGCGTGCGCAATGTCACCGCCGATCAGTTCGCCGGCGCCACCGACGAAGAGATCGAAGACCCGCGCCCGCTGGCCGAAATCATCCGGCAATGGTCGAGCCTGCATCCGGAATTCGTCTTCCTGGCCCGCAAGTTCAAGATTGCGGTGGGCGCCACGGAAAAGGACCGCGCCGCGCTGCAGTGGCACGACATGGCTGTCCAGGTCGTGAAAAACGCTGAAGGGCGCACCGGTTATCTGGTGATGGCCGGCGGCGGCATGGGCCGCACCCCTTACGTCGCCCATGTGATGAACGAGTTCGTGGAGCGGGAAGACATTCTCGCCTATCTGGAAGCGGTGCTGCGCGTCTACAACCAGGACAGCCGCCGCGACAACATCCACAAGCAGCGCATCAAGATCCTGATCAACACCATCGGGCCTGAGGAAATGCGCCGGCGCGTGGCGCGGGAGTTCGACGAACTCAAGCGCATGGGCACCTTGCAGCTTCCGAAAGAAGAGCTGGACCGCATCACCGCCTATTTCAAGGCGCCCGATTTCGAAACCGGCCTCTCTGATGAGATGCCCGAGGCGGGCCCGGACTTCGCCAACTGGGTGAAGACCAATACCCACAAGCACAAGGCGAAGGGTTATGCCATCGCCACTATCACCCTGAAGACGCCGGGCCAGGTGCCGGGCGACGCCACCTCCGAGCAGATGGAAACCATCGCCGACCTGATGGACCAGTACAGCCTGGGCGAAGTGCGCGTCACCCATGAGCAGAACCTGGTGCTGCCGCATGTCCGCAAGAAAGACTTGCCGGCGATCTACGCCAGGCTCAAGGAACTGGATTTCGCTTCGCCCAATTCGGGGCTGATCACTGACATCATCGCCTGCCCCGGGCTGGACTATTGCGACCTGGCCAATGCCCGTTCGATCCCGATCGCGCAGAAGATCGCGCTGAAGTTTGCCGACCTGGACCGCCAGCACCAGATCGGCGAACTGAAGATCAAGATCTCCGGCTGCATCAACGCCTGCGGCCATCACCATGCCGGCCATATCGGCATCCTGGGCGTGGACAAGAAGGGCGTGGAATTCTACCAGCTGCTGCTGGGCGGCTCGGGCGCGGAAGACGCCTCCATCGGCACTATCATGGGCCCCGGCTTCGGCGAACATGAGATCGCCGACGCGGTGGAACGGGTGATCAACGTCTATCTGGCCGAGCGCAGGGGCGGCGAACGCTTCCTGGACACCTATCGCCGCATCGGCATGGAGAAGTTCAAGGCTGCCGCCTATCAAGAGGCAGCCGCGGCGTGACCAAACTCATCAAGAGCGGCGCTTACGCGCAGGATACCTACGCGCGCGTCGCCGACGATGCGGTGCTGCCGGAAGGGCCGGTGCTGGTGTCGCTGGCGCGTTTTCAGAAGGAACGCGACGCGCTTCTGGCCCGCAACACGCCCGTTGGCGTGCGGCTGCAATCCAGCGACAATCCGGAAACACTGGGCGCGGATGTCCATCATTTCGCCCTGATCGCGCTGGAATTCCCCAAATTCCGCGACGGCCGCGCCTTTTCCTGGGCCCGGATGCTGCGCACGCGGTTGGGCTATACCGGAGAGATCCGCGCGGTCGGCGATTTCCTCTACGACCAGGTCAATTATCAGCACCGGGTCGGCTTTGACGCCTGGGAAGTGCCCGACCATTTCACCATCGAGATGTTCAACTGGGCGCTGACCGAAATGACCAATGTCTATCAGCCCTCGACGGACGGCCGCACCACCATCCGCCAACTGCGCGCCGCGACCCGCAAACCCTGACACATCGCTGCCGATTGTTACGGCCGCCGCGCCTTCCCGCGGCGAAAAGGGCTGTTATCCGGGGCCTTCCGGCCCCTGTTCATCCCGGGTTCATCTACCTTACGCCTAATTCAGCGGCGCCGGTTCCATAGGCCCGCTAGTCTCCCCGGCGGTTTGGGGCCTTTTTGAAAAGGACGATTTTTGATGCGCAAAGCCCTTCTTCCGGCCCTGGCCTCGCTGCTGATTTGCGGCACCGCCACGGCCGCCTTGATCGCCAACAACGCGCGTGCCGATCAGAGTAAGCCTCGGCCCGTCATGCTGATGATGGCGCAGAATCAGGTACCCGCCGCCCAGCCCGAAGCCGGTCCACCACCGCCTCCCGGTATGGGTCGCATGGGCCGCGGCATGATGCGCGGTCCGGAGCGCGGCCAGTTCTGTCAGGACATGTATGCCCACAAGGCCGGCGAGATGGCCTTCCTGGAAGCCAAGCTGCAGCTCAATGCCAGCCAGCAACCGCTGTTCGCGCGCTGGAAGGGCGTCAGCCTGGACATCGCCAAGCGGCATGAGGGCGACTGCAGCGGCCGCGTTCAGAAGGCGCGCGCAAGCGGCCAGCGACCCGACATGATGCAGCGGCTCGACCACGAAGAAGACAGGCTCAAGACCCGTCTGGCCGACATTCAGGCCGAGCGCCCGACACTCGACGCGCTCTATGGCGCCCTCGATGCGACTCAGAAGCAGGAGTTTGCGCGCGCCGCCCGGCACGGGATGGGCGGACGCATGCACATGGCGATGGGCATGATGCGCCATGCGCCGCAAATGGGCCGGCGCCTGGGCCGCGGCGGCCCGGATGGCGCGCCGCCGATGCCGCCTCCGCCGCCGCAATAGCCGCCACGGAACTGTCATCAAACGCGACAAGGGCGCTCCTGCGGGCGCCCTTTTTGCTGGCCCGGCGTTTTTTGTTGCAGCGGGGACAGCAAAGCCTCACAAACCCCGCATGAACGCACCCACCACTTTCGAGACCCTGCCGCGCTTTGCCAGCGCGCTGAAGGCCATCGAAAGTCTGAAGCCCACCGAGCCGCTCTATCTGGTGCATCCGGAAAAATTCGCGGCCGCCGCCAAACAGTTTCTGGACGGCTTTCCCGGTGACGTGCTGTACGCGGTGAAGGCCAATCCGCATCCTGTCGCGCTGACGCAGCTCTGGAATGGCGGCATCCGCCATTTCGACACCGCAAGCCTGGGCGAGATTGAGGCCGTGAAAGGTCTGTTTCCCGACGCCATCTGCCATTTCATGGCGCCGGTACGCCTGCCCGGCCAGGCCAAGGCGGCGTTTGAAAAGCATGGCGTCACCGATTTCGTCGTGGATAGCGACAGCGAACTCGACAAGCTGCTGGCGGAAACCGGCAATCCGAAGAAGCTGCGCGTCTTCGTGCGGCTGGTGGCGCAGCTGGGCGGCGCGCTGCTGGAAATGTCCAGCAAATATGGCTGCCGCCCGGAAGAAGCCGCCAAGCTGCTCAAGCGCGTGCGCGCGGCCGGCGCTGCGCCCTGTCTGACCTTCCATGTCGGCTCGCAGTGCCTGTCGCCTTTCTCCTATGCCCAGGCGATCGAGATCGCCCAGCGAACGATTGCCCTCGCCGGCGTGGAGATCGCGGCACTGGATGTCGGCGGCGGTTTTCCCGCCGCCTATTCCGGCCAGGAGCCGCCGCCCTATCACTGGTATTTCGACATGATCAAGGAGGCGCTCAATTCCCTGGGCCGACCCAATCTGAATGTCATGTGCGAACCCGGCCGCGCGCTCTCGGCGCCGGGCATCTCGCTGGTGGCGCAGGTGGTGATGCGGCGCGGCGACCGGCTTTATCTGAATGACGGCATCTATGGCAGCTTCGACGAGCAGCGCTTCACCAGCTTCGACGAGGATTATCCGCCCAGCGCTCTCACGCTGGACGCCAAGGGCAAGGCAAAAACGGTGAGCGGCGAGAAGCGGCCCTTCCGCGCCTATGGCCCGACCTGCGATTCCGCCGACGTTCTGCCGCGGCCGGTGCCGCTGCCCGATGGCATCGCCAATGGCGATTACATCCTGTTCGACGCGATGGGCGCTTACACCGTGTCCTCGCGCTCGCCCTTCAACGGATACTACCCCGATTCCTGGGCCGTCATCGGTTGATGGTTTCCGCCCGCTTCGCGGGCGTTCGGCCGGACGAAAGGTCCACTGGACCTTTCGCTTTATCCGGCCTCACGGGCCGTCATTGGCTGAGCCCGTCTGCCGTTAAGAGAGCGGTTACGATTCCACAACCGATCATTAAGGCTCTTGTCCCAGTATAGGGCAGAGGAGCTTGCGATGGCCGCTTCACAAAAACTGACTCATCTTCTGCAACTCGCCGACCAGGGACCGTCTTTGCGCGCGGCGCTGGCCGAAGAAGTCGCCGAACTTCTGACCCATTGGCCGGAAGGCTATCCGGAAAGCATGCGCGGCATCTGCGAGGCGCTTCTGGCCAAGGCGGCGCGCGACGTGGATCAGCCGACACGCGCGCGCCTGCGGGTACAGCTTTATTCCGATCCGGAACTATCGCATCGCGTGCTGCCACGCGAATCCGCCGGCCATCAGCTGGTGGCGACGGCGCGTCAGAACGAGGATCTGGTGACGGCGCTGGCGGAAAATCTGGCCGTAGAACGGCGCGTGGCGGCGTACATTCTGGGCGATGAAAGCGGCGTGACCCTGGCGACAGCCTGCAAGGGCGCGCATCTGGACCGCGCGGCCTTTTCCGCGCTGGCGCTGCTGACCTGGCCGGCCCGCGATCGCGTTCACGCCTTTGCGATGCTGGATGCTTACGACACGGTGCCGGTGAGCGAAGCCACCCGCGTGGTGCGCGGCTGGCGTGAAGGCCGGGCTGCCGCTTAATACGGCCGCCGCCTAGCTTTCAGCGTGAACTTCGTGCCGTTCCCGCGTCTTCAGGAACTTCACATTCGGAAAACGATCGGCGACATAGCCGATTTCCCAGGCGCTTTTGGCCAGGAACACCGGCGCGCCATCGCGGTCTGACGCCATGCCGCCGCGATTGGCGGCGGCAAATTTCTCGATCTCGGCCTCCGAACCCTGCAGCCAGCGGGCGCTGTCATAGGGCGAGGCTTCCAGATCGACATCCAGGTCATATTCGGCCACCAGCCGCGACTTGAGCACATCCAGCTGCAGGGCGCCGACCACGCCCACGATCCACTGGCTGCCGATGGCGGGCTTGAACACCTGGGTGACGCCTTCCTCGGCCAGGGATTCCAAGGCACGCGCCAGATGTTTTTGCTTCATCGGGTCGCCCAGGCGCACCCGGCGCAGAATTTCCGGCGCGAAGTTGGGAATGCCGGTGAAAACCACCGCGCCGGATTCCGACAAAGTGTCGCCCACCCGCAGCACGCCGTGATTGGGAATGCCGATGATGTCGCCGGGCCAGGCCTCGTCCACCGTCTCGCGCTCGGAGGCGAAGAACAGAATCGGATTGTGCACCCCGATGGTCTTGGCGGTGCCGGACTGCTTCAGCTTCATGCCGCGCTTGAACTCGCCGGAGGCCAGCCGCAGGAAGGCGACGCGGTCGCGATGGTTGGGGTCCATGTTTGCCTGGACCTTGAAGACAAAGCCGGTGACTTCCTTGTCGCCCGGCTCGGCAGCGCGGCCGACGGCGGCCTGGGCGCGCGGACTGGGCGCATAGCGCGCCAGCGCATCCAGCAGCGGGGCGACGCCGAAATTCTTCAGCGCCGAGCCGAAATAGACCGGCGACAGATGGCCCTCGCGATAGGTGTCCAGATCAAAGCGCGGCAGGCCCTCGCGCGCCAGCAAGACGTCCTCTTCCAGCTTGTCCTTCAGCTCGCCATCGAGCTTGCCATCGTTGAAGGCCAGGAACTGGTCCGCCGACAGGTCCTGAACGCCCTTGAAGTTCAGCCCCATGCCGGCCGGCCACATCATGGGCGCGGTCTCGATCTGAAGCTGGTCGGAAATCTCGTCCAGCAGTTCGAAGGGATCGCGCGCTTCCCGGTCCATCTTGTTGACGAAGGTCATGATGGGAATGTCGCGCAATCGGCAGACCTCGAACAGCTTGCGGGTCTGGGCCTCGATGCCCTTGGCGGCGTCGATCACCATCACCGCGGAGTCGGCCGCCGTCAGGGTGCGATAGGTGTCCTCGGAAAAGTCCTCATGGCCCGGCGTGTCCAAGAGGTTGAACACGGCATCCTTGTATTCAAACGTCATCACCGCGGAGGTGACCGAGATGCCGCGTTCCTGCTCGATCTTCATCCAGTCGGACTTGGCGCGCCGCGCCTCGCCCCGCGCCTTGACCCGCCCGGCAGCATGGATGGCCCCGCCCAGCAGCAGCAGATGCTCGGTCAGGGTGGTCTTGCCGGCGTCGGGATGGGAGATGATAGCGAAAGTGCGCCGTCTGGAGGCTTCGCTGGCGGGGGTACGGCTCATGGTGCCGGGGCAGTAGCAGGGCGGACCACCGGCGGCAACCGGAACTTAGGATGTGGCCGTTGGGGACCCAGCCGTAAGGGCGGCGGCAGCCATCACCCGCCGGGCCCGAATGAACATCTCCACGCTGCGTACCGTAAACAGCAGGGCGGTGAAGATGATCGAAGCATCCGAAATCAGCAGCATGTCCAGGTGCAAGACCTGGGCTTCCGCCTGCAACCCAGTGCGCAGGCCCAGGCGGAACAGGATCAGCACCACCAGCACCAGCATGGCCGCCTGCCCGCCCTTGACCATCAAGGTGCCGTCCTCGGGATGCACGTCAATGGCCATGGTGCGGCCCCAGTACCAGCCGGCGATGCCGCCGAGCGCACCTGCCAGGGTCAGCCATGTCCAGGCGTCGGGCGCCCAATGATGCGGCTGGCCATGGGATCCCGGCGCGAAAAGCGCCAGCGCCGCGATCGCCAGGAAGATGGCCGGACGAATCCACATCTTGCCCAGCTTCAGCGGCTGGGCGCGGCTCATGCGGCGCATCCGGAAATAGAGCACCGGAAGGATGATCAGGATGGGCAGGAAAAGCTGAAGGGTCTGTTGCTGGATCATGTCTGCAATTGGCCGCCCGTCCCCGCTTTGGATGCTCTGCCACAAAACAAGTGCGCCAGCTTGTCAGATAATCGGTTCATCGACAAAGGCGCGGCCTTCCCGGTCCTCGATTTCCACGATCCAGAGATCAGGGTCGAAAGCCACCTGTTTATCGCACCATTGTGACGCCCGCGCCTCCTCGGTCCAGCCGCCCAGCGCCTGGGCCCAGGACAGTTCGCCCTTGGCGCCGCGCACCTGGTTGAGCACCAGAACGGTCCCGTCCAGCTTCGCGATCTTGAGGATGACGGCGCCGGCTTCCTCCGCGCCGCTGCGCACGACAAAGGCTGAGGCGCCTTCCACCTGGACGAGGATG
>Ga0265338_10007932_pt1 | contig 13007 bp, 11 predicted proteins | sample 42126metaG_FD_193579 | JGI IMG/M metagenome (GOLD analysis project Ga0265338, IMG submission 193579) | Rhizosphere microbial communities from Carex aquatilis grown in University of Washington, Seatle, WA, United States - 4-21-26 metaG | ecosystem: Host-associated > Plants > Roots > Rhizosphere... | reverse complement strand
CCATTTTGTTTTCTTTGACGCAGGCAAGGCAGGCACGGGAAATGGTTTCCCGGTCGAACGGAATGACGAGATTCATGATCTTGGCGGAATCGAACAGCCGGTCGGTATGTTCCTTGAGCCGGAAGACGGCGGTGCCTTTATCGGTTTTATAGGCGCGGATGCCTTCGAATACGCCCATGCCATAATGCAGCGTGTGGCTGGTGACGTGAACGTTCGCCTCTCGCCACGGCACCATTTTACCATCGAGCCAGATGACGCCGTCTCTATCGCTCAGTAACATGCAAACTCCGTGAACTGCGGTTTAGATATCCACTTCCCGCACGAATTTCGCATTTTCCTGAATAAACTGGAAGCGTAATTCCGCTTTGCGGCCCATCAGACTTTCGACCAGCGTTTCCGTTTCCTTGATGTCCTTGGGGCTCGCTTTCGCGCCGGGCGCGGTCACGATCACGCGCAATAAGGCCCGCCGGCGCGGATCCATCGTGGTTTCCCTGAGCTGCACCGGCATCATCTCGCCCAGGCCCTTGAAGCGGCTGATCTCGATCTTGCCGCGGCCGCTGAAGCCTGATTTGAGCAGCGTCTCTTTATGGGCGTCGTCGCGGGCGTAAACCACAACGTCGCCTTGGCTGAGGCGATATAGCGGCGGCTGGGCGAGATATAGTCGGCCGGCGTCGATCAGTGCCGGCATCTCGCGATAAAAGAACGTCATTAGCAGCGAGGCAATATGCGCGCCGTCGACATCTGCGTCGGTCATGATGATGACGCGCTCGTAGCGCAGCTTATCCAGATTGAAATCCGTGCCTGCGCCGCATCCCAGGGCCTGGGTCAGATCCATTAATTCCTGATTGGCGCGGAGCTTGTCCGTGCTGGCGCTGGCGACGTTGAGAATTTTGCCGCGCAAGGGGAGGATCGCCTGCGTCTCGCGTTTGCGCGCCTGCTTAGCGGAGCCTCCCGCGCTATCGCCCTCGACAAGGAAAATCTCGGTGCCACGCGCATCGCCCTGCGTACAATCGGAGAGCTTGCCGGGCAGGCGCAGTTTGCGCGTGGCCGATTTGCGCGCGAGATCCTTGGCTTGAGATGCGCGGGCGCGCTCTTCTGCGCGAAAGATGAGCTTATCCAGCAGCGCTTTACTGCCGGCGGCGTCCGCCACCAGCCAGTGATCGAAATGATCCTTGACCACCTGATCCACGAGACGCGCGGCTTCCGGTGTTGCCAGTTTTTCCTTGGTTTGGCCCTGGAACTGTGGATTGCGGATGAAAAGTGAGAGCAGCACGGCGGCGTCGCCGAAAGCCTCGTCGCCGGTGACGGCCTCGGTGCGGCGGTTGCCGATCAGCTCGCCATAGGCGCGCAGGCCGCGCAGAAGGGCCGAGCGCATGCCGCTTTCGTGCGTGCCGCCCTGTGGCGTCGGGATGATGTTGCAATAGGAATGGACGAAACCTTCGCCATCCTCAGGCCAGGCAACGGCCCATTCGACCTTGCCCTGCTTTTCTGGCAATTCGGCGCTGCCGGCGAAAGGCTCTTTGGTCAGCGTATCGCGATCTTCGAGCTCTGAAGCGAGAAAATCAGCAAGCCCACCGGGGAAATGGAGTACTGCTTCGGCGGGTGTTTCGTCGTCGCCCTTGATCAGGGCTGGATCGCATTTCCAGCGAATTTCGACACCTTGAAACAAATACGCCTTCGAGCGCGCCATTTTGAAAAGCGTCGCGGGCTTGAATTTCGCCTTGGTGCCAAAAATATCTGGATCGGGGTGAAAGCTGATCACCGTACCGCGCCGGTTAACTGCGCCGCCCTTCTTTAGTTTGCCCTTCGGCGCGCCGCGGCTGTAGCTCTGTGTATAGAGCTGTTTGTCACGCGCGACTTCGACCGTCAGATCATCCGCCAGCGCATTGACAACCGAGATGCCGACACCATGCAATCCACCGGACGTCTCATAATTCTTGTTCGAGAATTTGCCGCCGGAATGCAGCGTGGTGAGGATCACTTCCAGCGCGGATTTGCCTGGGAATTTTGGGTGATTGTCGATCGGAATGCCGCGGCCGTTATCCCGTACCGTGACCCAGTTATCTGCGCCGAGCTCGACCTCAATGCGGCTGGCATGTCCGGCGACGGCTTCGTCCATGGCGTTATCGAGGGCCTCGGCGACGAGATGGTGCATGGCGCCCTCGTCGGTGCCGCCGATATACATGCCGGGACGGCGGCGCACGGGCTCAAGCCCTTCCAGCACCTCGATATCGCGGGCGTTGTAGGAAGCATCCTTCTTTTTCGCGTTGCCGCGGAACAAATCGGCCATGATTGCGCTTTCCAACCGGAGCAGCGCGTATAGCAGATTCGCGAATAAAAAAGAAAGAAAGCCGCTATTTGGGCGTGGAAACCGGAGCCATCGTCGGGACAGGACGGTCGATGTAACTCTGAAATGCTGCCGCGCTTCCCTGGAAATGTGCGTCGAGCGCCGCCACGATCGCATCGATATTAGGAATTCCGGGCTGCTCTTCCTTCAGCTTGGCGAACCGCTGTATGACGGCTTCGTGATAGGCTATGCGGTCTTTCAAATTTCTTTGCGCTTCGGCCGTCGTCAGCTCAAAATACGTTCCGTCCTGCGATTTTTGTGGGGGCCCTAAAGCCTTGCTTTCAACCACCATGATCCGCCGTTCCTCGATGTCTTTGACGTAGGAGAGGAATGAATCGGGATTATCGATGCATTTTATGATGGCTTCGTCGAACGTAAATTGCGCTGCTTCTCCGCACTTAAAACGTAACTTTAATGCAGATTTTAGGCCTTCATATTTGTTGCGCTGAGATTCCTTGAGAGTGTCCAGATATATTCTTGGGGTGAGCCTAAAATCCTTTAGTGAAATAAATTGCTCTGCTGTATCCGGATAAAGCTCGACTAGTCTTCTAGTCGAAGGCGTTGTCATGCGCTGGACGCCTTCGGCTATGCCCCAGCCGTTAGGAAAAATTTCCCGGATTTGGTCGGCCGTCGTTTTGAAATCCTCTATGACATCGTGCAAAATTGCTTTTACGGCCATTTTGATGAGAAGCGCCGGATCGCTAGCCAGACTTTTAGCAGCGGCCAAGGAATCTTCTGCCACGCGCAGCGAATGCTCATAGGCCATCTCAGGGCTGAATTTGCGCTGCTTGCCATGGGCGCGCTCATACAAAAGTAGTGCGGCTTGGGCGATGCCGATCGCTTCGGGCAGCGAACTTTTCGCTAACGCCTCCAAGTTCGGATATTGGGCGAAGCTTTTGGCAAGTTCTTCGGCAGCTTTATCGAAGATGTGCGGGATATGCCTGCTCAAATACGGTGAAGCCGCATAAGCTTTAAAAAATATATTGTCCGGATTTGGCGGCGGAATATCAGGCATAAAAAATGGCCCTTCGGGCCGTGTTCTTATTTAAATTATAACGAGCGGCTGTATGACACAGTTTTCCACAGCGTCAAAGCTCGATTCGCGATAGAAAGTTGTGGATAAATGACCACCACACCAGAAAAATTTGTCCAATAATGGCGTATGCAGCCTTGTGCATGATTTCAGAATGGAATTTTAATTCAGGCGGTTAACATAAAGAATTCACAGTCCAGCTTAAGTTAGGAAGCTCAGATATGGGTTTAAGTGGAAACCCGATCTCATATCTGGTATCGGTTGCGGCTTGTTGCCACTACATCTTGCGTTACCAAAGTTAACTTTCAGCAGGGCGATTTCGAGGCCGAAACCGGTTTTTGAGCCGATTTCCGTCCGCCGCCAAACCGGGGGAGTGACGCTTATCATGAGTTGGACCGAGCAAAAAATTCAGATGCTCAAGGATATGTGGGGCCACGGCTATAGTGCGAGCGAGATCGCCAAGCGCCTCGGCGGCCTTACGCGCAATGCCGTGATCGGCAAAGCGCACCGCCTGAAATTGTCGTCGCGGCCTTCGCCGATCAAGCGCGAGGACGAGAACGGGGCGATGCCGGTGCAGCCGATGGCGCCGTTGATGAAATCGGCCAAGAAGCGCGTCATGCTGCGGCCGTTGCCGCCGGTGGCTCTTCCGAGCACGATCCGCCCGACCAAGGACAGCTTGCAGGCGCTCGATAGCCTCAAGCGCAGCGAAGGCATCGCCGTTACCAAAGCAGGAGAGCGTCATTGTCGTTGGCCGATCGGCGATCCGCGTTCCCCGGATTTCCGCTTCTGCGGTTGCTCCGCCTACGAAGGGTTGCCCTACTGCATTGACCATGCGCGCATGGCCTATCAGAACGTCGGCAAGCGCCAACGCGCGGGTGAAAGCGACGCGCCGAGCGATTCCCATCCGTCCGGGCAGACGCGGTACTAAGACCAATAGCTTATATGGTTAAAGCACGCCCGCCCGCGATTATCGCCGGCGGGCGTTGTTTTATTGACAAGGGGAACGGTCGCTATAAACTCACGCCGTACTTTACTGGTATGGCATGCAAGTTTTGATCGACTGTACTGCGATTTAAGCCCTTTTGATTTTTCCGAATTAATTTAAAGAAACATATTCATGAAGCCAAAAAATATTGCCGTTGTCGGCGGCGGCGCGACAGCCGTCTATCTCCTCTACCACCTTGTTCAAAACGGAATTCCCGGCACAACCGTGAACGTCGTTGATACGGCTGAACGCCCCGGTCTTGGCATGCCCTATAGCACCGCCTGGGTCGGAGACGAGCATCTCGCCAATATTGCATGCGATGAAATACCGGACCTTTTGGAACCCCCAGACGCATGGCTAAATGCCAAAAGTGATGGATGGCTAGCGGAGCATTCAATCAAAAGATCGGATATTTCCGGCAGTTTTATCCTGCCTAGAGTGATACTGGGTATGTATCTTGAAGACCAATTCAGGGCGTTGTGCAATCTGGGCCGCGCAAAAGGAATGCACATTGATTTCTTGGGCAACAACAAGGTCACGGATGTGGCCCAATTGCCTGATGGGAAAGTTCGCACCTCCATGCAGCCGGTTTCCGGTTCGGGTTCTATAGACCTGATAGCTGATAAGGTTGTCATTGCGGCCGGCCATGTGTGGCCGAAGCAAAAAGAAGATACGGTCCTGCGATACTACGACTCACCTTGGCCTGTTTCTAAGATCGGCGGAATTCACAACCATCCAGTAGGGTTGCTCGGCAGCAACCTGACGGCGGTCGATGCGACGATGACCTTGGCCAAGAATCACGGCACTTTTAAGCGCAATAGAGCCGGCAAGCTGGAATACGTGCCCAGTCAAGGCACCGACAACTTCAAGATCGTGATGCATTCGCGGCAAGGGCTGCTGCCGAGCATGCGCTTTCAGTTTGAATATCCTCGGATACGCGCGGATTTGCATATCTCGATTGACGAGGTTGAAGGCCATATTCGCGGGAATGGCGGGTATCTTTCTCTCGATTTCATTTTCGAAAAAGCCTTTAAGGACGTGTTGCGCGAAAAAGGGGAAAAAATTTATCCCGCCATCAAGGACATGTCCGTCGAGGAATTCGTTGCTTATATCTACAGGGAACGGCGGGGGCAGGACCGTTTTGCCCTTTTCCAGAAGGAATATATTGAAGCGCAAGAATCCTTGCGCACTGGGGAACCTATTTACTGGAAAGAAATGCTCGATGATGTTGCCTATACAATAAATTTCTACGCGAAATACCTTTCAGCGGAAGATATGTTACGGCTCAAGAGGACCCTCATGCCTCTTGTCCTACACGTAGTCTGTTTCCTTCCTTTGGAATCAGCTGAAAGAATGATGGCCCTGCGGGATGCGGGTAAGCTGGAAATCAAGAGCGTCGGCAACGACTCTTCAATTTCTGCGAATCCTAAAACGCCGGGTGCCAGTATTCGCTATCAGGATGAATCTACCGGGCAGGAAGTCAACCTAAGCTATCAAACTTTCATAAATTGCATGGGCCAAAAGGGCATGCCGTTAAGCGGTTTCCCGTTCCAGTCTTTGGTCAAGCAGGGGGTAGTTACCCCGGCGCAATTGAAGTTCCTCGACAACTCTGCGGCTCTGAAAGAAATCGAATCCACTCGACCGGGTGAACCTTCCCCGGTTTATCAGAGGGGCAATTCTTTTTATCTTGATGCTGGCGGCGCTGCCGTGGATGATTTTCTCCGTCCCCTTGACGCCTGGGGCCAGCCGAACGACCAGATTCATATCGTTGCGCCGCCATACATCGCGGGCACCCATCCCTATTACGCGGGGTTGCCGTTTTGCAATGAAGCTTTGGAGGTCGTTGTCGATTGCATTTACGGCCGGCCGCCAAGAATGGGATTAGTGCATGACGATGGACAGCGCCTGACCTCGGCTGGGCACGGCCCTCTTGCTCCCGCAAGTATAGCGGGGTTACAGCGAGAGGCCGCTTCGGCGCACTTATAGCGTTCTACTTCCAACTCGCCTTCAGATTATCAGTGACCTTTTCGAGGAACTGGCGGGTGTTGAGCCAGCTTTGCTCCGGGCCGATGAGCAGCGCCAGATCCTTCGTCATATGGCCTTGCTCGACGGTCTTGACGCAGACCTGCTCCAGCGCCTTGCCGAAATTGACGACGTCCGGGGTGGCATCGAGCTTGCCGCGATAGTGCAGCGCCTGCGTCCAGGCGAAGATGGTGGCGATCGGGTTGGTCGAGGTTTCCTTGCCGGCCTGATGGTCGCGGTAATGGGCGGTGACGGTGCCATGCGCTGCTTCGGTTTCGATCGTATTGCCGTCGGGTGAGAGCAGCACGGAAGTCATGAGGCCGAGCGAGCCGAAGCCCTGCGCCACCGAATCCGATTGCACGTCGCCGTCGTAATTTTTGCAGGCCCAGAGAAAGCCGCCGTCGCCGCGCAACGACTGCGCAACCATGTCGTCGATCAGCTTGTGCATATAGGTGAGGCCGGCGCCTTCCATCTTTGACTTGAATTCTTTTTCATAAATCTCGGCGAAGATGTCCTTGAAGCGGCCGTCATAGGCCTTGAGGATCGTGTTCTTGGTCGAGAGAAACATCGGATAATTGCGCTGGAGCGCGTAATTGAAGCAGGCGCGCGCAAAGCCGCGGATGGATTCATCCTCGTTGAACATGGCGAGCGCCACGCCGGCGCCGGGGTATTTGTGCACCTCATGCACGATCGGCGCGCTGCCATCCGAGGGTTGGAACGTGATCGTGAGCGTTCCTGGGCCCGGCACCTTGAAATCAGTCGCCTTATATTGGTCGCCATAAGCATGGCGGGCAATGACGATCGGTTTTTTCCAGTGCTGCACGTAGTGCGGCACATTAGAAATCAGGATCGGTTCGCGGAATACGGTGCCATTCAGGATATTGCGGATCGTACCGTTCGGTGACTTCCACATCTTTTTGAGATTGAATTCCTTGACCCGGGCCTCGTCGGGCGTGATGGTCGCGCACTTGACGCCAACGCCATATTTCTTGATCGCTTCGGCGGCTGCGACCGTGACCTTGTCTTCGGTCTTGTCACGCTCCTGAATGCCGAGGTCGTAGTATTTGAGATCAATTTCGAGGTAGGGGAGGATGAGCCAGTCCTTGATCATCTGCCAGATGATCCGGGTCATCTCATCGCCGTCCATTTCGACTAGTGGATTTTTGACTTTTATTTTCGGCATGGGAAAACCCTCGGCGGCTGCGCAGATCGTTCAAATAACCAGAGTTTCCGTTAAGATTAGATTAACTTAAAGTGGCGATTCTGTCAGCTTGTGAAAGGGCTTTCTATGGATTCCGGGATCGTTTCCTCGGCACATCTGCCGACGGCTTTCGGTGAATTTAACATTCATGTCCTGCCCGAGAAGGTAAAGCTCGGCGTGGTCAAGGGCCGCCCGGCGGCAACTTTCCTTGAGCATTATGCGATGGTGCCGACGGCGTTCGATCCGCACAAACCGGTCGCGATTCACGTTCATCATCTCGACATCTTCGAGGATCTTTTCTGCCGTGGCTCCGGCAAGGAGCTGAGCGTACCGAAGCAAATCCTGAAAAAACTGAGCAACGGTGAGAACGGCATCCTCCTTTATGTCGATCGGCTCGACGATGCGACCAAAGCTCAGCTTAAAGATCATGTGGATAAGCCGGAAAAGCTCGAAACGGCGGCGGAACGGAGAATCGTCGATTATTTCGCCAACTATCTACGCGTCGAAAACCCAAAAATCGTCGCGACCGGCGCGATGGTGGCAAAAAGACCTGCGGCGAAAACAAACATCGAAACCGATCTTGGGCCTTTCGAAGTGCGGCGCATGGACGAAATTGTCCGCGTCGATTTTCCCGAAGCCGCTTTACGTTCGTTGTTCCCGCGCGATGCCGGCATTCCCGCCGACAGAAGCCCGATTTTTCTTAAGCATCTCGCGCATTATGCGCTGATCGCGCCGCGCCAGAAGGGCGCGAAAGCAGCTCCTTTCGTGCGCATCCATTCCTCCTGCGCCACCGGCGATATCAATAGCTCATACCGATGCGATTGCGGCCTGCAGTTCCGCAAGGCGCTGGGGATGATCGCCGAGCATGGCGGCGCGGTGATTTATCACGATGCCGAAGGTCGCGGCATCCACAGTCTCGCGATCAAGATGCATTTCTATAAATTGCATCGCGAGGGCTTCGACACTTATACGTCGATGACGAGCTTTGGCTATGCCGAGGACTGCCGCGATTACAAGCCAGTTGGCAAGCTTTTGCGCGAAATCGGGATGACCAAAATCGTTTTGCTGACCAACAATCCGCGCAAGATGGCGGACGTCGCCAAGGCCGGCATCGAAATAGCCAAAACCGCGCGCGTGCGCATGAGCAAGGTGCCGGAGGAAACCAAGGCCTATCTCGATGCCAAGAAAACCAAGGGCGGACACAAACTGAAATAGCGGCGGCTATTTTTTGCGTAATTCCTGTCGGATTTGCATCAGAATTTCGCCTAGCCGGTTCTTGCCCTTGCCGTTGGCGATACCCCAATAGGCATCCGTGGGGCTGTCTTCAACCAACTCACGATATTCGGTAGAAAGCAAATATTCGCGCAAGTCAGCATGCTGGCTGTACTTCGCTACGCAAGCCTCACGCATGACTTGCTCCTTAACCTGGTTCCAGTCCGCGCGTGTTTGTGCGGCATGGGCGATGGCAATGGCCTTGGCCGTTTTCGGGTCGGGTGCAGTGACGATTTCCTCGTAGAGCTTTTGATCGCCTGCAAATTTTTGCGCCTGGTAATAGTGCTCGACCGTCGCATATGTCCGGCCGCCGATTTTAATCGGCGCAGGATGCATATTGCTGAGGCGGTCTTCGCCCCAGAAGAGGACAGGCTCTTTGATCATGAAGCGGACGTGGCGAGGCGGTCGATTTCTTTCGTCAACTCGTCGATCGAGCCGACGACCGAGTAAAGCTCCAGATCGCCGGGATGCGCAAGTCCCTTGTCGTGCAGATGGTGGAACAGGACAAGCAGGGGGTCCCAAAATCCATCCTGATTGAAGATGATGATCGGTTTTTGATGCAGGCGCAGTCTTTTCCAGGTCAGCGCTTCGAGGGCTTCGTCGAGCGTGCCGAGGCCGCCCGGCAATACGATAAAAGCATCAGCTAATTCGATCATCATGCTTTTGCGGGTATGCATGTCAGGCACGACATGCAGTTGGGTAACACCGGTATGCTGAATCTCGCGCGACCGCAGCGCTTTTGGCATAACGCCGACGACTTCGCCGCCCGCTGCAAGCGCGGCGTCGGCGACAACCCCCATGAGTCCCATGCGCCCGCCGCCGAAGATAAGTTTGAGCTTGCGTACCGCCAATGCGGCGCCGATCTCGCCCGCGGTTTTTTTATAGGGTTCCGGTACGCCGCTCACGGCGCTGCAGTAAACGCAGATCGATTTGATGGTCAAGGAAAGTTCCTGATGGGGGCTGACGAAAGACACGGGTTGTTATAATACCCGCAAATTGGTTAAAAGAATCTGGATGGGCTATCCTCCAGAAATTACAGAAAAGCCAGGACGATTGATGTCGATTTTATCCTCCAGCCGCCGCGATCCGGTCGCATTCGGCCTTGCTGTTCTTGCTGCCCTGCTCGGCCTCGTCGCCGTATTCGAGCTGGCACACGGCCATTGGCACGGTTGGCGCCATTTATTGGAAGCGCGTGAAGAAAAATTGCCGTCCTTGCCAGCCGGCATCGACGATGCTGATTTTTCGCCGCTTGCGCTTGAGCTGTTTGGCTGGGCGCCGCCGGACACCGGCATTCGCATTCTCGACCGCAACAACAAAGAAGTTGCCAGCGATGTCGCCGACGACGGCGGCAAATGGGATTTGTCCTTCGCGCCTGAAAACCGGCGCAACCTGCAAATCTTCTCGGCCGGATATCAAGAAGAGGGCAAGCCTTCGGCCGACATCGGCAAACTCGTGATCTACGCGCCCGGCAAGCAGGACGACGCCAGCATCTGGTGGCAGGAGAGCGGGAGCCGCATGCCACATATCCTGCAAATTTCCGGCACCGAAGAAAGTTTGACGTTAGCGCTGGCGCAATCGCGCGATAGCAAAACGCAGACCTACGCGGGTCGCGCAGCGCCGAATGCAATCGTTCAAATTTATGCCGACAACCAATTGGCGGGTACCGCCGTAGCGGATGATAAAGGTTTCTGGACTGCTGCGTCTCTAATTGGTGCCGATAAGCGGAACGTTTCTCTGCGCATCGACGAAATCCGAAAATCGATCGTGGCCGCGCGGCTTGGCTACCGCCTTGCATGGCCGGAAGGTAAGGATGTTGAGCCGGGTCTGCCGCAGGCAGCCGAAATTGGTCTGGTTGTGGCGTTGCCCGAAGAGAGCGGCAAGACGCTCGTCTATATCATCAAGTCCGACACCGGAACCGAAATGCCGCCGGAAGAGGAAATTCCGGGGCAGGTTATCCCATTGACGAGCGAAGTAAATCAGCGGCCTTGAAAACGTGCATATCCAGCGTAGCTCTGATATGAAGATCTTGCTCTAACAGATTGAACTGCAATAAAACCTCTCTATGAACCTTATCGACTATTTCCATCCGGCCGGAAGGCCCTTCATCGTCCTGTTTGCGGCCGTGGCGGCGGTGCTGGGCCTCGTCAGTGGACCGCTGTTCGTTATCGGCCTCGTGCTCACGGCGTGGTGCCTCTATTTCTTTCGCGACCCAAAACGTGTCACGCCGACGCGCCCCGGCCTTATCGTCAGTCCCGCCGACGGCAAGATTGTCATGATCAAGGAGGTTGTGCCCGAAGCGGGCCTCGGCCTCGGCGATGCCCCGCGCATCCGCATCAGCATTTTTCTCAACGTCTTCGACGTTCACGTCAATCGCATGCCGGCTGACGGCATTGTTACCGCCCGCCGCTATCGCGCGGGCAAATTCTTCAACGCTTCGCTCGACAAGGCCAGCGAGGACAATGAGCGCATGGCGATCGTGCTGCGTCTTGCGGGCGAGCATCCGCGTACGGGGCAGGAGTTAGGCGTCGTCCAGATCGCCGGCCTGATCGCGCGGCGCATCGTTTGCGACGCCCGCGAAGGCGACCGCGTGAAAGCTGGGGCGCATTACGGTATCATCCGCTTTGGCAGCCGCGCCGATGTCTATCTTCCACCCGGCTTGCAGCCACTGGTCGCCGTGGGGCAATATATGCTCGGCGGCGAGACGGTGCTCGCTGATTGCGCCTCGAATGAAGCTGCGCGCCAATGGGAGAAACGCTGATGGCTCTTGGACTGCGTCCCCGCAAGGATTTACCGCTAACGCGGCTTTTACCTAACATGTTGACGCTGGTGTCGCTTTGCTCGGGCTTGACCGGCATGCGATTCGCTACGGAGGAACGCTGGCATGAGGCGGTGCTGGCGCTGGTAGTCGCTGCTATTTTCGATGTGCTCGATGGCCGCGTCGCCCGCATGCTGAATATTGCCAGCAAATTCGGCGCCGAGCTCGACAGCCTTTCGGATGCGATCAGCTTTGGCGTCGCGCCCGGATTCGTCATGTACGAATGGCTGTTGAAGGACGATCACAATGTCGGCTGGATCGCCGTGCTGGTCTATGCGGTTTGCACGGCCCTGCGTCTTGCGCGCTTCAATACGATGCTGGAAGATCATTCTGCGCCCGCGTGGGCCAAGAGTTATTTCACCGGCGTCCCGGCTCCCGGCGGCGCGGGATTGGCGATTTTACCCCTGAACCTCGTCTTGCAATTTGGCGCGGGCGTGCAATTGCCGACGCCGGTGATTGCCGTATGGCTGATTTTGGTGGGCGGGTTGATGGTCAGCCGATTGCCGACGCTTTCGCTTAAGGGGTTACGCGTCCGGCCGGTCTGGGTGGCGCCGATTTTTGTGCTGGCGGTGCTGTTGACGGCGATGATGATCACCAATCCTTGGCTGACGCTATCCGGTATTGGCGTACTCTACATGGTCAGCATGCCTTTCGGTTGGTATAGATACCGCCAACAGTATCTGCGCGAAACACAAGGCAAGCCTAATGAATAAGCATATCGAGATCGCTCTGCCGAAAGGCGGAAAATTTTCGATCGGCAACGATTTGCCGCTTGCTTTTATGGTCGGGCCGAACACGCTCGAATCCCGCGCGCAGGCGATGGAGATGAGCGCGGCGCTCAAGGAAATCGCCGGTCAGCTCAAGATCAACCTGATCTATAAGACATCGTTCGACAAGGCGAACCGTTCGTCGGTTAAATCCGAACGCGGCATCGGCCTCGACGCGGCGCTGCCGATTTTTGCTGAAATCCGCGAGAAAACCGGCCTGCCTGTCATCACCGACATTCACGAGAAAGACCAGCCCGCCCGTCTTGCGCAGGTCGTCGATATCTTGCAAATCCCGGCCTTTCTTTGCCGCCAGACCGATTTACTGCTTGCGGCTGGTAAGACCGGCAAGCCGATCAACGTCAAAAAAGGCCAGTTCCTTGCGCCGTGGGATATGAAGAATATCGTCGCGAAGATCGGCTCGACCGGTAACGACAAGGTCATGCTGTGCGAACGCGGGGTCAGCTTCGGCTACAACACGCTTGTCACGGATATGCGCGCCTTTCCGATTATGGCCGAGACGGGATGCCCGGTGGTGTTCGACGCGACGCATTCGGTGCAGCAGCCA
>Ga0265338_10007931_pt1 | contig 13007 bp, 15 predicted proteins | sample 42126metaG_FD_193579 | JGI IMG/M metagenome (GOLD analysis project Ga0265338, IMG submission 193579) | Rhizosphere microbial communities from Carex aquatilis grown in University of Washington, Seatle, WA, United States - 4-21-26 metaG | ecosystem: Host-associated > Plants > Roots > Rhizosphere... | reverse complement strand
GACGAGTGTGTCGACGTTCATCTGCCCGGATCATTTCACTGCATCGCCTAGCCCATCGCCGATCAGCACGGCCGGCATCACGATATGCAATCTGGAGCTCGGGCAAGGGCCTGGGCTCAATACCTTGGCGCCCGTTGGATCGGTGTGGGGCCTGTGTACCTACACAGGCGAAGTCGATCTAGACCTGGTCGAGAACGCCGATACGTTCGCGTACTACCTGTATAGCGCGTCAGGCTCTCAGACCTGGACGATCCAGAACACGCCGGTCGGTATAGCCAACAGCACGGCGGGCGGGTTCATCTCGTTCACGTCGGTGCCGCCGCCGAGTTTTCCGCCGGTGCCTGAAACGCCGTGGAACAAATCGCAATTCAACGCACTGATGGTGCAATGAGGAAATGACAATGGGACTGCGACATGTAATCAAGAACGCGGACGGCCGCTATTACACGCACTGCGATGCGCCGAGCCAGCGCGACGTGATCGAGAAGGACGGGCACGGCAACAAGAGCGTGCACGCGCGTGATGAGCTGGTCCCGAAGTTCGAGGCGCTCAAGCCGATTCAGGCGAGCATCTATCTGACCGAGCAGGACTGCAAGGACATGATGGCGCACCCATTCCTTGTCGACTCCAACGCTTTCGCCGGCTGTACGGTTGAAGCATTCGACCCGGTGCCGTAACTCTACCCTTCAGGAGAAAACCCCATGTTCATCGGCCCTTGCTACGCCGTCGTCAATAACGGCGTTTCGATTTCGACGGCCATCACTGCCGTGCAATTGCTCACCGGCTCGAATGGGCCCGCAGAGATTCTGCGCGCTTCGGTGTCACAGGGCTCGACTGCCACCTCGGCGCAGTTGGCCGTATCGCTGCTGCGCAAGAGCGCGGCTGCCACCGTGACCACGGGCGTCGCCGGCACGACGCTCGTCTCGCAGAATCCGCTCAATCCGGCCAGCAACGCGACGCTGTCGACCTCGGGCACCGGCATCACCGCTTCGGCCGAAGGTACCAATACCGCGCAGCTGGTGACGGACGGTCTGAACGATCTGAACGGCTACATCTTCCTGCCGGCGCAGGAAGAGCGTCCGATCGTGGCTGCCGCTGCCATCGTGGGTCTCACGTTCATGACGGCTCCGCAGTCCGCGACGCGTTATGCGCGTCTGTCCTTCCGCGAGCTGCGCGGCAGCTAAACGTGCTGCGCGCAGAGGTCTACAAGGAACCCAGGCCGCACGAGATCGATTTGTGCCGGCCTGGGGACCTGGCCGAGATCGTCCGATCGCATTGCAAGCCGGAGACGGCGCTCCTGGTGCAGGTTGTCGGCGAGCCTCATTGGTGCTTCAACTTCTGCCGCGACTGCGGGCAGGAGGTCACCGGCTGGTTCGTGGAGATCACGGTCGCCAAGTCGCTCTATCCGGCCTGGCACGACATGCCTGGCCCATGGTTCATGCCGATCAAGTGGTTGAAGCGCGTCGATCCGCGCGACCCTGTGCACTATGAGCGCGTGACGCATTACCGGCCGCTGATGCCTACGCCGGAACAAGAAAAGTCGTGGAATCCCGGTATGACACCTGAGCCCAATGTTCGGGTGATTGAGCTGTCGTGAGCACGTTCCGGCCGCCGCAAGTCCCGCAGCAGCCGGTTATCTATTACACGCCTGGGCAGCCATCTGGCGTCCCGGCGCCCAGGATTGACTACCAGGGCGCCGCCTATTTTCGGCCGCCGCCCGCACCGCCGCAGCCGCAGTTCTTCGCGCCGGTGCTCCCGCCGCCCGCGCGCGTGCCGCCGCTGGCTGCCCAGGGCGCGGCCTACACGCCAGCTCGTGGGGCCGAGATCGGCGTGATGATCGAGCAGCTCATGATCGAGAACACGTCCGGGAAGCCGCTCGGCGCGCCGATCCCGGTGTACGACTACCAGCGCGCGGCCTATTGGCAGGCGCGACAGGTCACAGCAGAGTTCCTGAGCCAGCAGCTACAAGATGAGTTCACGCCAGGGACGTCCCTTGGCGTGCCCAGGCCGCTGCAGACCGACCAGGTGCAAGCGACTTGGCGCATGCGGATCGAGATCCAGCAGCCGCAGATATTTCAGCCGCGGCTAAATCCGACCGTTTTCGTGCCGCCAGTGCCGTTGCAGATACCACTGCCGGCACTGCGGCAGCAGCTCGAGGCGCAGCAGGAAGCGGCGGTGCCCCTCACAGCAGGACTGTCATTGGGCGTCCCGGTGCCGAAACAGTCAGAACAGGCGGCAGCCTATGTGCGCGCTCGCCTGGAACCGACGCAGACGCCGGCTACGACGATTCAGAGCGGTGCCGTCGTCAACGTGCCGCCGATGGCGCTGCAAGTACCAGCGGAAGCGAGAACGCGTTACGAGTGGTTTGTGCCGCTGCCCTACGGTCCAATCTTGGCGCCGAACCTGTATGTGCCACAGCAGTCGCTGCAGCAGCCCGCACAGGTGCGCACGGATCTGCCCGGTCAGGCGCGCGTTGCTGCAACGGCCGGCCTGCCACTTGGCATCCCGCAGCCGCGGCAAAGCGATCAGGTGGCGGCCTACTGGCGAGCGCGCATCGAGACACAGCAGCCGGTCTACTTTCCGGTCTATGGCGCGGCGATCGCTCTCATATCGAACCCCTGCAAGATGGTGACGCTGCAAGCGCGTGCATTCACCTGCCGCCTCAACGGCCGTCCGTTCACTGTCACCTGGAAGTGCTGATGCAACGCTTTGATGTAAAGCTCCCGGCGGAAGAGAACGTGCTCACGTTCAACATGGCTCCCGGGCTGCTCAACGGCAACCTGCTCAGCGGCACGCCTACCGTGACTGTCACGACATTCTCCGGGAACGATGCGAGCCCGACATTGATCCTGAACGGCAGCGCGCAGCTGGACTCGACGCAGACCATGGTGCTGCTACCGGTCAAGGGTGGACTGGACTTCTGCGACTACCTGATCACGGTCGTGTGCAACACCAATGTTGCGACCGTGGAACTTGGCCTGCAGGGCATCTTGCCGGTGCGCGCGAACCCATAACATCGAGGAACAGCAATGAAGATTTTCGCTGAGATCATCAAGCGGGACGATGCGAAGCGCATGGTCTATGGGTACGCCTCGACCGAAGCTCTCGATTCCCAGGATGAGAAAGTTACCAAGGCTGCCATCGAGGATGCGCTGCCTGACTACATGCGATTCGCCAATGTCCGCGAAATGCATCAGCTCTCGGCCGTCGGCGTCACCAAGACCGCAGAGATCGATGAGAAGGGCCTATACATCAGTGCCAAGATAGTGGACGACGCTGCGTGGGAAAAGGTGAAGGAGGGCGTCTACAAGGGCTTCTCGATCGGCGGCCAGTCGGTGTCGAAGACCGACGGCATCATCACGAAGATGAAGCTGAACGAGATCTCTGTTGTAGATCGGCCGGCGAACCCTGAAGCGGTCATCGATGCCTGGAAGGCAGACGGTGAGACCCCTTTCTACAAGGCGATGGTGGCGGCGATCGAAAAGGACGCGGTCGCGGAACTCGCGGCCCTGGTCAACTCAGGAGACGCCAAGCCGACAGCGCTGCTGGAAATCGCCAAGCGCGAGAAAGAGCGCGAGATCGCCGTCGGTAACGGTGACGCGCTGCCAGACGGCTCCTTCCCGATCAAGAGTGCCGATGATCTCAAGAAGGCCATCAGCGCATTCGCGGGCGCGAAAGACCGGAAGCTTGCGAAGGCGCACATCATCGAGCGCGCGAACAAGCTCGGCGCGACGGATCAGTTGCCCGGTGACTGGCAGAAGGCCGACGTCAACAAAGGCCTATCGACAGTCTCCTGGTTCGCGCAGCTGCTGGACTCGATCGCCTGCCTGCAGTCCTCGAACGCCTACGAGCAGGAAGCCGAGGGCGATGACTCGAAGATGCCGGAGGAACTTAAGTCCTGGCTCGATACCGGACTGAAGCTACTGGCCGATATGGTCGATGAGGAATCCGCCGAACTCATGGGTGTGAAGGTCGAAGTGATCGCCGCGGCTGCTACCACAGAGGATCTCGCCAAGGCTGGCGCCAAGTTCTCAGCCGATAGCCGCGACAAGCTCGCCAAGGCTCACGGCCACGTCAAGAAGGCCGCCGAGCACATGGCCAAGGCGCGCGGCGCGCCGATGGGCGAAGCCAATGATCACCTCGACAAGTGCGAGAAGTGCATCGGCAAGGCTGACTCCGCGATGGGATCGCTCGGCTATGCCGCGGAGGACAAGGATCAGGCAAACAAAGCCGTGGCTGCTGAACCGTCTGAAGATTTGATCGCCAAGGCGACGGCGCCATTGCTTGATCGTCTCGCGAAGGCGGAAGAGATCGCAGCGCAGATGCCGGATCTTCTGAAGCGGCTGAAGTCGCTAGAGGATCAGCCGGTGCCTCCCAAGGGAGTGCTGCGAGCAATTGGCAAAGGCGATGAAAGCGCGCCAGACGAAACCGAGATTCTCGCCAAAGCCACACCGGAAATGATCGCCATGGCCCAGATCAAGAAAGCGCACCGCGACGGCGGCACACGCATCGCATGAATTAACCACCCCTTAAACCACCAACCCAGACCCCCAGAGGCCCGCATGTGCGGGCCTTTTATTTGGAGAACCCAAAATGACCACGACCTCAGAAACGCTCGAGCTGGTAAAGACCGCCCTGTCAAAGTCCAGCGATGACATCCAGAAGACCGTCAATCAGGCCACCGGCCTGGTCGCATTCGACCTGCAGGCCCCGTCCAAGAACCTGTACCCGGTCAATACGCCGATCCGAAACAGAATGCCGCGCATCGGCGGTGGAACCGGCGTCGCGACCAACTGGCGCGTCGTGCAGGCCCTGCTCGGGTCAGGATTCGATGCGATGGGATGGGTGGCTGAAGGCCAGCGCACTGCGCGCATGTCGCTGACCACCGCGACCAAGGCTGCGAACTACGTGACCTTCGGCGAGGAAGACCAGGTGACGTTCGAGGCCGAGAATGCGGCCGTGTCCTTCGAGGACATCCTTGCCACGGAGACCATGCGTGTACTGCAGAAGTGCATGCTCAAGGAAGAGAACCAGATTCTCGGTGGCAATGCATCGCTTGCCCTCGGCACGGTAGGAACGGTCACGACGTCCGCTTCCGGCTCCGGCGGCACGCTTGGAGCTGCGACCTACAGCGTGATCTGCGTCGCGCTCACCCAGGAGGGTTTCAAGAATTCCTCCGTGGCGGGCGGTGTCGCAACTTCGCAGACCATCACGGGCGCAGACGGTCAGACCTATGTTCTGAATGGCGGCAGCTCCATGAAGTCCGCCGCGGCATCCCAGATCGTCACCTCAGGGCAGACACTGTTCGCCTCGGTGGCGCCCATTGTCGGCGCAGTCGCCTATGCCTGGTTCTTCGGCACGGTCGGCAATGAGGTGATCCAGGTCATCACGACGATAAACTCGATGGCCTTCAATACGCCCCTGGGCGGCGGCGGCGGCTCGCAGAATGCCACGGCTGTGACGGCGGATAAGTCGCAGAACTCCTCGCTCGCCTATGACGGTCTGATCACGACGGCATTCAAGGCGCAGTCCTTCGGCTCGCTGGTGACCACGCTCGCGACCGGTACGGCCGGCACCGGCACCGTGCTAACTTCAACCGGCAAGGGAACTTGCACCGAGATCGATGCGCTCTTGCTGAACATGTGGAGCACCTACCAGGTCTCCCCGACCGTGATCTACGTGAACGGCCAGCAGTTGAAGGATCTGACGACACGCTGCCTGACTGGAACATCGGGCGCCCCGCTGCTGCAGGTTCAGGTGAAGGGCGATGATGCCACCATGAATCCGTACCAGCTGGTGGCTGGCGGAAATCTGGCGTTCTACTTCAATCCGTTCGCGATGGGTGGTGGCATCAAGATTCCGATCCTGATCCACCCCAATCTGGCCCCCGGAACGATCGTTGCCTACTGCGAGGATTTGCCGATGCAGTATCGCAGCAACAACGTTCCGAACACCGCAGCTGTGAAAACCCGCAAGGACTACTACCAGCTGCAGTGGCCGCTTCGCACGCGCGCGCGTGAGTTTGGCGTCTATTGCGAATCGGTGCTGGCGGTCTATGCGCCATTCGCCATCGGGATGATCACCAACATCGCCGCCGGCTGAGCCGGATTCTGGCGATTGATCAACCAGGGGCCGGCCTTCGGGTCGGCCCTCCTATTTCGGGGAATCGCATGGCGAAGAAAGTCAAGGTCCGTGGGCCAGTCGGCCACGGCGGCCAGGTGCTCGTGCCAGATGCCGATGGCGTCATCGAGGTATCTGACGAGCTCGCCGCCCTCCTGATCGAGTCCCACGGCGCGCTTGCGGTTCCTGAGTCTGAAGCTGCGGCCAAGAAGCCGAAGCTCTCCACGGTCAAGTAAGCGATGGGCGCTGCGACTGACCTGACTACGATCCAGAACGTCAAGGCGCGCCTGCATTTATCGGGCACGTCCGACGATCCGATGCTCAAGCTGATGATCACCGAGATCTCGCTCGGCATTCAGAACTATCTGAATCGCACGATCGCATCCCAGGCCTATAGCGATAGCTACGACGGGCATGGCACGTGCCGAATCTTCTTCAACCAATACCCGGTGACGGCGGTCGCATCTCTCACAGTCGATGGCATTGCGATTCCAGCTGCCAGCGGTCCGCCCTGGGCGAGCGGGTACGTGTTCGATGCGAAGTCAATCTCCCTTTACGGATACCGCTTCTGCAGGGGCTACAGCAACGTGCAGGTGGCCTATACCGCCGGCTATGCCAGCACCCCTGGGGATCTCGAAGAGGCGGCGCTGGAGGTCGTGATAACGCGTTTCAAGGAGCTGAACCGCATAGGCCAGAAGACGGCTGCGGTGCAGGGAGCTGAGACGGCCTCCTGGGATCTGTCTGCCCTGCCCCCCACGGCGAAGCTGATCATCAGCCAGTACCGGCGCGTCATCCCGTTCTCCTGATGGCTATCACCGCGACAGTCGCCGGCGCTCGTGAGCTGCTGGATAAGTTCGATGGCGTGCCATCCAGGATCCGGATCGAACTGGCGCGCGGCATCGTGCGCGCGACGCTCCTGGTGCAGTCGCAGGCCAAGACCTTGGCGCCGGTAAAGACCGGGCGGCTGCGTCGCTCGATCGCCAGCCGTACGGAAGTCGGGGATACGACGGTCAGCGGCATAGTCGGCACGAACGTCGAATATGCACGCGTCGTGGAATACGGCTTCCAGGGAACGGAGAGCGTGCGCGAGCACCTGCGCAAGTGCGTCAGCGGCAAGGAAGTCACGGTGCGCGCTCATGAGCGGCACGTGAACATTCCGGAGCGATCGTATCTGCGCGCTGCGCTCGATCGCATGGCCCCTGAGATCCGCGCCGAGTTCCAGGCGGCCATGAGCCGGGCTTTCAACCAATGAACACGCGCGAGGCGATCTACTCGGCGCTGTTCAATCTTGTATCTGGCAGCGCGAGCTTCGTCACGGCATCGCGCCGCCTGCGCATGTGGGATCAGGTGAGCCAGGCGGAAAAGCCGGCTCTCTTCATGAGTCAGCGCCGCGAGATCGCGACGCACATGGACGGCGGCTTGGGAACCATCTGGGAGCTGCATGTGGACCTGGTCGTCTATGTGCAGACCAATCCAGATATCGCGACCGCGCCGGCAACGCTGCTCAACCCGCTGATCGATGCGATCCAGAACGCGCTCGTGCCAACGGGAGCAGATCGTAGCCAGAACCGCCAGACCCTCGGCGGGATCGTGCAGTACGCACGGATCGAGGGCGATATCCAACTCGATGAAGGCGTCCTGGGTGACCAGGGCGTCGCCGTCATTCCTGTCGTGATCGTCACTGCTTAACGGAGAATCTCCATGTCGCAATTCGTTTTCGGTACAGGCAACGTCGTTGCCGTGTCCACCGCTGCCGGGCAGACTCCGCAGCAGCTCGGCACGTTGCAGGACATCAGCATCGGCTTTGACTTTACGAACGTCCCGCTGCTCGGTCAGTACCAGTTTCCGGTCGCGGTCGGCCGCGGCGCTGGCAAGATCGAGGGCACGGCGAAGTTGGCGGAATTCGATGCCAACATGTTCAACCAGATCTTCTTCGGCACGACGCCGGTCGCTGGCGGCACGTTCTACGCCTCCAACGAGGCGCATTCGATTCCGGCTTCCACGCCGTGGCAGGTGACGATCGCCCCGCCAGGGGCTGGCACGTTCCTGGATGATGGCGGTCCGGTATATGCCGCGACGGGTGCGCGCTTCCAGCGTGTGGCTTCCGCTCCCGCGACCGGACAGTACACGGTCAACCTCGCGACCGGCATCTATACCTTCACCACCGGGGACGCCTCAGCCGCGATCCTGATCAGCTATACCTATACGATAGCGGCCAGCGGCTTCAGCTCGGTGCTGACCAACCAGCTGATGGGGCAGTCGACCATCTTCAAGTTGGTGCTCAATAACCAGTACAACAACCTGAACTTCACGCTCGAGCTGTATCAGGTGACGAGCACGAAGCTCACGATGGGATTCAAGAATACGAACTGGTCGGTTCCAGACTTCGCCTTCGCCTGCTTCACGAACAGCGCGAACCAGCTCGGCAAGCTCTCGGTCGCGAACCTGTGAGCAATCATCTGTCGGATAGCGGCGTGCCGGTCACGCTGCGCGGCATCACGCTCGTCTTCTACCCGCTGACCTTTGCGGCGATGAAGCGTACGCGCGCGCAGCGCGATCTGGTGTTCAAGTCTAGAACCGAAAAGGTCGCAATGAGCCCGGAATGGGAGCAGGCGGTCGTCGACATCCTCTATGAGTCCCTCGGCAACGCCGGGAAGTTGCTGCGCGCAGAGGTCGCGAATGATGACGGCACCACGACCGAGGTCAAGGGTCGCGAAGCGTTCGAGACGCTCCTCACGCCGGGGAACATCGGGGAATGCTTCAACGCCATGACGCGCGCGAGCGCGCTCGAGGCGGGGGTGGCCGAAGACGGCAGCGAGCGCCCTACGAAGAGCCTGAATGGGACAGGCTCTACGCATACGTCATCGCCAGTACTGGATGGTCCTGGGAGCAGTGCGACCAACTGACCTTCCCGCGCTTCTTCGCGCTCACCGCCTACTGGCAGGAAAACCCGCCGACCCATGTGCTGCTCAAGGCGCTGGTCGAGGGCCTGAGCGGCAAGAAGATCAAGCCGGCAGGCGCAATCGAGCGCGCATGCAGGCCGGTATCTGACGAGAAACCCACGGCGAGACCCTTCACGCAATCGGAAATCGATGAGCTGTGCGCGATGTTCGGCACGCCCCCTGAATTGATGAGAGCACCCAATGGCCGATGAAACAGTCCGCGTCCAGATCACTGCGGACGTCTCCAGTCTGCAGGCCGGCATGGCGCAGGCGCAGTCCGCTGCGGCATCGGCGATGCAGCAGATCTCGCTCGCAGTTGATCAGGGAACGCGCAGCTATTCGCAGCTCGAGATCGCTCTCACCACTGTCTCGCCGGCCATTCAGGAGGCGGGGAAGACGGCCGAGGAATCTGTCGGCGGCATAGAGCATCTGTCCAGCGCCCTCAAGAGCGGTTTGCAGGCCACCGGCGTATTTCTGCTGATCGAAGGATTCTCGAAGCTCAAGGATGCGATCGCGCAGACGACAGAGCGTGCGGTCGAGATCCACACGATGGCGGAAGTCCTATCCGTCACCACCGCGCAGTTCCAAGCGATGCAGGTCGCGGCCGAAGAGGCTGGTGTCAGCTCCGAGCAGTTCGGGCGCGCTACCGAGCGTCTGGTGCAGATGCTGCTCGCGGCTCGGGACGGATCCGGGGCTGCGGTCGAAAAGATGCTCGAAATGGGCATCACGACCGCCCAGATCGCGGATAAGACCTTCGGCACGAACGAGTTGCTGCAGGTCCTGCATGAGCGGCTGAACGATTCCTCGACCGCATCGGAGACGATGGCGGCAATCACGAAGGAACTCGGCGCCCGCATGGCCGTGGCCGCCGAGGCCCTCAAGGAATATGAGGGCAGCGCCGCGGGCGTGGCCGCTCGCGATGCCGAGATCAACGCCCTAAGCGATCAGCAGATCGGGCGGCTGAAGGAAATTCACGCCTGGTGGGGCGAGGTCGGGACCGCGATTGCGAACGCCGCCAGCAAAGCGGTGGTCTGGATCGCAGAGGCCAATAGCGGCTTCGCCAAGCTCAGCGATGATTATCGCGAGGTCGCAGATGCGGCCGAGGCTGCCAACGGTGTGCCGCAGGCCAAGGCGGCGGCGGATGCCAAGGCCGCCATCGCGCAGCAGTCCGCCCAGGCGCAGATCGCCGTTGCGCACCAGGTGACGCTCGCCGAAGTCGAGGCCGTCCATGACTCCATAGACGCGTTCAAGCAAGGGAGCGCCGAGCGCCTGGAGGTCACGAAGCAATACGCCGCACTTGCCGCGCAGTACTACGGCTCCGACCAGGTCGACAAGGTCCGCGAGGCCAACAAGGCTGTGGTGGCCGAGGAGCGCTCGCACTCCGAAGAGCTGGAGCGGGTCGCAGCAGAGCGCACCTCAGCGCTCGAGCAGTACGACAAGAAGCGCCTCGAGTTGGTCTCCCGGGAAATCGAGGAGAGCGGCAAGTACCTGGACGATCAGGTCAAGCAGCAGCGCGCCGCCGCTGAGGCTGAGAAGCAAGCCGCGCTCGAGCAGATCCGCATCCGCCAGGAGTTGCTGGCCTCCCAGGGCAGTGCGGGCGGGAACGTCGGCGCCCAGAACGCGCTGCTGCAGGAGCAGCTTGCTGCCTACAGTCGGTACTACAACGCAATATCAGCGCTCGCGGCCGGCAATGCCGCCGAGCAGATGAAGATCCAGGGTCAACTGGCGGCCGAGAGCGAAAAGACCGCCGCCGAGATCCTCAAGAACAATACCAAGGCCGCGCAGGAACTCACGAAGCAGTGGGAGAGCGCGATCAAGCCGATCGGCACTGCCTTCGAGCAGACGATCAACGGCATGATCACGCACACCACGAGCTTCCAGCAGGCCGTGCGCCGGATGGGGCTGGATGTGCTCAAGGACGTCGAGCACGTCGCTCTCACCCAGGCTGAGAAGTGGGCGGCCAGTGAGCTGGCCAAGACCGGAGCTACACTCACCGGCAATGCCGCTCGTGTCGCCTCCACGAGCATCGCGGCTACCGAGACGCTGGCGATCGAAGGCGCGGCCGCGCTCAAGTCGATCATCATCTACGCCTATAAGGCGGCAGCCGGCGCATTCAGCGCGGTGGCTTCCATTCCGTATGTCGGCCCGTTCCTGGCCGTGGCCGCGGGCGCTGCGATCCTGGCCGAAGTCATCAACCTCGCTAGCCATCTTTCCTTCGCTGAAGGCGGCATCGTGCCATACGACACCATGGCGCAGGTGCACGGCGGGGAAATGGTGCTGCCGCGGAACATCAGCGAGGGGCTGCAGAACACGTTCGGTGACGGGCGCGGCGGTGGGCGTCATGGCAACGACACGCATATCCACGCATGGGATGGCCGCAGCGTGGAGCGCTGGCTGTCCAGTTCCAAAAATCGCAATGCGCTCGCGAAGAGCATTCGCCAGGCCCACAACTCCGGCAGCCCGCACTTGCGCGGCATGCGCACCCGATGACGAGCTTCGTCTACCCGGCCAATATCCTCGGGCTCGCCTTCGGCGTCGTACGCACGCCGATCTGGAACACCGGCGAGCAGGTCGCGCTATCCCGCAAGCGCTCGACGATTGCCTATATGGCCTACCCGGCCATTCACTTCGAATTGGAATACGAGCTGCTGCGCGATGACCTGACGACATCCGACCTGAAGGCGATCGTAGGGCTCTTCAACGCCTGCCAGGGCAAAGCCGGCACGTTCCTATTCACCGATCCGGACTTCAACACTTTCAGCTCCTCCAACCAGCAGAGCTTCGGCACCGGCGATGGCACCACGACGATCTTCCAGCTCGTCGCGCAATACCAGAATGCCGGTGGACCTGGCTATAGCGAGCTGATTCAGAACCTGAACGGCACGCCGGTTCTCTACAACAACGGCACCATCATCGGCAGCGGCTATGTGATCGGGCCTACCGGCATCGTCACCTTCTCGACTGCGCCGCTGGCTGGGCACGCGCTCACCTGGTCCGGATCGTTCTATTACCGCTGCGCGTTCGACGAGGACAAGCTCGATCTGTCCAAGTTCCTCAATCAGTGGTGGAAGGGCAAGAACGTTGCCTTCACCTCGATCAAGCTATGAAGCAGGCATCGGCAGGAACGCAGACACTGCTGTCGGGCGGCGCATACCTCAAGTACGACCTGTACGACATCGTGCTGCTATCCGGTCTCGCCTACCACTTCACCGGCGGGGACTATCCAGTTTCAGCCGCCGTCTATCCCTCCGGCACCGTCAACAGCTATCTGACCGGGCTCACTATCACTCGCGATTCCTATACGCAGCAGGTCGGCCTCGAATCGCAGACCTTGGAACTGACGCTCTCTGCGCAATCTGACAACCCTGCCGGCATCGTCACGATCGCCGGCTACTCACTTCCGGTGGCCGCGCGCCTCGGGCTGCTGGACAACGCGAAGGTCAGCTACTCCAAGCTCTTCATGCCAGTCCCGACGGGACCAGGAAACCCCAATGCGGCGGCCTACAGCGCGGTCAGCGCCTTCGTCGGCAACATCGCCGCGATCGATCCGATCGGGCGCATGGAGGTCGTGCTCAAGGTCGCCGACGGCCTGCAGTATCTGGGCAGCAACGTCCAGATGCCGCGCAACCTCTTCCAGTCCGGCTGCTCGCATACGGTCTACGACAATGGCTGCGCGCTCTCCAAGGCGGCCCTGACCGTCACCGGGACCGTGGTCGGCACGCCAAGCAACACCTATCAGTTCAATACCTCGCTCACCCAGGCGGACGATTATTTCGACTTGGGCGTGATCAAGTTCACCAGCGGGGCGAACTCCGGCTTCCAGGCCACGGTGAAGATCCACAAGAACGCCAGTGGAAACGTGCAGACCTGCCTGCCGTTCCCGAATGCAATTGCCTCCGGGGATGCCTTCAGCATTTATCCAGGCTGCGATCACCAGCAGGCGAC
>Ga0265338_10007929_pt1 | contig 13008 bp, 13 predicted proteins | sample 42126metaG_FD_193579 | JGI IMG/M metagenome (GOLD analysis project Ga0265338, IMG submission 193579) | Rhizosphere microbial communities from Carex aquatilis grown in University of Washington, Seatle, WA, United States - 4-21-26 metaG | ecosystem: Host-associated > Plants > Roots > Rhizosphere... | reverse complement strand
CCAAACCGCGGCAGCGCGCTGAATTCACTTTACTCGCCATTATTCTGGATTATCCTCCCGGTTCTGAATTTTTTCAAAATCAGGAACATTTTATGGCGAAATTAACGGTTAAAGATCTGGATGTTCGCGGCAAACGCGTTTTCATGCGCGTGGATTACAATGTGCCGTTGGAGGAAAAGGACGGCCAGATGGTCATTACCGATGCTACCCGCATTGTGGAGACGTTGCCCACGCTGAAACTTTTGATGGAAAAGGGCGGCAAGTTGATTCTGACCGCGCACATGGGCCGGCCCAAGGGCAAGCGCGAAGCCACCATGTCCCTCGCGCCGGTGGCGGTGAAATTGTCCGAATTGATCGGCAAGCCCGTCACCTTCGTGGACGATTGCATCGGCCAGAAGGTCGAAAAGGCCGTTGCCGGCATGAAGGATGGCGATGTGGTGCTGCTCGAAAACGTCCGTTATTACAACGAAGAAGAGGCCAATGACCCGGCCTTTGCGGAAAAGCTGGCCAAAGTTGCCGACGTGTACGTCAACGACGCCTTTGGCGCCGCCCACCGCGCGCACGCATCAACCGAAGGCGTGGCCCGCCTGGTGGCGAAGCGCGGCGGCCGATGCGCCGCCGGCCTGCTGATGGAGCGCGAATTGAAATTTCTCGGTGAGGAACTGGACAAACCGGCGCGCCCATTCGTGGTCATTCTCGGCGGCGCAAAAGTTTCCGACAAGATCAAGGTCATTGACCGGCTGCTCGAAAAGGCGGACACGATTTTGATCGGCGGCGCGATGGCCTACACGTTCCGCCTGGCCCAGGGTTACAAGACCGGCAAATCGCTGGTGGAACCTGACGCGACCAGCATCGCCAAGTCCGCCCTCGAAAAAGCCAAGGCCAGGAAGGTGCAGTTTTTGCTGCCGGTGGACGACGTGGTGGCCGTGCCGGTGAAAACCGACAAGCTCGACAAGAAGGGCAAGCCCATCATCGAATGGCAGAATCCGCGCACCAGCGCAGACCTGAATTGCCCGGATGACGCCGCCGGTCTCGACATCGGCCCGGCGACCGCCAAGGTGTATGCGGACGTGATTGTCCAGGCGAAGACGATTTTGTGGAACGGACCGATGGGTTTGTTTGAAAACAAACAATTCGCCGCCGGCACCAATGCCGTGGCGCAGGCGGTGGTTGACGCGACCCAGAAGGGCGGGGCAAAAAGCATCATCGGTGGCGGCGACAGCGTGAAGGCGCTGAACAAGGCCAAGCTGGGTGACAAGGTGACATTCATGAGCACCGGCGGCGGAGCGAGCCTGGAGTTTCTGGAAGGCGCGGTCCTGCCCGGCGTGGCAGCATTGTCCGAAAAGTAGGGGCCGACGTGAGGAGGCTCTGATAAAAATATTTTGAGACTCGTTACCTTGTCTCCGACAACGAATTTAAAAATGAACAAAGAACGTAAATTGATTATTGCCGGCAACTGGAAGATGAACAAGACGGTGGCCGAGGCCCTCGCCCTGGTCAACAGCCTCAAGCTGGAACTGGCCAACATCCGGGAGGTGGACATTGTTGTCTGCCCGCCTTACACGGCGCTGGAATCGGTGTCCAAGGTCATCCTGGACTCGAATCTCCGGCTCGGCGCGCAAAACATGAGCGCGCAAAATTTCGGCGCATTCACCGGCGAGATCTGCGCCGGCATGCTCAAGGAATTTTCCGTGCGTTATGTCATCCTCGGCCATTCCGAGCGCCGCCAGTATCAGCGGGAAACCGATTCGGTCGTCGCCAAGAAGGCGGCGGCGGTCCATGCCGCGTCGCTCAAGCCGATTGTTTGTGTCGGTGAAACACTGGCGGAGCGCGAAGGGAGCCAGACCGAGGCGGTCCTGAACACCCAGGTGCGCGGCAGCCTGGCCGGCTTGACGAAGGAACAGATGGTGGAGACCGTCATCGCCTACGAACCGGTCTGGGCCATTGGCACGGGCAAGACGGCGACGACGCAACAGGCCCAGGACGCTCATGCTTTTATTCGCGCGGTGGTGGCAAAGATTTTCGACGAAGCCGTTGCCAAAAAAGTCCGCATTCAATACGGTGGCAGTGTGAAACCGTCGAACGCGCGGGAACTGATGGGCCAGCCGGACGTGGATGGCGCCCTGGTGGGCGGCGCGGCGCTCGAAGCGCGAAGTTTTGCTGACATAATTAAAAATTCGATATAGAAACTGATTATGACTTTATATGGCTTTTTTTTGGGGATCCTGGCGTTTGTGCTGGTGGTCAACTGTCTGCTGTTGATTCTGCTGATTTTGATTCAGCTGCCGAAGAAGGACGCCGGCGCTGGGCTGGCGTTTGGCGGTGGCGCGGCGGACGCGTTATTTGGCGCCGGTTCGGGCAACGTGCTGACCAAGGTGACGAAATATGCCACCGTGACCTTTTTCATCCTGGCCCTGTTTCTCGGCTATATGCAAAGCAAGCAAAACAATCCCAATAATGCCGCAGAGTTTGAAAAGCAGGTGCAACAAAAGCAGATGCAAACGCCGGTATCCGCCCCGGCATCGATGACGCCGCCCGCTGCCGCGCCGGCGGTCGCCCCCACCAACTCCTTGCTGTCTGTACCCTTGTCTGCGTCTACCAATGTTCTGGAGGCGCCGGCGCAATCGAAATAACGCAATGGCCATTTTCCAACGCGCCCGGCGGATTTTTTCGCGGGCGCGTTTTGCATTGTGCCTCGTTGCCTGGATGTGCGGTTCGGGCTGTGTCCGCCACGAGCCGCCCGCCGACCTCGTCATCCTCAACGGCGCAGAGCCGCAGTCGCTGGACCCAGGCACCCTTTCCGGACAGGCTGATATGCGGGTGGCGGCGGGTTTGTTCGAGGGTTTGACCTATTTCGATCCAAAAACGGGGCGCCCCGTCCCCGGCCTGGCGGAACGTTGGGATATTTCATCCGATGGCTGCACCTACACCTTTTATTTGCGGACGAACCTGGTCTGGTCCACCGGTGAACCCATCACGGCGGATGATGTGGTTTATTCGTGGATCCGCGCGCTCAATCCGCTGACCGCCTCCGAATATGCGGGGCAGCTTTTTTTTCTGAAAAACGGCCAGGAATTCACCGATGGCAAAATCAAAGACCCGTCCCAGGTGGGCGTTCACGCCCTTGACCCGTTGACCGTGCGCGTCGAATTGAATCATCCCACGCCATTTTTCCCCGACATTTGCGCCATACCGGTGACCTGCGTGGTGCCGCGCCAGACGATTGAAAAGTACGGCGATCGCTGGCTGATGGCCAGACCGCTGCCGGTCAGCGGAGCTTACGAACTGGTTTGCTGGCGGCTGAACGACAAGGTCCGCTTGCGGAAAAATCCCCGTTACTGGAATGCCGCCAACACGCAATCCGACCTCATTGACATCCTGCCGGTCGGTTCGGCCAATGCGGCGTTGAGCCTTTATGAGCGGGACGAGGCCGATATCGTGTGGGATGCGGCCTTGATTCCGGCCGGGTTGCTGGATGTGCTGCTCAAGCGTCCGGATTTCCACACATTCATTTGTCTCGACACCTACTTTTTCCGATTCAACGTCACGCGCAAGCCGTTTGACGATCCGCGGGTGCGCCAGGCACTGGCGCTGGCGGTGGACAAGGAACGCATCGTCAAAAAAATCACCCAGGGCGGCGAGCAGCCCGCTTCGCACCTCGTCCCCGACGGCACGGCCAATTACCACCCGCCGGAAGGATTGGGTTATGATCCGGCGCGGGCGCGGAGATTGCTGGCCGAAGCCGGTTATCCCGGCGGTCAGGGTTTCCCCCGTTTTCAATACCTGTTCAACGCCTCCGCCGGCGGCGGATCAAAGATTCATGAAAAAATCGCGGTGGAGTTGCAGCAGATGTGGCGCGACGAACTGGGCATCCAGATGGATTTGCGGCAGATGGAATGGGCGGCCTATTTAAATTCGCAATCACATCTGGATTACGACCTTTCGCGTTCGGGCTGGGTGGCCGACTACAACGACGCGAATACGTTTCTGGGCCTGTTCACCAGCAATGACGGCAACAACCGCACCGGCTGGAAAAACCCACAGTACGATGATCTCATCCAGCGGGCGAACCAGGAGCCCGACTTGAAAGCGCGCGAGAAGCTTTTCCAGCAGGCAGAAACCATCCTGGTTCGCGACGAAGTCCCCATCGTGCCGATCTACTTTTATGTCGGCATCAATTATTACGATACCAACAAGATTCAAGGCATTTTCCCGAACGTCCTGGACAATCATCCGTTGCAGGCCATCCGCAAGGTGAAAAAATGACCTTGCCCTTTATTTTGATGCGTGTTTTCTGCGAATATCGAATGACTGAATCCGAATGATGAAAGAATACCAAAAGCCGGCTGTCAAAGTTGTCGCACGGATGATGGCCATGCTTTCGTCATTAGCGCTTCGTCATTCTTTCGTCATTAGCGCTTCGTCGTTCGTCATTCTTCTGTCAACCCAGCCGAAAACGGCATGGTTGCCGACCTGAAATGTATTTTCTCAAACGCATCCTCTTCGCCATCCCGCTGCTGCTGGTTGTCAGCGCGCTGGCATTCGCCCTGGTGCATCTCGCTCCCGGCGGTCCGTTTGATCGGGAACGCGCGCCGGCTTCGCCGGAAATCGAGCGCGCCATCCAGGCGAAATACCATCTCGACGAACCGGTTTGGAAACAATACTTCCGTTATTTGGGTGACCTGGCACACGGCGATTTCGGGGTTTCGCTCAAATATCGCAACCACACGGTCAATGACATCATCGCGCAGGGACTGCCGGTGTCCATGCTGTTGGGCGCGCTGGCCTTCGGCTTTGCGATGGGGGTCGGTTTGCCGGTGGGATTTTTTACCGCGGCCCGGCGCGGACGCTGGGAGGATTACCTGGGCAGTTTTTTCTCCATGCTGGTGGTCTGTGTGCCGGGCTTTGTCATCGCGCCGTTGTTGATCCTGTTCTTTTCCATCAAATGGAAATTGCTGCCGGTTGGATTGTGGGAAACTCCGTGGCACATGATTTTGCCGCCGGTTGCCCTCGGCCTGTTTTTCGCCGGCAAGGTTGCCCGGCTGATGCGCGAGGGGATGTTGAGCGCGATGCAATCCGAGTTCGTCACCGCGGCGCGCGCCAAGGGCTTGGGCGAAAACCGTCTGCTGATCAAGCACGCCTTCCGGATCGCCGTGCTGCCGGTTGTTTCCTATTCCGGCCCGATGCTGGCCGACCTGCTGACCGGTTCGTTCGTCATTGAAAACATCTTCCAGATTCCCGGCATCGGCGTCTTCCTGGTCAACAGCTCGTTGAACCTGGACTATCCCCTGATTGTCGGCCTTTCCTTGCTCTATGCTCTGTTGCTCATCGGACTGAATCTGGCGGTGGATTTCGCCTACACTCAGCTTGACCCGCGCGTGAAATATGAGTGACGCCAACCCCGAACTTCAAACTCCCATCCTTCGCCCAGAGGCTACGGAGGGCAGGCCGAACTCCGCTGCCCGGGCCACGCCCGGGCGGCGGGCAGGGGAGCGCTTCCGAAGAAGCCGGGCGGCCGTCATCAGCGCCGGGTACCTGGTTTTCCTGCTGCTGGCCATCGGCGCGTGGCCGGTCATCCTGAACCTCGCGGGCGGAACCTTTGCCGAGATTCACAATCCCAACCGGCTTTCCGATGCGCCCTTTGCACCGCCAGGCGCGCAATACTGGTTCGGCACGGACGTCCACGGGCGTGATGTTTTCTCCCGCGTTCTGTATGGGGCGCAGATTTCACTGCTCGTCGGGATCGTCGGGGCTGGGGTGAGTCTGGTCATCGGCGTGTCATGGGGCGCCGTCGCCGGCTACATGGGTGGACGTGTGGACAACCTGTTGATGCGCATCGTGGATGTTCTTTATTCGCTGCCAACGATCATTTTCGTGATCGTGCTGATCACCACCCTGGGCGAATTGCTCAAGCAGTCGCATTTCATCGGCAGTTCGCCGGCATTGGCGGGTGCCCTGCGGGTGGCCTTGCTGTTCGTTGGCCTGGGCGCGGTGTCCTGGCTCACCATGGCGCGCATTGTGCGGGGTCAGGTGCTGTCGCTGCGGACGCGCGCGTTTGTGGAGGCGAGCCGCGCGCTGGGCGGCGGGCCGGTGCGGCTCCTGGCGCGGCACATCATCCCGAACATTTTTGGCGTCGTCATCACCTACCTGGCGCTCACTGTGCCGGCCATTGTGCTGTACGAATCCTTCCTGAGCTATCTCGGCCTGGGCGTGCAGCCGCCGATGGCCAGCTGGGGCACGCTCATCGCCGAGGGTGTCAGCCAGATCAACCCCATCCGAATCTACTGGTGGCTCATCGCCTTTCCCGGCGGTGTGTTGGTCACGACCCTGCTGGCGCTGAATTTTCTCGGCGACGGCCTGCGCGATGCTTGGGATGTGAAAAGCAAATGATCGCGCAGACGACGTACGGAACCTCAAACACGACCCTTTTCAGAAACAGCCGGGGAAGTTCCGTGGATCATTAACGACTGGTGCGCCTTGTTTCTCAGGAGGGCTCAATCGCGACCTCCTCAAATCCGGCTGTCCGCAGCACGTGTAAAATCCTTTCAAATATAGGCTCTGTGCGTGATGTCTTATTTCTGCCAAGCAGTTTATCCAAGAACGACCTGTGACGCTCCAACATTACCTGCCACTCTCCATAATTTGGTTTTGCTGGGTCAACGGAAGACACACCAGCGACGCACATAAGATAAGAGGCATCCTGATACTTCGCGCAATTGGCCCACCCAAAATCTTCCATACAGATGACATCCGCTTCAATACCCGACTTCACTAAGGCATCCACAAGCCATTTTGAGAAATCTTCTCCAAAACAGCAGTCGTTAATGAAGTCATTTCCGACGACTGACAAGTTGAATCGGTCTGTTTTGCATGTCACAGATATATGCCTAAAGGCCAATGGGCCCTAACGTCCAGAACTCAGGCACAGCCGCCAAGTCCCGCAATGCGGGATTGAATGAAATGATGACAAATAAATTTCATAAAATCAATCGCAACTTCAAGGGGCAGCGGCTGTTGGCAGCGATTTGTTAGCACTCCAACCTCGCCCGGCGGGGGCAATGACCCAAGAAACCAGACAGGGTTGTTTCATGGATTATCAACGGTTTGCGCATCTTGTTTCTCAGGAGCCGACCTCATTGGGATCTTCTGAACAAATATATCCCTGGCTTCCACTCCGTTGTGCTCTCTTGTGTAGAAACAAAATGGGCATCGCCAATCTCCATCCCCCAGCCGGGCGAAAATCCACGACCCCAAAGGAACCCAACATGATAACCCTCCGATAATCGGTCATATACCACAAAGACTCTTGGAAGACGGCCCGATATGGGGATTCCCGTCGGCGGTTTGTTTGTCACGCTTGTAGTTGTTTTCGCGTACTCCCCGGAACTATAAATCGCGATCAAGTTGGTTGCCCAAGATTGCAGCTCTGCCGGATTCTGGTGGCGCCTGATGTGCGCCATTGTGTGATGAACCTCGAATTCATGTGACACCACGGCGATGAACGCGAACAAAAACGGAGCTGACACAACCGCAACGACTATAAAAAATGCACTCCGGACTACCGACCGCTGATTACTGACCCCGATTTCCCCGCGGTGGCTGGCTCAAACAAACTTGCCGGGATTCAGGATGCCCTTGGGGTCGAGGGCGTGCTTCACCACGCGATGGAGTTCGCGGGCTTCGACGGAAAGCGCCTGCGGCCACCAGCGTTTCTTCGCCAGGCCGATGCCGTGTTCGCCGCTGATGGCGCCGCCGACGCCGATCACCCAGCGGAACAATTCATCCAACGCAGCTTCGGCGCGGCGTTTGGCGCCGGGTTGGGTGTAGTCCACCATCACGTTGGTGTGGATGTTGCCGTCGCCGGCATGGCCGAAACAGGCGACCGCCAGCTGGTGTCTCTTTTGCAGGTGTGCGGCGAATTTGAACAGGTCTTCCAGCCGGCTGCGCGGCACGACCACGTCTTCGTTGAGCTTGGTCAGGCCGGTATCCCGGAGGGCGTAGGAAAACTCGCGCCGGATCTTCCAGATTTCCTCGCATTGGCCGGCGCCCAGGCCGCGCGCCACCGACAGCGGCTTCTGCCGGCGGATGATCTTCTCCAGCTCCCGGATCTCGCGGCGGACGGATTTGACCTGTCCGTCGAGTTCGATAATCAGGTGGGCGCGGCATCCGCGCAGGCGTTCGCTTCCGGTGCGCTTGTAGGCGGCAGCCAGCGTGAACTGGTCGGCCAGTTCCAGCGCGCAGGGCAGGAACCCGGCGCGGAAGATGGCGTGCAGCGTCCGCACGGCGGCGGGCATGGAATCGAATCCGACAGCGAGGTTGGCGCGGAACGGCGGCAGGGGAATCAATTTCAACGTGGCCTCGGTGACCACGCCCAGCAGGCCTTCCGAGCCGACAAACAGGCGGTGGAGATCGAAGCCGGTCTTGTTTTTGTGCGTGCGGCTGCCGAGGCGGACGACGTTGCCATTGGCGAGGACGACTTCCAGGCCGAGGACATAATCGCGGGTGACGCCGTATTTGAGGCAGCGCGGGCCGCCGGCGTTGGTGGCGATGTTGCCGCCGATGAAATTGTCCGCGCGGCTGGCGGGGTCGGGCGGATAGAACAGGCCGCGCCGCTCGACGGTGTCCTGAAGGTGCTTGGTGTTCACGCCCGGCTGGACGACGGCGACGAAATCGGCGGCGTTGATGTCGCGGATGCGGTTCAGGCGTTCGAGCGAGAGCACGATGCCGCCGCGCACGGGCACGCAGCCGCCGACGTAGCCATGGCCGGCGCCGCGCGGCGTGACGGGGATTTTATGTTCGTTGGCAAAGCGTAAAATTGCGGCAACGGACCGGGTGGAGCGGGGCAGGGCGACGGCGTCCGGCTGGTGCGAGGCGAACCATTTGTCGCCGGCATATTTGGCGAGCGTGGCGGGTTGCAGGACAATTTCGCCCGGCAGGTTTCTTTTAAGCCGGCGGAGCAACTTTAATTTGGGCGGAGTCATTTGAAAGTCAGAGTCTCGTTCCTCGACTCCTACAATCATTCGGCAGGCGCGTCGGGCGCGTCGGGCGCGTTGAGAAATTCCCGGGCGTCGGCGGCTTCAGCTTCCGGCACTTGGACCAGGATGCCGTCGGTGGTGATGGCGGTGCCCATCCAGAGCGCGGTGGCTTCGTTGGCGATGACGGGATGAAATCCGGCGGCTTCAAGTTTGGCCCGCTTCATCTGCGCCTCGATATCGCTCAGTTCCTTGGAAATGGTGACCAGTGGCATGGGGAAATGGCGCGGGGCGCAATGGTTTTCAGACGGTGGGGACCTTGGTTTCGGCAAACACGATGACTCCCGCGCCGGTTTGCAGGAGGGTCTGGACCTGGACTTCGATTTGCTGGCCGATATGCGGCTGGCCGTTGTTGACGACCACCATGGTGCCGTCGGGCAGATAGCCGATGCCCTGTCCCTTGTCCTTGCCTTCGCGGACGACTTTCAATTGCAGGGTTTCGCCGGGGAGCAGGGTCACCTTGAGGCATTTGGAGACCTCGTGGAGGTTGACACAATCGATCTTTTGCAGCTCGGCGATCTTGGACAGGTTGTAGTCGTTGGTGAACAGCCGGGCATTGAGGTTGCGGGCCAGGCGGACGAGCTTGGTGTCCACTTCCTTTTCCTCGGGGAAATCGCCGTCATGGATGCGGACTTCCGTGCGGGTGTTGCGCTGCAGGCGGTTGAGCATTTCCAGTCCGCGCCGGCCGCGGGCGCGCTTGATGGCATCGCTGGAGTCGGCAATCTGCTGGATTTCCTTCAAGACGAACCGCGGCACGACGATCAGGCCCTGCAAGAAGTTGGTTTCAATCAGGTCGGCGATGCGGCCGTCAATGATGATGCTGGTATCGAGCAACAGCAGATTGTCCGGCTTGTTTTGCGGTGCGAAGCGGACGTAAGGGATGATGAGGGAAAAATCCTCCTTGTTGCTGCGCATGGCGAGGATGATGCCGATGTAGCCGAAGCCGAGAAAGAGCCCGAGCCGGATCAGCCAGCGGACTTCCGGGGCGGTGTTGACAAAGAGGCCGGAGTTGTCAACGAGCCACGCAACGGCCGTGCCGAGCAGCAGCCCGAAGGTGGTGGCGGAAAACGCGCGGAGCGAAAAGCCTTTGAGCATTTCGTCCAGAGCAATCATCCATCCGCCAAAGCCGAAGCCCATGGCCATGCCGATCAGGCCGCTGTGGGCCAGGCCAGTCCATTCCGGTCGCACCTGGCTGATGGCATACCCGGCCGTGGTGCAGAGACCCAGGAACAAGAGACGGATGGCCCAGAGTGCGGTCATAATTCAACGGGGTTTGTTGGCGGTGTTCGTTCCGGCCGCCGGGGGGCGCGCCGGTTCCTTGTGCCAGAGAAAATGCCAGAGACCGAGCTGGTTTAAATTGCTCGAGGCAACCGCGAGATTGTTCGCCAGGGTTTGCACGTTGGTGCTCAGTTGTTGGTTCTGAAGCATCATGCCGGCAAATCCCCTGCCGGATTGGATGTCATTCATAAGACTTTTCAACACTTCGGTCGAAGATTCAATGTTTTTCACTGCGGACGTGATGTCCGTGCCGTTGGTGGCCATCAGGGATTGGGCTGACCCGGCCAGTCTGATCAGCTCCCGGGAAAAGAAAACGATGTTGCTGACGGCCAGATTGACCTGCTCACCGTTGGTCGCCACGAGCGCGTTAATGTCGCTGATCGTGCCCAGGGCCTGTTCCGAAAAGGAATGCATGTTGCTCACGGTCATGGTGAAATTCGTCAGCGTCTGGTTGTTCAACACCACCCGCCGCAAATCCGTGACCGAATCATCCAGCTTTTGGGCCGTGTCGCCAATCCGCTTGATGAACCCGGACGTCGAGCGTGCGACCTCCTGCAAATTGAACGGTTCCTGGCAGGTGACCTCGTCGCCGTTCACCAGCACCGGCGGCGAATTGGACGTGGGAATCACGGACACGTACTGGTCGCCTAGGAAGCCGGACTGTTCGATGACGAACCGGGCGTCGTGATAGATTTTATTTTTGTTCTGGTTGTAGATGTTCAGGAGGATGGTCACGCTTCTGCCGTCATCGGCGAGCTGGATGGTGGAGACGGTGCCGACCTGGACGCCGGCGAGGAGGACGCCGGCCCGCTCTTTGAGGCCGCCGACGTTGCTGGCGTGCAGGCGCAGTTCGTAGGTGTTATGGAACAGGCTGGCGCCCTTGCTGAACAGGATCATCGCCACCGTCAGCAGCACCAGCCCGATGATTACGAACAGGCCGACCTTGATTTCCAATCGCGATTTATCCATGGCTCAAATCAAACCTTCCTTCGCATCGGCGACGCCGTCGATGAACTGCCGCACCACCGGGTCTCGTGATGCGAAAAACTCGTCCGCGGTGCCGCTCGCGTAAATTTTTTTGTCGTGCAGCATCAACACCCGCTGCCCGACCCGCCGCGCCGTCCGCATGTCGTGCGTCACCACCACCGTTGTGACCTTGAGCTGGTCGCGCACCCGCACCATCAGCTGGTCGATGCTGTCCGACACAATCGGGTCCAGCCCGGTGGTCGGTTCGTCGTACAGCACGATTTGCGGCTCATAAATGATGGCGCGGGCCAGCCCGGCGCGTTTGCGCATGCCGCCGGACAGTTCGGCGGGCTTCTTATTTTCCGTGCCCGACAGATCCACCATTTCCAGGATCCCGGCGACGCGGTCGGCGATCTCGCGTTCGGTCAGCTGCTCGTGCCGGCGCAAGCCAAACGCCACGTTTTCGGCCACGGTCATGGAATCAAACAACGCCGCGCCCTGGAACACCATGCCAAATTTCCGGCGCACGCGCAGCAACTGCCGCTCGTTCATCGGCCCGATGTTTTCACCATCAATCAACACTTCGCCCGCGTCCGGCGGCAGCAGGCCGATCAGATGCTTGAGCAAAACGCTTTTGCCGCTGCCGCTGCGCCCAATAATGGCGGCCGATTCACCGTTTTCAATCCGAAAGCTCAGGTTGGCGAGGACGGGGTATCCGCCGAATTCCTTGTACAGGTTTCGGACCTCAATCATAACAGCCCCACGAGTTTGCCCATGACGAGCGTGAGGAAAAAGTTCGCGATGAGAATGGTGATGGACGAATAGACGACCGCTTCCGTTGTGGCGCGCCCGACGCCCTCGGCGCCCAGGCCGCACGACAGGCCCTTGTAGCAGCCGATCAGCGCGATGATGCCGCCATAGATGAATGCCTTGATCAGACCGATGACCAGATCCACCTGGTGCGTGTATTTGAGCATGTTCGCCCAGAGATAGGTCGGTTCGATGCCGTGCACGGTCACACCCACAAAGTAACCGCCCAGTATGCCGATGGCGACGGCCTCCAGGGTGAGCAAGGGCAGGGCGATATGCGCCGCAATCAGCCGGGGCAGGACCAGGTAATCCACCGGATGGGTGGCCAGCGCCCGGAGCGCGTCTATCTGTTCGGTCACGCGCATGGTGCCGAGTTCGGCGGCAATCGCCGCGCCCACACGTCCCGCCACCATCAACGCCGTCAGCACCGGTCCGAGTTCGCTGCACATGGAAACCCCCACCACCGCCAGCGTGGCGGTGTCCATCTTGACCTTGTGAAACTGCATATAAGTCTGGGTGCCGAGCACCATGCCGGTGAAGGCACCGGTGATGAGGACGACCGACTGGGATTTGACGCCGATGAAATAAACCTGGTAGAGCAAATCCCGCCAGGCGACGCGCCCTTTGAACAGCGACACACAGGCCTCCCTGGCCAGCAAGGTGATCTGGCCGAACTCAGTGAGCACCGCGTTTACGCGCTGGCTGGCAAAACGACTGGACATCGCGGCCGACTGTAACAAATCGCCGGGTTTTGGCCAGTGCCGGATTTAGCATTTCTTGACCGGGCACGGTAATAAAAGGTTCAGCGGCAGAAGAAAAAAACAAGTGACAGCCTTGATGCTGCTTGCAAGACTGCGCTGCATAAAGTTATGAAAAATCCATTTCCGCTCATCGGCTCCCTTCCCAAGATCGGCATCCGCCC
>Ga0265338_10007928_pt1 | contig 13009 bp, 10 predicted proteins | sample 42126metaG_FD_193579 | JGI IMG/M metagenome (GOLD analysis project Ga0265338, IMG submission 193579) | Rhizosphere microbial communities from Carex aquatilis grown in University of Washington, Seatle, WA, United States - 4-21-26 metaG | ecosystem: Host-associated > Plants > Roots > Rhizosphere... | reverse complement strand
TCGACCCCAAGCCGTGCCTGGGGCGAGAACTCCTCGCCGAAGCCGAGCCGCTCGGCGCGGATCGTGACGAGCCAGGCCTTCGGGGCGCGGCCGAAGAGGTCGCGCGCAAGGGCAAGGAGCGTCGCGGGCTCGGCCGCGTGCGTCGTCACCTGCGAGGAGCCGGCGGGGGCGAGAGGCCGCATCTCCATCCCGCTGGACGCGTTGGAGGCCGCGTCGACAAAGACGACGCCGCGCGCAAGCGAGACCGGCTCGGCGTGCTCCGGCGAAAGCTGAGCCGCCACGAGCGTGCGGACCCCGGGCAGGCCCAGCTCCTCGACCTGCTCGGCGACGCGGGGTCCCACCCCGTCGTCCTGGCGCAGCGTGTTGCCGTAGCCGATCACGAGCAGGTCGCCAAGGACCGGGTCCGTGACGCGACTCTCCGCGGTTGGGCTTGCGATCATGATGAGGGATCCCCGCCCCGGGGGGCGTTGCTAGTCGCGCAGCGCCTCCTTGAGCACCGCGCCGTCGGGGCCGACCAGGCGCACGTGCAGGGCCATCCGGCCCGCGGCGTGCGTCGAGCAGGACAGGCACGGGTCGTAGCACCGGATCCCGTGCTCGATCCGGTTGAGCATCGGCTCCGTGATCTCGGTGCCCTTGAGGAAATGCCGGGCGATCTGGGCCACGGTCTGGTTCATCGCCAGGTTGTTCTGCCCGGTGGCGACGATCAGGTTCACCTTCTGCAGCTTGCCGTCCCGGTCCACCGTGTAGTCGTGGAAGAGCGTGCCGCGGGGCGCCTCGCTTGCGCCGACGCCCCTCAGGCTGTTGATCCCCGCGTCGGCGCGAAGGTCGGAGCTGAAGAGGTCCTTGTCGCCCAGGGCCCGCTCGACGTACTCGAGCGAGGCGAGGATCTCGATCAGGCGCGCGTAGTGGTAGAGGAACGAGGACGTCACCGACCCGTGCCCGAAGCTCCTGAAGTTCTTCAGCTCGGCGTCGGCAAGCGGCACACCCATGTGCGCGCAGATGTTGAGGCGGGCGAGCGGTCCCACCCGGTAGATCCCGTCCTCCTTGCCGAGCGGCAGGTAGTACGGCGACTTCAGGTAGGAGGTCTCCTGGACCGCCTCCCCGATCACGGTTCGGTAGTCCTTCGGGTCGATCTGGTCGGCGATGATGCTGCCGCTGCTGTCGGTGAAGCGCAGCTTGCCGCCGTGGTGCTCCCAAGTGCCGTCCTCGGCCACGAGCCCCATGTACAGCGACGGGAAGTTCCCGTAGAGCTGAACCTCGCGCTCGTGCGTGGAAAGCGTCGCCTTGAAGAGGTCGAGGGCGACCCGCGTCGTGGCGAACGCCTCGGGGAGCCAGGCCCGGATCTTCGCCGCACCCTCCTGGGTCAGGGCGCTGCGGACGCCGCCGGGCACCGCCCAGGCCGGGTGGATCTTCTTGCCGCCCAGCACCTCGATGATCTCCTGGCCGAACTGCCTCAGGCGGATGCCCGCCCGGGCCAGGCCCTCGTTCGAGGCGATGAGCCCGAAGACGTTCCTCTTCGCCGCCGGCGAGTCCCAGCCCAGGAGGAAGTCGGGGGCGCTCAGGTGGAAGAAGCTGAGCGCGTGGCTCTGGACGATCTGCCCCAGGTTCATGAGACGCCGCAGCTTGTCCGCCGCGGGCGGGATGCTGACGGCCATGATGGCGTCGCCCGCCTTCGCCGACGCGAGCAGGTGGCTCACCGGGCAGATGCCGCAGATGCGGGGCGTGATGCCGGGCATCTCGGAGTACGAGCGGCCCTCGCAGAACTTCTCGAAGCCGCGGAACTCCACGACATGGAATTCAGCGTCGGTCACGTTGCCAGCGTCGTCTAGGAAGACGCTGATCTTGGCGTGGCCTTCGATGCGCGTTACGGGATCGATGATGATGCGCTTCGACATGGTAGATTCTGTCCTGGTTTGGCGGGGCTGGTTAGCCGAATTTGAGTTGCGTGCCCTCGAGCTTGGGGGCGACCCCCTCGAGCACCTGGGTGAGGACGGCCTTGATGCGGTCGGCCGGGGGTGGGCAGCCGGGAAGGTAGTACTCGACGGCCACCATCTCGTGGACGGGGCGCACCTGCTTCAGGAGCTTGGGGACGATGCCCTCGTACTTGGGCAGGCACGGGTGCACCTGGGCGTTGTCGATGTAGGCGACCTGGAGCACCTCCGTCGCGTTGTTGGCGCCCAGCTGGTTGCGGATCGCGGGCACGTTGCCCGTGACGGCGCAGTCGCCGAACGACACGAGCACCTTCGAGCGGGCCCGGACCTTGTGCAGCATCTCGAGGTTGTCCTCGTTGCACACGGCGCCCTCGATCAGGCACAGGTCCACGCCCTCGGGGAATTCCTTGGTGTCGACGATCGGGCTGTAGACGATGTCGATCTTGCCCGCGAGCTCGATGAGGAACTCGTCGAGGTCAAGGAATGACATGTGGCAGCCGGCGCAGCCGCCAAGCCATACGGTAGCTACTTTTAGACGGTCCATTGTTTTTTCTCCCGGGCGTTGACGATGAATTCGAGCTTGGAGCGGTCGCGGTCGCTTTCGCCGGCGGTGGCGCCCTTTCCAAACAGGGCGCCGGTCGGGCAGGACATGACGCACTTGCCGCACGAGGTGCAGGTCTCCGAATCCCCCCAGTTCTGGTTGAGGTCCGTGATGATCATCGACTTGCCGCCGCGGCCGGAGGTGTTCTTCGTGCCGGCGCCCTCGATGTACCAGCAGACCCTGACGCACCGCGTGCACAGGATGCAGCGGTTGTGGTCCATGCCGAGCGTCGGGTGCGTGAGGTCCATGCCCCACTTCGGGAAGCAGTAGTCGTAGCGCACGTGCTCCATCCCCTGCTCGTAGGCCAGCGTTTGCAGCTCGCAGTGGCCGTTCGCCACGCAGACGGCGCAGACGTGGTTGCGCTCGGCGAAGAGCAATTCGAGCGTCATCCGGCGGTACTTGCGCAGGCGTTCGCTGGTCGTCGTCACCTCCATCCCCTCGTACACCTTGGTGGTGCAGGCGGAGAGGAGCTTCGTCGTCCCCTTCACCTCCACAAGGCACAGGCGGCAGGCGCCGATGTCGGCGAGGCCGTCAAGGTGGCACAGGGTCGGGATGGTGATCCCCGCCTCCTGGGCTGCCTGGAGCACCGTCGTGCCGGCCTCGGCGCTGATCTGCTTGCCATCTATCGTGAGTGTTTTTGCGGCCATGGGAATCAGGGTCAGGTTGCGGCGGTTGCGGCCTTGCCGGCTTCTGCGCCGCCGGAGCGTCCGTAGGTGTCGGGCACGAGGAGATCCTCGTATTCGCTGCGGAAGAACCGGAGCGTGCTCATGACGGGGTTGGGCGCGGTCTGCCCCAGGCCGCACAGGCTCGTGTTTCGCACCATGTCGCAGAGCTCCTCGAGCTTCGCCAGGTCCCTCGCGGTCGCCCCGTGCGACAGGACCTTGCCGAGGATGTGGTGCATCTGGACGGTGCCGGCGCGGCAGGGAACGCACTTGCCGCACGACTCGTCCATGCAGAACTCCATGTAGAACCTCGCGATCTCGACCATGTTGGTCTTGTCGTCCATTACGATCATGCCGCCCGAGCCCATGATGGAGCCGAGCTTCGTGAGCGACTCGTAGTCGACGGGGGTGTCCAGGTGCTGCGCCGGGATACAGCCCCCCGAGGGGCCGCCCGTCTGGACCGCCTTGATCGAGCCGCCGTCGGGCGCGCCGCCGCCCATCTCCTCGACGATCGTGCGAAGGGGGGTCCCCATCGGCACCTCGATAAGGCCGTTGTTGCAGACCTTGCCGGTGAGCGCGAAGACCTTGGTCCCCTTGCTCTTCTCCGTCCCGATGGCCGCGTACCATTCGGCCCCCTTGAGGATGATCGGGACGATGTTGGCGAAGGTCTCGACGTTGTTGATGAGGGTCGGGCACCCGAAGAGGCCGCTCTCCGCGGGGAACGGGGGGCGGGGCCTGGGCTGGCCGCGCTTGCCCTCGACCGAGGCCATGAGGGCCGTCTCCTCGCCGCACACGAAGGCGCCCGCGCCGATGCGGATGTCGACGTTGAAGTTGAAGGGCGACTCGAAGATCGACCCGCCGAGGAGCCCGAGCTGCTTGGCCTGCTTGATCGCGATCTGCAGGCGGCTGATGGCCAGCGGGTACTCGGCCCGCACGTAGAGGAACCCCTGGTCCGCCCCGACCGCATAGGCCGCGATGGCCATGCCCTCCAGCACCAGGTGGGGGTCACTCTCCAGGATGCTGCGGTCCATGAACGCGCCGGGGTCGCCCTCGTCGCCGTTGCAGATGACGTATTTCTTGGCCCCGGGCGACTTTGCGACCGTGGCCCACTTGAGTCCCGTCGGGAAGCCGGCGCCGCCGCGGCCGCGCAGCCCGCTGCGCGTCACGTGCTCGATCGTCTGCGCCGGGCTCTTCTCCGTGAGCACGTCATGGAGCGCCTCGTAGCCCCCCGCCGCGATGTAATCCTCGATCTTCTCGGGGTCGATGATGCCGCCGTTTGCGCGCACCACCCGCATCTGCTTCGCGAAGAAGGGATGATGGGGATCCCCGCGCTGCACGGCGCAGGAGCCCCCCTTGAGGGCGCCGACGATGGACGTCGCGTCCTCGGGCTTCACGAGCTCGTACAGGCCGCTCTCCTTGCCCGCCTCGTCGATCCCGACAAGGGGACCCTGGCCGCAGAAGCCCATGCACCCCACGCGGCGCACCTCCACGTCGGCCTCGAGGCCCTGGGCCTTAACCTCGGTCTCCAGGTTCTTCTTGATGACGTCGGCCTGCGAGGACATGCAGCCGGCGGACATGCACGAGCGCAGGCAGATTTTCTTGCGCGACGCGCTCTGTTTCTCGGCAAGGGCCTTTAGGTCGTCCAGTTGCATAGGTTAAATCCAGTCGGAAAGGTGCTTCAACGCGTCGGCGGCGGTCTGCTTTGCGGCGACCTTCCCGTCGTAGACGACGGCCGGGGCTATGCCGCAGGCGCCTATGCAGCGCGCCGTCAGGAGGGACACCTTGTTGTCGGGCGTCGTCTCGCCCGCCACGATGCCCGTCCGCTCCTCGACCGCGGCCAGGACCTTGTTCGCGCCCTTCACATAGCAGGCCGTCCCGAGGCACACGACGCACGTGTGCAGCCCGCCCGGCTTCAGCTTGAAGTAGTGGTAGAACGTCGCGACCCCGTAGACCCTGCTCGCGGGGAGCTTCAGCATGTCCGAGACGAAGTGCAGCACGCCGTCGTCCAGGAAGCCGAAGAGCTCCTGGGCCTTGTGCAGCACCTCGATCAGCGAGTCGTGCCGGTGCTGGAACTTCTTAATGTGCGCCTCAAGGATCTTGAAGCGCTTGTCGACGCTCAGCTGCTGCGCGACGCGCGTTGCGGCATTGCTTCGTTTCTGGGTGGGCGCGGCGAGGACCATAAGATTAGTCTCCGGTCAGTTGGCCAGGGGGCCGTTGGCTCCGTCCCGCCCGACGCTGCGGGCGGCATGTTCTTTCATCGAAAGACCCGTGCTAAGTGGGGCAATGGACCCGGCTTGGAGGAGGAGAGGTTTCGAATTCATCATTTGTCCACGCTCACATTATGCCCACACCCACCAACACGCTCCGCGCCCTTTGATAGATACTATGCATTTTTTGCGGTTGCCCTCGGCCCGCGCTCGGGGGCAGGCCCTTCGGACTTGATGAGCATTTGCACGCGCCGTTAGCCTCTCCGGGTCCATTCCCCTGCGGTCGGCGGCGAGGACGAACCCGCCGCCCCCCCGGACCGCCCCCCCCCGCCCACCCCATGCAGACCACGACCGCCGCGGGATTGCTCCGCCTCCTTCTCCTTGCGGCCGCCGCGTGGCCCGCGGCCCTCGGCGCACAGATCGAGAGCGCGACGCGCATCACCGCAAAGCCGGAGCGCTACGGCCCGACGGACTATGTCGTGATGCTCAAGGCGCCGTGGCAGAACCCCTACCGCTCGGGCGAGGTCGCGCTCGACCTCGAGCTCGTGGCCCCGTCGGGCCGCAGGATCACGGTGCCCGGCTACTATGACCGCGGGGAGCCCGGGAAGTCCTCGGTGTGGCGCGTCCGCTACGCGCCGGGCGAGGAGGGCGAGTACCGGGGCGGGCTCGCCCTCACCCTGTCCGGCCGGCACCAGGACCCGGTGCCCGTCTCCTTCGTCGTGGCGCCCTCCCGGGCGAAGGGGTTCCTCCACGCGGCGGGACCCTGGCTCCTGCGATTTGACAACGGCGAGCCCTTCCGCGGCATCGGCGAGAACCTCTGCTGGGAGGCGCGCTCCTCCGACGACTCCCGCTACTTCAAGGAGCTCCATGAGAATCCCCGGTTCAACTACGAGTACCTGCTGGGGCGCCTCTCCGGGAACGGGGGAAACTTCTTCCGCACGTGGATGTGCCCGTGGAACCTGCCGCTCGAGTGGCACCACGTCGTGGACACCTCGCGCTACACGGACGACGCCCGGCCGCTGAACGCCTCGGGGATCCAAAGGATGGACCAGCTGGTCGACCTGGCGGCGGCGACCGACACCTACTTCATGCTCACTCTCGACATGCACGGGGAGCTGCTGGGCAACCTCTGGAACCTGAACAGCTACAACGCCCGAAACGGCGGCCCCGCCGCAACGCCCGCGCAGTTCTTCACCGACCCCGGGGCGCGCGCCCAGTACAGGGACAGGCTTCGCTACCTCGTGGCCCGCTGGGGCTGGAGCCCCCACCTCGCCGTCTGGGAATTCTTCAACGAGATCGACAACGCGATGTACGGGCAGAAGCCCGACCGGATCCCGGATGAGGTCATCGTCGGCTGGCACAAGGAGATGAGCGCCTACCTGAAGGCGATCGACCCCTACGGCCGGCCGGTCACGACGAGCATTTCCCACCGGGAGGTTGCGGGCCTGAACCAGGTCCCGGGCATCGACCTGAACCAAAAACACATCTACCGGAACACGCCGTCCATCCCCGAGGTCCTCCGGCGCCAGGTCCGGGCCGAGGGCAAGCCCTACGCCATCGGCGAATTCGGCTATGAGTGGGACTGGAGCAAGAACTTCAATGACTTCGCGCCGGAGATGGACCGCGACTTCAGGCTGGGCCTCTGGCTGGGGCTCTTCTCCCCCACCCCCATTCTTCCCATGAGCTGGTGGTGGGAATTCTTCGACGAGCGCAACCTCACGCCGAACTTCGCCCGCGTTCGCGCCGTGAGCGATCGGATGCTCTCGGCGGGCGGCGGCGAATTCCGCGAGGAGGCGTGCGGCTGGACGGGGCCGGCTATCCCCGTCTACGGCGTCCGGTGCGGGCGCACCCTCTTTATCCTGGTGGCAAACCCGTCCGCGACCGAGGCAGCCGGCGACCTGAAGCTTCCAACCGGCTCGCAAGGGTCAAGGAACCTCAGGGTTTACGACACGGAGAAGGACGACCTCAATTCCGGCGGCTCGGCCGCCACGTACCGGTCGGGATCGGTGCCCCTGGCAGTCGCACCCGGCCGGTGCCTGGTGCTTGTCGCAGACGACCCGGCGTCCTGACCCCCAAGGCCGGCCTCGATGCTGACCGCATGGGGGAACTTCCGGGCGATGATGGGTGTGCTCATGTCGTTCGTGGGTTGGGGGAAGCGCATCCCGGCGGCGTGGCCTGCGCGAGCCCGGCCTAAGCCGGGTCCCCCGGGCGTGGCAAAATGGCACAACAAGATCGGCATATATATTGTCAATAAACGCCGAGGCTCTGAGGCCCGGTTGGGGTAGCGTGGGACATGGCATCCATGGATCCCTCGACTCTACCCCCGTCCCCCGAGCAGACTGCCGTGGCTTCGCCCCCGGGGGCCGGTCCCCGCCCGTCGAACCTTTCCGCCATGGGGGACAAGCTAAAGCCCCTGAAGAAGGAGAAGGCCCTCCTGACCGACCCGCTCCTCAACAAGGGAACGGCGTTCACGGAGGCCGAGCGCGACACGCTGGGACTTCGCGGCCTCCTGCCGCCGCGGGTCTTCTCGCTCGAGGAGCAGGTCCAGCGCACGCTGGCGGCCCTCAGGCGCAAGACGGACCCGATCGAGAAGTACATCTACCTCGTCAACCTCCAGAACCGCAACGAGGTGCTCTTCTACCGGCTCGTCATGGAACACCTGGAGGAGATCATCCCCCTTATCTACACGCCGACGGTCGGCGAGGCCTGCATCCACTACGGCGAGATCTTCCGCCGGGCGCGCGGACTCTTCATCAGCCGGCACGACCGCGGGCGGATCGCGGAGATCCTGCGCAACTGGCCGCGCCTCGGGGCGCGCCTGATCGTGGTCACGGACGGCGAGCGGATCCTCGGCCTGGGCGACCTCGGGGCCCTCGGCATGGGAATACCGATCGGGAAACTCTCTCTCTACTCGTCCTGCGCGGGGGTGCACCCCTACTACACCCTTCCCATCACCCTCGACGTCGGCACCGACACGAAGGCCCTCCACACCGACCCCTCCTACATCGGGGTCCAGGAGCCCCGCCTGCGCGGGCCGGAGTACGACTCCCTCCTGGAGGAATTCGTCGCCGCGGTGAAGGAGGTCTTCCCGAAGGCGCTGCTTCAGTGGGAGGACTTCGGGAACACGACCGCGTTCAAGCTCCTGGAGCGCTACCGCACGCGGCTGCCGAGCTTCAACGACGACATCCAGGGCACGGCCTCGGTGGCCCTAGCGGGCCTGATCGCCGCGCTCCGGCTGACGGGCGGCGCCCTGCGCGAACAGCGCCTCCTCTTTCTCGGCGCCGGGGAGGCGGGAACCGGCATTGCAGGCCTCTTTGTCGCCGCCGCCAAGGCGGAGGGCCTGGACGAGGAGCAGGCTCGCAGGCTCTGCTGGTTCGTCGACTCGAAGGGTCTGGTCGTAAAGGGCCGCGGCGACACGCTCGCGGCGCACAAGCAGCCCTACGCCCATGAGCATGCTCCGATCGCGACCCTCGCCGACGCGGTGAGGCAGCTCAAGCCCACGGTGCTGATCGGCGTGTCGGCCGTCCCCTCCACGTTCACCCGCGAGGTGGTCGAGGCGATGGCCGCCCAGAACGCTCGCCCGATCATCTTCGCGCTCTCAAACCCGACTTCCAAGGCGGAGTGCACGGCCGAGCAGGCCTACACCTGGTCGGGCGGCCGCGCCATCTTCGCCAGCGGGAGCGCCTTCCCGCCGTTCGAGTTCGAGGGCCGCCGGCTTGTCCCGGGCCAGGGCAACAATGTCTACATCTTCCCGGGCGTGGGCCTTGGCGCGCTCGTCACCGAGGCCATCGAGGTGACCGACGCCATGTTCCTCGCGGCCGCGACGACGCTGGCCTCGCTCGTGCGCCCCGAGGACCTGGCCGAGGGCCGCGTCTATCCCCCGCTCAGCACGATCCGGGAGGTCTCGCTCGAGATCGCCTCCGCGGTTGCGAAGGTCGCGCACGACTCGGGTGTGGCCCGGGTGCGCCGGCCGAAGAACCTCAAGAAGGACATCCGAAAGCGCATGTTCCAGCCGGTCTACCGGGACTACGCCTGAGGAACCCGCGGCCGGCAGGTCACGAACGCCCGGCCTCGAGGGCGGGCGGGACGCGCAGTCACCTCGCCGCATAGAGCGCCCTCAGCCTCGACGCGAGGAAGGCGCTTCGGCCGCGCTCGTTCGCCCGCGCACTCCCGCGGAAGACGAGCCAGTCGTGGACGGCGCCCATCCTCCCCGTCTCGGCGAGGATGACGCCGCGGTTGAACCGCGCATCGGCGTAATCCGGGCATAGGGCCAGGGCCTCGTCCAGGTGCGCAAGGGCGTCCTCGATCCGTCCCTCCCGGACCTGCCGCTGCGCGATGTCGAGCTGCACGACGGCCCACGGCGCCGCGGGCCACTCCTGGAGCGGGCGGGCGGCAACCTCGGCCGTGAGCGGGTTCGCCGGCGCCATCTCCTTCCAGACGAGGACGACGCCCTCGGTGTCGGGCGCCCGCTGGAGCTCCTCCCAGGCCCTTGCTCGCCCCTCGCGGACGTCGCCCCCCAGGAACTGCAGGAGGGCGAGCCTTGAGACTGTGATCTCGCGGACGGCGTCCAGCCTCGTGGTGTCCACGACGGACGCCAGGTAGGCGCGGGTGCTCCGCCAGACCCGGGCCTCCCGCGCGGCGGCAAGGGAAAGGGCGCCGGCAGCCGCGAGGCAGGCCGCCCAGGCGGCCGCCCTGAGGGGCGCCCGGACCCGCAGGAGCGCGAACGCCAGGATGGCCGCAAACGCGCAGGCCGGAAGATAGGTGTAGCGGTTCGCCACCGTGTGCGGGTGCTCCATGAGCCCGAGGTTTGGGACGAGAAGCAGCAGGTACGCCGCCCACCCGAGCGCGACAAAGGGGGCGCGGCGGCGCAGCGCCCACGCGCCGAGGCTCAATGCAGCGATGAGCGCGGCCCAGAACCACCACGAACCCCCGTGGGGATCGAGGTCGAAGATGATCGTGTCCGGGATCCTCGGGATCGAGGGCGGCCAGAGCGACTTCACGACGTAGACCGCATAGACATAGAGGGCCTGCAGGATCCTCTGAAGGGGCCCGAACTCCCGGATGGTCCCGGGCAGCAGGTAGGACGTCACCGTGAAGCGGGCCACGATGTTCAAGGCCACCGAGCCCGCGGCGACCAAGCTCCACGCCGCGAAGCCGGCCAGCATCCCCTTCTTGGGCCGGCCGCCCGTCCAGGCTAGGTCCAGGATGAGGAGGGCCGGCGGCAGGAAGAGCGCGACCGGATAGGTGAGGACCGAAGCCGCGTAGGCCATGAAGCCCAGGGCGAGCCAGCCCGCGCAGGGCGCGCCGCGGGCCCGGGCCTCGTGCTCGGAGAGCCTCGCGTGGACGGCCAGGAGCGCGAAGAAGAGCGCCTGCGAATAGAGCAGGCCCGAGCAGGTCGCCACGGATTCGGTCCTTAGGGGATGGACGGCCCAGAGAAGGGCCGCCGCGCCGGCGGCGAGGAGGCGGTCCCCCTCGGGTTCCCCCGGCGAGAAGCGGCCGAGCAGGCGCGCAACCAGCAGGAACAGCAGCCACGCGCAAAGCCCGTGGAGGGCCAGGTTCGCGATATGGTAGCCGGCCGGGTCGAGCCCCGAGAGGACGTAGACGACCGAGAACCCGAGCCAGCCGAGGGGCATGTAGCGGTGGACGTAGTCGAGGTTCGTGAACATCCAGCGGATCGAATGCACGCCCGGCGCGGAGAGGTGGGGGTTGAAGAAGATGTTCGTGTCGTCGTCCACCAGGGGAAGCGCCCCGAAGGCCGGGACCTGCCTGAAGGTCCACGCCGTTGCGCAGAGAAGGAGAAGCACGACCAGGGCCCGCAGCCTCGCGCTCATTTCTTGTGTATGCGGGGCGCCCGAAGGTCCCGCGGAGTCTGTCGGCCGGCTGTCATCGGTCCGCCATCATGTGCAGAGCTTTCGGCGCAGATAAAGCCCCATCCGGGACGGGCCTCAGGAAAACACCGGATCGGCCTTTCCTTTGACGCGTTTAGGGAATACGCTGCGGGACTCGTGAACGTGTTACTGGTCTATCCCGAGTTCCCGGAGACCTTCTGGGGCTTCAAGCATGCGTTGAAATTCGTCTGGAAGCGGGCCTCGCTCCCCCCTCTTGGCCTGCTGACCATCGCCTCGATGCTCCCGCCGGAATGGACCCAGCGGCTCGTCGACATGAACGTCCAGCCGCTCAAGGACTCGGACCTGAAGTGGGCCGACCTGGTCCTCGTGAGCGCGATGATCGCCCAGCGCGAATCCGCGCAGGGGGTCATCGACCGCAGCCGGGCCGCGGGCAAGACCGTCATCGCCGGGGGCCCGCTCTTCACGAGCGAGCACGAGCAGTTCCCCGGGGTGGACCATTTCGTCCTCAACGAGGCCGAGATCACGCTGCCCCCCTTCCTCGCGGACCTTAAGGCGGGGGCCGCAAAGCGCGTCTATGCGACGAAGGAGTACGCCGACATGCATACGACCCCGGTCCCGCGCTGGGGGCTCGCCCGCCTGAGCCGCTACGCATCGATGAGCGTGCAGTACTCCCGCGGCTGCCCGTTCGAGTGCGAGTTCTGCGACGTCACGGCCAAGTTCGGCCACCGACCGCGCACGAAGACCTCGGGACAGGTCATCGCGGAGCTCGACGCCCTCGTCGCGAGCGGCTGGCGCGGCCCGGTGTTCTTCGTCGACGACAACCTGATCGGCAACAAGCGCACGCTCACGACCGACCTGCTCCCGGCGCTCGTGAAGTGGCAGCGCTCGCGCCGCAGCGGCGTCCCCTTCTACACCGAGGCGTCGATCAACCTGGCGGACGACGAGGCGCTCATGCGCCTCATGGCCGAGGCCGGGTTTGACACGGTGTTCGTCGGGATCGAGACGCCCGACGCGACGGCGCTCGCCGAGTGCAACAAGCGCCAGAACCAGAGCCGCGACCTGGTCGCCGACGTGAAGCGGATGCAGCGGGCGGGCCTGCAGGTGCAGGGCGGGTTCATCGTAGGGTTCGACAGCGACGCACCGAGCATCTTCCAGAGGCAGGTGGAGTTCATCCAGAAGAGCGGCATCGTGACCGCGATGGTCGGTCTCCTGAACGCCCTGCCCGACACGAAGCTCCACGCCCGCCTCAAGGGCGAGGGCCGGCTCATGGGCGACTCGAGCGGCAACAACGTGGACGGAACGATGAACTTCTCGCCGCGCATGTCCCCGAAGCTCCTGATCGAGGGCTACCGGGACATCCTTCGGCGCATCTACTCCCCGAAGCTCTACTACCAGCGGATCCGCACGTTCCTGCGCGAGTACAAGCGGCCTAGGGTGACGGCGCCGCTGAGCTGGCGCCACGTCCTGGCGCTGTCGCTCTCCAGCGTGAAGCTGGGCGTCCTGGGCCGAGAGCGCTTCCAGTACTGGAGGCTGGTCGCGTGGACCGTCTTCCACCGGCCGACGCAGCTGCAGCTCGCCATCACGCTCTCGATCTACGGCTACCACTTCACCAAGTGCTGCGAGTCGATGGGGATCAACTGACGGGACCCGGGATCCCGCAGCCGGGCCCAAAGGATTGCCCCGGGCACCCGCGGGACGCACGATCCTGGCCCGTTCCCCGCGCAGCGCACCTAGCCCCGAACCCCCATGCCCACGAACC
>Ga0265338_10007927_pt1 | contig 13010 bp, 6 predicted proteins | sample 42126metaG_FD_193579 | JGI IMG/M metagenome (GOLD analysis project Ga0265338, IMG submission 193579) | Rhizosphere microbial communities from Carex aquatilis grown in University of Washington, Seatle, WA, United States - 4-21-26 metaG | ecosystem: Host-associated > Plants > Roots > Rhizosphere >... | reverse complement strand
GTCGTCGAGCAATTTCAGATCGGGTACATCAAGAGTGTAATGGCCCTGAATACCAACTTGGGTGATGGGCGCACCGGCCGCTTTCATGCGTTTGACGAAGGCCAAAGCTTCGGCACGTTTGTTGGGGTTTTCGATGTTGTAATCGTTATAAGTAAGCTCGGCGTCCGGATCAGCTTCGTGGGCCCATTGAAAGGCTTTGACGAAGAGCTCTTCGCCGCCGATTTTGTACCAGGGTGACTGGCGCATCTGGCCGTCGTCGCCCACCACTTCATTGACAACATCCCAGGATTTGATCTTGCCCTTGTAGCGGCCGACCACCGTGAAAATGTGATCCTTCAACCTTGCCAGCAGCTCTTCCTTGGTCGCGGGACCGCCATTCTTGCCTTCGAACACCCAGCTCGGCGTCTGGCTGTGCCACACCAGCACATGGCCGACTGTGTAGAAGTGGTTCTTCTCACCGAGGGCGACATAGGCGTCCGGCACAGCAAAATCGTAGTGGCCTTCTTTGGGCTCAATCTTCTCCCACTTCAGATCATTTTCCGGTGAAATGGAATTGAAATGCTTGGCGAGGATTGGATCGGCGAGCTTGTTGCTGCCGGTGATCTCTCCGGCGTTGAGCGCAGCACCAATAACGAAGGCATCTTTGTAAGCGTCCTTCATGCCGCCTGCCGCCATGGCCGGAACGCCGATGATGGCCGCAGTGGCCAAGCCGATAAATATGGATTTCAGTTTCATCGTTTCTCCCTCCAGATAGACGAAACGGCCGGATTTTCGCCCGACCGTTCCGCTCACTATTTAAGTTATTTGAGCCCTAGCTGAGCCACAGAGCACTGGTGATGATGCGCGGATAGTAGCGGCTGGCCTTGCCTTCTCCGGAGACGATCTGATCGCAACAGGCCCAATAGGCACTGCCCACGGTCTGCCAAGTCGAATGCGCCGCATCGGCCTTCTTGAAGACCTCTGCCACGCCAGCATCGGCATCGAGACCGAACACCTTACGCGTCACATGCATAAAGATGGAGATCTTGCTCATCCAAGAGTTGTTCGAGGTCGAGGAGAGCTTGATGCCACCATCGGCAAAGACGCTGCGCGCCTCGGGATCGAGCAGAAGCGTCTTGGTGTGCGTCTTCAGCGCTTCATACATGCGCTTTTCGGCGGCGCTGGCATAAACCTCAGCCGCCGTGATCCCAGCATAGCCGGTCTCAGCATAGTAAAGCGGATAGACGCAACCTTCGACTGCCGGAAGAATGCGGGAGTGATAGCCCGGATTGTCCTTCTCAAAGATGGCAGGAAGCACGCCGTCGACCGCTTGATCGGCAACCACACCGGCAACCTTCTCCGCCAATTCCTGGCAACGCGAAGCGGCTTTCTTATCGCCGAGGTCACGGAACATCAGCGCCAGGGTGCGATAGCTCGCCCAGCACTTCACCGCCATGTAGACGTTGTTGCGCGTCTGGGCGAGGCTGTGGTCAAGGCTGTCATAGGTGGTGATTTCCTGGCCGCCCGCGGTCTTGGTCGAGTCGTATTGGGCGAAGCCAACCTCGCCGCCACGGTTGATCATGCTTTCGAGGCACTGCTCCACCACCTTCTTGCTCTTCTTGAGCCAGGCGGTGTCGCGCGTCTTGGCGAGATAACAGCCCGCCGTCAGCGTCCAATTGCAGAGCTGTTCGACCGTCATATAGCTGAAGGTCGAGGTCAGGTTCGCCAACTCGTAAGACGAACGGCCCTTGGGCGAGAAGTTATTGTGGGCGCCCATGTCGTGGCAGAAGGACAAACCGCCGGGGGCCGTGCCGTAAGGGCGGGAGAGTTGAGCCGCATCCGGCGCCGGCGGCGGCTGGCTGGGATCGTGTTCGAAGCTATGCACCGCGGCGGCCTCGCCCCTATAGATCTTGACCTCGTCGGTGTAGCTGTAGCGGGCGGCGAAATTGTCGAGCAGGTTTTTGACCACCCAGGGATTGTGATCGAGTTCCCAGAACACATGATCGACCGAGAGGTCGAGCGTGTTCATCATGCAATACTCGCCTTCGTTGACGACCCAGAAAGGCTGCTTTTCGATGTCGAGGAGCTGCGTCGAGCCGTAATAGCTGTGCGTGGCATGGGCGATCAGGAATTTCTGATCATCCGACAGCGCGGAGCTTTCCAGCTTGGCGTCCAACACATCGGCTTTCTCGATCACCTTGCTCGCGGCATCGAGCGTCGCACGCAAAACATCGTTGAGGCCGTTGAAATAGCGCGTGTAGAGATACTTGCCGTCGAGACCCGTGGTCACGGGCGATTCCAGATAGGAGCCGATGGCCAGCGTCAGCGCGTAGCGCTTGCCTGGGGGCACTTCAAAGCCGATGCCGGGGCAGGAGCCGAGCAGATGCACGGGGTTGTATTTCTCGCGGATGCCGTCCGTGGCCGACCAGCGCATGAAACCGAAAGCATGGGGCTTATCGGCCTTGGCGCCGCCCGTGATATCCACCACTTCACCGGCCACACCAGCTTCACGGCGGAAGGCAAAACCAACGCGCGCTGTGCCGCCGAGATCGTCTTCGATCATGCGCGGGCCGGGACGGGAATGGTTGAGGGCGAAGATGCCCGTCTTGGGCTTGGTGCCTGTGGTGTTGTCGACGATGAGTTGCGCCACGATGCCGGGGCGAAGCGCATCGCGCATCTCGCGGTCAGAGACCTTGGCCGGATCGGGGATGGCGCCGAAAGGCGTGAAGACGGAAAAAGAAAGATCGCCAGCCGTCCAGGTATCGCTGGCCCAATTGTAATAGCGCTTGATCTCAGCCGGTGCGAAGGGCTCGGCATCGGGGCGTACATTGGCCTCCGAGGGACCCGCCTGTTCGACCATAAAGGCCTCGGCGGCATTGCTGGCCGCGCCGACATAGAACGGCAGGCATTTCAGCGTGGCGTCGGCATAGCGATCACCATCGATCACGCCGATAAAAACTTCCTGGTCGGCTGGTTGGCCGATCTGCAAGCCAATACCGCCTTTGGTGCCGGGATTGCCGCAGGTGAAGCTCATAAAAGCGCCCATGGGCGAATGCTGCGCGTTGAAGCCAATCGGGCCTGAGAGCGGGCGACGAATACTCATGGTTTCCTCGTATGTTCGTTTGTAGGGGAACCGGCGGAGGTCGTTGCCCCCGCCGACTTTCTCTCTATGTGCGCCTTAAGCGGCGTTGCGCGCCTTGCGGCGAGCGATCAACTCATCAGCGATCTTCCGGTTCTCCGCACGGTTAAGCGGATAGACCACCAACAAAGCCGCGGCGATCAGGAAGCACACGCCGGCATAAAGGCCGCCAGTCAGGACAACGCCATGGATGGCTTCCGGCGTTTGGGTCACGGCCTTGGCGACATAGCCATAATAGGAGAACAGCCCGCCGACGGCCGCTTGGCCAAGCGTCAGGCCAACCCAGAGCGCGAACACCACGGCGCTGGTGATGATGCCCGAGGCGCGACGGTCGTTCTTCCATTCACCGAAATCAGCGACATCGCCCATCATCGACCACAGAACCGGGCCGCTGATGCCAAACGAGAACTGACGCAGAACTTCGGTCCCGATGATCAGCGTGTTGTTGTGCTCCGGCAGGAGCATGAGCGCCAAAGTGAATACCCCGGTCAGCGCCATGCTGATCAGGAACAGCAGCCGCTTGCCGGTGCGCACTGAGATGGCGTTGGAGCACGCCACGCCGATGAGCAGCGAGATCAGGCCAAAGCCGTTGAGCCAAGAGAACAGGTTCTCATCGCCCTGGAACAGCTTGCAATAGGGGAACATGGCGTTGCCGCGGATGCACAGCCCGGCGAAATAGAACAGGGTCACGAGGAACAGGATTGCCCAGGGCTTGTTGGTAAACAGATCGGCAAGGTCCTGTTTCAGCGACGACTTCTGCTTGGGATCGGGCAGGATGCGTTCCTTGGTGCTGAGGAACGAAATCACGAACAGCACCATGGCGACGACCATCAGGATGCCCATCGTGTACTGGTAACCGCGCGCCAGATCGGCAGGGTTCTTGGAGCCATGGGCGAAGACGTTGATCAGCGGGACCACCAGAGAGGCGACGATGAAACCTGCGGAGTTGGCCGCGATCTGACGGTATTGAGAGGCGCTGTTGCGCTCGTCCGGATCGTCAGTCATCACCGCGTTGATCGACGCGTAAGGGACGTTGTTGATCGTGTAGATGATCCTGAGCAGGCTGTAGGTGACCCAGGCGTAGATCACCTTGCCGCCCATGCTCAAATCGGGCGTCGTGAAGGTCATGACACCGATGATGCCGAACGGCAGGGCCGTCCAGATCAGCCACGGCCGGAATTTGCCCCATTTGGTGACGGTGCGGTCTGCGATCACACCCATGATCGGGTTGATGAAAGCGACAGCGATGCCGATGACCAGGAACATCATTGCCGCTTGGTCGGGCGGAAGCCCGTAGACGTCGACGTAGAACGTCACCTGCAGCGTGATCATGAACTGGAACACGAAGTTCGCAGCCAGATCGCCGAGCGCGTAGCCGACTTTCTCCGTGATGGGTAATTTCTGACTCATAGTCTTCCCTCCCTGTGCCGGCTTTTGCCGGGCTCTTGTCCAGACGTGCGCCAAGGCGCGGCGCCAGAGTTTGCCTCGAATTTATGGTGTGTCGACAACGCCCTTTGGGATGACGGCTCCGGCGTAGTGCGATGCTGAGAGCCAATTCACCGTCATTGCGAAAGCCTGAAGGCTGCGATATCGCGCGGAACTCTAGTGTTAGCGTTATCAAAGCGCAACATGGACCCCACAATATAGAATGACACTATATCGCAACTAAAAAAGCCGAAGCCTGCGGTCAAAGTGTACCTAATGCCGCGCGCACCCGGAGCGGAAAAGTTTTGCCTTGACGAGACCCCGGCCGGCGTTTGTGTTACCGGTCCCATAGCCAGTTCGGGAGAAACACAATGCTCAAGATTGAAGCCGCCCGCGTCATCGTATCCAGTCCGGGACGCAATTTCGTTACCCTGAAGATCGAGACCAAGGACGGCATCTATGGTGTGGGCGATGCCACACTGAACGGACGCGAATTGGCCGTTGCGAGCTATCTTCAGGACCATGTCGTCCCCTGCCTGATCGGCCGGGATGCCCACCGCATCGAAGACATCTGGCAGTTTCTTTATCGGGGTGCCTATTGGCGCCGCGGCCCAGTCACCATGTCGGCTATCGCCGCGGTGGATATGGCGCTGTGGGATATCAAGGCTAAGGCGGCCGGCATGCCGCTTTATCAGCTCCTGGGCGGTGCCGCCCGTGACAATGTGCTGGTCTATTGCCACTCCAATGGCCACAGCATTGAAGAGACCATCGACGATGCGCTGAAGCATAAAGAGATGGGTTACAAGGCGATCCGCCTGCAATCGGGCGTGCCGGGCCTGGCCTCCACCTACGGCGTGGCGCATGGCAAAGAAGCCTATGAACCGGCCGATTCCGATCTGCCGACCGAGAATCTGTGGTCGACCGAAAAATATATGCGCGCCGTCCCCAAGCTGTTCGACGCCGGCCGCCTCGCGCTCGGCGATGACGTCCATCTGCTACATGATGTCCATCACCGCCTGACCCCGATCGAAGCGGCCCGCGTGGGCAAAGATTTGGAGCCCTACCGCCTCTTCTGGCTGGAAGATGCCGTCGATGACGATAACCAGGAAAACTTCCGCCTGATTCGCCAGCACACCACGACGCCGCTGGCCGTGGGCGAGGTCTTCAACTCGATCCATGACTGCCGCCATCTGATCCAGGAGCAGTTGATCGATTATATCCGCGCCACCATCGTGCACTCCGGCGGCATCACGCATCTGAAGCAGATTGCAGCCCTCGCCGATCTCTACAACGTCAAGACAGGCTTCCATGGCGCCACCGATCTGTCCCCCATCACCATGGCCTGTGCCCTGAACTTCGACATGGCGATCCACAATTTCGGCATTCAGGAGCACATGCCCCATTCCAAGCAAATGGAGAGCATCTTCAAGATCTCCTACAGCTTCGAGGATGGCTACATGCATCCCGGTGAAACACCGGGCCACGGCGTCGATATCGACGAGAAGGAAGCCGCCAAATACCCCTATAAGCGCGCCTATCTGCCCGTGAACCGCCTCGAGCAGGGCGGGGCAATGACGAACTGGTAGTTTTTCCGATTACAGAAACAATGCGAAAAGGCCGCTGTCACCAGCGGCCTTTTTCTTCGTTGTATTGACGAAGGCCGATCAGATCACCGGCTCATCCTGGTTGGGATGACGCTTTTCGCCGATCAAAAGGTAAATCGACGGCACCACGAAGAGCGTGAACAGCGTGCCGATCGAAAGACCGCCCGCAATCACCAGACCGAGATTGAAACGCGCCGCAGCCCCTGCCCCGCTCGCCATGATCAACGGCATGACGCCGAGCACCATGGCCGCGGTGGTCATCAAAATCGGACGCAAGCGAATGGCGGCCGCTTCTTCGATGGCTTTGCGCTTGTCATGGCCCTGGGCCTGCAAATCATTGGCGAAACGCACGATCAAAATGCCATGCTTGGAGATAAGACCGATGAGGGTCACAAGCCCGACTTCGGTATAGATGTTGAGGCTCGCCCCGCCGACACCCAGCGCCACGAAGATCAGGGCGCCACAAATCGACATCGGCACCGAAATCAGGATGGTCAAAGGATCGCGGAAGCTCTCAAACAGAGCCGCCAGGGCCAGGAAGATGATGATGAGCGCGAAGAAGAAGGTTTGGATCAGCGCGCTCGATTCCTGCATGTACTGACGGGTGGCACCGGCATAATCGACACGATAGCCGGCCGGCATCACCTCAGCGGAAATCTTGTTGAGCGCCGCCACCGCATCGCCCGTGGTCACGCCTGGGCGCGGGATGAGAGTGAGTGTGGTCGCGTTCTGCTGCTGGAAGTGATCCAGCGATTCCGGCGTCACCGAACTCCTTAAATGGGCGACGGTCGACAGCGGAATGCTCGTGCCAGCGCCAGAGCGAATGTAATAGCTGCCCATCTGCTCGGGGTTGAGGCGCGAGCTCTGCTGCACCTGCGGAATCACCTGATAGGCGCGGCCAGACAAGTCGAAATAGTTCACATAGCCGCCGCCGAGCAAGGAGGTGAGCGCATTGCCCACATCGCTCATGGTCAGGCCCATACCGGCCACCTTGTCGCGGTCGATCACGACTTCGGTTTGCGGATTATCGAATTTCAAACTGGAGTCGACATAGAAAAAGTTGCCCGACTGATTGGCCGCATCGACGATCTTCTGCGTCACTTCGTTGAGCTGCTCGAAAGACTGCGTGGTCTGGATGACGTATTGTACGCCAAGACCGCCAGGGCCAGGCAGCGGCGGAATCTGGAAGGCAGCCGCACGTACACCGGAGAGTTTGGACATCTCTGATTGCAATGTCACGACCTTGGGATTCTGCGACTGCTGAATTTGATCGGCGGAGCGATGACGTTCACTCCACGGCTTCAGCACGATGCCCATGATGTTCGTGCCGGAAGAAATGATCTGAAAAGTGTGATCGGTTTCCGGAAACGAACGGGCCACTTTGAGGGCTTGGTTCTGCCAGATCAGCGACTGTTCCAGCGTTGCCGTCGGCGGCGGGGTCACCAGCGCCAGCATGAAACCCTGGTCCTCGCTGGGGGCGAGTTCCGATTTGGAATGCGAGAACAGGAAGAAGATCATGCCAAAGATGATGGCGGCAAAAACTACCACCACCGGCAGTTCGTTCAAGACGCTGTGCAAGGTACGCTGATAGGCATTGTGCAGCTTTTCGAATTTGTCGTCGATATAGGTAACGACGCGCCGTTCAAGGTCCGAACGCGTTGCGGAATGCGAAAGCAGCAGCCTGGAAGCCATCATCGGCGATAGTGTTAAGGCCACGATGGTGGAGATCACCACTGCGCCGACCAGTGTGAAGGCAAATTCCGTGAACAGCGCACCGGTTAGCCCGCCGATGAAGCCGATCGGCACATAGACCGCGACGAGCACGATGGCCATAGCAATGATGGGGCCGCCGAGCTCACGCGCGGCCATGATCGAGGCGTCATAGGGCGATCGGCCTTCTTCGATATGACGGCTGACGTTTTCCACCACAATGATCGCGTCGTCGACCACGAGTCCGATGGCAAGCACGAAAGCGAGCAGCGTCAGAAGGTTCAAGGTGAAGCCGAACATCAGCATGAAAATGCCCGCGCCAATCAGGGACAGCGGAATTGTCACAATGGGAATGATCACCGCACGCGGCGAACCCAGGAAGACGAAGATAACGAGAATGACGATGATGATGGCTTCACCCAGCGTCCACTCAACCTCGGTGATGGCACTGGAGATGAATTTTGTCGAATCATAGGCGACAAGGGATTCGAGCCCCTTGGGCAATTGCGCATCGATCCCTGGCAGCACCGCACGCACATTTTTGATGACGTCGAGCACATTCGAGGTCGGCGTGGTGTTGATGGCAATCACAACACCCGGATTGCCGTCGAAGCGGGCTTGGGAATCATAATCGGTGGTCCCGAGGGTCACCCGAGCCACATCCGACAGATGGACATAAGCGCCATTCGACGACTTGATGACCAGGTCCTTGAACTCATCGACCGTGTGCAGATTGGTCGAAGCGGTCAGGTTGATCTGCACCATCTGGCCGCGCGATTGGCCGATCGCAGACAAATAGTTGTTAGTCCCCAGCACATTGTAGATATCTGTCGCTGTCAGATTATAGGCAGCAAGCTTGTCGGGATCGATCCAAACGCGAATGGCAAAGGTCTTGCCGCCGAAGATTTGCGCCTGCTGCACCCCTGGCACGGCCTGAAGCTGCGGCTGTACTACGCGGATTAAGTAATCCGTAATTTTGTTGGTCGGCAGCACCTTCGAGTTAAAGGTGATATAAAGCGCTGAGACCGATTGGCCGACCGCGATCGAGATCACCGAGGCCTGCGCTTGTGGTGGCATCTGGTTCTTGACCGAATTAACCTGGGTGATGATCTGCGCCAATGCCTTAGAGGCATCAAAATTGAGCCGCAGGTTAACGGTGATGGTCGACACGCCCTGCACCGATTTCGAAGACATGTAGTCGATACCGTCCGCCTGGGCGACCGCATTCTCAAGCGGCGTGGTGATGAAGCCCGCGACAGTTTCGGGACTCGCCCCGTAATAAGCGGTGGAGATCGTCACCACGGCGTTTTGCGTCACCGGATATTGGCGCACCGGAAGACCGGTGATGGCGCGAAGGCCGATCACGAAAATGGCCAGGCTCACCACGATCGCCAGAACTGGGCGCCGGATGAAAATGTCGGTAAAGCTCATGGTGCGGACGCCTACTGCTGAACCGGGTTGGGCGCGGGATTGTTTGGCAGTCGCACGCTGTTGTTGATGAGCACCACGGCGCCATTCTTCAATTTCAACTGACCGGTCGAGACGACAAGATCTTTCTCTGTCACGCCCGAAAGCACCGCCACCTGATCGCCGCGCGTATCGCCCAGGGTCACGAAGCGCTGATTGACGACGAGCTGCTCCTTGCCCTTCTCATTCTTGGCTTTGCCCACCACATAGACGATATCGCCATAGGGATTGTAGGTGATCGCGGTTTGGGGAAGGGTCAATTGCGACTGCGCCTTGCCGATATCGGTGACGACCGTGGCGAACATGCCGGGGAAGAGGATTTTGCCCGGGTTGGACACTTCGGCGCGTACGCGCACATTGCGCGTAGCGTTATCCACCTTGGGATCAAGCGCCATGATCCGGCCCTTGAAGGTCTGCCCCGGGGCGGCATCGCTGGTCACAGTCACCATATCGCCGGGCTTCAAAGCACTGGCCTGCTGCTGCGGCACCGTGAAGTCGACATCAATGGGATCGAGCTGCTGCAGGGTTACGAGTGTGGTTCCCGCGGCGATGTACTGACCAACATCGACTTGACGAATGCCAACGCGACCGGCGAAGGGCGCGCGGATGGCTTTCTTCTCGACCAAGGCTGCCTGAGCATCCGCTTGAGCCCGCGTGGACTTCATATTGGCAACAGCAGTGTCGTAAGCCTGCTTGGAAATGGCATTGGCCTGGGCCAGACCGACATTGCGTTTGTAAGTCTGCATCGCCTCTTCGGCACTGGCGCGCAGCGCCTCGAGCTGGGCGCGATCACTATCATCGCGAAGCTGAATCAAAATCTTTCCAGCGGGCACATCGTCGCCGGGCTTGAAATCCGTCTTGGTAACGATACCCACCACTTCAGAAGCGAGGTCGGCGCCCTGCACGGCATGGAAAGTGCCAACCGCGTGGACTTGGCTCTGCCACAGCGTCTTGGCCGCGTGGGTGGTGGAGACGGTCTGGGGTTGGATGAAGTCGCTCTTCGACAACACGTAGTTCATGATGACGTAGGGCAAAAGGACCAGATAGGCGAAGAGCAAGACGAAAATCGTCGCCGCGATGATGATCACCCAGCGCATCCGGGGTGTCATATAGCGTCCAATACCACTACGGGGGGCCGCACCCATAGCATTGCTCGAAGCACCGCTGCGCCACATTCCGTCGTGTCCAGAAGCCATGACCATTCCCGTAATAAAAGAAGTCCCCGTGAGCGCGACCAACAGCGCTCCCCGCTGCGCAATGCGCATCAGAGTCCTGGGATAACTAGTGCAGAATAGCTGACTTGCAAGCCCGCCGCGGCAATTGAGATGCCGATTTGGACTACAAAACGCCTAGGTAAGCTTCCATAGCGTTAGGAAAGGGTGACAAAGCCCGCTCGAGAACGCCCTGCAATACCGAGATGGCAAGGCCGTAATTGGTCATTTGAACCTTGGCGGCTGCTGCTTCACCCATGCGCGAAATCATTTCCTGACGGGTCATCACACATCCGCCGCAATGAATAACAAGGCGGTACTCACCAAGATTTGAAGGAAAATCGTGACCCGCACAGCTCTCTATGGTGAGTTCACAGCCAGCGAACTGCCGCAGCCAGCGCGGGATTTTCACCCGCCCGATATCGTCCTCGAGAGGATGATGCGAACAGCCTTCGGCAATTAAGATGCGGTCGCCGGAGTGCAGGTGGTTCAAGACACCCGCACCGCGCGCCAAGCCATTCAGCTCCCCTTTGAAGCGTGCGAACAGGATCGAGAAGGTGGTCAGCGGGATCTGCCGCGGCGTATCGGCGACCACCCGGGCCACAACCTGAGAATCGCAGACCACAAGATCGGGGGGTGTTTTCAGCCGCGCCAGGGTGGCGGCGTATTCGCGGTCTTTAACCACCAAAGCGCTGGCGTCGCTGTCCAAGAGATCGCGCAAGGCTTGCACTTGCGGCACGATCAGCCGCCCTGCGGGAGCGCCCAGATCGATCGGCACCACCAGCACCGCAAGGCCACCGGCCGGCAACAGATCGCCCAAGAGGCTCGGCGGCGCCGTATATAAAGTCGGCAGCAAGCCGCGCACGGCGTCCTTAAAGGCTTGGCGCAGCCCCTCGCCGCCTATGGTTGACGAACCCTGGATCCAAGCCAGCCGTTTGACATCGATCAGGGACAGAAAATCGGATGACGGCTCGGCCAAGTCGGTCTTGTTGATCACCACCAGCACCGGCACCTTGGTCGCGCGCGCTTCGTTGATGAGGCCGTCTTCGTATTCACTCCAGGTATCGGGCGTGACCACGATGGCGAGGATATCGGCGCGCCGCAGCGCCTTTTTGCTCATTTCGATACGCTGCGCGCCGAGTTCGGACGCATCGTCGAGGCCTGCCGTATCAATCAAGGTGACAGGACCGAGCGGCAACAGCTCCATGGTTTTTTCCACCACATCGGTGGTGGTACCCGGAACAGCCGAGGTGATCGCCACATCCTGCCCCGCCAGCATATTGAGGAAGGACGATTTGCCGACATTGACGCGGCCCGCGATACCGATATGCAAGCGGCTGGCTTTGGGCGTGTTGGGCAGCATCATTCGGATTCCGTGTGACCGAGTTTGATTAGGTTGGGTGCCGCCAGTACCTCGTCCACCATCGCTTGACCCAGCTTGGCGGCGAGGAAGGCGCGCAAAGTCACCCCCGGCGTGGCGGTGTATTCCTTGGCCAGCGCCTCGGCGCGCTCGTAGCCGATTTTGGGCAGGAAGGCGGTGATCAGGGTCGGGCTGTCGGCGAGATAGGCAGTACAGCGCGCCACATTGGCTTCGATGCCTGCGATATGTTTGGTCAGGGCGCGCACGGCATTGTTGAGGATTTCAAGTGTGTCGAGCAGCGCCCAGGCAAGCAGCGGCATGAACTCATTGATCTGCAAAGTGCCGTGGGCGGCGCAATCGGTGATGATGCCATCATTGGCGCGGGCCGCCATGGCGACCTGCATCACCGCTTCGGTCATCACCGGATTGATCTTACCCGGCATGATCGAGGAACCGGCCTGCAGCGGCGGCAGCGCAATCTCACCCAAGAAATGCAAGAAGCGTAGATCACCGGCAATCTTCGACAAATTGGCCGCGGAGGCTTTCAAGATACCCGAGACTTCGACAAAGGCATCCGCATTGGCGGTGCCGTCGATCACATTTTCGCTGCGCGCCAGCCCCATACCGGTCAGCGAGCGCAAAACTTCGATGACACGGAAGATGAAAGCCCGCGGCGCCGTCAGCCCCGTGCCGATGGCGGTGCCGCCGATATTCACCAGCCGCAACCGTTCCTCGCATTTGAAGGTGCGCCAGCGGTCGCGCGCAATGGCTTCGGCAAAGGCGGAAAACTCCTGGCCCAGGGTCATGGGCACCGCGGGCTGCATTTCCGTGCGGCCCATCTTCGGGATGGCCTGAAAGGCGGTTTCTTTTTCCTGGAAAGCGCCTTGCAGCTTGGCAAAGGAATCGGCCAGTCGCCGCACGCCCGCAATCGCCGCGATGCGCAGAGCAGTCGGATACACATCATTGGTCGATTGATGCAGATTGACGTTATGCAGCGGATGCACAGTCGCGTAATCGCCCGGCTTCTTGCCCAGCTTCAGCAAAGCCAGATTGGCGATCACTTCGTTGACATTCATGTTGGTGGACGTGCCCGCCCCGCCTTGCAGCGCGTCGAG